>SL_3KL_010_SEDDRAFT_10006966_pt1 | contig 10057 bp, 9 predicted proteins | sample SodLakKL_010_SED_2_FD_10381 | JGI IMG/M metagenome (IMG submission 10381)
CCATCCTTCCATTTTCCATTCTTCGCTTAAACATTTCATCTCTCTGGTGAGGCTCCCACGTTGCAATTGTTATATATTTCATGACTACCCTCCTTTCTTTTTTAGTAGGATCAGTTTCAATAATGCTATTAAAGCAGGCGGTATTAATATTGCTGAAGCTTTGAGTAGTTTAAATGAAGAGAACAGTATTAGTAAATTGTTCTATGTAGGTTCTAAATTAAGGCCGGCTATGCTTATACCTGCCAAATTAATATTAAAAAAAGATGGTTCACATTCTCACAACTGTGTGGAGTGCTCCATCTCATAGTTAATTAAAGCGGGTATCATTATAATAAAATTTGCTTATTCTAAATCCTTACTTCTACCCATCTTAAAGAAATCCTGCTAGCAATGATATAAAATTCAGAAATTATAGTCTCAACGTCATTGCTACAGTTAAATTTCATTTTATATCTTCCCAGGCTAGTTAGAAGAAGTTGTCCTTATCAAAATTGCAGATTATATGGCAGATCAAATATCTAAAACCAAAAATTAGCTATCTCTCTTCTTATTTATTTTTAAAACTTGGGGAAAAGATATCAAGATATTAACCTGCCCCTCAAAATCAAAAACTCTATAGTTACCTGGGGAGTTTTGAGGTCAGGATTGATTAAAGGGATATTCGTAACCAGCACTTATCAATTACCCTTAAACCTCATGTAATCTAAATATAAACTGCCTGTAATATTCTTGTAACTATCAGACTTTATACTTGAAGTGAGTTGACCCCCTCTTTTTATATATCAATTGGGCACAGTATAAACTGTGCCCTCTTTCTTTTTTAATTGATGAATCAGATATTTTGATCCGCTACAAAGTTTAATCGACGTTGCATTAAAAACTGCGTTAAATGTCTTTTTCCTTAGATCATCTCAAACCTCAAACTACCCTGCAGGAAAGGTGTCTATTAAACCTAATACATATCGCATAATCAATACAACATCGTTGACATCTATTTTGCCATCACCATTTACATCTGCAGCTGCTTTTTGTTTTTCGGTGGGTGTTTCTATTTCCAACGAGAACCTCATAGCCAAAACAACATCTGTGACATCAATTTTACCAGTTCCAGTTATATCGCCTACTGTTACATCTGGAGGGGGAACAGTAATAATATAGTTTGAGGCAATTATGATACCCTTATCTCCAACAGCCACAAACTGGTCATCACCCCAGGTAATACTTTTAAGAGGGGTTTCAAAATTTGATTTCTGTTCAGTCCAAGTTACACCATCAGGTGAGGTTAAGATGACACACTCTGATCTGTCTACATCAGGAATCCAGTCAGGATTCCAGTTACCACCAACAGCCACATACTGCCCATTCCCCCAGGCAACACTGTTAAGCCGCTTAGACGTGCCCGGATTCCTTTCCGTCCAGTGGATACCGTCCGGAGAGGTAAGTATAATGTCTTTTTCCCAGTCCCAACCAACGGCTACATACTGACCTCCGTCCCAAATGACATTAGAAAGAGACCCTGATGCGATTGATTCTCTTTCGGTCCAGGTAATACCATCCGAGGATGTTAAGATGCCATTAACACCAACAGCTACAAACTGATCATCTCCATATGTAACAATGGAAAGCTTATCCAAACTATTAGATTCCCGCTCAGTCCAGTTCGTACCGTCAGGGGATGTTAGAATGGCTCCAAATCTACCAACAGCCACAAAAAGACCATTTCCATAAGTAACACTGTTAATTGTGCCAATGTCATCTGCAACCGCTTCTTGTTGTATCCAGGTAACACCATCTGATGAAGTTGCAATAGTGTAAGGGCCTATGGCTAAATACAATTCATCTCCCCAGGCTAAACTACTAAAGTTAAAATCCATACCATATTTTCGTACTATCCAGTTGACACCATCAAAGGAGGTTAGAATAGCATCTTGTGCAACAGCTACATACTGACCATCTTTATATAAAACATATTCTAGCCATTTTGTTGTGCCCAAACTGCTTTTTATCCAGTTTACTCCATTCGAGGATATAAGCACTGTACCCCTATCACCAACAGTCAAATACTGGCTGCCATTCCATAAAACAGAGTGAAGATATGACCAAGGCTCCATACTTAAACCAGTATATTGTTCTGTCCAGGTTATGCCGTCCGGGGAGGTGAGGATAATACGAACTGCAGTGCCTTTATCAATGTCGTAGTCACCGCTGCCAACAGCCACAAACTTGCCATCCCCGTAGGTAACATCAAAAAGAATGTTGTAAGTGTCTTTTACTCTTTCTGTCCAGTTTATACCATCCGGGGAGGTAAGAATGTACCCCCAAACACCAACAGCCACAAACTGATCATCGCCCCAGACAACACTATGAAGCCCTATTCCTGTGCCCGATTCCCTCTCTTCCCAGATTATACCGTCCGGTGAGGTAAGGATAATGTTAAACAAGTCATCGGTTAAATCATCCCAACCGATACCTACTACCACGTACAGACCATTTCCATAAGTAACACTATTATATGAACCATCTTTTTTTAGATCCCACTCTTCCCAAGTAATACCGTCATAGGAAGATAAAATGGTACCAAAACTACCAACAGCCACAAACTTGCCATCCCCGTAGGTAACATCAAAAAGAGTGTTGTAAGTGTCTTTTACTCTTTCTGTCCAGTTTATACCATCCGGGGAGGTAAGAATGTATCCCTCAAAACCAACAGCCACAAACTGATCATTGCCCCAGACAACACTATTAAGAGTCTTATCAGTACCGGATTCCTGTTCTGCCCAAGCTACACCATCTGTCGAAGTAAGAATTATACCCTTCTCTCCAACAGCCACATATTGTATGCCACAGAATGCAACGTCATATAGATGTTCTCCTGTTGGCAAAGGGCTCCGACGCACCCATTCTTCTGAATTTGATTGAGCGTATACTGTTACAACTGGAATCAACATCGATATAAGAAAAAATGTAGTAAAAAAAAGCATGGAATAGCAGTTGCACACTTGCCTCATTAGTTTTAACGGTTCATAGCAAAAGATTAATACCTTTTTCATTCAACAGCCTCCTTAAGAGAATTAATACTTTTTAGGCCAACAGCAAAATCATAAACACAAGATTATCAAAGCTTCTTGCCGATAAAGTATGCTATATATTCATGGTGTTTTTCGATTGAGTTAATTAATAATAACAAGCAATAAATTGGATATTCAACAGAAATTGGTATTTTCCTGCATTTTGATGTATTTGCTATCTATGCTTTATTGAGCTGATAGTGAATCATAAGCCGATTTACCCGGCCGATACGCATAAAAATCCGGATGAAAATGCGGTTCTACTGCCGGCTCGAAATAGATTTTTGCCACCATCACCACTTTTACCTGTTACTTCAACCTGAGTAAAACCGCACTCTCTCAATATCCTCTGAGATAATCTTTCAAATTGTGCCGGCTCCAGTGATAATAATATTTCTTTTAGCTCTTTCTCCCACTTGCAAATTTCGATTTCTTCTAACTCACCAATTTCATTTTCAGGAGTTTCCCCTTCTTGCTCTTTCTTTTTTTTATCAATATCTTTAACTGTTTTTACTACCTCACTTGGATCTACAGTAATTGGTTTATCACTAGTTTTAGTAAGAGCCCAAACTCCTCTTGAGGAGTTTTCTAGTAAGCCATACTTTTTGAGGTAAGTTCTTGTCCAGGCTAATCTGTATTCAACTTCACTTGTCGAACTGTCCTTACCATGAGGCACATTAATGATTTCATCTGGCAGGTCTAATATTTTTATCGTTTTTTCATTTATCTCATCAATATTTCCTGATCCACCTAACTGATGCAACGCTTCTAATAAAGGATTCATCATCCTGTCATAGGTTGGCATTTCCATAATCTCATCCCCTTGAAACAAATAAATTATATGCTGGTTTTGAATAATCGAGAGCTTTTACTTGTTACTGATTGTTTTATATTGCATAATTAATCTGATATCTTGTTTCGCCATGGAAATCATAAACCCTGCAGAATGAATTAATAGAGGATATGGCTTGCATATTAAGAATTATAATACATATAATCTGAGAGATTCTCTTAAGGGGATAGCTTATATGCGTTACAATGATTTTAGCCACAGGCATGGTAAAGAGCTACTAAACATTTTACACCCTGACATTTTTAACGAAATAAAAACAATATTAAACGATACTGATCCATTTTCACATGGAGCAAAAAAAGGTTTAACCGTAAAAGAGTGCTTATCTGAAGCATTTTATAGCTATGGATGGAAGAAGGAAGGCAGAGCAACTTTTCAAACAGACAAAAAAGATTATATTGATTTGGTTAAATGGAAAGTAGCTATAGAAATGGAATTCTCTCGATTCGAAATGTTTTTTAGAGACTTTTTCCGATTTATGCTTTTATATGAAAGGCAAGAAATAGACGTTGGTGTCATAATTACATTAGATCAGATGGCTTATCAAAGATGGAATCATGGAGTAAAATCTTACGAATCTGCAAGAGCAAGTTTACAGAAATTGAATGGCTTTCTAAGAGGTGACTATGCCTCGATTATTAATGTTCCACTATGGTGTATAGGAATAGAGTAATAGTAACCTGCTTAAAAACCGCTATATAAAATATATCAAATATGCATGGGTAACCCACTGACATAGCTGACATTGGTGCCTATATGCGTGTTCCACCGGAAACGAGCACTTATTCCGCCTTTAAGCAAACAGCAATTCCGGTATAATTTGAATGATTATTTCTGTTAATATGATATGTCAGGTTATAAGATACAGCTTTGCACGTAGCTAAAGAAGATTTTCACTGGTTGAGAAGAATCCTCCACCCAAAGAAGGTTTAGTTGATTATTTGTCGGTCTTAATAGATAACTACCAAAGAATGGGAAATATCATACATTTTTATTGGCCGAAATTCATCCTATTTTTACAGTTTACATTGTGTGTTTGACATGCACAATATCAAATAATAGAATAATTCTATCAAACAAGCAAATTGGTATATAGAAATAGTTTTATAATAATGGCTTAAAAAGAAATGATCTTAGGACTTAAGTTACTGAATTAAACTTCAGGGGGCTTGATTTATGCGTGAAAATATATTTGTGTTTAACTCTGATGAGATTAAAAGCTTTAAAAAAGTTTATAAAAAATTTTTAGCAGAACACTGGATTAATGAGATAAAATGGAATAATTTTGCTATATTTAATCCTCAAGTTGGATACAAATATAAAGAAGCTCAATCGAAATTATTATTTGTGGGTAAAGCAACAAATGGATGGGGAGTCGATGAGAGTGTTTCAGGTTTAGATGAGCTTCTTGGTGATAAATTTGCTGAAAAACTTATTAATTACACTGATGGTATTAAATGTATTGTATCTCGTCAGCAAAATGGTAAAAATGAAGATGGGTATAATTATAGAAGATCTGCTTTCTGGAGAGTTATAGAAAGTATTTCATTAGAAGTTTTAAAAGAAACCCTGAAAGATGACAATAATTGGTATGATTATATTGGTTGGACAAATGTATGCAAAGTCGCCCCTTCGAAGCGTGGTAACCCATCTTTTGTTTTAAAGAAGAATCAGTTCGAGATTTGTAAAGAAATTTTTAAAAAAGAAGTTGATATTTTAAAACCCGATTATGTAATCTTTTTTACATCTGGCTATGAAGATGATTGTTTAAAATTCTTAAATTTGGAAGATAAAAATAATAGAGTAAAAAATTTTGGTTGGCCTGGCTATGAAATTAAGTTAGTAGTTGATGATTCGGTTAAATACATTTTTTCATATCATCCTCAAGGGAAAAAAGAAGAACCCCATGTTAAGGAGATTTTGGAGATAATAAATAAAAAATGATACCCATTTTCTTAAACTCCTAAAATTCTTTATCAAGATAAATGTGCATTGTATTACTCATCATCATCCCCAATGGTCACTATTATTCCGTTAACTGCTACCTCTAATATTGCACAGGCTCCTTTTACCACCGAACCTTCTATTTCTACCAGTGATATTTTTCATCTATCTGTTGCCATCATTTTTCTTAGAAGACCCTGCACCAATAGCGATACCAATTCCTACCCCAAAGACCATTCCTAAAGCAATATTATCCAAAAGCATGCCGAACATTAAACCTAGAGCTAGACCTAAGCCAATACCACCTAGATATTTATTATGATAATCCCTCAATGCAGTATCACCTTTTCATCATCTTAGCTTTAAATAAGTAAATTCCTCCAAGCAGATTAATTAACAATGCTGTCTATTAACTGGTTCATCAACCTGTATTGAACTGAGGGGTCAGTAACCTGGTTAAGGGTACCAACAACATAGATTTCTTCATCGGGGCAGTAGAAAGCAAAGCTGTTGTTAGAACCCGAATGTCCAATTAGTTCATAAGACCCGAAAAGTGCCCATACCCCAGTAATTTCAAAACGCATCATACCGTTTTTATATTCATGAAACTCAAATTGTATTTCGTTCCATTCGCCACTGTCCAAATGGGATTCTGAGAATAATTGCCCTTCGAAGAATGCCCTTAAGAAAACCATTAAATCGTCAAGATCAGAAATAATGCCACCTGAAGCACGGAAACTGGACAATGCCAGCGGTATATCTAGAACTTCATCATGATAATAGATAGGCAAAAACTCACTTGCAACAGTCGCTATTTCGGTATTCGCTAATCCCAGGGGTTCCACAATCTTATCAAGCAGGATATCCTCAAGGGTCGTACCGGTAACCCTCTCAGCGATAGCCCCTAAAATGTCAAAATTAATATCTGAGTAATATGCTTTCCCTGGTGTGCCGTTAATAAAATGAGGTTCAAGGTTCTTTGTTCTTTCCATCATTTCCTCAAATTCAATAAATCGGTCATTTTCAACAATATCATCAAAGATGGATTTGCCATTAACTGGTTCGAGAAAGTAATCCGGTAGCCCAGTAGTTTGGGATAGCAATTGTTCTATTGTTATGGAGTTTGCATTATTCGTGCCATCATAATAATGGAGAACATCTAACTCTTGCTCGGTTAAATAAAAATCAAGTGTATCCTCTAATCCTATTGTCCCCTCATCAACCAGTCGATAAATAATAACAGCTGTAAACATTTTAGTAATACTTCCTACAGGGAAGCGATCATCTATAGCCATGAAGCCATTTGCATTTTCATACTTAAAAGCACTGTCCTTAGATTCTATCTTCACTAAAGAACCAAAAACTGTTTCATTATCTACAATATCTTCAGTTAAAAAATCAAGCCTTTCAACTGTGTCCATACTCCTCCATTGCATTCTTTGGAAAACTAAAATAGCAATTATAACTATAATAACAACAAGTATGGCTAGTAAAATAAACCTGAAAACCTTTCTTTTTTTCATTACTCTTCACTCTACTCCTCTTTAAAAATTAATAAGCTAGCGATCATTCATGGAGAAATTTTTGTATACCAAGTTATTATAAAGCTGATAAAACTGATATTTATATATAAAATCAGGAACGGATATAATTTACTATATCATCGATATATTCTTTTTTAGTAAAATCTACTGGCTTATCGTAAGCCGCCAGCATTCCTTTTTCATCTCTGGTTAATGGTTTTTCCTGCTTCTTTTTTCTCTTTATCTTCCATTTAAGAAGTGCCATAAGCACTTTATCAGTGAGCGGTAATTTATCGTAGTTAAACCCGCCTCGCAAATAGAAAAATTTTATTAGTTTTTGCTGGTCTGGAGGGATGTTGTTAGTCATGACTTCACTTATTACATCTTCGCTTGACGGAGAAGCCCCAGTAGCATAAACAACTACCTTTTTGCCTTTGAGTTTGTCAGTATTCTTTGTAATATAATTAATGCCAATAATGCCAACGGCATGTAAACTGCTTCCATAGATCACATTATCATAGTTTGTCAGCACATCAATATTTACTTGTGAAAGCTCAAAAATATCTGCTGACAATTCTTCTGCAATCCATTCTGCATATTTCTTGGCATAACCTGTTTTAGATTTATAGATTACAACCGATTTAATCATAATTCTGCTCCTTGCTTTACGAGTGCCAAAGCATTTAGTTTATTGTTGCCAATACAATTTAATGCGACCAATTTACATTATCCCCAAAAGCAAGGTAAAACATCTTGATAATATCGATAGCTGTTCATGAGAAGCATAGATAAGACTGACCAATGCTGAAATAATTTGCAAGGCGTGTTGTTCAGCAGACCCTATTTAGATTATTTCTCAAGGTGTCAGCTTTCCTGTTCCCCTGTCTAGCCTATCCTTTTTACCGGTTAAACTCAGTTTAACGTCCTTTTCTGTTCTTTGGTTTTGAGCCAGTAGCCACAAATTAAGCCCACTATTATTCCTGCATAATGAGCTGCTGCACCGATAGATACCTGTGGATTTAAAACCAACAATATTGTATTACCAGCAAATAACACTGCAACCCAATGCTTTGCTTTTCCTTTTAGAATAAGGGCATCGGGACGCATTGCTGCGAATGCAGCAGCGACACCCCAAACAGCTGCTGAAGCACCAACTACAGACCCACTCCATCCAATGAGTGGAGCAAATGGCATGAAAGTCAGACTACCAATAAACCCGCTGATTACGTAAACAATTAAGACAGTTTTTGAACTTGTAAGCCTCTCTAGTTGCCTACTAAAAATAAAGAAAAACCCCATGTTTAGAAAGATGTGAATAAGCCATTCATGTGAAAAAAACACTGTAATTAGTGTCCAAGGCTTTTCTAATACCTTGTCTGGGTCAAGCAATAGCATATCAGCAATATTAGGCACTGTGATCAAGGCAATATAAACTATAATGTTTATTACAATTATCGCAAGTGTTGCGTTACTACCCTTCAAACCTTTCTTAACTTTATTAATCATCTTTTTCTCCTCCTTGATGATCTACCTTACTTAAGCACAACCATATTCCGCAAAAATCAGTTTATGCATAATGTAAATGGTTTCCTGCCTGGGTGGAAAAAATGTTTACAACCAAAATTCCACGCCAAATCATAAATTCCTTTTTTTATCCTTTTTATGAGGAATCCAGGCAACTTTTCTATAAAGTGTTATTTTCGTCATCAACTCTTTGCTTTTTCCCACTTTTGATAACCACTTCAGGATCTAATTATCTATAAGCTTATTTAATTCCTGGGATATTGAGACATAAGTAAGACTAATTTCCATCTAATACCTTGATACCTTTTCTCCTATAAAACCTCTCAGAACGCCCCAGATTAGCTCTGAGGGATTGTTAATGATGGGTTCTATTCGCTTAATACTCTACGAGAATTATTAATCAGCATTATATTAAAAATCACATTAAACCTTTATACCAGCGATAGTTATCATCTATCTATTATCATCCTTATTATTAGAAGACCCTGCCCCTATCGTAAAACCAACTGCTAATCCAAAAACAACACCTATAATACTTTCCAACAACACGCCGAATATTATACCAAAAGCCAGACCTAAGGCTAGACCTAAGCCAATTCCATCTGTATATTTTTTTTATTATCACTCATTTTTCATTAAACCTCCTACTTTTCTTTATCCGCTGTTTCGTATTGTTCAATTCCTGTGCCATGTTGAGAACCACGCTTATTTCTTTCTATAGACTGCCATCGCGGAGTAACTTGGTGCTGTATAACCAAAAGTATAACCATATTTTATATCGATTACTTCAACTGTATTATGATTCATATTTAACCATGAATTAATTTGTTCCTGGAGTTCGGGTTCCAGTTGAGTTCCTTTAAAAATTTTTACATTTATTTCTTGAGCACTCATTATCTATTAAGCCTCCTTTTCTTTACCAATAAAAATTATATTTCATCTGAATTTAATTATTCATAATCCTCTTCTTCATCATTCCCAATAGCGATAATTATTCTATTAACAGCAACCTCTAAGACTGCACAGGCTCCTTCAGTTGCCGAGCCTTCTATTTCTGCATCTATTACCCACCAGGCACATTCATCTTTGTAACAATCTAAGGCATTGCCTTCTGAATCAATTCTTAACGGACATCTCATTATTTA
>SL_3KL_010_SEDDRAFT_10006967_pt1 | contig 10056 bp, 10 predicted proteins | sample SodLakKL_010_SED_2_FD_10381 | JGI IMG/M metagenome (IMG submission 10381)
GGCTGGAGGACATCGGCGTGGATCCGTCCCGCCCCGAGATCCTCCTTTACTTCCCCAACGCTCAGGGTCGGATGGAGTTGGTGGGAGTGGAGTTTGCCGTGAACGCTGAGGCGTGGCATGCGCTCCACGGCGCCGACGTCTACCCCGAGGTCGCTGGAGTGCGCTTCGATCCCCCCAACCCCCAGGCGGACAACCGCATCGTCCAGACCTCCTACACCCTCCACGTCTGGAACTGGAAGGAGAATCCCTACGGGATGTTCGCCCCCTTCAACTCGGATCTGACCTGCCCCGCGGCGGACTGATCTCCTGCTGAGCCGGCGCCGCGGCGGACCACATTCTCCGCCGCGGCGCCGACCCTTGCCAACCACCAGCCGGGGAGGGCGCGACGTGAGCGCGACACGATCCCTGAAGGGGTGCACGACCCTCCTCGGCCTTCTCCTCCTGGGGGCGGTGGCCTGCGGGGTGGAGTCCGAAGTGCCTGGCGGGGACCCAGCCCAGTCCGGTGCGCTACTCCAAGCCGCTCAATCTCCGGCGGAGCGTCCCCTGCAGCCCCGACCCGCCGGAGCTCCCGACCTGGCGCGACTCCGTGCCGGAACCGCGGAATACCATGACTTCACCCGGGCGCTGGAGGCTGGGTTCATGGAGCTCAGCGGGCACAACGAGTGCATCGCCTACCCGGGGGAAGGGGGGAAGGGGATCCGGTACGTCCACCCGGAGCGGTACGGGACCACCTCCATCGATCCCACCCGCCCCGAGATCCTCCTCTACTTCCCCCACCCGGAAGGCCGCATGGAGCTGGCGGGGGTGGAGTTCGCCGTGGAGGCCGAGGTGTGGCATCGGGTCCATGGCGCGGACGACATGCCGGAGCTGGCCGGGGTGCGGTTCGACCCTCCCGACCCCCAGGCCACCGATCCCTTCCTGGAGAGCGCCTACACCCTCTCCGTCTGGCTCTGGAAGGAGAATCCCCAGGGGATGTTCGCCCCCTTCAATCCCAACCTGGATTGCCGGTGACAGCTGGAAGGCTGTTGGAGATGTACAGGGAGGTTGCGGAGTAGGGATTTTCCCGGGTGGACCCCCATCCGCAGGAAGGGCGGACTGGCGAGTTGCCTGGGAAAGAGNCCATGGTTGGGGGTGTCGAGCCGTGATCCCGATCCCCTGGAGGCCGCCATGACCTTCCCGCTCCCCTCGTCCTTCGCCGGCTCCCAACGTCCCACTCGCGTTCCCGTCCGCGTCCCCGCGCTGGTCCCCGTCCTGGTCGTCTCCACCATCATCGCCCTTCCCATGAAGCTCGCAGGGGGAACGGGTGGCCCCCTCCGCATCATCGCCGTCATCGAACCCTGAGAGAGATCCGGGAGGCTCCCATGACATCCGACCCCTCGTGCCCGTTTCCGTCGCCTTCCACATCCCCGTCGGATTCGGCCGACAGGGCGGGCGATCCCGGCCGTTCCGTGCCTGGTTCCGGCTGTTCCGAGCCTGGTCCCAGCCGTTCCGTCCCCGACCCCAGCCGTCGCCGGTTCCTCCGACACCTCGCCCTGGGGTCCGCCGGACTCGCCGCCGTCCCCCTCGGACTCACCGGAGCTCCCCGGGCGCCACGGCGATGGGTGGAAGGCGGACATCCCGGGCCGTCCCTTCCGCCGGGGTCTTCGGGTCGGGACGAGGCGTACTGGGAGGAGGTGAAGGCTCGTTTTCCCCTGCGTCCGGGACGGATCCCCATGAACGCCGCCAACCTCTGCCCCGCTCCCCTGGAGGTGGTGGAGGCCACCGAGGCCGCCGGCCGGGACGTGGACAGCGACGTCTCCTTCCAGAATCGGGCGAAGTACGACACGCTCCGGGAGGAGGTACGGGAGGGGATTGCGGCGTACCTGGGCGTCACCGGCGACGAGATCGCCCTGGTGCGAAACACCTCCGAGGGGAACGCCACCATCGTGGCGGGGCTCCCCCTGGGGCCGGGAGACGAGGTGGTGGTCTTCGACCAGAACCACCCCACCGCCAACGTGGCCTGGGATGTCCGGGCCGCCCGGGAGGGGTTCAGCGTCCGGCGGGTCTCGGTCCCGGCGACCCCCACCTCCCGTGAGGAACTCCTGGAGCCCTTTCTCTCCGCATTCGGTCCCCGGACCCGGGCCGTGGCTTTCTCCGATGTCTCCAACGTCACCGGTGTGCGCCTTCCCGTGCGGGAGATCTGTCACGCCGCCCGGGAACGGGGGATCCACGCCCACGTGGATGGCGCCCAGAGCTTCGGCGTGGAGGTGCTGGACCTGAAGGCGCTGGGGTGCGACTCCTACGCCTCCAGCTCCCACAAGTGGTTCATGGGCCCCAAGGAGGCGGGGGTCCTCTATGTACAGGCCGACCGCATCCCCGGAATCTGGCCCCTGGCGGTGGGAGTGGGCTGGGGGTCCGGTCCTGGGACCAGCGCCCAGGGAGCGCGGAAGTTCGAGACCCTGGGCCAGCGCAACGACGCCACCTTCGCCGGCCTGGCCGCTGCCCTTTCCTTCCACGGGGAGATCGGACCTCAGCGGATCCAGGAGAGGGTGCAGGAGCTGGTCACGCAGGTGAAGGAGGGGATGGCGGCGCTGGGGGGGACCCTCATCACCTCTCCCGACCCTTCCCTCAGCGGCGGAGTGGTGGTGGCCACCTTCGCCGAGATGGAGGCCCCGGTGCTCCACCAGCGGCTCTATGCGGAGCACGGGATCGCCGGCGCCCCCACCGGAGGGCTCCGGCTCTGCCCCCACATCTACAATACCCAGGCCGACGTGGAACAGGCGCTGGAGGCCGTGGCCCGGGAGATCCGGGGATGATTCGTCACGGGACCCTGGTGGCCGACCCAGGCCCCTCACCTTCGAAGCGGGAGACGATGTGGAGCTGAAAGAGGCACAGGAGCGGGTGGACGCGTGGATTTCCCAGTTTGAAGAAGGCTACTGGCCCCCCCTGGTGAACCTGGCCCGCCTGGTGGAAGAGGTGGGAGAACTGGCCCGGGAGCTGAACCACCGGTACGGCGCGAAGACGAAGAAATCCGGCGAGCCGGAACAGGACCTGGCGCTGGAGATGGCGGATGTCCTCTTCGTCCTCCTGGCGTTGGCCAACGAGCAGGGGATCGATCTCGACGAGGCGCTGCAGCGGACCCTGGAGAAGTACCGGGTGCGGGATTCCCACCGATGGGTTCGAAAGGACGGAGAGGTTCGCCCCGATCCCGGGTGATCCCCGACGATCCCTCTCTGCCAGCGGCCATTCCCGCCAGGCGGTCGCTGCCCCTCAATCTGTCCCAAAACGACATGGAGCCCCCCTGGGGTCCGGGTGAATCTTGTCCACCGGTTGGGTGGGCCGGGCGGTCGCCATCCGGGTCCCCATTTCCAACGCGCATCAAAGGAGGGAATCATGCTTCGTAAACTCTCACTCCCCGGATTCCTGCTCGCAGCGGCGCTGGCCTTCCTGGCGGCGCCGGATGGTCAACTTGCGGCGTCCGAGTGTGGCGGTCCGGGAACGCAGGTGTGCAAGTCGAACGAGTCCTGCCTGAACATCATCTTCTACAGGCAGTGCACGACCAGGACGGATTACTGGAGCGATTCCAGGTAGTCCCGGCCCCTGGCAGGGGGGATGCCTGCCGGGGCTTTTTCGCGGGTTGAGCCTGACCTTTCCCGTGGAGCGGTCAACGTGGTGAGACGTGCCCGGCCCGCCGGACCGGCTTCTGGAGAGGTGTAGGCGCAGGATTGCGATGGAGGAGGAATGAGGATGAGGGGATTCCCTGGAGGGGTGCTGGTGTGCGTGGGCCTTGCATTGACCGCGACTGCGGGATGGAAATGGCACTCGGCAGCGCTGATGGAGCCCGATCGGTTGCAGGGATGGGGCACCCCCACCTTGGTGCTCGTCCTCCAGGAAGGTGATTGCCCCGATCGACGGGCGGGCCTCGCCCGGTGGCTGGAGGAGATCGGGACGGAAGAGGGGCGGGTGGGAGATGCCGCTGAAGGGCCGCGACTGGCCCTGGCACTCCTGCGGGGAGATCCAGAGACCATCGAACCGGGCCTGAGGGGAATGGAGCCCGTGGATCCGGATCAGACCCGGAAGGCCGCCCGGGCCCTGGGAAGGGCCGGAGTGACGGGGACCCCGGGCTTCATCCTGGTGGACGAGGAGGGCCGGGTTCTCCTGGCGGAAGAGGTCGATGAGGACGGACCTGGACGCCGCCTTGGCCTCACCGTTCGAGCCGCCGGACACCTCCTCCCCCAGGCGCCGGCGCCCCCGCCGGTGCCCCCAATGGACCTTGATGCTGGGAGCGAATGACCATGGAAGCTCTTACCTGGTTCCGACGGGTCTTCTGGGTGGGCCCCTTGCTCGCGGCGCTCATGGTGGCCTGTGGCGAGTCGGGCCCCGAGCCTGTGGAAACGCTCCGGCCGGATCGAGTCCTTGCCGAGGTGGCATGGGACACGGTGTTCCATCTGCAGGTCCCGGTTGAGGATACCCTGCTCTACGCCGCCGACCAGGTGCTGGGGTCGGAGGAGGGGCTCTGGGTCCTGGACCGCATCGGTCACCGGGTGGCCCACTTGGGGTGGGATGGAGCGCTCCGCTGGTACGCAGGGCGTCAGGGGGAGGGGCCGGGAGAGCTCCTGAACCCCCAACTCATCAGCCTGGACGACCACGGGCGGATCTGGGTCGTGGATCACGGCACCGGCAGGATCTCGGGGTTCGATCGCTCGGGGATCCTTCATGCCGAAGTCCCGCTGGTGGACACCCAGGGGGCCCTGGCCCTCTTCGTCGCCAGCGGATCCGGGGAGCGGTTCCTGGGGATGAACTTCACTGAAGAGCTCCGTCCGATGATGGTGGATCGGAGCGGCCGGGCCTCCGAGGGACGGGCGCTCTCGGTCCCGGACGCCGAGGGCGCCTGGGGCTTTGCGCTCCAAGGGCGGGTGGCCCGGGAGCCGGATGGGGACCGGTGGGTGTACGCCTTCTCCTCCGGGGATGGGATGTTCCGGATGGAAGGGGTGGAGCCGATGGGAGGCCGCATCCGCTACCCGGAGGCGATTCCCTTCCCCCGCATGATCGAGGAGGTGGAGGTCGTCGGGGAGCGGACCAGCACCACCCGGAGATTGGATGCGCCCAACTTCTCGGGGCGCGGGGTGGCCGTCGCCCAGGCGAGGATCCTGGTCCATTTCATGGGAGAGACCCCGGAGCAGGGCCGGATCCTGGATCTGTACGATTTCGCCTCCGGAGCGTATGAGCGATCGGTCCTGCTACCACGCTACGGGCAGATGTCGGCATGGGAGGACCGGGTCCTCCTGGCCATCAACGACCCGACTCCCGAGATCCTGGTCCTTCGCATGGTGGAATAGTCGGCGTCCGCCGGGCCCGGGTAGCCCAGGACCCCGGGCAGAACTCCAGGCAGGACCCCAGAGCCCGGATTCCATCCGAGGTGTCGCCAGCGGAGTTGTCAGTCCGACGGAGGCACGCGAGCCAAGGCGTCCACGAACCGGTCGAGCTCCTCCTCGGTGTTGTAGAAGTGGGGTGAGACCCGGACGTGCCCCGGGCGGTGGTCCACGATGATTCCCTCCCGGGCCAGGGAAGTCACGGCCTCCGCCGGTCCGGGGTGCCGCACCATCACGATGGCGGTTCGGGCCTCCGGTTCGGAGGTCATCCGGACCCTGAACCCGGCCTGTTCCAGGCGATCGGTGAGGTGTCCGGTGAGGGCACGATTCCGAGCCTCGATCACCTCCATTCCCACGCCATCCACGATTTCCTGTCCCCCCAGCGCGGTGTGGACAGTGGGGAGCGCTGGGGTCCCCATCTCGAAACGACGGGCATCGTCCCGGAAGGCGAACCCGGCCAGATCGAACTCGAAGGGATTCCGGGTGGCGAACCACGAGGTGATTCGGGGCTCCAACTCCTGGATCCGTTCGCGTCGGACGTACAGATAGGCCAGGCCGGGGCCTCCGCACAGCCACTTGAGGGGTCCGGTGGTATACGCGTCCACCCCCGAGGCCCGGACATCCAGGGCCACCTGGCCCGCCCCCTGGTATCCGTCGATGAGGGAGAGGGCGCCAGCGTCCCGGGCGATTCCGGCCAGCGCCGCCAGGTCCTGCCGGGCCCCGGTGGTGAAGAAGACATGGGAGGTCGCCAGGATCGCGGTCCGCTCGTCCACCGCCTCTCGAAACTGATCCGGGCGTACCGTCACGCCGTCCTCGCTGGGGAGCACCACGAGCTCCACGCCCGGCTTGACCGCGAACTGGTATCCCAGGGTGGGGAAGTCCAGCTCGGTGGTGACCACCCGAGGCCGGGCCTTCCAGTCCACGCTCTCGGCGATGGAGGAGAGGGCCACCGACGTGGAGGGAGACAGGGCGATCTCCCCCCTGTCGGCGCCCAGGAAATCCGACACCTTCAGACGGAGATCGTCGAGACGTTGCAGCCAGTGCTCGTACCAGGCCGAAGCGCCCATCTCGTGCCAGAGCTCCAGGAACTCTCCCAGTCGGGTCTCGGCCCTTCGCGAGAGGGGACCCAGGGAACAGGAGTTCAGGTAGGTCTTCCGACCCAGGATGGGGAATTCGTTCCGGAGGGCCGAGAGGCGTTCCGGGGTCAATCGAGCGCCGGAATGCCGGCTCCGGGGTTCTGTCACGGAAACGATTTCCTCGGTTGGGGGGTGTCGAGGTGGACGCCGCTCTCCCTTCTTCAACGGTCTTCCAGGAGAAACCCCAATGCCCGAAAAGGTCCTGGAAGCCCGAAAGGTCACCCGGGTCTACAAGATGGGTGAAGTGGACGTCCATGCCCTCCGGGGGGTGGACTTCCACCTGGACGAGGGGGAGTTCCTGGTCCTGGTGGGCGCATCCGGTTCGGGAAAGTCCACCCTCATGAACATCCTGGGTGGGTTGGACCGACCCACCGATGGGACCATCCGGTTCCGGGACCAGGACCTCTCTCGGGCCTCGGACCGGGAACTCACCGAGTACCGCCGGAACCACGTGGGATTCGTCTTCCAGTTCTACAACCTCATGCCCTCCCTAACGGCCCGGGAGAATGTGGGGCTGGTCACGGAGATCGCCCGCAATCCACTCCGTCCGGAGGAGGCGCTGGAGATGGTGGGATTGGCCGAACGGCTGGACCATTTTCCGTCACAGCTCTCCGGGGGGGAGCAGCAGCGGGTGGCGGTGGCCCGGGCCATCGCCAAGCAGCCTGAGCTCCTCCTCTGCGATGAGCCCACCGGGGCTCTGGACTATCGGTCGGGAGTGGTGGTGTTGGAGGTCATCGAGCGGGTGAACCGTGAGTTGGGCACCGCCACTGCGGTGATCACCCACAACGCTCCCATCTCCGAGATGGCCAGTCGCGTCGTTCTCCTCCATGACGGGCAGGTGGACGAGGAGCGGAGGAACGAGACCCGAGCCGAGGCCAAGGACATCCGATGGTGAGCGGATGGTGAGCGGTGGGGAGTGGCGATGAGGCTCTCCGCGCTGGACCGGAAGCTGGTCCGGGACCTGAAGGGAATGCTGGGCCAGGGGATCACCATCTCCCTGGTGGTGGCGGCGGGGATCGGCGGGTTCATCGCCCTTCGTTCCACCTTCGCCTCCCTCCAGGAATCCCAGGCCACCTACTACGAGCGCTACCGGTTCGGTGACGGCTTCGTCCAGCTCGAACGGGCCCCCGAATCGGTGGCGGCGCGGATCGAGGCCGTCCCTGGGGTGGCCCTGGTCTACCTCCGGGTGGTGGAGCCCGTCCGGATTCCCCTGGAGGGGGTGGTCCAGTCTCCGGTCGGTCAGGTCGTGACCCTTCCCCCCAGCGGGGATCCCCCCCTGAACGGGATCCTCATCCGGGAGGGGCGGCTTCCCTCCCCAGGACGATCCGACGAGGCCCTCCTCCTGGACGCTTTCGCGGAACGGTGGGGGTTCGCCGCCGGGGATACGCTTGGGGTCATCATGAACGGCTCCCTCCGGCCCCTCCTCATCACCGGGCTGGCCACCTCGCCGGAGTTCATCTACCCCATTCCCGCCGGGGGCGCCCTCATCCCTGACGACGAGCGCTTTGCCGTCTTCTGGATGGATCGACGGGGGGCCGCTCCCATCTTCCGGATGGAGGGGGCCTTCAACGACCTGGTGCTACGGTTCAACCGCGACGCGTCGGAGCGGGAGGTGCTGGCCCGGGTGGACGAACTCCTGGAGCCCTATGGCGGTCGCGGCGCGGTGGGTCGGGATCTTCAAGCCTCCAACTTCATCCTGGAAGGGGAGCTGGATCAGCTCCGACAGTTCGCCACGGTGGTCCCCATCATCTTCCTGGGGGTGGCCGCCTTCCTCCTCAACGTGGTCCTCTCCCGCCTCCTCCACCTGCAGCGGACCCAGGTGGCGGCGCTGAAGGCACTGGGATACCGGGACCGGGAGATCGGCCTCCACTTTCTGAAGATGGTTTCCGGTGTGGTGCTGGGAGGGTCCCTGTTGGGGGTGCTCCTGGGTGCGTGGCTGGGGAACGCCATGACGGGCCTCTACGGGTCCTTCTTCGGCTTTCCCGTCCTGGAGTACCGGATGGGGTGGGGCCTCCCCCTGGCCGGGACGGCGGTAGCGCTCCTGGCGGGAGGGGCCGGCGCATTCGGGAGTCTCCGGAAGATCCTCTCCCTCTCCCCGGCGGAGGCCATGAGCCCGGAGCCCCCGGCGCGGTATCGTCCCATCATCCTGGAACGGATCGGGCTGGGACGGTTGGTGGGTCCGTCGGGGCGGATGGTCCTTCGGGAAGTGGGGAGGCGGCCGGTACGGACCGGCCTCTCGGCCCTGGGGATCGCCATGGCGGTGGCGATTCTCCTGGTGGCCCGCTTCAGCGGCGATGCCCTGGAGTTCCTCATCGAGAACCACTTCTATCGGGCCTGGCGGGAGAATGTGACCGTGATCTTCAACGGCCCTGTGCCGGAACGGGGGGTTCGCGAGCTCCTTCCCCTCCCCGGGGTGGAGCGGGCGGAGGGGATGCGGATCACCCCGGCCCGGATGCACGCTGGGCACCGGTGGCGCGATGTCCCCCTTCAGGGGTACGCCGATGGGAGCATCCTACGGCAGCTCATGGATGAACGCGGAGGGATCCAGCCCCTTCCCCAGGGGGGCGTGGTCATCACCGGGAAACTGGGGGAGGTCCTGGATGTGGGCGTGGGGGATACGGTCCGGGTCACCCTCCGGGAGGGGCGTCCCGGGGATGCTCACCTGGTGGTGACGGGGATGGTGGATGAGATGTTCGGGCTCCAGGGGCACATGCGCCTGGCCGACCTGAACGCCCTGCTGGGCGAGGAACCCCGGGTCTCGCAGGCTCTCCTCACCATCGACCCCGGGCGGTTCCAGGAGCTGGAGCGCCGCCTGGCCGCAATGCCGGTGGTGGGCGATGTGGGGAGCCGGGACGCGCTGGTGCGGCGTTTCCGGGAGCAGAGCGGAGAGCTCCTGTTGGTCATGACCCTCATCCTCACCCTCTTCGCCACCGTCATTGCCGCCGGCGTGGTCTACAACAACGCCCGGGTGGCGGTTTCCATGCGGGAGCGTGACCTGGCCTCTCTCCGGGTGCTGGGCTTCACCCGCCGGGAGATCTCCAGCATTCTCCTGGGGGAGATGGCGGTCCAGGTCTGCCTGGCCATTCCCCTGGGGCTCTGGATCGGACGGGAACTCTGCGTGGCCATCGCGGGGACGGTGGACCCGGAACGATATCGGCTCCCCCTGGTCCTGAGCCCCACCACGTACGGATACGCCGTGGTGGTGGTCCTCCTGGCTTCCCTGGTGAGCGCCCTGCTGGTCCGGCGGAGGCTGGATCACCTGGATCTCATCGGCGTTCTGAAAACACGGGAGTAGCGACGTGATGACCGAATCAAAGCGCGGGAACGCCGGACCCTCGTGGGAAGCCCCGCGCTGGCTCCGGACGGCCATCCTGGTCCTGCTCGGGGTGGGTGTGGTGGCGGTCCTCTTCCTGGCCCTCCGTCCCCAGCCGGTGTCGGTGGACCTTGTGGAGGTGGTGCGGGGCACCGTGGAGGTGGTGGTGGAGGAGGACGGTCGCACCCGGGTCCAGGCCCGCCACATCGTCACCGCGCCGGTGGCTGCTTCCCTCCGCCGGATCACCCTGGAAGCG
>SL_3KL_010_SEDDRAFT_10006968_pt1 | contig 10056 bp, 9 predicted proteins | sample SodLakKL_010_SED_2_FD_10381 | JGI IMG/M metagenome (IMG submission 10381)
CCCTGGAAGCAACCTATCAACTGGCTCGTGAAGGATTTGTGGTCTTACCCTATGTTCATGCCGACCCTGTTTTGTGCAAAAGGCTTGAAGATGCAGGCGCTGCGGCGGTAATGCCCCTGGGCGCGCCCATCGGCTCCAACCGGGGTTTACGCACACATGACTTCTTAAGGATCATTATTGAGCAATCCCAGGTTCCTGTCATTATCGATGCAGGCCTTGGTTCTCCATCCCATGCCGCCCAAGCCCTTGAAATGGGGGCCGATGCAGTGCTGGTCAACACGGCGATTGCCATTGCCCGGGACCCGGTGCAGATGGCCCTGGCTTTTAAAACAGGTGTGGAGGCCGGACGCATGGCCTTCGAAGCAGGCATGGCCAGCCCGTCCAATCAGGCGCAAGCATCCAGTCCACTAACTGCATTCCTTGATTAACTTTTTTACATCATGCATTTTCACAACTTGTTAAATCAATGGGATTGGGATGAGGTTAGCCAGCAAATAAAGGCACAAACCCATGCCCAGGTCATCGATGCCCTCAACCAAAACCGGCCTTCATTAAATCATCTGATGGCTTTGCTCTCTCCCGCAGCACAACCCCTGCTGGAAAACCTTGCACGCAAAAGCTACCACCTGACACGCCAACGTTTTGGCAAGGTCATCCATCTCTACATTCCCATTTACCTTTCCAGCTATTGCGAAAACAATTGCGTCTATTGCGGTTTTAAGGTCTCCAACAGCATGAAACGCAAATGCCTGAATAAACAGGAGCTCCTTGATGAAGGACTCGCGGTAGCCCGCACGCCCTTTAAACATGTTTTGCTGGTGAGTGGGGAAGCCGGTAAAAAAGTGGGATGCGACTACTACCTGGAAGCCATTGAGATGTTTACCCCCTACTTCAGCCAAATATCGCTGGAGGTGCAACCCCTGCAAAGCTACGAATACGAAAAACTGGTACATAAAGGCCTGCACGGTGTCTTTATTTACCAGGAAACCTATCATCAAAAGCATTATCCTTTGTACCATCCCCGTGGCCCCAAATCTGACTTTGCCTTTCGTTTGGAAACACCGGAACGCCTGGGCAAAGCCGGTGTACGCAAAATCGGCCTGGGAACACTGATAGGACTGGAAGACTGGAGAACAGAAGCCTTTTTTACAGCCCTTCACCTGAGCTACCTGCGGAAAAAATTCTGGAAAACAAACTATTCGGTCTCCTTTCCCCGGCTCCGACCCATTGACGGACCAGGCTTTCAACCCCGCTTCACCACACAGGAACGCGATCTTACCCAGCTCATTTGTGCTTATCGCCTGTTTGACCCCGACCTGGAGCTTTCGCTCTCTACCCGCGAATCGGCCAACTTTCGCGACAATGCATTCCCTCTGGGCATTACTGCCATGAGTGCAGGTAGCAAAACCAATCCCGGGGCCTATGCGCAGCAGGATAGCCTGCAGCAATTCAGCATCAACGATGAACGCTCTCCTGAACAAATCGCACAAATGATCCAATCGAAAGGATTTGAACCCATATGGAAAGACTGGTCATTATTTCTACAGCAAAACAATTCGGATAACGCTTTAAAGCCGACACAAAGCATATAAATCCTACAAACCTAATTTTATGTAACCCTTTTAAACAATAGAAATGAATAACTTAGATAACATGGAAAGATACGCACGGCATTTTTATGTCAAGGGGTTTCAACCTCTGCATCAACAACAAATTCTTGACGCCTCGGTACTGGTGGTAGGCGCAGGAGGACTGGGATCGGCCATTCTCCTTTACCTGTCTGCTTCAGGTGTGGGCCACCTGGGGATTGCCGACTTTGACCAGGTTTCCGAAAGCAACCTCAACCGGCAGATCCTTTACACCCCTCAATGCCTGGGACAAAGCAAGGTAGCGCAAGCCACCGAAAAGATTCGGCAAATCAACCCCAACTGTCGCATCACCCCTGTAAATAGCCGTATTACGCAAGATAACATCATGGATATTGCCCAGAAATTTGACATTGTGGCTGATGCATCCGATAACTTCGAAACCCGCTACATCCTCGACCAGGCGTGTGCCCGGTTAAAAAAACCCCTGGTATATGGTACGGCTGAACAATGGACCGGACAAGTGTCTGTTTTTCACTACCTGCATGCAGGTTCTTACCGGGAACTGTACCCTGACCCACCGGCGGTTTCAAGCACCCCCCCCGGCGTTATGGGCCCAATGCCCGGACTGGTGGGGACCCGTCAGGCACTGGAAATACTAAAAATAATAACCCAACAAGGCGAAACCCTTGCAGGGAAATTGCTCATCATAGATGCCCTGAACAATCATGACCAGACTATAATGCTGAAACCGCAACCTTAATACCGAATCCTTTCCGGCTCGGGAATAAGCTGCGCTCAGTCTCAACCTTCAACCTTACTTCCAATTCAAATTTTCGCTTACTTTTACTCATAGTTTTGCTTATTTACTGTACTAATTTGATTTCACAAATTGTGTCCAGTGAATTAGGGGGTTAGACCACAAGCAACTTTTGATTTAGGATTTTGAAAAATTCACTCTCTATCTTAACCGATAAAGAATCTGTGTTGATCCGTTCCCTCTATAACATGCAATATCAGAAAAAAACCTTAGCCTGACGGGTATGCACAGGTGCGGGACTGGATCGTGTCGACCGCCCATATTCCTGTACATTGTGTGCAGGTTATTTTTTCTTGGTAATTACAATTGCTGAATATTCACCAAATGTGCTCATAAATTTGCTGCGCTTCTCTTCAAGATTAATCAACCAATTAAGAATGCGTTCCCCAAATAACCATTTGTGAATGTATAGATTCATAAAGTATTTGTTCGTACTTCTCCAACAGAAAAACTCAATATCATTACTAAACTTGAATGACTTTTTAAACCATGCTGGACTATGCGCATAGAAGTATAATCGTGGCTTAGATGGAAATAAACAAACATACATTTTTCCTGCAAAATGCCTCAATATTCTGTACAACTGGATAATATTCAAAGACAAGTTCATAAACCAACTATGATAAAACCAACTATATATAATTACAATTTTAGAGTTTTCTCTAGCTACTCTGTACATTTCATTGACAGCTATTTTTTGGTCATTTCGTGGAATATGGTATAAAGTATGTTGAGAAATTACAGTATCTACCGAATTATCCTGAATTGGAATGTTGGTAATGTCTCCACAAATGTAAATACCCTTTTTACCTGCCTTTTCCATGTTAATCTTTGCCTGAATTAAAGCATTAATAGATATGTCTACACATACTCTATATTCATATCCATCACATAAAGTCATATATTCTTCTAACCCAATTGGGCCCGATGCAATATCTAAAAAATATTTTCCAGTTTGAGGATAAAACTTTGACGCTCTTTTAAAAGATGCACGCATATATTTAGATGAGACTTCCCTGAAATCGACCCATTTATGACTATCATCATATATTTTAAACGAATTTTTTATTTTATAATTTACTTCATTATAGTAATCAAATACTCGTTTCTTATCAAATGATAAATTATTTCGATTGTTTTGTCCTTCTCCAATAAATGAGGCATACTGTTCATGTAAAATTATGATGTCTTCAAAAATTGGATAAAAGTATTGTTTTGTTGTGTCAATTAAACCATTAGTCAAGCCCCCAAAATTTTCATATTTTTCAGGCATTTTATAGCTTAAAAACTCATCCTTCATAACCAAATCAAGTCCATTTTTTGTAATTGGACATCTTAAATTCTGTAAAAAATCCATTTTGTATTTTTGTTAAATTTATCTCTAAAAATATTAGTTATCAAGAATTTAACTTGCATACAACGTTTTTCGGTATGAAAAGTTGCCATTTGCGGGCGAGGTCCTATCAAGTTACAAAAAAGTTGGAGCAGGTTACAACCCTTGAGTAACATACTGTCCCGGTAATTTTTTATACCGCGTGTGTGTGCCCTGCATGGGCAGTGCACACCGGCGTATGCTCAGATGAAATTCCAAATATGCAAATTTATTTTGAATGTCACTGAGTTTGTGTGCACTTTATTTCCCAGAGGGTGAACCGAACCCCGCTTACGGGGTGAGCTCACGAATACCAATTAGAATAAACTATTCATGAGTAAAGTCCCTTATACACCGGAGTGACGTCCGGAATTGCAAAGCAATCACGAACACAAATATAAAAAATCATGAGTGAGTAACTATTAACAAGTCGCAAGGTGGTTTGGGTTCCGACTGCAAGAAGTCCGAACGTAAACGGAAAAACCTCATAAGGCTTGGAGTAAACAATGATGATGCCTATGCATTTAGTCGCAGTCGTAAAGGCGGGTGGGCTATTGCCAAAAGCCCAATTCTGTGTACAACCCTTACGATAGAACGCCTGATTAAAAGGGGGTACGAACCCATGTTAGAACATTACACCCAAATCCATCCTAAAACCAAAAGTTCAATTTTCCCCCTCGCCTTTTCGGCGAGATGAGAGGCCCTCCCCTCAGTTTATCTGGCGGGGAGGTCTACTCGATTGAACTAAATCCCGCCAGGCGGGATAGCTTTCCCTGAATTCTCATTTTTCTGTGCATCGTTGATCTCTCCTATTTGAAATTCGTCCGGATATTTCCGGTATTATCTTTTTCATGAAGATTTATTCAGTATACTTGTCAGTCCTTTCAATTTTCAAGGAGTTTTATGAAAAAATCATATCTCATTGTTGGCTTAGCCCCCCTATTGAACGGACAATCGTACAGATTGGTTTTCAAATGTATTCATTTATTAAGATCTTTGCATCGGCAAGAAAGGGCCTAAGGTGATTTTTATACCGATGGTTGGAGAAATGATAAGGCGTTACACAGCATGATAGGTTTATAAAGGCTTCAAAACGGTTCCTGTCTAACGACACGAAAGTTTGAGCGGGCTACAACGTTTGAATACCCACTGAAACCCTTATGGCATAAACACTTTGTTGTGCGTTCGTACAATTTATTCTTTCCTTTTTACAACCATTGTTGAACATGTAATTTCGTTTTTTAAATTATCATATTCATTTTTCTGCTGCTTGCTATAATTAATAAATAGTTCAGCTTTGTCAGGGTATTTGTCACTCAATTCTTGACACCGCTTTAAAAGATTGTAATATTCTGTATCATAATTCACTGCAATGCTATCGTCTTCACTTGCAACAACTTCATCTATTAATTGCATGCCAGCATCCAAAATTTGTTTTTTCAATTCGCTTTTTCTAAAAACATGTTCATGTTTAAAGCTACTCTCGTCTTCAATGTATCCATCATCAATTATAATAAAACCACCTTCCTTCAGGTTGTTGTTTAAAATTGTAAGAGTTTCAAAATAATTTCCAAAAACCTGACCGATAGCACCTAATATTATTACTTCGTATTTCCCAAGAGTTTTGACCTTTTCTCGAATATCTCCAACTTCAAATTTGCACAATTTGCCAACTCCATATTCGTCAGCTTTCGAGACAGAAAAAGAAATAAATTCAGGTATTGCGTCAATTCCATAGCACTCACAATTCATTTGCTTAGCAATATGTACCGAAACAACCCCTTTTCCGCAGCCTAAATCCAATACTGTAAGATTATCAATATTTGTTAAGTGCTTCTTAATAAGATATATCATTACCTTAGGGTCAGAACCAATCTCCCAAAAGTCCTGAAGTATGTATGGCAGGTAAGGCAAAATCTCACTGTCCTTACAATCCATTGCGGTTAAAACGCTTTCATCAATTGTTTTCATTTTCTACCTTTCTGCTATAACCAACATTTCAAAATCTTCTGTTTTCAATTTATCTTCGCGAGAAAAGGATCCAAGCGTTGCTCCGAAAATTTCAATTTTTGTGAATCCAAGAGTTTTCAATAACCAAGTTATCTCACATGGAACATAATATCTTTCATTACATTCGAGTTCTTTTTCTACTCCGTTGTCATCTTCAACTTTTGTTATGTTATAATCTCTGAATGTCATCAAGTCAAAATTCTTGCTGTCGTAAGTTGCATTGCCTTCAACAACGTCCTCTGCGTGAAAATCGTTTATTGAGTGAAACAAAGGGAACAATCCATTTAATGTTGTGAATATGAATTTTGATTTTTCTTTTAACGATTGAGAAACATTTTTGAGAATTTCGTAATTCATTTCGTCAGTTTCCATTAAAGGAAAACCACCTTCACAAATCATTATTGCAACATCAAATTGATTGTCAAACGGCAGATTTCGTGCATCGTGTTTTAAAAAATCGATTTGCACACCGTTTTGTTTTCTCTTTACTCTTGCTTTTTCAAGTAACGACTCCGACAAATCAATGCCGGTCATTGAATAACCTCTCTTTGACAATTCTATGGAATGACGACCAGTCCCGCATCCTATATCAATAATTTTTAATGCTTTATTGTGATTAATTTCTTTCTCAATAAAATCACATTCGCCTATTGTTCCTTGTGCAAAACATTCATTGTCGTATTTTTCACCGTAGTTTTCGAATAATGTTTCGTACCATTGTTTTTTATTCATTTCTTTCACCTTTTATGTTATTCAATCTATTGCTGGTTGTCTTTCCTTGCACTCTGACTAACATCAAATTATATTTTTGATATTCTAACTGTTAGCAAATCTAATTCTTCTTTATGAATATCAAATTTAGTCGGATAAGAGTAATTTAATAGAATATTTATGTATCCACCTATAAACCGAAGTATAGCTAACATCATACTCCTTACAAACCTGAGAAACTGTAGTAAGAATTTTTTGGATTTCACGAATCTTCTTTCGCTGAAAGTCTTCGCTGAAATATCGATTAGTTCGTAATCTCTTTGATTGATGATGCTCTTTAAATCTTTCCAAATTTACCATTTTTGAGTTGATTTTTTTTTATTAAAACGGTCAACTTATTTCAGGCAAGGACAAAAACTTACAAAATATAGAAGCATTTATATTGGAATCAGCTTACCTTTGCAGTATAACAATCAACTTTCATAGATATTTAAAACCCGACATAAACCATGAAGCTAAAAGTAGGTGATAAAGTAAGCTTTTTGAACGAAAAAGGAGGAGGCATTGTAACCAAAATCCTTGATGATGAAATAATTCATGTAACCATAGAAGACGGATTTGATATTCCTGTTATGGCCAAAGATGTGATCAAAACAGGATTTGCTGAAGAGCAGGAAGACACCCGAAAAACCTATAAACCTGGTCAGGGTAGTGGAAGTACTGCTGAGCCCGATGATGATATGCTGCCATTGTATTTGTCGCATAACAGCCCCGACCTAAGGCCCGATGGAATGTACTTTGCCTTTGTTCCTGAAATTCAGGAAAATCCCCTGACAGGTTCTTTGGACATATATCTGATAAACCATACAAAGTATTATAGTGTATTTAGTTTGTTTCTTAACCATTCGGGAAACTACCATGGCACAGAATATGGATTTATTGATCCCGAATCGAGGCTATACATGGGAAAAATAGGTCGTACTGAAATAGAAAAGTGGGCCAATGCAATGTGGCAAAGTGTTTTTTTCTGTGAAGATAAATGTAATCCCTTGCCACCTATGAGTCAGATTATTGCATTCAGACCTATAAAGCTGTATAAAGAAGAGAGTTTTAAGTATGAATCTTTGCTCCACAAAAATGCATTTATCGCCGAAGTGTGCAAAGTCTCTGATCTCTCCCGCAAGTCACTGGTTGAGGAAAAAATCAGCAAAGATATGCTCAAAACACTGGAGGAAAAAATCAAAGAAAAGCCTGACACAGCTGTCCCCAAAAAGGCCCAATCATCGTTTCTTGATAAACACAAGATCGACGATAAAATTGCAGAAGTAGACCTGCACATTGGTGAACTCATTGACAACTTCAGCAATATCGAAAAAAATGAATTGCTTCTTGTGCAGCTCGATTATTTTAAAAAATGCATGCAACAAGCTGAAAAAGAAAGACTTAACAAAGTGATTTTTATCCATGGAGTAGGTAACGGAAAATTAAAAACCGAGATATACAAAATACTGGATAAAACTACCGGTATAGACTTTTATGATGCCTCCTATGCCAGATACGGCATGGGGGCCACTGAAGTAAACTTTTACAGAAATAAATAATATAAAGACAGGCTTTCCTGCCGCTGTGCAATATTTCATTTGCAGAGAGGAAAGTCCGGGCAACACAGAGCAGCATACTTCCTAACGGGAAGCTATCCCCTGGTTAACCCGGGGGATACGAGCAAGTGCCACAGAAAATAACCGCCCCGCTTGCCGGGGTAAGGGTGAAAATGTGAGGTAAGAGCTCACATCCTGGCAGGGTGACTTGCCAGGAGGGTAAACCTTATGCGTTGAAAGGTCAAATATACCGGGGTTAGAGGGTTGCTCGCCCAAGCCCGGAGGGTAGACCGTTAGAGGTCAGGTGTGAACCTGGCCCTGGATAAATGGCAGGAGTCCCGGTTTTCCGGGATACAGAACCCGGCTTATAAGCCTGTCTTTTTTTCCTTTCAATATTTTTACTTTTTCCACGTTGATTTTAGGGTTTATATCCCGGTTGGTATTTTCCCGGAATTGTTGATAAAACACTCACAATGTTAAAAATCAATGAAAGGGGGGTCTGCTTTTTATTCGTAATTTCGCAACAAAACTATCTGTAATATGGTCAGAACATTAATAATTGCACTTTCTGTTATTTTTATGCTGCTATCTTCTGAGGTTGCAGGACAGAGAACTTCGGTTTATGATAAGCCTGAAGCCGACTTCAGACTGGCTATGGAGCTGTTTAACAAAGAAAAGTTTGGTGCCGCCCGAAATATTTTCGAAAAAACCATCCAAAGTATTGATGACAAAGATTCCAAGATCAGGATCAATGCACAGTATTACAAAGCCATTTGTGCTGTGGAGTTGTTCCACCCTGATGCAGAAAAACTCCTGACAGCCTTCGTTACTAATAATCCGACCCACTCTTTACAGAGTTCGGCAAGTTTTCAGATGGGGAACCTGCAATACCGAAACAGGGATTATGAAGAAGCCCTCCACTGGTATGCCCGCGTTGACATCCTTGATCTCACACCCGCTCAAAGGGAGGAAAGACAATTCAAGATTGGATATAGCCACTTCATGACAGATAACACTCAGCAAGCCAAACACTATTTTTATACCATACAAAATCCCCAGTCACTCTATTACTCACCGGCAACCTATTATTATGGGCATATTTCTTACAGCGAAGGGAACTACGAAACTGCACTCATATATTTTCAACGCTTATCTGATGATGACAACTTTGGTCCCATCACCCCCTACTACATAACCCATATTTATTTTTTGCAGGGTAAATACGATGAACTTCTGGATTATGCTCCCCCTTTGCTGGAGGAAGCCAGTACCCGAAGGGCAGAAGAAATATCCAGGATGATTGGTGAAGCCTGGTATGCCAAAAATGAGTTTGCCAATGCCATTCCCTATCTTGAAGACTTTCATAGCCAAACCCGGCAAAGAATAAGCCGGGAAGACAACTACCAGCTCGGGTTTGCCTATTACAAAACCGGGGATTTTGAAAATGCCATAGACCGATTCGAAAAAGTGACCAATGCCGAAGACTCCCTGGCCCAAAATGCTTTGTACCATTTGGCAGACAGCTACCTGGAAACAGGACAGGGACCTTCAGCCCGAAATGCTTTCCGTTCAGCTTACCGCATGGATTTTATACCTGAAATCAGCCAAAGTTCTCTTTTCAATTATGCCAAGCTTTCTTTTGAGCTTTCCCTGAACCCTTTTAACGAAGCTATTTTATCTTTCCAAAAATATATTGAGAATTATCCCCAATCACATCGTGTGGAAGAAGCCTACCGCCACCTGGTAGACCTTTATCTTACTTCTCGTAATTATAAAGATGCACTCACCAGCCTGGAAGCCCTTGGCCTGGATACACCGGTTTTAAAAGAGGCATACCAGAGAGTGGCTTACATGAGGGGATTAGAACTCTTTAATAACGGAGATTTCCGAAATGCTATTCAACATTTTGAGAAATCAGGCAGGCATCCTGAAAACATCACCATTCGTGCACAGACCATT
>SL_3KL_010_SEDDRAFT_10006969_pt1 | contig 10055 bp, 5 predicted proteins | sample SodLakKL_010_SED_2_FD_10381 | JGI IMG/M metagenome (IMG submission 10381)
GAGCCACGCCCCGATTGTTATTTTTCTATGTTGATAAAACGCCGACCTTGGCGCCGAGGCGCCACGCTCTAACCGGACTGAGCCACGCCCCGAATCTTGATAAAAGAGAAATTTACAAAACCTCTTGATAAAAAGCAATTTTTTAAATTTGAGTAATTATCATGAATCATTCTTTTCTTTCTCTTCTGCTTTCTCTTCAGGTTCATTATTTGTCTTTTGTCCGATCAATTGATCGATATCATCGCTTGTTATTGTCTCGTGAACGAGCAAGGCATGCGCAAGTGCATCAAGTTTATTACGGTTTTCGTTTAATAACGTTCTCGCTCTTTCCTCCATCTCGGAGACGATTCGTTTAATTTCTTCATCGATAACTTTGGCAGTGTTTTCACTGAAATCTTTTGCCTGCGCCATTTCACGTCCGAGAAACTGATGATCTTCTCCGATTTTAAATGCAACCGGGCCGATTTTCTCGCTCATACCCCACTGCGTTACCATCTTGCGCGCGATATTTGTTACAGACTTAAGGTCGTTGGCAGCACCACTGGTAATATCACCAAATGTAATTTGTTCTGCCGCTCTTCCTCCGAGCATAATGGCAATGCGATTAAGGATATATTCCTTATTATAATTATATCTGTCTGTTTCGGGAACCTGCTCGGTAATACCCAACGCTTTCCCTCTCGGGATAATGGTTACTTTCGTCACCGGATCGGAATCAGGGAGCAGTTTTGCAACAAGGGCATGTCCCGCTTCGTGATAAGCTACGACCTTCCGTTCTTCATCCGTTATTAAATCCTCACGTGCTGCACCGAGGAGTATTTTATCGCGTGCTTCGCTGAAATCCTTCATGCTTACTTTTTTATTACCCCTGCGACCTGCATACAAAGCCGCCTCATTTACCAGGTTTTCCAGATCCGCGCCTGCAAAACCTACCGTTTGTGCCGCCACCTTTTCAAAATCAACATCTGTGTCAAGCGGTACTTTTCGCGAGTGTATTTCCAATATTAGTTTTCGGGCTTTTTTATGCGGAAGATCGAGTGTAATTTGACGATCAAAGCGTCCCGGACGTGTCAGGGCGTGATCGAGAATGTCCGGACGGTTTGTTGCCGCCATAACGATCACCCCTACACGCGGATCGAAGCCGTCCATTTCCGATAATATTTGATTCAATGTCTGTTCGCGTTCATCATGCCCTCCGCCGAGTCCGGTACCGCGGGCACGTCCGATCGAATCGATCTCGTCGATAAATATAATTGCCGGAGCTTCGTTCCGTGCATTCTGGAATGTATCTCTGACACGAGATGCTCCTACACCGACGAACATTTCAATGAATTCCGAGCCGCTGATACTATAGAAGGGAACGCCAGCTTCACCGGCAGTTGCTTTTGCGAGTAACGTTTTCCCGGTTCCCGGGGCACCGGTGAGCAGTACACCTTTGGGTATTTTTGCTCCAAGCTCCTTGAACTTATCAGGGTCTTTTAAAAATTCCACAACTTCCTCAAGATCCTGTTTGGCTGCTTCAACTCCTGCAACATCATCGAAAGTTACACTCGAATCCTCACGATGATACCGTTTTGCTTTTGTTTTACCGACGTTAAACAGACCACCCCCCATCATTCCGCCTCCCTGCTGCATTTGTCTGCGCAGGTAAATAAAATAGGCTATTATGAGTATCCATGGGAGTGAAAGCAAAAGAAAATACGTTAACCATGGGTTGGATTCCCTTTCTGCGTAAACCTTTACGTCGTTCGCCTCAAGTATCTCGATGAGCTGCGGATCATCAAAAGCCGGAAGTGTTGTCTGAAAATTAATAAATGCGATATCATCTTCGGCATCCGGAGGGATATATTCCTCCCGAAATTCACCGCGCACCTGATCACCTCGGAATGTTACCTCCGCGACATTCTCATTCCTTATCTGCTCTTTGAATTCCGTGTACGAGATGTCTATTTTTTCCGGAGTTAAAAAAGTTCTGCTAAAATACAGAATTATAATAAGCACCAGAAAAAACCATATGAGGTATCGCATCACCGACAAACCCGGGGGAGGGACATTCTGACGTTTCTGTTGGTTATTTTGATCTTCCCTTTGTTGCGAATTATTTGATTTATTTTCCATCAGATTCTGCTATTACCAAATGTAACAAACTACCATCCCGGCGATAACTGAAAACCGATATGCCCTCCCCGTGCAGGACGCTGGAAGGGATGGGCATAATACATCTCTACGATCATAGCTCCCAGTAAATTTATCCGTGCACTAACCCCTGTACTGAATACCGGTATTTGTTTATCCGAAATCTCTGCTAATTTCAATTCCGGCCCCCTGTCACTCGCCCAGGCTAATCCGCCATCCACGAACACCGATATTTCGGTCGGTATAAAGGGAAAGTTTATTAAGCCGAATCTTTCAACGCCGAATAACGGTATCCGTGCTTCAAGGTTCACGACAGCTATTCTGCTTCCAACGAGCATATGTCCGAGTTGATTGAACTCCTGTGCAGACATACCATACACATTATATCCTCTGATATACTGCGGTTGTCCGAGAAATATTTGCCTGATGCGTTCGCTTTCAGAGTCCCTGCCGTATCGGCCATAATGCATCGCACGGAAAGCAAGAGTGAGCGGACGGAACGGCATTTCGTACCTTCGATAGTCAACAAGCAAGTTAAAAAATTGTAACGATCCCAGTGTTCCTCCGAGTTGAGCCCTGTATCGCTGACCGCGTACCGGAGAAGTAAATCCAAAGAAGGAATTATCCCCCACATATGCAGTGCTTGCTTCGAATAGATCGAGGCCCGGCGGAGCGTCTATTTTAACCTTTTCTCTCGAAACCGGAAAACCGCCAATATACCGATACTGCTCCTCCTCAATGTAAAAGCCGATGCGGTTATATGCCCCGCTCAACTCGAAACGTCTGGTCATATTTATCGGGTAATGAACCGTACCGGATATCGTGTTATAATAAAGCCGTTCAATCCTGCGATGCAGCATAAAGTCGGCATCTTCAACATCACTGAAATAGGAAAACCCAAACGGCAACGGAATACGGCTTATCTGAACACCCCAATCCGTTCTCCCTGAAAGATTTGTATATGCAACAGCCCCTCCTATGTCCCTCCACGTACCCTGTGCTTGTACGGCAGTCAGGAGATTATGGTCACCGAGCATGTCGCTCCAGTAGAGACTTGCGCCGCCAACAATATATGTACCAAATGATGAGGCTGCAACCCCGATACCGGTTGTTCCGATAAAATCGAGTTGAAGCCTGGGAGAATAGTCGGACGATGGGAATTCCCGGTCAGCGATCAAACCGCCTTCAATATCTGCAAGATACCTGTTCACCATAGTAGTATCACGTGCATCCAAAGGTGAAAGCCAACCCGCATACCTTTCATACAGAATATCCTTATCGACTGGTGCTTTCTCAATTTCATCTGCTTCCAGTGCAAAGATGTTATACAGCCCATTTTCAAATACGGGAAACATCATTCTTCCCGTCTCTCTCGCTACAGTCAGGGCAGGAGCAAGTAATGTAATACCGGTTATTCCAGTCAGAACATTGGTAACTCTTGCTATCTCATGCGTGTCAAAATTGATATGGTATATATCACTGTAGCCGTCGGGATTAGCTATAAAATATAAGGACGACCCGTCGGGAGTAAATTGCGGATTCGTGTGCAGGGTGTTTCTGAATATATCTAATGTTTCTATAGATCCGTCATGCATGTGATAAAAAGCAATTTGTTTTCTACCGTATGTTAGTTTATCAAAGTCGGTATATTCTGTTCGATCGGTAACGAAGGCAATCTTCGAGCCGTCGGGTGACCACACAGGTTGAAGTACAGCGTAACGATCATCGGTCAGTTTCATCACATCCCGTGTATCGATATCGATGATAAATAAATCGCTCCGCCCCCCATGCATTCCGGCAAATGCTATCTTCGAGCCGTCCGGCGACCACGAAAGATTTGAAATTGTCCCCGCACCTTCAACCCTTATGCGTTTTTCAATTCGACGCGACTCCATGTTGAGTAATGCAATTCTGTTATTGCCTTTTTGGAAAACGATAAACGCCAGATGTTTTCCGTCGGGTGACCATGCACCGGCGGAATTAATAAACCGCAGTGCATCAAAATGCGGATCGGTAGAAGGACTTGCAAGTCTACGAATAACTTCCCCCGTTTGCGCATCAGCTAAAAATAAATCTATACTAAAGAGATCGCGCTCTGAAAGGAATGCCACGTATTTTCCGTCCGGGCTGAGAGCCGGGCCTATATTCATGTCACCGGCATCGATCTCACGCGTAAGGATCTTTTCACCCAATGAATCGGGAGATTGACGATCGGTCATAAACATTTCGTATTCCGATTCTACTTTCTCTTTCCAGAGGATCGATAATGAATCGGACGTAATTTCAAGTGTCTGCATAATGGCTGTTTCGATCCCTCCACGGCCTGCTCTTCTATAAAGCTGCGGAATAACCTCATCACCGTAGGTCCCTCCCACAAATGCCCAGAATGCATGTCCAAATCGGTATGGGAAATAACGCGGATCACGTGACATTTGGCGTACGGTCGGGAAACGATCCTCCGCAAGTGCATCCCGCAACCACATCGCAGTGTGCGCATGGTCGTGTCCGAGCGTCAGGTACTCGGCCATCCCTTCGATGAACCACAGCGGTATCCCCTGCATATTGAACCGGGCGGTATCGTGGGCAGCAATATCGTACTGGAATACGTGAACTAATTCATGTCCGAGGACATGATCGGTATCTGCATAATTTCCGGCAACGGGCATGACAATACGGTTCTTCAACCCCTCGGTCACACCACCGACGCCCTCACCTATCATCATCGGTATGACGTTCGTTTGGTGGAAATCGGCATCGTCCGCGTAAAATATAATCGGTTTACGTTCATCGAATGTATGATCGAACAAGAGTGATAGCCGGTGATACCAGCGTTCCGCCATTCGCCCGATATCCATGATGACATCTTCTTTTTCCTGATAATAATATATATCAAAATGTTCGGTCTTAATATATTGAAAATCAAACTGATCATATTGAACTTTATTTCTGCCGAAGTATTGTGAAAACACAACAGGAGAAAGAAACGTAATTAATAGTATGAGAGTGAATATCCCCCGAAATACTTCCTTTGCTCTAAGATGAAATTCCGTCTTCATAGGAATTCTCCAAACGAACTATATAAATAATTACTCATTCTTTACTACTACCTTCAAATTTTATACCAGGTTACTGGTAAAATTGTATGTGATTAATAATCAACTATTTATTAAGTGTCTGACCTACATATATGTTGTATGTGTATCTAAAATAGTGGACACTATCCTATACCTATTACTACAATATTTTTTAATATATCATTCCCACTCTCAAACAGGCATCTCATCCAATTCCATACCCAGAGGTTCGGGACCGATTTGTTGTAATCCTTTGGCTTTGCCGATATACAATGCACTGTTGATCAACCCGATATGGCTGAAACCCTGAGGGAAATTACCAAGATGCAGTTTTTGCACGGCATCATACTCTTCTGCAAATAAACCAAGCGGACTAATATTTTGGAGGACCGATTGATATAATTCCTCCGCTTCATCGACACGACCTGATAATGCTAACACATCAACCATCCAAAAAGTGCAAAGCAGAAAAGTCCCTTCACCGCCGGGCAGACCGTCTTCACCATTATAGCGGTAAATGAGACCGTTGTGGGAAAGATTTTTTTGTATTGCCTCAATTGTCCCCTGTACTTTCGGGTCGGTTGCGGGAAGAAATTCCATTAATGGAATTAATAATGCTGTTGCATCAAGGTACTCCGAATCAAATTCCTGTACAAAACTATTCAACTTTTTATTGAAACCTCGCTGTAGGATAGCATTCTGAATTTCGTCACGAACTTTATACCATTTCTTCACGGGGGCTTCATATCCGCAGTACTTTGCCATACGGATGCTTCGGTCAATCGCAACCCAGCACATAAGTTTCGAGTGAGTGAAATGTTTCGGTTCACTCCGGACTTCCCATATCCCGTAATCCGGAATATTCCAAATTTCACACACATAGTTTGTAATATTATATATTAAACTCCATGCTTGTTCGGGAATCCCGCGTTCATACCGGTATGTTTCAAAAAATGCTTCTATCAATTCGCCATAAATATCATGTTGTCTTTGCATTGCGGCACCGTTCCCGATCCGTACCGGACGTGAATTTTTATATCCTGACAAATGACCGAGCACCTCCTCAGTTAAATCCATATCAGCGTGAATTCCGTACATTATTTTTATTTCTGAAGGATGATTTTTGAATTGACATATACGATGGAACCAATGAAAATATTGGAGTGCTTCATCGATGTGTCCGAGGTCATAAAGTGCCTGTGCGGTAAATGATGAATCGCGAATCCAGGAATACCGGTAGTCCCAATTACGAACGCCGCCGATTTCCTCGGGTAACGATGTCGTCGGTGCGGCTGCGATCGCACCTGTTTCCGGATAGGTTAATAACTTGAGCACTAATCCGGCTCTAACGACATGATCGTGCCACGGTCCTTTGAATATGCACTTATCTATATCGCAATCGTGTGCCCATCGTTGCCAATACTGTATTGTTCGGTTGAGAAAATCTTCACATTGAGTTAGCGAGAAGGCGTGCAGTTTGTCATAAGACAGAACGAACCAGGCAACATCCCCTTTTTTCATTTTGATACTCGAGAAAGCTTTCTCCAGATTAACGGTTAGATTTACGATAGAATGAAGAAACAGTTTCTGCACCCCACTTTTTCGCAAGGATACCATCGTTCTTTTCTTCGAAAAGAGGAATTTCACGTGCATAATCGAAACGCGGCATGAAACTCACATCGATCTCGATATCGCCATCGGTACACTCTATCTTTCTAAATAATGACCGAGGCATTCCGTTCAGTTCGGTTAGCTCGTAGACCGGAGTCATAAAATCCGTAAGGGTAGCTTTACCGGTATCGGTAATGAAATGTGTCTCAAGGACATTCGTGCGGTCAATATACTTTTGCGTTGCGTTGAATCGCATTACCGGGTTTATTGAAAACTCCCCCCCTTTTTTGTGATCGAGTATAGCTGCAAACACACTTGGCGATTCGAGATAGGGTGTGCATAACCAATCTATCGACCCGTCATCACCGACAAGCGCGCAGGTTTCGAGATTTCCAATAAGTCCGTATTGTTCAATTTTTTTGTACATGGACTTGTCCGTAGATTATGATAATATAATGTATACACAAAATTGTACTTAATTTCAATTTATGTCACGTCAATTCGGTAAACGGCGGGATCTGCCATAAGGATAATATCGTGAGGGAAGATGTTATTGTGGGAGCGGTACTACAAAATATATAAGGATATTCACGAGAGCTAAAATCCCGCTCTGCCTCGTTGAGGCATTGCGGGATTCAGGTGACATTTTCACTACTTCACCAATTTGGCTTGTAACTCTATTTCAACCCCTCCGAGCGCTCTCGATACCGGACAGTTCTTTTTCGCACCTTCAGCTAATTCTTTAAATTTCGCATCGTCAATATCCGGAATCTCCGCTTCCATATTCAGAACGATTTTCGTAATTGAGAATCCTTCTCCAACCTTTTCGAGATGGACTTTCGCATTCGTACTGACCCGTTTCGGTGAAAATCCGGCTTTGCCGAGTCCGCCGGAAAAAGCCATAGAAAAACATCCTGCGTGAGCCGCACCGATCAATTCTTCCGGATTTGTACCGGTACCTTCCTCAAAACGCGAAGCAAACGAATATGCGCCTTCATATGCTCCCGATTCGAATTTCATTGTTCCTTTTCCACCCTTCAAATCCCCTTCCCATACCGCGTGTGCACTTCTTGTCGGCATACTATTACTCCTTTTGTATTTTTGAATAATTAACAGCGTGTTTTTATAAGCTGTGGGATTTATGATAAACTTTATGTAAAGCTGGAATAATTCTTCGCTCAGACATCATAATAACATTTGTTCAACGCTCAAAGTTCAAAAATCGGTCTGATTTAATCTATTGCGGAGATTTTTTTTCTTACTTCCGCACGGTGTACTTTTCCTGTCTCCGTATACGGGATGGAATGAAATCGATAAAGTTTTTTCGGTATTTTAAAAGATGCGATTTTACCGGTGAGATAGTCTTTTACGGTGTCGAGGGTAATGCTTTCGTCCTTCGCCACCACAACGGCAACAACAATCTCTCCCCAGGTTGGATCGCATTTAGGAACAATACATACATCATCAATACCGGGATAGTCATGTAATAACTCCTCTATCTCATATGGATTTATATTTTCGCCGCCGCTTACTATAAGATCGGTTCTCCTGGATACGACGCACAAATCTCCCACCGGCGATACATATCCATAATCACCGGTGAAATACCAATCGTTTCGTATCACCTTCGATGTCAAGTCCTTCCTCTTATAATATCCTTTCATAAGGGATGGCATTCTGACGGTTATCTCTCCCTCCTCGCCGGTCGCTGTCTCCATACCTGTATCATCGACGATTCGTACCTGAGTGAACGGCATCGGTTGACCGACAGAGCCGCGGTATTTTTTATTATCTGAAAATAATGTCGCTATCTGAGAACTTGTCTCGGTTGTGCCGTATGTGGGGGCGATATTCCAACCCTTATCTGAACTTTGCCCGATCACCGCATCCGTAATGACTCCTCCTCCCAATAATATAGCTTTATGCCGGGAATTCGGTACCACTCCTTTTTCCAGCAATCGCTGCATGACCGTCGGGATTAAAGACACAATGGACGGATTATACTTCCCGAATGCATCAATAATACCGTCTGTATCGGAACCCGAAGGGACAATGACAGATATCCCGAAAATAACAGCCCGAACGATGATTGAAAATCCTCCGATATGATACAGCGGCAGCGACAATAACCACGAATCATCGTGTGTTATCTGCAATCTGATTTCTGTTCCGAGAGCGTTATAGAACATATTCCCGTACGTGAGTTCCACACATTTCGGATTTCCGCTCGTTCCCGAGGTAAACATCAAAAGAACTGAATCGCTGAGCCGGGGACCGCACTGTATATCCGGGTAATCCGCTTCATTATGGACTAACTCAGTGAGTTTTATAATTTTTAACTTTTCGGGTGCATCACTGAAAGCAACATCGTCACTTACGATGATATGTGTACAATCCGCAAACATTAGCTGACGCATCATTTCTTCTTTTGTTTGCCTGATATGAACCGGAACGATGACAGCTTTTAACAACATCAAAGCGTGGATAAGCAATACAGAGGATACGGAATTCGGAGATGCAACAGCTGCATGCGATCCGGCTGTTATACCATGCTTCTGCAACAGGGAAGCTATACGTCCGGCTTCCGACAGTAGCTCTCGAAATGTTAGTTTTCTTTCATCGGATATGATCGCCTGTTTGTGTGGATTTTTTTCGGCTTGTATCGCTAACCATGGTCTGCTATGTTCCGGTTGACTCATACCGATAAACCAATTGCAAGCAGTACGCCATATATCGCAACAAGTTTTGCACTTTGTTCAAGTGCGAGATTGAGTTCTTTACCCTGGAGCGTATTCATCATAGCAAGTACCCGCAGTCCCAGCGGAAAAGAGAAAAAAGGCAGCAAAACCCATGCGGAATGGTCAAATGCTAACCAGACAATGAACGGAATACCGTATGCCAGAAAAAGCAAAAGTGTGAACTCCGTACGGGCAAAGCGTTTACCGAATAGCACGGCTGTCGTCCTCTTCCCTGCTTTTGCATCCGTATCCGCATCACGGTAGTTGTTTACGATAAGAATGTTTGTTATTAACGCTCCGACCGGAAGCGAGACAAGAAATGCCGTGAAGGATACCTGGAGTGTATGAACATAATAGGTTCCCATCGTTCCGATCAATCCGAAGAACAGGAACACCATCGCGTCGCCCCATCCGTAATACCCGAGCGGATATGGTCCGCCGGTATAGGTGATGGCAACAATAATCGATGCAATACCGATCGCAAGTATCGGCCAGC
>SL_3KL_010_SEDDRAFT_10006970_pt1 | contig 10055 bp, 4 predicted proteins | sample SodLakKL_010_SED_2_FD_10381 | JGI IMG/M metagenome (IMG submission 10381)
CATCTACGGTTCGGGGACTGATAAATAGTTTTTCGGCAATCTCTTGGTTGGTGTACTCTTTCACAATTAAGCTCAGAACTTCTTTTTCCCGCTCGGTGATATGTACTTCATCCTGAACGGTCGATTTTCCCTTGTTCTTCACCAGATCCATCATAATACTTTCGGTGGCTTGGTCGCTAAAGTAGTGCTTCCCTTCCATCACATCATGAATTGCTTTAGTAAGTTCCTGCCGCCCTGCACTTTTCATAATATACCCGGATGCTCCGGCTTGAACCATTTGGCGAACATGGGAATCGTCATTACTCATTGTAAGAGCCAAAACTTTCACATCAGGGTACTCCTCTTTAAGCTCTTTCGTGGCAATAATACCATCTTTTTCCGGCATATTGATATCCATCACCACCACATCCACGTGTTGGTCTTTAAGAAGGGCCAGTACCTCTGTACCCTTTTCCGCTTCACCAACCACATCAATCCCTGCTTGTGGCTCGAGCATCAATTTAATGCCATCTCTAACAATTTGGTGATCGTCAACAAGTAATACTTTAATATTCGCCATAATAGTTAATCCTTAAGTGGTACAACTACCGTAATTAAGGTGCCTTTTCCGGCATCCGATTCAATATCGATATTACCAGCCATAGCAGCAACCCTTGTTTTCATACTTTGCAGTCCTAAACCCCTATTTTCCAAATTCTTAGGATCGAACCCTGAGCCGTTGTCTTCTATCGTATAAATCAGATCACCGTTGGAAAGAATCAGTTGTAAATTTATTTCAGCCGGTTTTCCATGAGTCATTGCGTTGTGCAAACTTTCCTGTACAATTCGAAAAAGGTTAACCTGTACGGATTGTGAGAGTTTGGCATCATCAAAACTTTGATAGAGCTGTATATCGATCTGCTTGTGTGCGCTCTGCATATCATTGACAAGTGCTGCCACGGCAAGTTTTAATCCGTAATCCTGAATCGATTTTGGAAGTAAGTTTTGAGAGATCGACCTTGACTCCTCGATGGCATGGTGCAACATCGACAGGCCGGCTTTAAATGGTTTTTCAAGTTTCTCATCCAGGTTGTCTAAATCTTCATATACCGTATTCAAATTCATTTTTGCGGCCGAAAGATATTGCCCTAAACCATCATGCAGTTCTTGGGCAACCCGTGCGCGTTCTCGCTCTTCACCTTCCACCACGGCGCTTATCGCTTGCTTTTCGGCCATCCGCTGCTGAGTAATATCATTTGCAATCAAAAGTCGTTTGCGATTTTCTCCGAAATAGATAAATGTTCCAGATATTTCAGCAATAAGTTTTTCGCCGGTTTTTGTGATGTGGGTCCACTCATCAAACTCGGTTTGATGTTTTTGTAAATTAGTTTCTGCCTCTGTTCGTATTGCCTCTTGGTCAGATTCGGGATGCAGGTCAAATATTACCATTTCTTTAAACTCCTCTTCCGTATAGCCATATTTTTGGATTGCAGATTCATTGGCTGACTCAAACCGATATGTTTCCGGATTGAAAATCCACATGGGAATAGGGCTCTGTTCAAACAGAAGCCGGTAGTGCTCTTCCGATTTACGAAGCTCTTTTTCCGCAATTCTCTCGGATGTAATATCATTCATCGCTCCGATAATTCGAATAATTTCTCCCTCCTCATCCCGCATTATGTAACTTTGATCAAGTACGTGAGCAATGGTACCATCCGCCCGGTAAAACCGATATTCTGCGCTCCAATTTTCAGCGTCCCCTTTTTCTGCGGCCTCCATTCCCTCTATAACCCATTCGCGATCTTCAGGATGGATACGTTTTCGCCATGCAGATCCACCCTCATCCAAAGGAGGAATATCGTATCCGAAGTTGGTTTTAAACCCATCACTCCACCATAAGGTGTCCGCTTTCGCATCATAATCCCAAATTACATCACTAACTACCGATGAGGCATATTCAAATCGTTTCTGCTCATTTGCCAATCGATCCTGTGCTTTTTTAATCTCCGTAATATCTCTATTTACGGCAACCGTTCCTTTAAATTCACCCTCTTCATCAAATCTTGCACGAACAGAACTTAGAATATAAACCGGGCTTCCATCTTTTCTGTACTGTACAACTTCTCCCTGCCACTCCCCATTCTCTAAAAGTGATCGGCGAACACTCTCTGCATCTGCATCCAAATAATCGGTATGTAAAATATCTCGAATTTCGCCACCTATGATCTCCTCCTTGGTATAACCATAAATGGATTCAGCCGCCTGGTTCCAGCTTTTTACCCGAAATTTTTCATCCCCGGAAATAACTGCATCAGATATGCTCTCCAACAAGTCAGCCTGATATTGAAGCAACTCTTCCGATTTTTTCTGATCTGTGAGATCCAGGATAGCCCCTGTCATCCGCATAGCTTTTTTATCGTAATTCCTAAAAATATACCCCCGATCTAATACAAGGCGTTCATCCCCATTCGCTGCCAGAAATCGATACTCTTCACTCCAAACAGTTTCATTTCCATCAATAGCATTCTGAAAACTTGTTACCACTCTTTCCAAATCATCAGGATGAATGTGATCCGTCCAAAACTCAATTCCATTCGGTATTTCTCCTTTTGTGAATCCAAAATGTTTATGGATACCCTCACTCCACCACAAACTGCCCTCTTCAATAAAATAATCCCAGACAACATCACTGACCAGATTACTGGTAATTTTAAATCGACTTTTCTCTTTTTCGAGCTCGATTTCAAACTCTTTGATAGTCGTGATATCCTGCATGATTCCCAGCATTCGCAGGGCATTACCCTGTTCATCCTTCTCAACATCGGCTTTTTCATATATCCATCGCTCTTGCCCGTCCGACTTCCTTAGAATTTTATACTCAGCCTCAAATGGCTTTCCGTTTTCCATAGCAAGTTCGTATTCCGTAGCCACAAATTTAAAGTCAGGGTGTAGGAGCTCTTCCCAAAAGGCAAGAGTAATCCCTTCTCCTTCTGGCATACCAAACATTTTGTCCAAAATACGTGAAGTTCTTGCCTCATGAGTTTCTATATCCAGTACATAGGTTCCCAAGTTTGCCACCCTTTGTGATTCCCTCAGCAAACGCTCACTCTCTTTCTGATCACTTATATCAATATGAGTACCGGCCATCCTATACGGATTACCCTCATCATCCCACTCCACAACTTTACCCCGATCAAGTATCCACACCCAGTGGCCATCTTTGTGCCTCATGCGCACTTCGCATTCATAGATCTCTGTTTTACCCGCAAAATAATCATCAATTTTCTGATGAAATTTCTCCAGGTCATCAGGGTGAACAAACCTGTTCCACGTTTCTATACTTACCGGCTCAAGTTCTTCCAGATCATAACCAATCAATTTCGTCCAGTTTTCATCGAATTCGGTTTCTCCGGATTGGGGGTACCATTCCCAAAGNCCCACATTTGCACTATTGGTTGCAACCTCGAGCCGCTCTCGGCTCTTCTCAATATTCTGTTCCAGCCGTTTTCTATCCGTGATATCTATATGTGTGCCGGCCATTCGTATAACTTCACCGTTGTCATTTCTTTCAACAACACGGCCCCGAGTCAAAACCCACACCCAATGCCCATCTTTATGGCGCATACGAACCTCAAGTTCATAAGCTTGCAGCTCGCCACGGAAATATATATCAACCTGTTCTTTAAACGTTTTCAGATCTTCAGGGTGGAGAAAATTTTCCCACGTCTTTTCATTAACCGGCTCAAGCTCTTCGAGAGTATAGCCAATTAAACCGGCCCACTTCTCGTTACAGTAGAGTTCTCCGGTTTGAGGATGCCACTCCCAGAGCCCTAAATTTGCACTATTTGTGGCAACTTCAAGCCGCTCCCGGTTCTCTTTGATCTCATCCTCCAGATATTTTCTCTCCGTTATATCAACATGTGCACCAATTACACGTATTGGATCTCCATTTTCATCACGCTCAACAACTTCACCGCGATCCAGCTTCCATAGCCACCGGCCATTTTTATGCTTCATCCGAATTTCGTTTTCATAAAAATCTAACTCTCCGGCAAAATGCTTATTTAACAGGTGAATGCTTTTTTCATAATCAACGGGGTGAGTTAAAGTTTTCCATGTATTAAAATCAATCGGTTCCAGCTCCTCTTTTGAATAGCCAAGTTGTTCGGCCCACTCATCGCTAATTACCAGTTCATCATCCTTTACATTCCAATCCCAAAGACCGATTTGTCCACTGTTCACCGCCAAAGCGAGTCGCTCCTCATTCTTCCTTACCGCCTTTTCCAGTCGGGATCTCTCGGTGATATCCACTCCTATTCCTAAATAGGTATCATCCCCGAGTTTAATCGTCGTCCAGCTAGTATTCAGTATTTCTCCATCTTTTGTACGTATATCAAAATCCTTCCAGCTGCCATCAGCTTTTGAAATATGTTCAAGTGCATGATCAAGTCCTTCAGAATTCGCTGCCATCCTCTTCATAATATTTTCCGATACCAAATCTTCCCGTTCATAGCCCAGGCGCTCTGTCATAAACTCATTGATATCTTTCACCTTCATATTTTCATCAATCACATTGATGAAAACCGGCAGGGAATCAAAAACATGTTGCAGACGCCGTTGATCCATCTGCAGCTCCTGTTTCTCTACTTTTTCGGAAGTAATATCATGTATTACCCCGCTAACATGTACAACCTTTCCTAAACGTTTAATCGGTGTGCCCACGGATCGTATCCACCGAATTTCACCATTTTTTTTGATCCTGTACTCAACTTCATACATACCCCCTTTTTTCAGCACCTGCCGAATTGCGTTATCTACCCTCTCTTTGTCCTCCTCTACAACAACATCCAGCACCTTGGATGTTGAAGGGTTTTCACCCTTGGCAAGCCCCAATAGCTCTTGATGCTTATCCGATGCATATAATTTTTCTTTTTTTGCATCATAATTCCAAGCCCCCATATTTGCAGCTTTGAGTGCTACGCGTAAATTGGCTTTTGTTCCGGCTCGCTGTTGTTTTTCCTCTTTGATATAATCCTCATAACTTCTCATCATCAGGTAAAGCCCTCCCGCTGTCAAGATTACATAGAATAATCCCTTGGCAATCTGCATTTGGGTGAGAAGAGCAACATCATCTACTAAACTCTCAAGTATCGTATCCGTTGTATATATCCAAAGAATTGCAAAACAGAGGTAAATAAGTGCTGTTCGAAGGGGAGTAAATTTCATAGTGGTAAAAAGTCTTAATCAGAAATCAGAGCTAAGAAGTACGTATGTAACGTTTCCGACCCTACACTATTTACCAAATTCGGGTTGATAAACCAAGTACCTATAAATCAGTCCTTATAGATATCCATCTACCATTTACCTTCTCGCACCGGGTAGCTTCCCAATACTTTAAGATATTGAGCTTTTTTGCGGAGTTTTTTCAGGGCATCAGCCAGGCGCATATCTTCAGTATTTCCTTCAACATCTAGATAGAAAAGCGACTGCCAAGGATGATGCGGCCTCGGACGAGATTCCAGCTTTGTCATATTTATACCGTGATCTCCAAGCAAATTTAAGCAGTTAAGCAACGCTCCTTTTTCATCCACCGTGGCAAAAATAAGGGATGTTTTACACTTCACTTTCGCCGTGCATTTAATATCCTCACGCCCTACAACCACAAACCGGGTAAAATTCTCTTTTTGATTGGCCAGGTCTCGTTTCAATATTTGGAGGTCGTAAATTTCTGCAGCATATGCACTGCCGATTGCGGCCTGTGAAAGGTCTCCATCATTCCGAACCTTCCGCGCAGCCATGGCTGTATCGAAATAACTTTCTACGTGGCAGCGGGGAAGATCAGCCAAAAACCGGCTGCATTGAGCAATGGCCTGCGGATGAGAAAGCACGCGCCGAATATTTTTGATATCAACCTGCTCGGGAGCCATCAGGCAGTGGATAATTCGTAAAATCTCCTCTCCGTTGATGTACAGCTCCTTCTCGTTCAGCAGATCATACGTATCATTTATCGAGCCGGCGGTGGTATTTTCAATGGGTAGAATTGCAACGTCCACATCTTCATTCTCTACCGCCTCTGCGGCTTGATCGAACCGCGTAAACCCAACACACTCTACCTGCTCGTACCGCTGCTCAAAATGCCGCATTGCCGCCTGATGGCTAAACGCTCCATCGGTTCCTTGGTAGGCTACACGAATCGTCTTCTCATCACTCAGATCATTCTCATAATCTACCAGCGCCTGGGTTTGATATCGAACCGAGTGATTGATAACCTCACGGAAAAGCTGCTCCAGAAAATAGGGGTCCATCCCCACCTCGGCCGCTTTTTTTCTGATGGTATCCATAATGATCTCTTCGCGCTCAGGATCTCGGATACCGCGTGATTTTTCAAGCTTATCATTCAGCACTTTTTTTACCACCTTTTGGCGGTCAGCCAGCGCTTTAATGATCGTATCATCAAGTTCATCAATCGTTTTTCGAATATCATCCAAGGGATCGTCGGCCATTGGTCAGCGTGTCTGTTTTTTAAGTTTATCAAGTTTTTTCAGCAGATCTTCTCGTGCCAATGTACGAAAACGTTTTGGTAATAATGCTTTCGATGTACATTCCGAAACTGCCGCTAAGGTTTGCAGTTCTATCTCCTCGGGGTAGGTTGGCGGTAAGAAATCATCAAACACTTGGTCGAGCATTTCCGGCGTAACCTTCTCCTCTCCATTTGCCGCGGCACGAAATTTAGCCCGTGTACAGGCCGCCTCCATATCGGCGCCGGAGTAGTTTATTTTACTGTTTATCACCCGCGATGGAATGTGCTCCTCCGTTAGCTGTAAATTCGTCTTCTTCGCCATGGCTCGGAACAGCTCCACACGCTCCTCGTCGGTTTCCGGTGGAAATAGCGCAATATGCTCTTCTGCCCGCCCTTGACGCTTCAAATCAACCGGCATCAGATCGGGTCGGGCGGTCATCAAAAACCAGATTATCCGTCCGCGATTATCCGTATCACTCATAAAATTAGCGATCTGCGAAAATACCCGGCTCGATACCCCGCTATCCCCCGATGCATTTCGATTCCCAAGATAGGCATCCGCCTCATCAATCATCACCGCAACCGGGGCCATCGCTTTCAACAGGTTTAGAATTTTCTCCAGGTTTCCTTCCGTTACCCCCTGCCATTGACTCCTGAAATTCTTCAGTTTCACCATCGGAATGCCCACTTCACCGGCAAAACAGGTTACCATAAATGTTTTCCCCGTTCCAACGGGACCGCACACCAGGTAACCCATCGGCAGTACATCATTTCTCCCCGCTTTCAGTGCCGCAACGGATGATCGCAGATGCTCTTTCACTTTATCGTGGCCGGCCACGGCATCCAATGTTTGATCGGTTTGCACAAATTCCAGCAGGCCGTATGCCTCCGCCTCAATCAACTCTTTTTTAATCACATTGAGCGATTCAAACGTAATCTGTTCTTCATTTTCAATTGCGCCCGACAGAATACTCTCCATCTTTACGTATCCCAACCCGGCAGTTAATTTTGCCATAACCGGTTTTTTCACAGATGATACATTTTCAAATATATCATCACGAGAGTTCAGATACTCCAGACGATCCGTTTCATCCGGCAGCGGAATGAAAATATCGGACGTAAATGGGTGCTGGGTAAGCGTTTTATTAATATCAGACAAATTCTCTGTCAGCAGCACCGTTGTAAAATCCGCCGATAAAAAGAGAGGATCTTGAGCCCACTTCATCAGATAAACCAGTGCGTTCCGATCCTCCGTCCCGATGTTCCCCGCATCATTCATCGGCACAATGGTTTCGGCGTAATCTATAACAAGCGCGATGCTCTTTTTTTGATCAAGCCGGGANCGGAAATACTGCTCCAGCACAGAAAACACACCTACGGGATCTTTGGGAATTTTTTTAGCTACATCCGTTCCATCAAGCGTATCTCTTCCGGCAACTGCCCGATTAAAATCTGTCCGGGTTTTCTCATCCCGAAAGTAGATCCCCGAAGCGCGATCGTAAAAAATGACGATATCCCTCGCTCCGAAAAACTCATCCGCCAGGAAGGATTTGAGTCGCCTGAATTTTTGAGGATTATCTTTTATACGCGTCAGATCGTGCACATTCCCGTGCAGTATAAACTGGTTAACCGTGCGGCTTAAATATTTTTTGGCAAGGTCTTTTGCCCAAAGCGGATAGTGATCAATCATAAGAAAGCGGTGAGTTAAAATTGTGCACCATTATGTACGAAATGTATAAAAAATAGATGCACCGGGATAGGGGTATCGCCGCAAAATCACTCCCCGATGTCCAGCACCAGCTTAACGGTTTCGAGCTTACTGGGTGTAGCTTTACTAATGATGAACTTATTACCGTGGATATGCAGCTCTTCATTGACTTTGGGAATCCGCCCGGTGTGATTAATTATATATCCTGCCACCGTTTCAAACTCATCTTTATCATTCAGAAGGTTGATTTGTGGATACATCTCTTCGAGCTCATCGAGCTCAACATTTCCACTCAGAATAAACGTATACGGATCAATTTTTTTGATCAGGTCATCATCCTTATCGTACTCATCCTGAATATCGCCCACCACCTCTTCAATCAAATCCTCAATCGTTACCATCCCGGCCGTTCCACCATACTCATCGATAACAATTGCCACAGAGCTGTTACTTTGGCGAAACTCTGCAAGCAGATCTTTCGACTTTTTACTTGCCGGAATCAACTTAACGGGGCGAATAATTTCCGAAACCGTTTTGGGATCGTTGAACAAGTCGTACGCAAACACTACTCCAATCACATCATCAATATTATCCTGGTAAACGGGAATTTTGGAATATCCCGATGTGATGAACGTCCTCTGAACTTCCTCAAGCGAAGCGCTCTGATCGATAGCTACTATTTCCGTTCGAGGAACCATCGTATCCTTTACCCGCTTGTTGGAAAGCTCAAGCACGTTATGAAGAATCTGCGAATCATCCTGGTCAAAATCCTCACCGCCCCCCATATCCTTCAGCTCTTTAAAAATCATCTCTACATCCTGTCGGCGAAAAACTTTTTCACTTCGCTCACTGCCCGTTTTCATCCATTTTACAAGAATACTTGATGAACTGTTAGCAACAGTTATAAGTGGGCGCAGCACAATATTTAGCACTCTTAGGGGGATGGAAACCACCTTCACCATAAAGTCAGCCTGAATTCGAAAAATAGCTTTCGGTAAAATCTCACCGAAAATCATAATAATCAGCGCGGCTATAACGGTTTGGATAAGCAGTACAACCACCGTGGAAGGCATGGTTCCGAACCATGACTGGTATATCTGCTGAACCGGCTCTAGCAAGAAAATTGCCATCAACGTAGCGTACAACACATTGATGATGTTATTCCCTACCAGTGTAGTGGTTAAAAACGTTTCGGGGCGTTCATTAAAAAACGCCAGCGAACGGGATGTAAGCGACCCTTTCCGGCTCTCAATCTCCAGCTTCAGCCGATTGGCGGAAACAAACGCAATTTCCGACCCCGAGAAAAATCCACTCAGCAGAATAGTGCCAATAATAATTAGTGTTTCAGTCATTCAAATCTACTTCTGACAAATCGAACCTTTTCTATTTCAAGTAAATGTAACAATAAAGGCTCAAAATTGAGACTGATCTTTTCATTGCCCGAAACCCGTAATCTGCGCAACTATTTCCCTTTGAAATTAGCTTTTCTTTTTTCCAAAAATGCACCGGTACCCTCTTTAAAATCTTCCGTTTCACAGAGCTCGCCAAACAGGGAGGCTTCGGTTTCATACCCTTTATTTCCGGCAGCCGCGTTAATTGCAGTAATTGCCTTTGATACGGCAATAGGTCCATTTTTCGTAATTGCGGCCAGTAGTTTTTCAGCTTCGTCCTGCCCATCACCCTCTGCAATTTTATTTACCAGCCCAAGCTCTTGCGCTTGATCTGCTTTTATCTGTCCACCGGTAAGGATAAACTCAAACGCTCGCGCTTTTCCGATCAATTTAGTTAAGCGTTGCGTTCCACCATACCCCGGAATTACCCCCAGGGAAACTTCAGGAAGGCCGAATA
>SL_3KL_010_SEDDRAFT_10006971_pt1 | contig 10054 bp, 10 predicted proteins | sample SodLakKL_010_SED_2_FD_10381 | JGI IMG/M metagenome (IMG submission 10381)
TATACCAGAGCAATGTAAAAATTGCCAAAACTGATGTCAGCAGGTTAAATTGATATCCCAGTATCCAGGCACCCGAAATTGAAAGTATTGCAGCCCAGAGCCAGGCCTGCCTTTCACCAACTATTCCGGTTGGGATTGGCCTGTTGCGAGTCCTTTCCATAAGTTTATCTGAGTCAGCTTCCTGTATCTGGTTGATAACAGATGAGCCGGCTGCAATTAAAAGGACGCCTGAATAAGCAACAAACCATCCATTTGCTAAAGCTTTGCTGAATAAGACAAACCCTGTCAGTGCAGAAAAAGACACTGACAGGGTAATAATGGGTTTAGAGAGCTTAATATAAGCTAAAACTGTTTTCAGGTTTTTATTCATTCAGAGATCTGAGAAACTCTATAATAAGGTCAACTTCCTGCTCGGTAATTTCTCCTTCATAGGATAGCATCTGTCCGGGGCGGAATCCCAGGGTTATGTCATAATCCGGATCGTAAATCGAACGTCTGACATATTCTTCATCGTACACAATTTGTCTTTCCTGTCCTCCGGTAATTACTGTTATGGTTTCTCCAAATTTACCTGCAAATGTGGGTCCTATGAGTGTGCTTCCATCAAGAGAATGACATGCAAGGCAACCGTTTCTTTCCACAACCTGCCTGCCAAGGAGTGCCAGGTTAGCATCATCCGGTATCACAGGCACCATTGCATCGGGGTCTTCATACCATTCCCAGAACTCATCCTGTTCCATTACTACTACCTCGCTTATCATATATGAGTGTTGCAGACCGCAGTATTCGCTGCAGAATATTGTAAATGTACCTGTTTTGGTTGCCTGAAACCAGGTTCGGTTATTTGGCAGACCCGGCACCATATCTTCTTTGATGCGGAATGCAGGTATATAAAACGAATGTAATACATCCAAAGCATTCAGGTTAACTATAATTGCGGTATCCACAGGTACATATAGCTTATCGCTTACCCTTCCGTTTTCGTAACGAAAATTAAAGCTCCACATACGGGCATTTGCCGTTACTTCAATACCTTCTTCCGGTGGGCTTTTCATAGGGATCCATCCCACATAACCATAATAAAACATACCCATAACAAGGATCAAAGGTATGATGGTCCATGTGAGTTCCAGGGCAACACTGTCTTTTACCTGTCGGGCTTTGGGGTGTCTTTTTTCGTTGTACCTGTAGAGAAAAATGATAATTGCAATTGTAAGACCCACCAGGAAGAAACCGGCAATCATCAAAATAAATAAGAAAGCAAAATCAACGCCTTCTACAAAAGTTGAAGCTCCTAATATCATATTCGTATATTATCTGTATGAATAATCAAAAAATGTTACGTATAGCACCAGCAGAAATAAGACCAATACGAATGTTGTAAAAATTGCATACAACCTATTGTCAAATTTCAGATGCATAAACCATNTAAGCACAATAGCTGCTTTTCCTCCGGCTATCAGCATGGCAACCAGCGTATTNAATGGTCCCATTTCAAGGCTGGTAACGGCAACACTGGCTGCCGTAAGCACCAATAGAGCGAGTAATACAAAAAGATGACTTTTGTAACTTGATATATGATGTTTTTCTTCACTCATGGCAATAGTTTTTTTAATGTATTAAATAAAACAATGGAAAAAGGAAGATCCAGATAAGGTCAACCAGGTGCCAGTAAAGACCTGTGTTTTCCAGCCACACATAATCAGTGCTATGAATCTTTTCGCGCCTAATCTGCCATACTACGTAAATAAACAAGCCGATACCAATCAGGATATGCAGTGCATGTATACCCGACATGATATAGTACAGTCCGAAAAATAATGTGGTGCCATGACCCAACTCATGAAGCAAATCGCTTCCGGGGTAGAATCCATATTCAAATTTGGCACCCCATTCAAAATACTTATTTACAAGAAATAAGACAGCAATGAAAAGAGTAACTCCCAATAAAATAAGAGCTTGTTTTTTATTTCCTCTTTGAATGGCGGTGATTGACATGGCCACTGTAGCGGAACTTATAAGAAGAATCACAGTGTTGAATGTTCCGATGAATACATCCAGCTCCTGACCGCCAAGCAGGAATGCCTCTGGATTTTTGTAGCGATAAACCGCATACATGAGGAACAGCATTCCAAATAGCAGTAATTCCGTAAAAATAAAAAGCCACATCCCAAGCTTATCGCCTTCATCATCGCGATGCACATGTGCCGTATGTTCTTCGTGTTTTTCCATATGCCTGCTTATTTATATTCGTAAGGTGATTCTTTAATTGTAGGTATTTCTTCCCAGTTTTCCAGTGTGGGTGGTGTGTCGGTTTGCCACTCAAGTGTTTTACCATTCCACGGATTCTTATCGGTTGTTTTCTTACCATATCGGGCAGAACGCACCAGGTTGGTAATCACAATCAAAGCACCCGCAATCATGAGTATAGCACCCAATGATGAGAGAATATTCCAGCCATGAAACTCAGGAAGATAGTCGTAATATCTTCTCGGCATCCCCATCATACCCAGTCGGAACATAGGAAGATAAAGGGTAAGAAATCCGGCAAAGAATGTTACAAGGCCAATATTGGCCCAGCTTTGCTCATACATCCGACCAAACATTTTGGGATACCAATAGTGAAGAGCTGCCATAAAAGAAAATCCGGTACCACCAAAAACTATGAAGTGGAAATGGGCAACTACAAAATGAGTGTCGTGCACGTGCACATTGGTTGCCAGTGAGCCAAGTATAAGTCCTGACAATCCGCCAACCATAAATACAAAAATAAAAGATATTGCCCAGAAGAAGGGTGTCTGCATCACCAATGAACCGCGATGAATTGTTGCCACCCAGTTAAACACTTTTATTGCAGAGGGTATGGCCACAAGAAAAGTCAGAAAGCTGAAGGCATATAAAGCTCTACCGCTCATTCCGGAGGTAAACATGTGATGTCCCCATACAAAATATCCTACAAAAGCAATAGCAAGCGAAGAAAGTACTATTGCCTTGTAGCCATATATTCGTTTTTTCGAAAATACAGGCAAAATTTCACTTATGGCACCCATGCCCGGTAATATCATAATATAAACGGCCGGGTGTGAATAAATCCAGAACAGGTGCTGATAAAGAATGGGGTCTCCTCCCAATGCGGGGTCAAATACACCTACTCCCAGCACTCTTTCCATAACTGTAAGCAGAAGAGTAATACCAATTACAGGAGTTGCCAGAACCTGTATCCATGCTGTTGCATAAAGAGTCCAGGGGAAAAGAGGCATTTTAAGCCAGGTCATACCCGGGGCACGCAAACGATGCACGGTTACCACAAAGTTGATACCTGTTAATATGGATGAAAAACCCAGAATAAAGGCTCCGAATAGTGCCGGTAATACGTTGGCCGGTGTTCGGAAGCTGTAAGGAGCGTAAAAAGTCCAGCCGGTATCGGGCCAGCCACCCACAAACTGTGATGAAAGTACTACAAGGATACCTATAATATAAAGCCACCAGGATGCCAGGTTTAATTTGGGGAATGCCACATCTTTGGCCCCGATCATAATGGGTAGAAAGAAGTTGCCAAAAACTGCAGGTAAACCCGGTACTACAATAATAAAGATCATGATAATTCCATGAACCGTAAACATGGCGTTATAGGCTTGCGGACTCATTATGGTTTCGCCCGGAGCGATAAGCTGTATTTTCATCAGCAAACCTAAAATGGCTGCGATAGAGAAAAATACAAGCATTGTATAAAGATATAGTAAGCCAACGCGCTTATGGTCAGTGGATAGTATCCATCCCAGTATACCTTTATACTTACCCTTATACTCGAGAAAGCTTACGTGCTTAGCTGTTGTTGTTTCTGACATATGCTTTATAAATTAATTTGTTGTTTTTCTTCTTGGTTTTAGTGCCAGGAATAGGAAAGTTACTACTGCAAAAAATAAAATTATTGTGCCTGCCACTTTTGTTACATTGAAAACATATGCCTGCCCGGCAGGATCATATGAATAGCAAAAGGATAGCAGCCGGCTCATGGATGGGCCGGATTTTCCCTCTGATGTTTCTACTACGGCCAGTTTTAAATCAATGGGCAGGAAATACGTTCCATGCAGATACCGGGTAATTTTTCCATCATCTGTAACAAAAATCAGTGCCGATGTATGTAAAAAGTCCAGCCTTGCCTTCTGTATCTGAAACCTACTGCATCAGTAAGTTTGCGCGAATTTATGCTGTCAGTAGTAAAAAATCTCCAACCATCGGGATCAAACTCTTTATCGATAAGCATATGATAGCTGTTTTGATTTGACCTTGAAAGGGTAGTACCTTCAGTAGGGTCAAAGCTGATGCTCAGTATCTGAAAGTCTTTACCTAATTCCATGTCGCTTCTTTGAACCACTTCAGAAATGGAAGTCATAAAAGGACTGCAAATGCCGGGACAGCGATAATATACTATGGCCAATGCTGTTGGTTTGTCAAGTAATGACATTAAACTCTCACGTTGACCATCGGTATTGATTAAATAAATATCATCAGGCAGGTATTCATCAAGTTTTTCCACAATACCTATTTCCGGCTCAGGAGCATACCCCCGCCCACGCTGTGCTATTGCAGGCATGCAGATTAAAAAAGCCAGTGTTATTAATATTAAATTCTTCATTATCAAGTTGATTTATTGTTTTTAAAGAACGATTGAATTAAGTGTGTTTTCAATGATGTGATTTTGCAATTTGTTTTCCTTTAGTTTTAGCTTGTTATTATTAAAGATGATGATGAATACTTTCTTCCAGATAAGGATGATTTGTCGGAACAAGCTGCGATTTTGTAAGAGCCATAAATGTGGTACCCAGGAATAATCCGGCATAACCCAGCCAAATGCCAATTTCAATGAAACCGAATTTCATTGGTCCGAAAGCACCGGGCATAATCTGAACGAAAATACTAACCCATAACCCCACCATTAAAAGTGCTGAAATGCCAAGGAGTACCTTGGGTTTTTTCCCGAGATTATCACTCATCATCACCAGAAATGGTATGGCAAAGTTAATGAACAATTCGGCATAAAACAGGGGTTGCCATTCACCAATGAATCTGGGATAATAATATACCGTAAGTTCGGGTATATTGGCATACCAGATAATAAGAAACTGCATAAACCAAAGGTAACCGAATACGATACTGAAACGGAAAAGATATCTTGCAAGGTCATGAAAGTGAGCATCATTCACCTTTTCAAAGTAGCCCTGAGAACGCAGATACAACAAAAGAAGTATGATTGCGGCTGACCCATAATACATACTTATTACCATATTGCGAAATCCAAACAATGTGCTGTACCAATGCGAGTCAATGGTCATGATCCAGTCTTTGGATGCAAATGAAAAAAATATAGCCGCAATGAATACAAACACCTGGGCATAATAACGGCTCTTGTTATGGTAATTCGGATTTGCATCCTGATCATGCAGCTTCGCATATTTCCTCAGAACCCATGCAACACTCAGAAACAGGGCAAAATATATTACCAGGCGAATCATAAAGAAAGGCACATTAAGAAAAGGCTCTTTATGAGCTATCAATTTATCGGTTTCTGTAATTCCTGGAATTGCCCATTCGTATACCTGCGGTAAGCCAAAATACAGCAGAATCATCAACAATGCACCCAAAGGCAAAAAGGCTCCCAATGCCATAGGTATTCTTTGAATAAAGCCGACCAACCCGAATTTGTAATATATTGAACACTGTAAAAAAGCAATGCACCAATTGAAATGGTTATGAAATAATAGTTGTTGAGCAGAATATTGTTCCAGGTGCGTTGTGTGTCAGACATAAAACCTGCTATCAATGCAGCAATTCCAATAAGTATCAAGACGGCAAAAAGCAGGTTAATGTTCTTTTTATATGTGAAGGTTGTTTCCATTTTGCAGGGTTTATTTTTTTTCCTGTATAATATGTTCTATAAAAGCTACGATTTTCCAGCGTTGCTCCGGGGTGATTAGTGATCCATGTTCTCCCATAACACCCCAGCCGGCTGATATAACATGGTACATTTCTCCTTCAGGCTGTGCAACAATTTCATCATCCAGCAGACTGGTTGGCGGAATGACATATTTGCCGCTTGTATGCAGCCATCCTTGCCCGTCACCTTCTACACCATGGCATTGAGCGCAGAATATATCATACAATGCTCTGCCTTCTTCGAGTAATACTGCTGTAATGGTTAAAGGGTTTCTCAGGTTCTGACCTGCCAGTTCTCTGCCTTCAAAGTCTGCAGTGTAAGGATAAGGCTGCATATGACGAGGCACTGTACCTTCAACCGGTTTGCGCATGGTGCGTCCATCTTCCATGGCTGGATTTTCTGAATATGTTTTATAATCATACCCATGTGCCATATCAGGGAAATATTCGTATCCCTTATCTACCCTGCTTCGATCGCAGGAAATTGCCAATAAGACTATCAGCAAAACACCTGCAGGCTTGATAACATATTGCCTTATTTTGATTAAAATAGTATTCATTGGTTTACTTTTAAGTATTTAATTCTTTTTCCATGATTTCATCTGCACCGCTTTCCTTGAGCCATACTTTTATTTCATCAGGATTATAATTTTGGTCAACCACCAGATAAAAAGTATCATCTGTTACTTTGGGGTCAATGATTTTGGCGGGTTTTCCCGGGAATATAAATGCCCGCCCGTGAAAGGTCAATACAGACAAAATTGTTGTACCAAGAATTGTAACAAGAAACATTATTACTACCATGGGAGGGAAACTGAAAATGGGCTTACCTCCATAGGAAATGGGATAATCTATAACCGATGTATAATACATTAAAGCAAATATAGAAACCATTGATATAAGCCCGTATAAAACTGCCATGTAAGGCAATCTTGATTCCTTTGTAAACTTTTTCAGAATATCATGGTTGGCAAACGGACCATAAATATCCACAAGGTTAACTTTGTTCTCCTGAAGCCTGGTGAGTGCTTTTAAAAGTACATTTTCATCCTTGAAAGTTGCGATGATGTGTTTGTAAGCCATGTCTTTTAATATTTTTTATTCAAAAGTCTTTTCAGATAATTGGTTAACCGGCCGGCTTCTAATTGCCGTGTTTCTTATAAGCCTTTATTTCATTGATTGCTATGATTGGGATATGCCTGATGAACAGAAGCATACCGCAAATAAAAATTCCGAATGTTCCCACAAAAACACCAATATCCACAATGGTCGGCGAGTAATGCGTCCAGCTGGATGGTAAAAAGTCTTCAGCCAGTGACGAAATAAGAATAACGTATCGCTCAAACCACATTCCAATATTAATCATTATCGAAACGGCGAAAAGTGTCCATATATTCCTGCGGGCTTTTTTGAACCAGAAAACCTGGGGTATAATTGCATTGCAAACCACCATTATCCAGAATGCTGTTGAAAATGATCCGGTCATTCGTGCTCTGAGGAAGGTATACATCTCATACTCAACCCCTGAATACCAGGCAATAAAAACCTCTATTAAATAGGCAAGCCCGATGACAAGACTGCCGTATTTTAATACTTTGGCTATGGAATCGAGATGCTTGTCTGTAATAAAATCTTTTATCTTAAAGGCACTTCTCATGAGAATCATGATGGTAAGAACCATGGCAAACCCTGAGAAAATAGCCCCGACAAAGAAATATGGTGGTAAAATTGTTGCATGCCAGCCCGGTAAAACGGATATGGAAAAGTCAAGTGCCACAATGGTATGAACAGATATTACCAACGGTGCTGCCAACCCTCCGAGCAATCGCGTAAGAGATTCATAACGGTTATAGGAAATCATTGAACCGTCCCATCCCATACTGAAGAAACCATATATTGCTTTTGAAATTTTATTGGTGGCACGGTCGCGCATAGTGGCAAGATCGGGAATCATTCCGAAATACCACAAGGTAATTGACATCAAAAGATAAGTACTGATTGCAAATACGTCCCAAAGCAGAGGAGAATTGAAATTAACCCAAAGCAAACGGGTATTGGGGTAGGGCATGATAAAGAAAGCCAGCCAGGGCCTGCCCATGTGTAACAGAGGGAACAGGGCCGCGCACATTACTGCAAAAACTGTCATAGCTTCAGCTGCACGGTTGATGGATGCTGCCCATTTTTGCCTGAATACCAGGAAGAAAATAGTGAAAGCTGTACCGGCATGCCCGATGCCAATCCACCAGACAAAATTAATAATGTCCCAACCCCAGCCTACACTATTGGTTAGCCCCCATGTGCCTAATCCAATTGTTAGTGATTGATAGAATGCCCAACCTCCAAAAGCCAGCATTATGGTGCCCAGGCTCATTCCGATATACCACCATAAAGCCGGTTTTGTTTCATTGGGAGCAGTGAGTTCGTTAGAAATATCACTGTAGCTTTTTTCGCCCTGAACCAGGGGCCATCGAATACTGCTTGCTATCATATGCGTTTGGTTTTCAATATTTTTATGCTCAGAGTTCTCATGTTATGGTAACTCATATTAAAAATGCTCATTTTGCAATTCTAAACAGGTTAATACCTTACAATTATTAACCTTTCTTATTTCTAATCTTTGTCAAATACCCAACCGTGGGAAGTACATGCAATTCCTCCAGCAGATGGTAATTACGGGGATCTTTTATCAGTTTGGCTACACGGCTATCCGGATCGTTGAGATCGCCAAATACCAATGCATTTGACGGACATGACTGCGCACAGGCAGGAGATATTTCGCCATCTTTCAGCTTGCGGCGTTCATTTTTTGCCTTTAGCTTGCCATCCTGTATACGTTGCATGCAGAAAGAACACTTCTCCACAACTCCACGTTCTCTCACGGTAACATCAGGATTAAGCACCATGCGGCCCAGCTCAGAATTCATATTATAGTCGAATCGTTCATTCATGGCATATCGGAACCAGTTAAAGCGCCTTACTTTATAAGGGCAGTTGTTGATACAATATTTGGTTCCCACACAGCGGTTGTAGGCCATTTGGTTGATACCTTCATGGCTGTGATTTGTTGCTGCCACCGGGCAAACATTTTCGCAAGGGGCATGGTCACAATGCTGACACATTAGAGGCTGGTGTACAACTCCGGGATTGTCTATATCACCGGTGTAATAACGGTCAATACGCATCCAGTGCATGATGCGACGGTTTTTAACTTCCTGCTTACCCACAACAGGTGTATTGTTTTCAGCCTGGCAGGCAATTACACATGTACTGCATCCGTTGCAGGCATTTAAATCAACCATCAATGCCCAATGATGACCCTTGTATTCCTTTTCCGGATATAATGTTACCATATGCTTCAGATGGTAATCGCGGATTTCGTTTCCGGCTTTGGGATCGATCTGATACTTATCCAGTGTGGATTCTCTCACAATGTGACGTCCTTCCATGCTATGGTGTGTCTGGCTTCTGGCAAACTCATATTTTTTGCCCGTTTTCTCCCAGTTTTCCACATTCCATGGGAATGGTTTATCATTGATTAACCGGAAAGCATTTACTCCCACATTTTCGCCTGCTTTTCCTGCATTTTCTCTTCCATAACCCAGGGCAACTGAAATGGTGTTGTATGCCTGGCCGGGTTGAATGATCATGGGTATTTCCATACCATTTAAGCGAATCAGATCGCCATCACGCAGGTTATTCTCTTCTGCAAAACGTGGCGATACCGCAGCAAAATTATCCCAGGATATTTTCGTGATAGGATCAGGCAGTTCCTGCAACCAGGGATTATTAGCATAAGCTCCGTCAGAAACCTTCACATTTTCTGTTACAGAAAACTGAACCTCAGCTGCCTGAGCTGTTTGCTGTTTCAATTGCACAACAGCATCGGATATTGCGGTTTGTTGCAATACGGAGTTGATTGGCATTATTTCGTCAGTCTCCAGAACACCGGCCTGAAGGGTATTTACCCAGAACTGCTGAGAGTCAGTATATTCATTCTGTTTAGGGAATAAAACCCTTTCAGCATATTGTTTAATATATGCGTGATAGTCTGTATTCATTTCCGCCCATGCCAGCAATGATGACTGGAATTGCCGGGTGTTGAATATGGGATGCATTG
>SL_3KL_010_SEDDRAFT_10006972_pt1 | contig 10053 bp, 5 predicted proteins | sample SodLakKL_010_SED_2_FD_10381 | JGI IMG/M metagenome (IMG submission 10381)
TTTCCAAGGCGGAAGAATTTCTGTTCGGCAGTGTTTCCACAAAGATCATTCATCACAGCAAAAATTGCAGCGTCTGGGTTGTTGAATAAGCTGGTGTTCAAAGACGGCTGAATACCAGAGGCTTATAAGTTTACGTCGGGTAATCTTTTTCTTGGGGTTGAAGATTAATCAGCGCTTATATCGTAGTTTTTAAGCTTCCGGTAGAGGTAGCTGCGTTCAAGGCCAATGGCCTCGGCCAGCCTGGAGATATTTCCGTCATGCTCCTTAAGCTTGCCTTCAAGAAACCAGGCCTCAAATCTTGATCTGGCCTGTTTGAAATCCAGCGGAAGTCCTTCTCCGTAACTAAAGAAGTCTTCACTTGTTTCCATGTCCGTACCCGACCTGAGAATTTCCCTGGGCAGCATGACAGGGGTAACTTTCATTCCCTGGTAAAGGATATAAAGTCTTTCCACAAAATTTTTCAGTTCACGGACATTGCCCGGCCAGGGATAACTTTGAAGTATTTTTATGGTCTCCCCGGAAAAGCTTAAGGGTTTGAAGTTATGCTCCCGGCTCAGCTGTTTAATGAATTCCCCCAGCAGAACCGGGATGTCATCGGTTCTTTCCCTGAGGGGCGGCAATTCCAGGGGGAACACGTTCAGTCGGTAGAAAAGATCTTCCCTGAAGTTGCCTTTTTTTATTTCCTGGTGCAGGTTCTTGTTGGTGGCGGCAATAACCCTGACATTTACGCTTATGGTTTTGTGACCGCCAACCCGTTCAAATGTCTGCTCCTGAAGTATTCTCAGGATCTTTGCCTGGGTTTTTAGACTCATATCCCCGATTTCATCAAGAAACAGGGTCCCGCCGTCGGCCAGTTCGAACTTGCCCTGCCTGGAAACGGTCGCCCCGGTAAAGGATCCTTTTTCATGTCCGAAAAGCTCTGACTCTATGAGCTCTTCAGGAATGGCTGCGCAGTTGACCGCTACCAATGCCTGATCCGCCCTTTTGCTTTTGATGTGAATGGAGCGGGCGACTATTTCCTTGCCTGTCCCGTTTTCCCCGGTGATAAGTATCCAGGCTTCAGTGGGAGCGACCTGGTATATAGCCTGCCTGAGTTCGTTTATGGCTTTGGATTGACCGGTGATCTTACGCACAAACCTGTTTTTGGTATTTAAACGCAGATTCCTGTTTTCTTTTCTCAGACTGGAAAATTCCAGGGCCTTCTGGGAGGTGATAAGAACTTTTTCCAGAGACAAAGGTTTTTCAATAAAATCAAATGCCCCTATTTTAATAGCCTGTACAGCGGTCTGGATATTTCCATGCCCTGATATCATGAGCACGGGTATGTCGGGAAATCTTTCCTGGAGTCTGGTAAGGACCTGGATCCCGTCCATGCCCGGAAGCCAGATGTCCAGGAGTACAAGGTCTGTGGCCCGGTTTATTACGGCCAGCCCGTGCTCGCCGCTTTCAGCGTCCATGACCTCGTAACCCTCGTCCTCAAGTATTCCGCGAAGGGATAGACGAATGTCCTCCTCGTCGTCAATTATCAGTACTTTGGCCATGTTTTTGGTCATTGGGTCTAATATTCCTCCGGAAGTCTAAACAGGATAAGTTGTAAGGGTAATAATTGCATGAATCCAACTGTTAAGAAATTTTCCGGGTTTAATCAAGGCTGCCGGCAAAAGCGCCGGGCCAGCCGATAAGCAGGGAGGCGCAAATAAAATCTTTGCTTAATAAGAATGTTTTTCTTAAGCTGGACATACTGTTTGCAAAAATAAGACAGAATGCCTGATTTTTATGAGATAGTGCAGGGTAGTTTGCGGTAAAGGAAATCCAAAAGAAAAGCAGGCTATTACTGATAAAATGGAAACCAGCTACAAAAATTATTATTATAACCTGAATCCGTGAAGTTAGTTTTTTTCGATCTATGTCCTTGTAGGTTCCGGGGTTTGGCAAAACGGCCGCAAATTGTTTGAGCGACTTAGGCAGACTTAATCAAAATTATTTAACCATCTGCTTTAATCAATATAATATGCTAGACTAACCTGCGGCAGGTTAGATCAGGTAAGGCCTGGATTTTGATTTATTCTGCCTTGGAGTGAGTTTTTGCGGCCGTTTTGACAAATTCCGGAACCTCTTTTCACGGATTCAGGTTATAATATTATTTATCAAGCAATTTTTTCCCGGAGGTTTAATTGAATACTTCAACCAGACCAGTCTGCCAGGAAAAGGACGCATGCGCCATCATCGCCTTCATCGACAAAAAGGGCAGGAATAACCATGCCAATATAGTCCGGACCATAGAAGCCCTTAAAAAAATGGCCCATCGTTCCGGAGACATTAATGACGAGGGAGATGGTTGCGGAATCATGATCGATATTCCCAAGGGACTTTGGAGCCGCAGGCTGTTTGAGGCTGGTCTTTCTCCTCATCTGGCTGATTCCAGCGGGTTTTTCGTGGGTCATTTTATTTTGCCGCAGAGTATCCGGGCCAATGCCCCGGAGATTTTCCAGACTGTGAAGAAGATATTCGGCCTGCGGGGTCTGGATATTGTTCTTGAACTCAAGAATAATACAAATGATAATGAACTTGGACCCATGGCCAGGTTGGATACACCCCTTTTCTGGCAGGTTTCAGGTCTTGTGCGTCAGGGCATAAAGATTCCGGCTGGAGAACTTTTGTTCAAGGTGCAAATGGAAATTGGAAAACAGTTGCCTGACCTGCATATTGCTTCTTTATCCCTGCAGAGCGTGGTGTACAAAGTAAGGGGGGGGCCTGAACTGTTGCAGCGAGTTTATCCCGACCTCAGGGACCAGGCGGCGAGCTCCAGAATCTGCCTGGGACACAGCCGGTACTCAACCAATACCCTGCCCACGGTAGAAAGAACCCAGCCCTTTTCCATACTGGCCCATAACGGTGAAATAAACACCATCGAGCGTCTGCGCGGGACTTCCAGTAACCTCGGCATAGACCCGGTTTCCGGAGGAAGCGATTCCCAGGACCTTAACCGGGCTGTGGAGGGGCTCATAAATATGTATGGTTTTGATCCATTGGAAGCCTTTGCCATGGTTTTTCCAGCTGTACACAGTGAAGTGCGTCATTATCCCAGGGATCTGCAGAAGGTTTATAATTCATATCGCTGGTTTTTTCCGCCTTCGGCCCAGGGTCCGGCGGCCATTATCGCCCGTTACGGTGACCTGTGCATAGGCAGCGTGGACGCCCTGGGCCTGCGTCCTCTCTGGTTTGGAGAGAGCGACTACAATTATTATCTCTCTTCTGAAAAGGGTGTGGTCGACCTGGAGGATACTGCAACAGATCCCAGGCCCCTTGCTCCCGGAGAAAAGATTGCCCTTCTCTCCATGGAAGGCAGAAGAGCTGTTGTCTTTAATTACCAGGCCTATCAGCGCCAGCTTGTAAAGCTTGCCCAGGCCCGCAAAGACCTGCTGGAAAAGGTTGATTCTTATTATGAAGATATCCCGGTATACATCGGGGAAGAGGTCCGTCTTGGAAATCTTCTGGACAAATCAAGGCCACGCAAGTCTCCCGGGGAAATGGTCAAGGACAATTACCTGGCTGCCCTTGGCTGGTTGAAGTATGACGTGGATATTCGAAAAAAAACCGCGACATTGGGCAGAGCTGTAATCGGTTCCATGGGGTATCAGGGACCTCTGGCCTGTTTCAATACTGACGCTTTGCCGAATATTTCCGAGTATTTCAAGGAGAATGTGGCTGTGGTTACCAATCCGGCAATTGACCGGGAAAGGGAGGCGGACCATTTTACCACCAGGTGCATACTTGGAGACCGCCCGGACGCGCGATCCAGGCAGAGTCCGCGTCCCGTGGGTCTTGAACTGTGCACCCCCCTTCTGCTGGGAGGATGTCTGGATGACCGGGTCTGTCCCACCGCTCTCAGTGGACTGGCCGCGGAATTTGGAACCCGGACGGTGGACGACGTGCTGGCCTTTTTTACCGCGCAGGGCCGCGACCTCAGCCGGATAGTTCTGCTTGACGCAGTCTTTGATCCCGGATCCAGCCTGGAAGAAAGACTGGCTGAACTTTGCAGTGAAGCCCGCTCGGCCATAGATCAGGGGGCGGTGCTTCTTGTTCTGGACGATTCAACAACCTTTTCAGAGGGAAAGGTATTTATTGATCCGGCACTGTCTCTGGCGTTTGTAGCCAATTATCTTGAGGAGAACGGTCTGAGACGGCGCTGCTCCTTAATAGTCAGATCTGCTGCCGTTCGCAATCTGCATGACATAATGTGTTTGCTTGGGCTGGGAGCGGACGCCATAAATCCTTATATGATCTGGCGCATGGCCAGGGAACATTCAACAGAAATCCGTCCCGCAGAAACCGTGATCCGAACCACCATGGATGTGCTGCAACAGGGGATGGAAAAAGTCATGTCCACCATGGGCATTCATGAACTTTGCGGATACGGGCGGATATTTTCAACCATCGGCTTGTCAGGTGAATTAAGCCGCGTGTTCAGGTGTCCGAATTTCTGCGGTTCCCGGGAAGCCGGTTTGACCTTTTCAGACCTTGAAGAAACAGCGGGAAAACGTCTGGTCAAAGCCCGGTCGCACGACGTGGGCTTATGGAAAACTCCACCCAGAAATACCAGGGTAGGCCGGATCTTGCGCAAAGCAGCCACCGGAGTTGCCGGCTTCAGGGAAATGGCTCAGGAGATTAAGGCCCTGGAGCAGGAAAGCCCCATTGCCCTGAGACATGCCCTTGATTTTATTCCCGGGCCAAAAACTCAGGCCGTGGCCATGAGCGATGTGGACATTTCCATCGGCAGTCATTCAATGCCCCTGATTATTCCGGCCATGAGCTTCGGCTCACAGGGAGAAAACTCGTTCAGGACATACGCCGAGGCAGCAAGAATCTTGAATATTGTGTGCATGAACGGCGAAGGCGGGGAAATTCCGGACATGCTTGGAAAATACCGCCGAAACCGGGGTCAGCAGATTGCATCCGGGCGTTTCGGCGTGCACATGGCTTTCCTTAACTCGGTTGATTTTCTGGAAATCAAGATCGGTCAGGGAGCCAAGCCCGGAGAAGGAGGACATCTGCCCGGACAAAAAGTTACTGAAATGGTCGCCATGGCCAGGCATTGCAAGCCTGGGGTGGCCCTGATTTCGCCATCAAATCATCACGATATTTATTCCATTGAAGATCTGTCCCAGATCATCACCGAATTAAAAACTGCCAATCCCGAAGCCAGAGTTTCGGTAAAGATTCCGGTGACAAGCGGGGTCGGAACCATAGCGGTGGGAATAGTCAAGGCAGGTGCGGACATTGTGAACATATCCGGATTTGACGGAGGAACCGGAGCGGCCAGGGAGCACAGCAAGAAATATGTCGGTCTGCCGGCTGAAATAGGCGTGAGCCAGGCCCACAGGGCTCTGGTGGAGTCTGGTCTGCGTTTTGATGTGGAAATATGGTGTGACGGAGGCCTCAGAAGCGGCGCCGATGCTCTGAAAATGGTGCTATTGGGCGCCGACCGGGTCGGAATGGGCACTGCAGCCTTGATGGGAGTCGGGTGCATAAGTTGTCAACGCTGTCACCTTGATGCCTGTCCCCGGGGCATATCCACTCAGATTCAGACCAGGAGCGAGGCAGACGCACGTGGAATCAAGGCTTTTTCGCCAATGAAGGTAGCAGTCGAAACCGGCAACCTGGTCCGCCTGATGACCTGCATAGGCGACGAGATGCGCTTCATCCTTGCGGAAATGGGAATTGCAAGACTTAGGGATGTTGTAGGCCGAACCGAACTCTTAAAGCAGATTTCCCATAAAAATTCTGTTTTTCTTGAAGAAATTCTTGTATCTCCGACCGTCTGCGCTACATCATTTCCGGCCGGTTCGATGCGTATGGTCAGAAAACCTCTTAATTATCTGACTAAACTTGTAGCGGAAATAGCTTTGGAAGAATTTGACGACGAGGAGACAAAAGAGGTTCGTTATACTGATCAGTATATCCGCAGTGTTGACCGGGCCATGGGAACTTACCTGGCAGGGGCGGTGGTACGCCGTTTTGGAGATCCGGGGGGACGCAGTTTCAAAATAAGGCTTGATTCTTCCGTGCCCGGAAACGGGCTTTGTGCCTTTAACATACAGGGTATTGAAATTATTGTGGACGGAGGAGCCCAGGACGGGACAGGCAAAAGCAGTCTCGGCGGTACATGCGGCATATTCAAAGGTGCAAACCTCATGGGAAGAAGGATTGACGGTTCCGCAGGCAAAAGTTTTGCTTACGGGGCCATATCGGGATTATTAATGGTGCAGAACTTCACCGACTCCCGGGCCTGTATACGCATGTCCGGAGCTGACGCGGTTTTTGGGGCGCGAATTACATCCAGGGTGCGCGATGAGGACGGGAATCTGGCAACCAGGTCTCATTTGAAAGGATTTGCCTTTGAATATATGACAGGGGGAAGGGTTGTAGTGCTTGGTGATCCAGGCCCATGGATTTGTTCCGGAATGACCGGCGGAGTCGTTTATCAATGCCTTTACCCCGAGCTTGATTTTACTCTGGATTCCGTGGAACGCCGTCTGGCCACCGGGGCTGATGTTGCAGCCAGGCAGGTGGATGAACAGGGTTTAATTGATATCAAAGAGCTTCTTACCGGATATATTTCCGAACTCAGGTCTACCTTTCAGGAAAACGAGGCCAGGGAAGTGGAGGTCCTTTTGGATGAGGCGGGAAAACGGTTTATTATGATCGTGCCGGCTTATAAAAATCCTCCCAAGGCGGAGTAGGGGGGTTAATCAAACATATCGCCGGGGTATTTGACTTTTTTTAAGCTTATCAATATCAAAATTTTATTAAAATATCCATAAGGAGATTAACATAGTGGCAAATACGTTAGCGCAGAAAATTCTTCAAAGACACAGCCTGGATGAAATCAAGGAAGCAGGACAGATTGTACGTTGTAAAACAAGTATGGTTCTGGCCAACGATATTACCGCTCCCCTGGCCATTGATTCATTCAGAAAAATGGGGGCCAGAAAGGTCTTTGACCGGGAAAAAGTGGCCCTGGTATGTGATCATTTCACTCCCAACAAGGACATCGATTCCGCAGAGCAGGTTAAAAAGGTCAGGGAATTTGCCCGGGAAATGGGGGTGATACATTATTTCGAAGGAGGAAATGCAGGCGTTGAACACGCCTTGCTGCCGGAACTGGGCCTGGTCGGACCGGGTGACATCGTTGTCGGAGCGGACAGCCATACCTGTACCTACGGCGGGCTGGGAGCATTCGCCACGGGCATGGGCAGTACCGACATCGCCGCAGCAATGGCCCTTGGAGAAACATGGTTCAAGGTGCCTGAAACAATCCTGGTGAATATCACTGGTGAGATGGGCAGCTTTACTACTTCCAAAGATCTTATTCTGCATCTCATCGGATTGATCGGCGTGGACGGCGCCCTTTACAGGGCCCTGGAGTTTTCCGGTCAGGTTATTGATGAAATGGAGATCGAGGCCAGGATGACCATGGCCAATATGGCCATTGAAGCAGGCGGAAAGGTTGGCCTGTTTTCGGCCGATGAAAAGACCGTGGCCTATTGCCGGGAAAAAGGCTTTGAGAATCCCGGGGAAATTTATCCTGATCTGGGAGCAATATACTGCCGTGAGGTACGGATTGACGTGACCGGGATGGGTCCGCAGATTGCCTGTCCGCATCTGCCGGACAATGTCAGGCCGGTCGACGAACTGGGCAGGGTGAAGGTGGACCAGGTTGTGCTGGGATCATGCACCAATGGACGAATATCCGATCTGCGCCAGGCCGCAAAGATTATCAAGGGACATAAGGTAAATAATGATGTCCGTTTTATCGTTCTGCCCGCGACCCCCAGGATATATGAACAGGCTCTGGAAGAAGGGCTGATTGCCATTTTTATCAAAGCCGGGGCAATAGTCGGTCCGCCGACTTGCGGTCCGTGTCTGGGTGGGCATATGGGTATCCTGGCATCGGGTGAAAAATGCCTGTCCACGACAAACCGTAACTTCAAGGGACGCATGGGCAGCCTGGAGAGCGAGGTTTATCTGGGTTCTCCGATGGTGGCTGCGGCCACGGCCATTGCAGGAGAGATTATCCATCCGGACAAGCTTTAAAGTTAAAATATACTGGAGAAAAAATGAAATACACAGGAAAAGCCCATAAGGTCGGCGACCATATTGATACCGATGCCATTATTCCGGCCAGATTTCTGGTGACCTCCGACCCGTTCGAGCTTGGAAAAAATTGCTTTGGAGGCCTTGAAGAGGGTTGGATCAATAGGGTCAGCCCTGGAGATATACTTGTGGGGGGAAAGAATTTCGGCTGCGGCTCATCCAGGGAACATGCTCCGATAGCTATCCTTGGAGCGGGAATGCCGGTGGTGGTTGCCCATAGTTTTGCCAGAATATTTTACCGCAATGGTTTTAATATGGGTTTGATTCTTCTGGAAATAGGAGATGATATTGAAAAAATCAATGACGGCGATCAGTTGGAAGTAAATGCGGGATCCGGTGAAATAAAAAATCTTACTACAGGAGTTGTGATTAATAGTCTTCCTGTTCCTGAATTCATGGCGGAAATTCTGGCCAAAGGGGGACTTGTCAACTATGTCCGGGAAAAGGTGACGTAACAGACCATTTGCCTTAAGTGTGAAAGTCTTAGAAACAAAACAGGATCCAAGGAAAAAATTCAATGAAAATGGAAATATGCGTTTTGCCGGGAGATGGAATCGGCGTGGAAATCATGACCCAGGCGGAAAAAGTTCTGGACAGGGTATGCCAGGTTTTTGGACACACGATTGAAATTGATTACGGACTTATCGGCGGGGCGGCCATAGATGAAAAATCCGATCCCCTGCCCCGGGAAACAATAGATATCTGCCGGGACAAGGACGCTATCCTTCTGGGCGCGGTGGGCGGACCAAAATGGGACGGGATTGACAAGTCAATCCGTCCTGAAAAAGGACTTCTGGGCATAAGAAAGGAGTTTGATCTTTTTGCCAATCTGCGTCCGGCCGTACTTTTTCCGGAACTCAAACACGCATCCCTTCTTCGACCGGATATTGTTGATAAAGGAATCGATCTTCTGGTGATCCGGGAACTAACCAGCGGAATTTACTTTGGCGAACCCAGGGGAGAAGAAGTCAGAAACGGCCGGAAAGTGGCCTTTAACACCATGATCTATTCAGAAGATGAAATCAGACGGGTGGCAAAGGTTGCCTTTGAAGCGGCCGGAAAAAGAAGCTTCAGGTTATGCTCCGTAGACAAGGCCAATGTGCTGGATGTGTCTCAGTTATGGCGTGAAGTGGTGATTGAGGTTGCCAAAGAATATCCCGATGTGGAGCTTAGCCATCTTTATGTGGATAACGCGGCCATGCAGCTTGTCCGGGACCCTTCTCAGTTTGATGTCATCCTTACTTCCAACCTTTTCGGAGATATTCTGTCAGATGAGGCGGCTGTTATCACCGGATCGCTGGGCATGTTGCCGTCTGCCTCCATGGGCTTGAAAAATCCTGCCCTTTATGAGCCGATACATGGTTCTGCTCCTGATATAGCCGGTAAAGATCTGGCCAATCCCTTAGCCACGATTCTTTCTGTGGCCATGATGATGAAGTACTCCTTTTCCCTGCAAAAAGAAGCGGATGCTATTGAAGGCGCTGTTCAAAAGGTTCTCGGGCACGGCTTCCGGACCGGAGACATCATGTCCGAGGGTATGAACCGGGTGGGTTGTAATGAAATGGGTGAGCTGGTGGCAAAGGCGATGGGATAATCAAGTCTGTTCAAGCATATGTTTAATCCTGCACACACCGCAGATTTCTTCTGAGGTGGGATATCCACATGTTTTGCAGGGGGAAGGCTTAATGCCTTCCTCCCTGTCCAGCCTGGCAAAAGCTGTCCGGCCTCTTTGTAAAAAGCCTTCATAAAAGCTGAGTTTTCGTCCCGGCTGTTTGTGTTCCAATTCGTCCAGCAGGGTCTTGTAAAAGGTAAAGCTTGCGTTCTTGCTGTAGGGACAAGGTGCAAAGCCGTAATCAATTTCAGCAATAAAACAAAAATTTGCTGTTTCAAATTCAC
>SL_3KL_010_SEDDRAFT_10006974_pt1 | contig 10053 bp, 8 predicted proteins | sample SodLakKL_010_SED_2_FD_10381 | JGI IMG/M metagenome (IMG submission 10381)
CGCGACAGAATGGCCAGTTCCGGTCGCCAGACCCTGGCACTGCTCGACAAGGCCGAGCACCAGGCCACCGAGCTCAACCAGGGCATGCGCTCGCGGGGATTTTTCGATGATCGAGCTCAATAAGGTCACGTTTGCCTATCCCGATGGCGAGAACATCCTCGCCGATGTCGGGTTCAGTATCCAGCCCGGCGAGCGGGTGGTGTTGCTCGGCGCCAACGGTTGCGGCAAGTCCACCCTGCTGAAACTGATCAACGGCCTGCTGACCCCGACCTCGGGCGAGATCCGATTCCATGGCCAACCATTGACTGCCGCCGCACTTCGACGGCGCGAATTCGTCCAGCGTTTTCGCGCCGAGGTCGGCATGGTCTTTCAACAACCCGATGCCATGCTGTTCAACGCGACCGTGGCCGAGGAGATTGCCTACGGCCCTCAGCGGCTGGACATGCCCGAGGTCGATGACCTGGTCCGCCGCTGGGCCAGGCGCATGCAGCTGGAAAAGTACCTGGATAGCCCGCCCTATCAACTTTCCGGCGGTGAAAAGCAGCGCCTGTGCCTGGCCTGCGTGCTGGCCGTACAACCGAAGCTGCTGCTGCTCGACGAACCCACCGCCAACCTTGATCCCCGCTCGACCGGCTGGCTGGTTGACTTTCTGCTCGATCAAAACAACCTCACCACCCTGGTCACCACCCAGAACCTGTCGCTGGCCGCCGAGCTCGGCCGGCGCGCCATCATCCTGGGCGAACACGGCACCCTGCTTTACGACGGCTCACTGAAACAAGTCCTGTCCGACACCGACCTGCTCTGGCAAGCCAACCTGGCCCACACCCATCGTCATCGTCACGCTGACGGCACCGAACACCGCCATGTCCATGTGCACGAGGATTGGAGTTAAGGAGCCAAGCACATGAAGTATTGCATTAGTAGAGGTTACACTGACGGTCTGGCTCATCCAGGAGAGACGGATGGACGGGGGAGAATCGGCGCATTGTCGTTACCATAACGAAGAGTCCGCACGCTGGCATTGCCCGCCCTGCGACCTATACCTGTGTCAGTTGTGCAAACCGAAAGCTGCGCAGTTGCCGATGGACGTTACCTGTCCTCTTTGCGACGAGCCCATGCGCGACCTGGCAATCGGCGAGTTGTTCTGGATCACCCCCCATAAGCACTTGAGCTATCCATTGGCTCCGAACCTTCTGATTTTCATTGCAACCCTGACTCTGATCGGAATGTTGGCGCCAGCAGGATTGATGCTGCTTGTCTTTGTCGTTGTTGCATTCCTGGCATGCACTTGGATCGGGCTTCACGTCTTCAGGACATCAAGTCAGGGCCAGACAAATGCGCCGGCGGCATCGGCTCTGGCCAACATCAAGACGCTTGGTTCGTTCAAACCCTTTCTGGGCGCAACAATGATCCTTCTTGGCCTGGTCGCCGCCGGCTGGTGGCTGGTTCCCTTTCTGTTCGCTCCTTTGCTCACGCTTCTGGTCGCCGCCTTGCTGCCGGCCAGTCTCATGATGGTCGCCATTACCGGCTCGTTGAAGGCGGCCTTTGACTTCGAAGGCCTGTACCAGCTCGCCCAGCGCCTTGGGATGGCCTATATCGTTCTTGCAGCCCTGGTTCTGTTCCTGATCCTGACACCGGCAACCGTGCTGGTTCCGCTCACTGCTGTTACGCCGGAGTGGCTGCATCGCGGACTGCTTATCCTGCTTCAGACCTATGCAGCCATCCTGATTTTTCGCTTCACCGGCGTTGCCCTGTTTCAGCATCAGCGCATTCTCGGACATGACACGAACCTGGCGCCCGGCCAATCCATGGACCTGCCGGAGCCCGATGACTACGAACCTGAACTGGCATTGAGTACTGCAATCATTCAAAGCAAGGAAGGGCTTGTCAAGGAAGCCCGCTGGACCCTGGGTCAGATGCTGACACGCCACCCGAATCACCCTGAACTGAATAAGCAGTTCGAACAGTTACTGATCGATGAAAACGAATACAAGGAACTGACCAGCCACATCAATCGTCGTCTGAAAAAACTCGCGGCCGACCGTGATCAGGAAAAAACCGTGGAGACCTGGATGAGGGTCAAGCCCACGCTGGGCAAATGGTTACCGGCTTCCGGCAGCGATCGTCACTGGCTGGGCTATGCATTGGCCGAGGAGGGCCAGGAACGCGAAGGGCTACGCGTGCTCCTCAGCCTGCCCAAGGATCACCCCAAGTACCAGCGCCTGTCCGAGGCCTGCACCACGGCGTCGAACATCATGGAAAAATCCCTGGGCGACAATGCGGGCGCCGAAAAACTCCGGGAAGTTGTCAGGAAGAAAATTCGCGGACGGCATTCAACGCCTTCAGATTTTATCTGAGACCGACGCCTAGCGCTCTCGCAACTCGGACCACTGATCGGCCAGGCCGGACACCAGCGCTCGAGCCGGTTCGGTGGCCGAAGACTGGGCAGCCTGGTCCCACTCGACCTGATCTGACCAGAGCACCGTGCCCCCGGGCATGGCCAGCAGCCGGGCATCCACCTGCCAGCTTTGTCCATCGTTGGAACTCAAGCTGCCTTCGATCAGCAAATCCACTCCCAAATCCTTGGCCACGGCGGCAGCCTGATCGCTGCGCTCCTCATAGGGGCGCAAAGCAGCACGGCCAATCAGCACCAGGCCGTCCAGCTCGGCCTGCCATAGCCCGGCCAGAAGGCCATCGGCCACCAGAAGCTGTATCCGGCGACTGGCCTCCGGCGACTGATCCGGTGGCCCGATGACGTCGAATGGCAAGATCGCCAGGGTCGGATTTGAGGTCGCAACCGCCGAGTCGGCAGAGTCGCGATCGGACCAGAACCAGAAGAGCAGCCCCAGCCCGAAGATCATCGCCACCGCGAACATCCACCACCAGCCGACTCGGCTTTGCTTGATCCCCGCTTCGGCATTCGCGGCGGGCGCCGTGGCATGCTCGACCGCTTCGACTCGCAAGCGATAGCCGCGCCGGGGTACGGTTTCGACCAATTGCTCGCTGCCGCCCAATCCCTTCAGGGCCTGGCGCAACTCGCGAATCAGCGCAGCCAGACCCGACTCGAAATCGACCACCGCATCCTCGCCCCAGATCTTCCGGCACAGGTGTTCCCGACCCAGCACTGCACCGGGCTGGTCGAGAAACGCCTCAAGCAAACGTCCGACCTGGGGGCGAACCGTGACCGACTCGCCTGATGCAACGTGGCTCAGGCGGCCATCATCGGGGTCGAAGCAAAAGCGGTCGAAGCGCCGGGCCATGAATCATTCTTCGACCCGGTGCAGGATCACGCTGAATTGCCCGGCATCCTCGCCGCTGCGGTGGTAGCGCGCCAGAACGTGATACTGCTTGCCGGCCTCAAGCTCCAGCTCGATGGTGTCATAGCCCGGGGCCTGGTGACGACGCAGGGCAGTCGGGCCCGTGGTGCCCAGATCGGCCCGAATGGACACGGTCAACTCGTAGGTGCCGGGTTCAAGCCACAGCGCCTCACGTGGACTGATCTGGCGCCCATTGATGGCGGTAAAGCGGACTTCGTACAGATCCTGCGCCTTGTAGCTTGGCGTGCCGAAGACCGTGGCCGCATGCGGACCGGGGCTGGTCGTCGGCAGACGCTCGAACTGCCCGAATGCGGAGCCCGAAAGAGCAACCGCGAATACGAGACTCAACAGAATGTACAGATGGCGGATTGTCATGACTGATGCTCCTTGGAAACGATGTTCCTCGTGTTGTGGTGCCTTCATTGTCTCCAACCCACCGAAAACTTCCATGGTACGGGCCTGCAATTGACCTGAAACTTCCCTGAAAGCAGGCCTGATCGCCTCGGAAACTCAGCGTTCCGGCCGACGATGGATGCGGCCGTCGAAGATCACCCAGTCGATATCGGTGGTTGCATGGATGTCGCTCAAGGGATCGGAACCCAGCACCACCAGGTCCGCTCGCTTTCCAACTTCAACCGTGCCGACCAGTTCATCCAGACCTGCGGCCCTGGCGCCATTGCGAGTGGCCGCCACCAATGCCTGGTCAGGTGACAAACCGACATCCTTGACCAGTGCGCGGATCTCCACATGGGTATTGGGCGGCTCGAAAAGTGTTGGTGGGAAAAACGCGTCAGTGCCCACCGACACCGGCACACCGCGCTCATGCGCCAGCCGGGTGACCGTCACACCCCATTCGAACGCCTGCATCGCCCACTCGATTCCCTCGGCAGGTCGGTAGCGAGTCATGTCACGGTACATGGCCAGGGTCGCATCGAGAACGACGCCGCGTTCGGCCATTTCGTCCAGCAGGTCCAGAATACCCGGGTGATCCGGCGGAATGTCGTCCCACGGTCCTTTTGTTCGATACCCGTAGTCATCCGGCAGCGACTCGACACCAGCCCAGATCAGGTAGGGTGCATGCGATAGCGACTGCACGCCGACTGAAATCAGATCCTGTGGAGAGGCGGGAAATACGGTGGCGTGCGCCCAGGCCATCATCCCCTGCTGTTGTGCCTCGGCAACCAGCTCCTCAACCCGCGTCACGCCCAGGTTGCCATAAATCTTGAGCGCGTCCACCCCCGCCCCGCGCGCCATGGCCACCATCAACGACACGTCGCCCTCACCGGAGACCTCGCGCAGCCATGGGGCTTGTCCCGGCGCCATTCCGGGAGAAGCCTGGGCAAGCGCCGGATGGTTGAACATGGACTGACCCCCGAATATCGCTCCGATACGAATGCGCGGGGCATCAAGTTCCCCAAGTTCGGCCGCTCGCCTGATTTCGGCCAGCACGCGAGCATCGCCACCCAGATCGCGCAGAGAGGTCACACCGTGATCCAGCGCCCACGACAGGCGATTGACCAGTTCGTGCCGCGCCATGGGCCAATTGGCCAAATGTACGTGGGTGTCGATCAGGCCCGGCATCATGAATGCGCCATCAAGATCGATGATCGTCACGGCCTCGCCAGGCGCCGGGCGTTGCTCATCATCGGCCTCGTCTATGGCCACGATCTCCCCGTCTTTCACGACCAGCCGGTGCACCTCCCTCGGCTCACTACCGGTCCCATCGAATAGCTTGAAGTTGCGCAACTCCAGCCATTCAGCCGCAGCCAGCGGCCCGGTTGCACCAACCACAAGAGCGACAAACACAATCCATTTCACCATGACCACTCTCCTCATTCATTGCCATTCCGGTCCCGCCTCCCCATGGCAATGGACATCATCAAGTACCGAACCACATCATCAACCAGCCGGCATACAGCAGGGAATACAAAGCCGTCAGCCCCAAAAGCGGATTCAGGGCGCGGCCCTCCGAGTGGCGCAGGCGCCGATTGAGCCACAATGCCGCGAGCATGACCAGCACCCAGGCTGACCACAGCCACGCACCCGAGCCAAGCGGGATGGCGAGCCCCACAGGCAACAGGGTCAATCCGGCGAACAGCCACAGCGTGCGCGCTCTTCCCAGCCGAGCAGGCAAGGTCAATTTACCGGCACGCCGGTCGGTGTGGCGATCGCGCAGGTTATTGACGACCATGATGGCGGCCACCGGTAGTCCCACGAGAACGGCCGCCCAGATGGCCTCGCCGGTAACCGGGCTGCCATGGGCCAGCAGGCTGCCCAGCACCGCGACCGGCCCGAAAAATACCCATACCACCGCCTCGCCCAGGCCAAGATTCGCGTAAGGACGAGCTCCGCCGCTGTAACCCAGTACGGCCAGCATGGCGGCCGCGCCCATCAGCCACAACAGCCAATGACCGTGAATGATCAGCCACAGACCGGTCACGGCGGCCACCGCCAGGGTAATGGACAAGCCCACAGCCAGGGCCCGGGCGCTGAGCAGACCGGCGTGCATGGCTCGCACCGGCCCGAGCCGGTCATCCTGATCGACGCCGCTCAAGCCATCGAACAGGTCATTGGCCAGGTTGACGGCGACCTGCAAGGCCAGCCCGCAGACCATGCAGAGCACGGCCGTGGACCACAGAAAGTATTCATCGGCCACCAGCACCTGGCCCAGCAGCACCGGGCCGATGACCGCCGGCAGGGTGCGCGGTCGCGCTGCCTGCATCCAGGCGCCAACCGGACCGACGGCATCCTCTTGTCGGGGCTGGATGAGCTCCGAATCACTCATCAGCAGATTCTCGGCAGGGGATCATCTTCGAGCTCATCGATCAGGCGCTGCCCGCCCAGGCCGGTGGTCAACATGACCGGACCCTTCTGTTCACCCACGGTGCCGATGATTGCGGCCTGCCCGGCCAGGCCGGATTCACGCAGACCGGCCACGGCTTGTTCGGCCTCGTCGGGCGCCATCACCGCCACCACCCGGCCCTCGCAGGCCAGGTAGAGCGGGTCGTAGCCCAACAATTCGCAGACGGCCGAGACCGGTTCGCTCAAGGGGATAGCCGCCTCGTCCAGGGCCAGGCCGAAGCCGGTTTCGCGGGCCAGGTCCAGCACCACCGTGGCCAGTCCGCCGCGGGTGGGATCACGCATGAATCGCAGCCCCGGGTAGTCTTGCAGATACTCGGTGATCGGTCGCACGCTGGCCGAATCCGAGGCCAGGTCGCCGCGCAGGCCGTATTCCTCACGCGCCAGCAACACGGCCGTGCCGTGATCGCCAACCGTGCCTGAGACCAGGATACGATCGCCGGGCCGGATATGCTGCTGACCCAGCGAGAGGTTCTCATCCACCACGCCCAGTCCGGTAGTGGCCAGGTAGATGCCGCCGCATTCGCCGCGCGCCAGCACCTTGGTATCGCCGGCCACCAGGCTGACCCCGGCATCGGCCGCAGCCGCGGCAAGAGAATCGACCACCCGTTCCAGCAGGGCGGTCTCGATGCCTTCCTCGATAAAGGCGTTGAGGGTCAGATACATCGGCTTGGCGCCGGCCACTGCCAGGTCATTGACCGTGCCGTGGATGGCCAGCGAACCGATATTGCCGCCGGGAAATTCCAGCGGATCGACGGTGAACCCATCAGTCGTCATCATCATGCGCGCCCCGGCCGGCACTTCCACCGGCGCGGCATCGACGCGCGTGTCCAGCCCCAGTGCGGCCAGGCGCGGGGCGAACAGGCCGTCGATGAGTTCACGCATGTAGCGCCCGCCATTGCCATGCGCCAGGCGGATGTTTTTCGGAAGTTTTTCAACTGGCATTGTTGTTTTCCATCATCAAGAGTGTTGATCAGGCACACCACCGCCGGCGGCCCGTTCGATGATCTGACCATAGCTGATCACGGCATCGTTGACCGGATGAATTTCCGGCAGGCAGGGCTGAAAACCGGCATCGTTCAGGCGGCTCGTCACCCCGGCGCCCAGCACCGCGTTCTGAAACACCCCGCCGCCCAGGCCCACTTGGGTGAATTCGTATTCTGCCGCCAGCCGCTTCGCCTGCGCGACCAGGCCGTCGATCATGGCTTGGTGAAAGCCGGCGGCGCGATCGGCGGCCGGGATGCTTTGATCGGCCAGCCAGGCCATCAGCGTGGACCAGTCGGCACGAATCAGGCCTTCTTCATCCATGACCAGTTCAAGGGGCGGGGCGTCGTGGGCATTGCCGTTGCTCGACAAGGCTTCAAGCCAGGCCGGACCCTGACCTTCATAACTGGCTTCAAGCGCGGTGCCGGTCAGCGCCGCGGCGCCATCGAACAGTCGTCCGGCCGCGCTGGTCCAGGGGCTGGCCAGACCGGTGTCCCAGGCGCGTCTGAGCAGCGGATCGAAATCCGGCCCGCCTGGCCAGTCAAAGCCGGCATGCCAGGATAGCGAAAGCGCGGTGCGCCAGGGCTGGCGCGTGACTTGATCGCCGCCGGGCAGGCGAAAGGCTTTCAGCGAGGCCACGCGCCGCCATTGTCCCGGCCGCCCGAAATAGGTTTCTCCACCCCACAGACTGCCGTCGCGGCCATAGCCCACGCCATCCCAGGCAAACACCAGCATGTCCTCATCGACCCGGCCGAACTCACCGGCAATCGCCGAGGCGTGGGCCTCGTGGTGAAACACCCGCCGATAAGGCAGCCCGGAATCGCGCACATGGCGGCTGTTGGGAAAGTCCGGATGGGCATCGCAGACCAGTTGCCGGGCCTGGATGCCGTACAGGTTCTGCAGATCGGTGGTGACCTGTCGAAACACCTCGACCGCGCGCGGGCTGTCCAGCTCACCGATATGCGGCGAGACCACCACCCGTTTCTTCCAGGCCAGGGCCACGGTGTTTTTCAGGAAAGCGCCGACGGCCAGAGTCGGTTCATCCAGTTCCAGCGGCAATTCAAGCTCCAGCGGCGCATTGCCGCGGCCCAGGCGGATCGGCCGCACGCGGCCGGCAATGGAGCGACAGACCGGGTCATCGGCCGGGCGCTGGATGGGTCGGTTGTGATGGACAAAGACATCGGCGACATTACAAAGCCGGGCTTCGACGTCGGCTGGATCGGTCAGCACCGGCTCACCGCTGAGATTGCCCGAAGTGGCCACGATGGGCCGGTCCAGCCCTTCCAGCAACAAATGATGAAGCGGGCTGTAGGGCAGCATCAGACCCACCTCGCCAAGACCCGGTGCGATGCCCGGCGCGAGCTTGGCGCTTAAGCGAATCGGCGCCAGCACGATGGGCCGTTGTGGATCGGCCAGGCTGGCGGCAATCCCGGCATCGAGTTCGGCCAGCTCACGCGCGCCATCCAGTCCGTCATCACCGCGCATCGGCACCATTACCGCCAGCGGCTTGTCGGGACGATGCTTGCGCCGGCGCAGCGTGGCCACGGCGGATTCGTTTCCGGCATCGCAGATCAGGTGATAGCCGCCGACGCCGCGCACCGCCAGCACCTGGCCGGCCTGGATGCGTTCGATGGCTGCCGCGATGACCGTTTCGTTGTCCTCGGTAACCTGGCCGTCTTCGATCATTCTTAATGAGGGGCCGCACACCGCGCAGGCCAGCGGCTGGGCATGGAAGCGCCGGTCCAGCGGATTGGTGTACTCGGCATGGCAGTCCGGGCACAGCGGAAAATCGCGCAATGTGGTGTTGGGCCGGTCGTACGGCATGGCCCGGATAATGGTGTAGCGCGGCCCGCACTGGGTGCAGTTGATGAACGGATAGCGGTAACGGCGCTCGTCCGGGTCGCTGACCTCGGCCAGGCAGTCATCGCACATGAACTGATCGGGTGGGACGTGAATTTCCGGCTCGGCATCGGCCTGGCTGGGACGGATCACGAAGGCCGAATGGGCCTCGGACTCGACCGGATGATCGGCCAGCAGTTCAGGCCGGGCCAGCGGCGGGGCTCGCTCGATGACCTGGCGGACGAAATCTTCAAGCTGCTGCTCGCTGCCCTGGATTTCGGTCTCGACCACACCGGCGGCGTTGTACACCCAGCCGGTCAGATTGAGCTCGTGGGCCAGCCGGTAGACGAAGGGCCGAAATCCCACCCCCTGGACCCGACCGCCGATGGTGACGTGCCGGGTCGCGCTCACGGGGCCGGCCGTCTCCGCCGGGCCGGCTTGCCGACCCGGTGGCGATGTCGGGCCAGATACAGCGGCGTCCAGGCATGCGGCGTGCGCCGGACCAGGCGGTAGCGGGCCACATGATAAGAAGGGTCGAATCCGTAGAAATTCAGGCGCATGCGCTCCAGCTCCTCGGCGCGGTACTCGGCCAGGGGTTTTTCAGCCTCGTCGCGATCACGTTGTGCCTGCTTGGCTTCGATGGCCTGCTGCCAGTTCTCGCTGGCCAGTTCAGTGGCCTGCTCGAGCACGTACTGGTCAAAGTCTTCTGGATCGCCGGGTCCGGCCTGATCGATCAGGCCCAGCTCCGCGGCCTGGCCGGCCAGCATGGGCAGACGGTGGCCCATGACCTGGTCGATGCCATCGGTCCCCACCCGGCGCGGCAGCAAGTAGGTCCACAACTCCGAGCCGTACAGGTTGCCCATGTTCTTGTAATGCGGATTCAGCACCACGCCGCTACGCGCCCACACCCGGTCGGCGGCCAGCGCCAGGAACACCCCGCCGGCCGCGGCGTTGCCGCGCAAGGCGCTGATGGTGAGCTTGTCGGTGGTGGTCAAGATGGCCTCGGCCAGGTCATCCATGGCGTTGATATTGGCCCAGGATTCATCGGCTGCGC
>SL_3KL_010_SEDDRAFT_10006975_pt1 | contig 10052 bp, 13 predicted proteins | sample SodLakKL_010_SED_2_FD_10381 | JGI IMG/M metagenome (IMG submission 10381)
TCGATCATTTTTTGACGAGCCAGCAAAGTAGGGCGCGCGAGAGTGTTCCCAATTCTCAGGACTTCGCAGACTGATTCGAGAGTGAGCGAGTCCGCCCAGTCCACGGTCTTATCGCAGTAGATCGCGACCCGCTCGGCGATGTTGTCGCTCTGCATCGCCCGCGCCAGCCGGTGCAGTTGGCTGAGCTTTACGCGCCTGACTTTGACGGCCTCCTTTGCGCCGTCTTCATGCGTGACTTCGATTTCTTCACACCCGCTGTAATCCGAGGTCTTTGTCTTTTGCTGTGTATCCATGTGCTCCATACGGTTCGATGTTGTCGTTTTGCCCACCCGGAAACCGGCGGCCTCCCCATTGATTCAGCTTGATCCTGTATGTCTCATTTTTTGATCCGCGATCTTAGGTTCAGCCGCCGGCACCGTATGGGCGGAAATTAGACTGACTTGTCGATGCTGTAGCTCAGCGGCTTCGAGGGCTTGAGCGCGACGGTGTATTGCGAGAAATCGGTCGCCTCTTCCTCGAACGCCGTCTCGCCGTCGAGCCGGGCGTAGGCGTTGTCCGTGTCGCCCTCCACATCGCTCTCGATCGCGAAGGATGCGACGTTCGCCGATGCGCCGTGGTCGATGATGTAAACCTGGAAGCTGCATTTGCCGTCCGCCGTACTCGTCAGCCAGTTGTGAAGGCCGGAAAGGACGGGAGCCGTGCCGGCGTCCGGCTCGAACTCGTCGAGAGTTACCATGACCTCCTCCGACATCGACTGCGGGGCGCGGCGGCTCGTGCGGAGCCATCCGCCGGCGTCTCGCACGCGCCGATCGGCGAACTCCTTCGCCTGGCGGAACGTCACCTGCCGCGCCTCCAGGTCGAGACTGCGGGTGTCGGCGGCGGCGGGCTGAATCGCGAAGATGATCTTGTTGACCATCAGCGATTCGTCCGGCACGTCGTCGGGCACGGTGATCGCTGTAGTGACATCGATGTTGCGCGTTACGCGCTCGGTGGCATTGAGCGCAATCGTAAACTGGACGGTGCTGTCCGCCTCGATATCGAATGAGAGGTCACCGTCGAGCGAGGCCGTCGCGTTGAAAGTGTTGGTGATGTAGGCCTGGTCGCCGCTCGTCGTTGACGGATCGCGCACGATCAACCGGGCGGTGCACTTGCCGTTGTTGTCGCCCAGAATGAACGCGATGAGAGCGGCGCCGAACTCGTCGAGCACGATCCGGAACTCGTCGCCGGCCTCTTGCGGAGCCATCCGGGTAGTCCGCAAAAAGTTCGTCCCGCTGCGCATACGCTCACGAAAGGAGCGGGTCGGCGTGTCCCCGATCCTCTTGCAGAGAACGCGGTGGATTGATCCGCCGTCAGGGGTGATTTCGAGAATGTTCGTGCGGGCAAGAATGGTCTTGGCCGGCTGGTCTGAGGTGGATGGAAGCGCCATAGTATAGTTTCTCCGGTGTGGTTAGAATAAAGGGATTACGTGTTGGGCTTGTCGGCCTTGCCGCGAAGCTCCTTATAGATGTCGTCGAGCTGCGATTTGAGGTCCTTGAACCCGCGCTTGAGATCATTTTCTATACGGTTGAGATCGCGCTCTCTGGCGTCGACCAGGGCCACCTTCGTTTGGAGGCTGGCAACATCACTCCGGACCTCTGTGATTGAAGCCTCCACTTCGCGGAGGTCCATCAGGAATCGGCGTACCATAATCCCCATGACGCTCAGCCCCGCAGCGACCAATGTGTTGATCGCGAGCAAAAACAAGGTTGCCAGGTCGACCGCCATCATGCGGGCCTCCTTACGTTTTGGACGCCCGCCTGGGCGCGTGCCTGCGTCACGGACCCGCAGGCGCTCAGCGCGAGCGCGCACAAAATAAGGACGGCGGTAAATCGTAAATGCATCACTCGCCTCCCTCCGGTTCCGAGTGCAAGAGCGGAATGCCCCGGACCGTGAAATCTATGTAGATAGAAAAGACCCCGATCTCCTCAGGGTTGCGCCCGTAGCCGCTTGAACTCACGCTGATGTCCGGATGCGAGATGACCGCCTGTATGACCCGCTCCAATACAGCCTCTGCGTCCTTCCCGGTGGCGTTGGCCTTCGGATTCTCACGGACGTTGACCGCGAACTGCGGTGTCATCACCACGCGGCGGGAGTGGTGGCCAGCCCCGCCCGCGTGCGAGCGCAGGACGATGACGCAGATCCCCTGCTCCATCATGGCCGACTCGACCGCATCATCGTAATCATCCTGATCCTCGGTCAGGATCGGGATGNCGGTAAAGTAGGCCCGAGCCTGGATCAGCCCCTTGACCACGGACCGCAGATTGGTGAGCGAGAGCTCGCTCATGCCACAGCCCTCCGTGCTAGCTGGATGCCGCGCCTGATGCTTTTCTGCGCCCGCTCACGTTGCTTGCGCGCCATGTAGACAGCAGTGTCCTTGCGTACGGCGCTGATCGCCCTGCGGGATGCCGTGTGCTGTGCATCCACCGTCTGGATACCTTCGGCGGTGGACCTTATCAGGACCGACTGCGGCGCGTCTTGGCGACCGTCAAACCGCTCGGAAACCGCCCCAACCGTTTTGTTCTGCCGGGTCTGACGCTCGAATCTGCGAGTGCGCGGCGCGCCTTCGGTCTCACGGTACGGCCGCCAATCGCGGTAGAACCAGTGATAGGACAAATACCCTGCCCCGCGTGCACGGACCGCAAGCTCGCGCTTAACGGCGGCCGCGCGAGCATTCATGCCACGCGGCGGGTTCTCCGCCATCGCCTCCGTGATGCTATCGCGGACGCGGACGCGATAGCCGCGTTGCTCGGCTTCCTCGCGGATCTGACCGCGCGCCGGGCGCAACTTGCGAAATTCCTGGCCGACTTTGATCGAGAGATCACGCCCCTTCTGCGATAGCACCTCGGCGGCGGTTCGGCCGCTGCGCATGCGGGCGTAGTCGAGCAACTCCCTCCCGAGAGCGTCGACATCACCCTGCATCGTCCCGCTGAGGAGTGGTTTACTCATTGTCCACTGCGACCTCCTTGGCCTTCGCCTTTTTCGGCGGATCGACCGGCTCGACATTGAGCTGAGCGGTGTTCTCGCCGGGTGCATGGCGGTACCCGATCACCCGATACTTCGGGCCGTCTGGATGCTCGATGATGCTGCCGGACTGCGGCAGACGAGGTGCGAGGTTGCCGCCGGGGAAGTCTCCCACATTGGACACCGTGACCTGCGAGTCACCCTTGATCGTGCCGGAGAATGTCCGGTCGCCGTCTTTCCATTCGTTGCTCATATCGTTCTGCCAAGTCTGAGGGTTACGTGTGGAACGCCGAAAAGCTGTATTGGGTCTTCAATGACACGCCAACTCTTACCGCCTGATTCCGTGATGACATCGCCTTTCTCTGGAAGCCCTCCGGGGAGATCGTCTACGTTGACGATCAGGGCGAATCCTGACTGCTCCTTGCGGACGCCGGTGTGCTGCGTGGGGCCTGCTTCCTCGCGGACAAGCAAGCCCTTGAATGAGACCGATCCAAACTTGAAGGATTGATCCCAGTCATCGAGCACCTCGCCCATGTCGGCTGTCATTTCGTCTCGCATATCGAGGCCCGTCGTTGGGGCGCGCCGGGGTTTAGGCGGCGCGCCCCGTCAACAGGAGGGACGGATGAAGAACTCAGAAGCGGAGACCGAGCGAGTAGCTGACGCCGGTGTTGTCGCCGCCGTCGGCGAGAACCGCGGCTTTGGCGCGAACATACCTCTTAACCGACGGCGGCAGGTAGATCGTCCGCGTTGCGGCGGGGCCGCCTGCGGCCAATGCGGCACCGGTAACGACCAGGGTTGCCAACTCGGCGATTGCGGCGAACGAACTGTTGTCCGCCGATTCTTCGAGGGTGAACGTAATCGTTTTAGCCTCGACGAGATCCGGGGTCGCCGGAACCGATAGGTCGACTCCGATTGTTTCCGTGGTCGGCCACGGCGTGGCGGCCCCGAGGTCGATCGAGTCCGTGGTGTTGTTCGCGTCGGCGGCGGGAAGTGCTTTGCTGACGTTCAGCTCAGCGTCTTGGATTTTGCGGCTCATAATATTTGTGCGTTTGGAGTGTGGGTAGTGGTTACGCGACTACAGCCTCAGTCGCGACGATTCCCTCGGTAACGATAATCGGGATACCGTTCGAGCTAGTCGGCTCGGGTGCCCAGATTTCGATGCCGGCGGAGGTCTTCGTCCCGGTTTGGATCGTGGTTGCGCTCCGGCTCTTTTGGAGCGTCATCGCACCACGCCGGGAGGTGAGGATCATGTTCGGGCGACTGCGAAGCGGAAATGCTTCGAGGGCTTCCGCGATCAGCGAGTCTGTCAAGCGCTTGTTGTCCGAGTCCTCGATGTTGCAGATGCGAGCGACCGAGAACGGCATGACCTGAAGGCCGATCCAGAACGTCATCCCATTGACGTAGGCCGTCAGGCTTTTGCTGTCGCGGACGATCTTCTGCGTGCGCCACTCATTCGAGACCTCGATTCCGCCGTTCGCGCCGTAGACGAAATGCATCCCCCGGATGTCATTCCAAATCAAATACGCGGAGGTCTGTTCGTTGGAGGTCGTGCCTCCGGCCTTGAACGTGAGTGCGGCTGCGACAGATTCCTGGAGACCGTTGAAGCCTTTGGACGTCGACTGAACCCCGTAGTAGAACTGGTTCGCCAGTTCCTCGAAGTTTCCTTCCGTGGTCGTCATGGCCTCCATTGCGAGGAAGGCGTCACGCCCAAATGGATCGGCGTCGGCGACGGCCTTGTCGGCCTCCATCTGCGAATCGAAAATGAAGGTCGGCACATGCTGCTTGGTGTAAACCGCCTTCGTGGTTTCGACTCCAGCGTTCGCTTCGCGGAAGGTGCCTTTGCCTTTGGAGGTGAGGATTGTCGCATCGTAGCTGATGCCGCCAATCGGTCGCCCGATGATGCGGGAGACCTCGGGAACAAACTTCGATGCGTTGTCCACGACCCCGACGGCCATGTCCACATTGGTCCGGGTCGCGAGGTCGAGTAGTGTTGGGTATTCGTTTGCCATTTTGGTATTGAGTTAGATTTTGCGAGTCAGTTTGCGATTCGCACCGAGCCGCGAATGCGCGCTTCCGGCGAAAGGTCGGTTTTGTCGTCGGAAGCAGCCTTGCCGCCGGGGCCGCCGCATGCGCCGTCCGTCTCAAGCGGAGTGTCTCCACCCTGGGCGGCGACGATCTCCTGAGCGCGGGCTGCGGCACGGGAGTTGATGAAGCCTTCGAGGGCCGCGCGATTGTCCTTCGCTTCGGCGTCGGGTTTGATCCCGATCGTGCCGATAAGCTCATTGACGGCGGCGAGATCGGCGTTGACCTTTTCGAGATCCGCATTTGCGGTGTCCCGCTCGGTGTTCGCGGTCGCGGCTGAGGTCTTGGCTTCGTCGCGCTCAGCGGCGGCTGTGTCGCGTTCGCCTTCCAGGGCGGTGATGGATTCCGCCTGCTCGGCGATCGTAGCGTCACGCTCGGCGATGGTGGATTGCAGTGCTGTCGCTTCGCCCTCCAGCCGTTCGACTTCGGCGCGCGCCTCAGACAGTGTTTTGATGGTCTTGCTCATGGTGTAGTGGTATTATGGTTACAGCGCGAAGCTTCGGAGGGCCTCGCTCAAGGTTCTCGCCGTTCGATCGGCGAAATTGCGGCGGGTGCTTTCCTCGCCGGAAAAATATTGCCCTTGCAGGTTATCGTCGGATATCGCCCGGTGGCTCTGGACAAAGCCGCGAAACTCGGCACCGAAGGCGTCCACCTCCTCTTGCACGATCGCGAGCTTCTCTTCGTCGAGCTTGTCGATGTCGTATGCGCCGATGGCCTTCTTGTCGCCGGAGCGGATGATGAATGCCTTTACGCCGCGATCCTCAAAGAACTGGGTCGCGTCGAGCAAGTAGGTAAAGACACCGACAGACCCCACCGCAGCGCCGGAGCCGACCATCACCTGGTTCGCACCCACGCCGATGTAGTAGGCCGCGCTGGTCATCATGTCGTCGGTGTAGGCGAGCACCGGCTTCGATTGTGCGGCGTTGGCGACGGCTTCGGCGGCTGTGCGCGTGCCGAGAATTGTTCCGCCGGGAGATGCGATCGAGAGCGCGATCATCCCGACATCCGGGTCTTGTGCGGCGGACTCCACCTGTGTGGTGAATTCTCCTACGTCCAGGAAACCGAAAAACTTTCCGAGCGGTCCGAGCCCCTTCGCGACGACACCGTGTAGTGGTATTGTCATAACGCCATCAGACATGGATGGCGCCGGGATCTCGTTGCCTAGCCAGTCATAAGAGAGCGCCGATAGGTCGGTTTTAGGTTCGCTCGCCACCATCGCCCGGATCGAAGCGACAAGGCCATGCAGGTGAGACTCGCCCAACGCAAGCGGCATCGCGGTAAATTGCTGGATGATGCGCTGGTTCATGCGGCGTCCTCTTCCCCCTCGGTTTCTTTGGCGTCCGCTGCGGCTCCCGAGACAGCTTCCTCCGCCAGATCGCGCATCGGGTTCGCGGTGCGTTGCTCGATCAGATCGAGCGCCTCCCAAAAGTTGATGTCGTGCTTTTCGCCAAGGCGCTTGGCGCGGGTCAGCAAGTCATCGACTTCGGTCTCCTTCTCCGAGCGCACATCCTGCCACCATTCGCCATACCATGAGGCCCGCTTGCGGAGCGTGAGAAAGCCCATCTTGTAATCCTCGCGCTCCTCTTTGGCTTCGCGCCCGGCGTCGGCGGTCATCTTACGCGGGAGTTGAGGCTCCCACAAAAACCATTCCGGGTGGGCAGGGAGAATTCCGATGTCTATCGCGCGGGCGATCGCCCAACCGTGGACGCGGAACCAGTGGGGGAACAGGACCATTTGCATGCGCTCGGCGCTGCGCTGGTTCTTCGAGATGTCGCGCCGGACGGATGCGCCCCCGAGTTTCGACGCGTCGAGCGATTGCTCGATCGACCAGCACATGCCGGCGAACGCGCCGCGAAGAATGGACTCCTCGAAGGCGCGCTGATTCATCGTCGGTCGATTCGATACGAAGGATTCCAGCTCCTCGGAATTGATCACGAGGTAGCGGGTCTGCCCTTTTTTGTACTCGGTGACCAAGTCCTCCGACTCGACCGTTGCCGCGCCGTCGGCGACCGACTGCTTGCCACCGCCTTTGCCGAAAAGCTGCGTGTAGGGGTCCGGTTTGCCGGTCTGGTTTTTGTGCTTCAGCGCGAGGCTGGAGAATATGCGCTGTGCGATCTTCTCATTTTCGCGCGTGTCGAGCACGTCGAGCCAGTCCAGGATTCCGAGCGCGAGGCAGGATACCCCACGCCCCTGCGAAAACCATCTCGGATCGTAGACGTGCACAATATTGCGTGCCGGGATCCACTGATCCTGATCTTTTGTATCGCCGAGGAAGTGGTAGGCAATGGGGCGGGAGTAAGCGTTGTAGGCCACGCCGTTGCGGACCGCGGCGTTACCGTACCCGGTGTTGTGGTACCTGTTGCCGATCCGGTGAGACTCCAGGTATTGGAGCATCGGGTACCCGGATGCGGTCTTGTTGAGGTAGATAAAATATTCCCCGTCGCGAATGAGTGTCACCGCACCAAGATGCTGGTTGTTCTTCATCGTGTAGGGCTGCCCGCGCACGTCGCAGATCTTACCCCAGTCGATCAGCCAGTCCTCGGCGGGACCACCCCAGGTCGTATCTTGCCCGTCGAACTGCGGACCCCATCCAGCCCCGATAACGTGGTTCGCTTTGTCCTCGGCGGCGCCCGATATCATCGGAAAGCGATTGAAGAGGAACCGGCAAGCGTCGAGAAGGTCGCGATGATCAACCTGGGAGAGCAGGTCTTTGTGGTCCCGCGTCAGCCCGCGCGGCATGTCCGGGCGGTTATCGCGCGGCCTGCCGAACATCTGGGTATGCCCCCCGAGCCATCCGGCGACCGTGCTCAACCCCTGCGCTATGGCCGTGCGCAACGCCATCAGCCGAACCTCGGGGTTGTGTGGGGAGGCACGCAAATGCCGCGCTCCCCGAAGGTTGCGGGGTCGAGCCGCTCAAGCGCATACTGGCACTCGGCGGCGAGAGCGGGTAGCGAAAGCGGAAACTCTTTGGTGACGCTCACACCGTTGGCCGTCCATCCGACTACGGTCGCGCCCTGCTTCTTCTCGACTGCCGCCTTCAGCCCTTCGCGGAAGGACAGGACCTCGGGGGTGTCCATGCCGAGGTGGAGAAGGAAGCCATTGGCCGAATAAGGCATGGCCCTATTTCGGCACGTTTTTCCCTAACGTATCAACATTTAGGATACCGCGATTTGTTACGAAATATCACGATTTGTTACGGAGCGAGCAAAAACTTCACCCATCACGCCGGAAACCGGGATTGTTCCTCAACCATTCCTGAGCGGAGTCCAATGTCGCCAATCCCGCCGCCATCGGGAACCCTCTCTGCGTCATTTTGTAGACGTAAGTGACATGTTTGCGGAGGTAGTATGCCAGCTCCTTTGGCGTCAGTAGAGAAGTAGCGGGGTCGATCTCGGTGTAGTCTGGGATGTTGGTTGTCATGTTTTTTTTGAGTTGGTGAATTTGACATCATTGGGCCGCTCGACCACGGGATCGCTTCCCACCATGCCGACGATGCTCGCGAAAAGCGCCTGGTAGCATTCACATACGAAGAGGTCGTTGCGCTTCAGGTCCTGTACCCACAGCATAAATGCCTCGCCGGTTCGAGGATGGTGAAATTCCTTCTTTTCTTCCGAGTCCCAATGGCGCAGGTAGTCCTCTGACACATCCTCCGGGATCTCGTAGTCGTAAGCATCGCTGGCGCGGATCAGGTCCAGCACGTCGCGGATCTGCTGTTTTGAATAGCGGACATACGGCACATCCACCGGGCGGCCCCCGTCGTGGTCGCCAAAGAACGCCTGCACGCTCTGGAGCGGGGAGAATATCTTTTGGGTCTTGCCAATCACATTGCCCTGATTGTCGAGCACATCGTGGATGTAGTATTCTCGGTCTTCGCCCTTGATCGCAACGTACCCATATTTCGCACACTGCCGGTATACCTGCGTAGCCTGGTCGCCGGAGTCCACCATCACAAAGCGCGGTTCTACCTCATACTCCGCACGCAGGCTCTCCAGGTCCTCCTCAAGGTCGACCTTCCCCTCGTAGACCAGCCGGGTATGGATGCGCCCGTTCTCGATCCGTTTCCAATCCCGGATGACAACCCAAAAGTGAGGGGCTTCATCCTTGCGCGCTTCGCCGCGCTGCTTGTCCGAAATCAGGAAACGGTAGTCGTAATCAGGGATGCCCTCCTTGCGGACCGTCTTGGTTACGGCGATCTTCTCCGCCATCGGGCGATCTTCCGGATTCCAGAATCCCGCCTCGCGCTCCTGAATGTACCGTTTGTAGAGGCTGATGTCGCCGTACTTCATCGCCCGCAATGCACGGTGTTTCTCCTGTATCAACTCGATCCACGGGATGTAATCGACCGCGACGGCCTCGAAGGTCACACTTCTCTCCGTGGGGGGAGCGCCGGGGTTCTGGGGCTTGCCGTACCGGCAGGACAATGACAGTTGCCGGCGTTCGGATTCCGTATCCCGAATCCTATGACGGCAGTCCGGGTTTTCGCACTCGTAGTAGATCGTCGATGCGAGGCGGTTGTAGTCGTAATCGCCGTTCCCCATGCGGCAGCCCTCGGCGTCGTAACGCAGTCCGCCCGGCTTCTCCTTGTCCGCCTGACACCTCATGCGCTGGTAGGTCTTGCACTTGGGGCATTGGTTTTCGAGGTGCTCTTGTGAGCCGGACAGGAAGGCCTGGTGGAGCTGGTCGCCATTCTTGCCGCCGTTGGAAATGTTGAGGATGAAGGAATTCCAAAACGCCGTGCAACGGCCGTAGGCTTTCAGCAGGCGACCGGGCTCCATGTTGTGAATCTCTTCGTTGATCTGAAATCGGATCGAGTCGGAGTCCAGATTACTCGACGCCCAGACCCCTTGCACGGTCAGATTGCAATGCGGGAAGATGACGAGGCCCTTCTTTGCCTTGTGCCGGTCGGTCGGCCATCGCGCCATGACCGGCGCCGTGGCCTTGAGGATTTTCTCGATCCGCTTATCCCACCT
>SL_3KL_010_SEDDRAFT_10006976_pt1 | contig 10052 bp, 6 predicted proteins | sample SodLakKL_010_SED_2_FD_10381 | JGI IMG/M metagenome (IMG submission 10381)
TACGCATGTGCAAAAAACCGATGATCACGGTGACCGGCGAGTCGGATCTCGGGGATATGACCTCATTGCTTGTCACGACGGATTTTTCCGAGAACTCGTACAGGGTGTTTCCGTTTGCCGCCAGTATTGCGGAAGGGACGGGTGGCGCCATCGACCTGGTTCATATTGTGAGTGACGAGCAGTTCTTTGATTCCGGAGCGGCGGAAGAGACGGCAAATAAACGAAAGAAAGATATAGAGGATCTGGCAGATTCTCATTTCAGGCATATCCGGAAACGCGTTAATGCCAGGATTGTGGTTGGAAACCGCACTCCGTATGCCGAAATCGAACATCTCGCCCATGAAAAGGGATATCACCTGGTGTTTCTGTCGTCTGTGGGCCGCACGGGACTGGATTACCTCATGATGGGCAGTACTGCTTCACATGTGGTACGCAGGGTGAAAAATGCCGTTTTCACGATCAATCCGCATGGCATCAGCCCGGAAAAAGCACGAAAACTGCATTATCAGTACCGGGAAATGTGAGCCGGGGCTTAAAGTGAATATCCTCCGGACCTGAACTACGCAACCAGGAACTTGCGGATTGCCACTTTGTGGCTAAAATCGGAAGGTTATCCCAAATGTGGCATGGAAACGGTCCACATCCTGGTCAGCGGTTTCAATAAAAGTCACAGGCACGTTTGCTGAATCAACAATGATACCGGTGGATGCATCCACATAATAGAGGTCTTCGGTGGTATTCCAGAAACCGTACTGGAGACCCAGGTCGATGGACGTGCTCTGGTTGATACCGATGCCGATTCCGGCACTCAGATAGTGCCGGTCGTTGTTATCCAGGTATGCCAGCGGATTGGGCATGTAGGACCAGCCGACCCGGGGTTCAATGGAATCAAAAATATTTATTGACGCACCGGCGCGCAAGTTCCAGACATCATTGAAATTCCGGTTGATGAAATTGTTTTCATCGATTTCCACTTCCCGGTCCACCGAATCAAAACCACTCAATCTGATGTTGCTGTAATTTACGCGCTCGGCCGAAGCGGATACATTGATAAGAGGAAGGCTGCTCGTTGATGCGCCGACATGGATCCGGGAAGGTGACGTGACATTGTAGGAGTATTCACCGGAGAGTTCGTCGCTGAGCTGAGGTCCGAAGGTATTGCCGTCTCCGTCTGTCCGGACCTGTCCGTCGAGGGTAACCACATCTCTGAAGCGGGTTTGTACAAATGCATCAAAGCGTTCTTCGACGTTCCATCTGGTACCTGTAGTGTAACTGAGTCCGAAATCCACTACATCAAGACCGGTATACAGGATGCCGACCCGCGCGTTGTAACCGATCGCATCCACCGTTATTTTCTCCTCGAACAACATGCGGTCGATGTTGTAGGTCCCGGTGTTTTCTTCACCGGAGTATACTGGGCGGCCGGTGGCATCCGGGGGTGACGATTCAATAAATACCTGCTCGAATACCGACTTGGATACCGGGATGCCTACCGAGACACCGACGAAGAAGTCCGGCTGAAATTCCGTTGCCATGAAGATGCTGTACTCCCCGGACTGTCCGCGCCTGGTGGTTTCTGCAAACTGGTTAACTCCCTGAAAACCTCCGTATTCGAAAACGGATTCCTGGAAATTGTTGAAGTCATCAATTGCAAAAGTATTGAAAGCGATGTCATTGGTGTAATCCGTAAGGAACTGATAGGTACGGGATGTCAGATCGTTGAAGGCATCGACAGTGAACGCGGTATTGTAGTCAGCGGTCTGAACGTAGCCGCCCCCGAACACCAGGCTGCCAACGACAGTGGGCATCTTGTAACTGAATCCAATGTTGGTGAGACCGGTCTGGCTGTCGCTGAAGCTGCTTTGCTGTCCGAGATAGGTTGCATCCTGGGAAATTTCCCTAACCCCGATCCCCAGGCTGAACGTGCTGGCGGGCGTTTGTGCGGCCACGGCCGGATTGATGATATACGAACCGAAACCCTGCAGTTGGGAAGCCGATGAACTGCCAAGTGCAATGCTGTGCGGGTCTTGTCCGGGAAGCTGTTTTGAGAGACGGAGTGCATCAAAGCTGTATTGCGCCTGCGCGGCAGAGAATCCCACCAGGAAGGGCAGAATGGCAAGGATCATTCGGGATGAGAGGGCTGTTCGTGTCATGCGGTAGGAAAAATGTTCTGGATTGTATTTTTTACAAGATGCAAGAGCCTGGGTACTTCGGTTTCCTCGTGCTGTTGCCATAGCTTTGAAAAACTCGGAACATGCGTGAGTAGAATCTGGCTGGCTTGGACTGCGTCAAAGGTACAGTTGCTTAGTGTACAGCAACCTCACATTGATGTTTGACGATACAGAATACGTCGGTAAATAATTCCGGGAGGCTGTCAATCATTCCGCGACCGCGAACCTGAACTACTGCTGCTGCTGCGACTGGTGTTGCTGCTCCGGTTTACCGTGCCTCTGCTGCGGGTAGTGGAACTCCTGTTCACCGTGCCGCTGCTGCGGGTCGGGGGCGTACTGCTCCGGTTTACCGTGCCGCTGCTGCGGGTAGTGGTACTACCTCTACTAACCGTGCCGCTGCTGCGCGTCGAAGTAGTGCTGCGGGTCACTGTTCCCGTTGATCGGGTAGTTGCCGTTCCGGCGCTACGGCGGACGGAAGTCGGAGTAGTGCTTGCACTGCGGGTGACACCAGTCCTGCGATCGATTGTAGAGGTCCCTGAGCGGGTTACACTTTGCGGGCTTGTGGCGCCTCGTACAGCGGTAGTGCGGGTCCCGTCACGGGTAAGTGCCGAAGCGCGGGTAGCTGTTGCAGCAACCGGGTTTCTCGTCATGCGCGTACGGCTAGGTCTTTGGCCGGTCACGTTGTAATAGTTGTAAACGACGTAATAGTTCGGGCCGTATCCGAATGGACCGTGCCAGCCGTAAGCCGGATAACGATGCCATCGGTAGGCAGAGTGCCACCGGTAGGGGCTGTGCCAGGAGTGCCAGTAGGAAGCATGCCACGGGTGATACCAGTACGGGTCCCACGGTGAATGCCATCCCCAGGAACCATAATGAATGCCAAAGCTCCAGTGGGCATGGCTGCCAAATCCCCACGATGTGCTGAAGTGATGCCGCGGGTAGCGGTGACTGTAATGGTAGCGGGTTGACCAGCGGTAGCGGTCTATGTCCCTGAAGTACAATCCGGCATCTTGCAAACCGTCCTCATAGCCCATATCGTAAATATCCTGATCGCTTACGGGCTGTGTCTGTTCTGCAACATGGCGATCCGAGACTGTCCTTACCGGACGCTCTTCTATGACCCTGACCTGTGTATAGCAACCAGTGAAAAGGAAGGCGGCTATCAGCAAAGTGGATATGTTTTTCAAGTGTGCCATAATGTACTCCTTTGGTTTGCTGCTGCCAGTGATACTACCGTGATGATAAATCTGCTGTTTTGCTCAGTCTTTCCTCTATAAAACGGTCAATCATGTTCTTTCTTGCGTAAGCCTTTCTACTACTTGTTACACAATGATGACGCTTTACACCTACTATCAAGATAAAATTTTATACCAGAATTCCTTGTCTTTCTATATAATTTTACGCTTCAGCGCAGAAAAAGTTCGGGAGGCTTCTGCCGGGTTTCTCCTTTTTGCCAGTAGCTTTAGCCCAAAACCCTGTCTCTTAATGACTTGATTAATCCGGTTTGTTAACTGATGCCTGTCAGCGTTGCAAAAAAATGTTTGCAGGTCTCATCCCAGGTACACGCGCAAAGCCAGGCTCCTGTTGTGATGGCGCAGTTTTCTAAGAGCTTTTTCCTTGATCTGACGAACACGTTCACGTGTAAGATCGAAGCGTTCACCAATTTCTTCCAGCGTCAGTGAGTGCTCCCGGCCAATCCCGAAATAGAGTCTGATCACCTCGGCCTCTCTCTTGGTAAGCTTGGATAGTGCCCGCTCAATCTCGACCTTCAGTGATTCTCCCATCAGGTCGTTATCAGGATCGGGTGTCTCCTCATTTTCCAGCACATCCAGCAAGCGGTTGTCTTCACCTTGTGCAAACGGAGCATCTACGGAAAGATGGCGGCCCGAGATCTTGAGGGTATCGGAAACTTCGGAGATCGTCATCTCCAGGCTTTCGGCCAGTTCAGCAGCGGACGGGATCCGCTCATATTCCTGTTCCAGTTTGGAAAGCTCCTTGCCTATCTTGTTGAGGGCCCCCACTCTGTTAAGCGGAAGCCGCACGATACGGCTTTGCTCGGCAAGAGCCTGAAGTATCGACTGCCGTATCCACCAGACGGCATAGGAAATGAACTTGAATCCGCGAGTCTCATCAAATCGTTTAGCAGCCTTGATCAGTCCGAGATTGCCTTCGTTGATCAGGTCGCCGAGAGACAAACCCTGATTCTGATATTGTTTGGCAACCGAAACCACAAAGCGCAGATTTGCCTTGGTCAGTTTTTCAAGGGCGTCCTGATCCCCTGCCTGGATCCTTTTGGCAAGTTCCACTTCTTCATCCGGGGTGATAAGACTGACTTTCCCAATTTCCTGTAGGTACCTGTCAAGAGACTGAGATTCTCTTGTTGAGATTCCGCTTGGACTCGGATTTTTTGGTTCTTTTTTCTTCTTAGCCACTGGAAATACGTTGGTTTGATTTGTGTTCAGACTGCAGAGAACCGCTTGAACCGGTCACGCAATATACAATCTTTCAAATAGGATTTCCCAAACAGCCTGCCAACTGCAGGGTAAATGATTCTGTTTAGAGGAAAAACGATGCAAATTTACGGATGTTATACGTCAAATGTGTGTATTTATTTCTTTTCTGAGAAACGATTCACCGGGAAACGGGTTATCAACCCCGTAAAACTGGCATACCGAAACAGCAATATCCGTGAAACTGCTGCGGGTAGGGAGTTCTTCACCAGCCGCGCTTGCAGCGGGATAGACCAGCAGTGGCGTGAATTCACGGGAATGATCGGTACTCGGCATGGTCGGGTCATTACCATGGTCGCCGGTGATAATGAGCAGATCGCCGGGCTGCAGCCGTTCAAGAAAACCGGGAATGGCCTGGTCTATTTCTTCCAGCGCCCCGGCAAATCCTTCGGTATCATTTCGGTGTCCGAAATTCTGATCGGTTTCGATAAGATTGGCAAACACAAAACCGGACCGGATTTCATCCATCAGGCCCAACAGTTTTTCGATGCCTTCCTTATTGCTTTTGGTACGCAGGCTGCGGTCAAATCCCTCCTCGTCAAACAGGTCGATGACTTTTCCAACCGATATTGTTGTGATACCCTGCTCCTGCAGGTAACCGGGTAGAAACGGTCTGGGTGGCTTCAGGGAATAGTCATGCCTCCGGTCAGACAGCCGTCGATAGGACCCCGGCTCGCCTTCAAAGGGCCTCGCAATTACACGTCCAACCGCATGTTTGCCTGTCATAACCCTGGTGCGGGCAATCTCACACCACTTGTACAAGGTATCAAGCGGCACGGTGTTCACGTCGCACGCCACCTGAAACACGCTGTCAGCCGAGGTATAGACGATTGGCAGGCCGGTCTGCTGGTGTTCCCTGCCAAACTCCTCAATGACGGCGGTGCCGGATGCGGGCTTGTTCGCCAGCACGCTGCTCACCCCGGTCAGCCGGCAGTACGTTTCGATGACCTTATCAGGAAAACCATCCGGATAGGTTGGAAAAGCCTGATCCATCCGCAATCCGGCAATTTCCCAGTGGCCTGTTGTGGAGTCCTTGCCCGGAGACAGCTCCCGCATCTTGCCGAAAGCGGCGAGCGGTTCACGGACCGGCGGGATGGTATCAAGCGGGATGATATTGCCCAGGCCCATGCGTCCCAGTTCCGGCAGGCGGCACCGTGTCTCCGCGACCACGTGTCCCAAAGTGTTGCTTCCCTCGTCCCCGTACAGATGCGAATCTTCCTGCGCACCCACCCCGAGCCCATCGATGATAATCAGGTAGCAAACAGGCATGTCATACCTCCACAATAAATTTCTGCTGTTTTAGTGCCTCATTCATTGCTTTTTTTACTTTCTGAATCAGTTCATCGTGTTCCGCTTCCCCATTAACCCTGATCACACCCGTGTTCAGCAGCACGGGCTCCCTGCTTTTTGGGGACAATGCGACCGGCTCGCGGAATGCTTCCCTTATGCGGCCTGTCCAGGAAAGAAACGCCGATTCATCTGTGGATTGCAAGAGAAAGGTGTAAATATAATCGCTGTAAGCACCGATAATCCCTGGTATGCCATAAAGTTGCGGACGGATCCCGTTCAGGACCTGCTGCTGCAGCCTGGTAAGGTCTTCCAGGCGGTACCGGGTACGCAGGTCGTTGATATTGCCGATAGTGACCATACCTACCCAAGTCGCCATCGCCGATTCCCTTCGCCGGTTCTCGCCGGTAAGCCGTGCCAGTGCACCGGTAAAAAAATCCCTGGAATAACAGGAAATCTGGGTGGAAAAAAGATTGTCGTAGACATCAAGATCAGGAAGCATGGCCTCCAGCTTCAGACCGGCCATGAGGCAGAGGTTTCCGATTTTGTGCTTGATGGCATCACTGAAAAGGAACGGGTTTTCGCAGTAGACCAGCAGAAGCAGCTGCCGACGCTGCCGGTGCATTACCGGAACCGCCAGCGACGAACCGTAGCACAGTGGTTCCGCCGATGAGATCCGTTTCGGATTAGCATTGAAATGTGGTGAAAAGAACGGTTTCCCGTCGGAGAGCGCCCGCGCAGCAATAGAGCCTTCTTCAAGTTCCAGGCCCACCGGTGGGGGAAACCGGGCATCACGGGAATTGCATACCGTGTGCCATGCATTGAGCCCCCTTGCAAGCAGGACTACCCCGCCGGTATCACCGACAAATTGCTGCAGCTGATCTACAAGCACGGTTGCCAGCTGCAAAGGCTGATCTGCCTTGATGAGGTTGCGCACGATCTGGTCGTAATCCACCCACTCTGTCTGCTTCTCCACAAGGTCTGTAATATCCTGATAGGATTGCAGCATACGCCCCAGGACCTTCTGATACGCTCCAATTATCTTTTCATCCCCTGCCGAAAGTTCCGGCTTCCGGGTTGTTTCCACCACCGTGATGGCTACCGTTTCGGCATGGAAAACAAGCGGAACGAGGTAGATATAGCTTATGGGCGAGATGCCGGAGTAGTGGGTGAGCTCTGCCGGTTTGAAATGGATGTTCTTTTCCAGCCGGATAATCGATTTTATCGCGCTGTAGTTGTGCAGAAAATGGTTACGGCGGCTGACGCGATCCTGAAACACCACGTCCCTGCGACTGGTCGCATAACTGGCCAGCACAAATTGGTCCCGCCTGGCATTCACCCAGTGCATCGAAACGGTTTCAGCTTCCAGCGACGTCCGGAGCAGCAATAATATATCCCGGACAAGCTTTCGGAAATTCAACAGGTTCTCTTTTTCCTTTTCATCAACGGGAGACAGATGTATTCGGTTCATAGTCCTCTATACTTCTTAATTGTGGTCTATTTCCGGTAAAAGCGCCTCTGCTTCGCCGATAAGGGATGCTATGGCCTGGAGACCGCGGTTCCAGAATTTCTCTTCCGAGATATCCACCCCCAGATCAGCCATCAGATTCGCGGGCCAGTCGGAGCCACCCTTTTCCAGCATGGCCAGATAGGCATCGTTGAAACCGTTGCCGGAATTGAGATACTCCTGGTATAACGCCAGCACCAGCAGTTCCCCGAAAGCGTAGGCGTACACATACCCCGGTGTATGTACAAAATGGGGGATGTAACTCCACCAGATTCGGTAGTTGTCCGTCAGGGTCACCGAATCGCCGTAAACCGGAACCTGCGTCTCCATCCAGAGTTCGGAAAAACGGTCTGCGGTGAGTTCGCCTTCTTCGCGCCGGGCACGGTGGATGCGGTCCTCAAACCGGTTCATGGATATCTGCCGGAATACGGTTGCGATGGAGTCATCGATTTTACCCACCAGAAGGGCCATTTTCTCTTCGGGCTTGTCAAGATTGGCCAGCAGCTTGCGAAAAACCAGCATTTCTCCGAAAACGGATGCCGTCTCCGCGGTTGTCAGCGGTGTTCCCGCCTGCAGAATGCCCTGCTTGCGGGACAAGTACTGGTGGACACCATGCCCCAGTTCGTGTGCCAGGGTTTGTACATCTCTGATCTTTCCGTCGTAATTCATGAACACATAGGGGTGAACAGAGGGTATGGTGGATGCGGAATAAGCCCCGCCGCGTTTGCCGGGGACCACTGCGGCATCAATCCAGTTTTCATCGAAAAACCGGGCGGCTATAGCACCCATTTCGCGATGAAACCCGGAATAGGCATCGAGTACCATATCACGCGCATCTTTCCATTGGATTTTTTCATTGCTTTTGAGGACCGGTGCATAGCGGTCGTATTCCATCATCTCATCGACACCGAGCAGCTGCTTTTTGAGGCGGTAGAAACGGTGGACGAGCGGGTAGCTGGCTGTGACCGCATCCACCAGAGCCTCCACGCTTTCGTCGGAAATCTCGTTGGCAAGGTTGCGGGCGCGAAGCCAGTGCGGATATTTTCTGAGCCGGTCGTTGGTGTGTTTGTCGGCCAGCAGCGTGTTGAAGACAAAGGTGAGCGGATGCTTCATTTTCACCAGCCCCTCCGTGAAAACTTCTGATGCCTGACGGCGGACTTCTCGGTCAGGATCGCTCATTCGGCTCAGGATCCGGGATTCCGTGAGTTCTTCATCCCCAAGCTGAAACCGGGAGGCGCCTAGCGTCTCGTCAAAAAAGCGAACCCAGGCACGCGCGCCTGTAACGGCTTTGGCAGAGAGGATTTTCTCTTCCTTTTCTTCCAGTGTGTGCGGTTTGTCAAGTCGGGAGGTTTCCAGATAGTGTCGGTAGCCGGCCAGCTCTTTGCTTTGGATCAGCTTGCGGGCGGCATCCTCGTACATGTCCAGCCACTCGATCGTAAAAAAGATGGTTTTCTGGGTCAGCTCGGAGGAAAGCTCCGTGATCTCCTGCACTGCCTTGCCGAGAGCGGGGTCTTCGGTGTTGGCAGTCCACTTGAGGTAGGCATAGGATCCGAGCCGGCCCATAGTCTCCAGGATTTCCGAGAATGAGTGGAGTGCATCGGCGAATTCTGCGGGGCTGAGGGTGCTGACGCGGCCACGATACTTATCCCCGAAATTTTCCGCCATTTCCAGAACGTCGGTTCGGTCTTTTGCGAGGGCAGGATCATCAGGGCTCCGGTACAGATCCGACAAATCCCAATGTATATCCTCAGCGCCGGTTAGTTCCTTCTCTTTCACGTGTAACCTTATGTTTTTTTTGAATCAAGAGTCTTTACATCGGAAAACAGGTCCGTTCATGCATCACACCGGGGAAAATCACTTTTGCCGATGAGGATGAGTTGCTCTCTGAGCAGAAGTCCAATGCTGTTTTCAGGGTAATTCCGATGTGGGATTATAAGAAAAAAATGTCAACGTTTTTTGCATGCTTTTCGTTATGTGGAATATATTACAGGATGGATAATGGAATATTAAGGGATATATTAGTGGTTACTCCGTTATGTCATGCAACACGCATGTTTGCCTCAGCGTTTGAAAAATCGGAATCCGGTTCCGCACCGCAGCCTGACACCGTATATCCAGATCTCAACCTGACACCGTGAAACCAGTCAACAACCCGAAACCGTAAAACCACTCCGACCTTGAAGCAAATAGAATCGCAATTCGGCCCCAACGCAGCTCTTGTTGAAGAGTTGTACGATCAATACCTGGAAAATCCGGAGTCCGTGCCGGAATACTGGCGTCAGTATTTTGATGAAATGGGCAACGGTAAACAGGCAAAAGAAGCGGACGTCGACACGGAAATCACGGGAAAACCAGACGCAAAAGAAGAGGATCGCGTCGAGAGTGACAAACAGCGTGCCGACAGGAAAAAAGCGGACGACAGGACAAAGGCCCCGGCAGAAAAGGATGCGGAGGCGAAGCNTCGCGGCAAAAAGGCACCTGAGCAGAAAGCTGCCAAAGAACCTTCCGACACTGAGGAAGAGGAGCTTTTCGAATTCAAGCCATTGAAAGGAGCGGCAGGCAAGCTGGCGACCAACA
>SL_3KL_010_SEDDRAFT_10006977_pt1 | contig 10050 bp, 8 predicted proteins | sample SodLakKL_010_SED_2_FD_10381 | JGI IMG/M metagenome (IMG submission 10381)
CCGCGCCATGCTGCACACGGACACGAGCTTCCTGCCCCGCCGGCCGCGCGCCTGGGCCGCCTGGAACTATCAGGCCGGCCGGCCCGGTCCCGACGAACAGCCGGTTGCCGTGACCTACCTGCTCAACCGTCTGCAGCCGTTGCCGTTCCGCCAGCCGGTCATGGTGACACTGAACCCGCACCGCGAGCCCGATCCGGCGCACGTCCTCGACGAAATGACCTATGCTCACCCGTTGCTCGACAGCGCGGCCTGGCGCGCGCAGCAGCGACTGAGCGAAATCCAGGGCGTCCGCAGGACCTGGTTCGCGGGCGCCTGGACCGGGTACGGTTTCCACGAGGACGGGCTTGACTCCGCCCTCCGAGTCGCCAACGCGCTGGGCACCTCCGCGGTCTGGCAGAAGATGCCGGTGGCGACCACATGACCGCGCAACTGTTGGTCGGCAAGGTCTGGCACAACAGGCTGCGGCCGATGACGAACCAGTTCACCTACCCGGTGATCCAGATCGCGTTTGCCATCGACGCACTGCAATCACTACCGCGGCCGTGGCTGTCGCTCAACCGCTTCAACCTGTTCAGCTTCCACGAGGCGGATCACGGCCCGCGCGACGGCTCGCCGCTGGGACCCTGGATTCACCGGATCCTCGCCGGCGAAGGACTGGACTGCGCCGGTGGCGACATCCGCTTGCAGACCATGCCGCGGATGCTCGGCTTCGTGTTCAACCCGATCAGTTTCTGGTTCTGCCACGACCGTGCCGGTGCACTGCGCGCCGTGGTCTGCGAGGTCAACAACACCTTTGGCGACACGCATTCGTACCTGGTTGCGCACCCGGACCGAAGCCCGATCAGTCGCACCGATGTGTTCGAACACCCCAAGCGTCTCCACGTATCTCCGTTCTGCAGGGTCGAGGGCCACTATCGTTTCAGGTTCCGCATTGTCGATGCCGACACCGTGCGCGTCCGGATCGACTACCACGACGCGGCCGGGCCCCTGCTCGACACGGCCATCACCACCCATGCACAGCCGCTGACGGGTACCCGCCTTCTGCGCGCGTTCCTCCACTACGGCTGGAACACGCTGGTCACGTGGCTGCGCATCCACTATCAGGCAGTAAAGCTCTGGAACCGGGGCGTGCCCTTCCACGGACGCACGCCCCCGGCACCCGATCGAGGATCCGACCGATGAACTCCTGCAGCCGCGCCCTCAACCTTCAACCGACCCGTGTTCCTGCGTCCGCGTGGATGATGCTGCGCATGCTCGGCGGAATCCGCTGCGGGCGACTCGACCTCGTGACCCCGGACGGGGACACCATCGGCTTCGCCGGTGGGGAATCCGGACCGCACGCCCGGCTCACGCTCCATGACTGGGGCGTGTGTGCCAGCATACTGGCACGCGGCGAAATCGGCTTTGCCGAAGCCTATTGCGCCGGGCGCTGGGAAACGCCCGAACTGGCAGACCTGCTCATCCTGGCCATCCTCAACCAGGAAGCGCTCGACAAGGCGATGAACGGCCGTCCGTGGCATCGCTGGTTCCACCGCCTGCTCCATTTAACCCGGCGCAACACCCGTGCAGGCAGCCGGCGCAACATCCACGCGCACTATGACATCGGCAACGACTTCTACCGCTTGTGGCTGGACGCGGATCTCAACTATTCCTCGGCCCTGTTCGACGACGCAGGCACCGATCTCGCCGTCGCGCAGCAGGCCAAACACGAACGCATCCTGCAGCGGCTCGGCGTCGGGCCGGGGGAGCACATCCTGGAGATCGGCTGCGGATGGGGCAGTTTCGCCGAGTATGCCGCCCGGACGCGGGGCTGCCGGGTGACAGGCATCACGCTGTCGACCGAACAGCTTGCCTGGGCCCGCGAGCGTATCCGGCTCGCCGGGCTCGAGTCACAGGTCGAGCTGCGGCTCTGCGACTATCGTGACGTCGACGGGCAGTTCGATCACATCGTCTCGATCGAGATGATCGAGGCCGTCGGCGAGGCGTGGTGGCCGGTCTACTTTGGCGTGATCCGCGCCCGCCTGCGCGCGGGCGGCCGTGCGCTGATCCAGACCATCACCATCGACGACGCCCACTTCGAGACCTACCGGCGCGGTACCGACTTCATCCAGCAGTACATATTCCCCGGCGGCATGCTGCCCAGCCCGCGAAAGCTCGCCGAACTCATCCCTGCCCATGGGCTGCGCATAACCGATCGCCACGCCTTTGGCGGCGACTACGAACGCACGCTGCAGTGCTGGCGACAGCAGTTCGAGGCGAACCTGGATGAAGTGCGCGCGCTCGGTTACGACGAAGCGTTCATCCGCATCTGGCGTTTCTACCTGGCCTACTGCGAGGCGGGCTTCCACATCGGGCGCACCGACGTCCTGCAACTGGAGATCCGTCATGCCTGACGCGCGACCGAACGGAAAGGCCCCATTCCGGCGCGGCTTGACCGTGGCGCTGGTGCTGGCCCTGCTCACACCCGTAACCGGGCTCGCCTCCGACAGACCATTGCCAGCGATCGTGGCGGACGCGATTGGTGCACTCCAACCGGTCGGAACGGGGCAATTGCGTTGGATGGGTCTGCGGATCTACGAGGCCACGCTGTGGACACCCGACGGCGAATACAATGAGGGATCCGGACCCTTCGCGCTCGCGATCCGTTACCAGCGCGATATCCCTTCCAACCGGCTCGTCCGCACCACCATGGAGGAGATGGAACGCCTCGACGTCGGTGGACCATCGGTTGACGAGTGGGAGAGGCGCCTGAGCGAGATTTTTCCGGACGTGAAGCCGGGTGACCGGATCGTCGGTGTGGCCCTGCCGGATCAGGGCACCCGCTTCGTGCTCGAGCGCGGCAGCGAGACCAACGGAGCTGCCGAAGTGATCGGCCAGATCGACGATGCCGCTTTCACCAGCGCGTTCTTCGCCATCTGGCTGAACAAGGATACCCGCCTGCCCGGCTTGCGCCGCGAACTTGTGGGGAGATAGCGCATGCCGCTGACGCTCTCCGCCCTGCTGCGCTATGGACTGCTGGCCATGCCCCTGGCCATGGCCGCACTCCCGGTCTACGTGCTGGCCCCGGGTTTCTATGGCGACACGCTCGGCCTGCCACTTGCGGTGCTCGGCTTCACGCTGCTCGGCACGCGGCTGATCGACACCGTGCAGGATCCACTGCTCGGCTACTGGAGTGACCGCGTGCGCAACGGTCGCGTGCGCTTCACTGCACTGGGCTTGCCGCTGCTCGCGGCCGGTTTCGTCGCCCTGTTCAATCCCCCGGCGCTGAGCGACGCCGGTTTGATCGTCTGGCTCGTCGGCAGCCTGCTGCTCGCCTACACGGGCTACAGCATGTCGTCGATCAGCTACCACGCCTGGGGCGCCGAACTGGGCCGCTCGGGCGAGGACCGAACAAGGGTGACGGCCATCCGTGAGGGGTTCTCCCTGGCCGGCATACTGCTCGCCGCCCTGCTCCCGCAGGCCCTGATGCGGACCCTGGACGTGCCCGCGGCGATGGCCTGGTTCGCCGGTGGCTTCGTCGTGATCCTGCTCGTCACCGCCGCCATCACCCTCGCCCGGGCGCCCCGGCCGGCCGCAAGCCGGCCCAACGGCGGTTCCCCCTGGCGCAGTTGGCGGCGCGCGCTGTCGAACCGCGACTTCCTGCAACTGTGCTCCATTTTCCTGCTCAACGGCATGGCGGCCGCCGTGCCGGCCACCCTGGTTGTCTTCTACGTCGAGTACATTCTCGACGCAGCGGCCTGGACCGGCCTGTTCCTGGCCCTCTACTTCCTCGCCGGCGTGGCGGGCATGCCGCTCTGGGTCCGGGTCGCGGCCGTCAGGGGCAAGCGCAACGCCTGGCTGCTGGCCATGGGTATGGCCATCGTCGCCTTCGCCTGGGCCGCCGCGCTCGGCAGCGGCGACCTGGCGGCCTTTGCACTGATCTGCATCGTGACCGGGCTCGCCCTGGGCGCCGATCTCGCGCTGCCCCCGGCACTGCTGGCTGACATCCTGGCATCGCGACCGAACGGCTTTGACGACGCCGGCAGTCACTTTGGCCTCTGGAACCTGCTGGCCAAGCTCAGCCTGGCCCTGGCGGCCGGTATTGCGTTGCCGATGCTGCAGTGGCTGGGCTTCAGTCCCGGTGAGACAGCCGCCGGCCTCGGCGCCCTCGCCGCCACCTACGCCCTTCTGCCCTGCGCGCTCAAGCTCGCCGCCGCGCTCGCATTGACCCGCTGGCAGGTGCCCGAGCCGAGCGAGGCCGCCGCATGAGCCCTAATCCCCGCATACGCGACTGGGCCGGGCTGCGGGTCTGGATCATCGGTGCCAGCAGCGGCATCGGCGCAGCGACCGCCAACGCCCTGCTCGCACGCGGCGCCCGGGTCGCCTTGAGCGCGCGACGTGAACCGGCGCTCGCCGACATCGCCACCCGCCATCCCGATACGGCGTTGATCGTCGCCTTCGACGCCACGGTCGCGAGCGCCTGGCGACCGGCCCTGGACCGGGTTCTCGCGACATGGGGCGGAATCGATCTGGCGATTTTCCTCGCCGCGGACTACCGCCCCGTGCGTGCCTGGCAACTCGATGCCGCAGTGGCCGAGAGCATGGTGCGCAGCAACGTCGTGAGCGTCACCCACGGGCTGAGCGTGCTGGTTCCGCAGCTCTGCCGGCAGGGCGCCGGTGGCATCGCGCTGACGGCGAGCTTGGCGGGCTATGGCGGCCTGCCGCACGCCCTGATCTACGGTGCCACCAAGGCCGCGCTGATCAACATGGCCGAAACCCTGTATCTCGACCTGCACCCGCGGAACATCTCGGTGCACGTCATCAATCCAGGCTTTGTGCGCACACCCCTTACCGAGCGCAACGACTTCCACATGCCCGGCCTGCTCGAGCCGGAACAGGCGGCACGGTGCATTCTCCGGGGCCTCGAGCGGGGACGGTTCGACATCGCGTTCCCGCGGCGCCTTGCGTGGCCGCTCAAGGCACTGCGCTTTCTTCCACGCCGCTTCTATTTTCCGCTCATCCACCGGATCACGGGTACATGAACAGGCCTCATCCGCAACACCTGGATGCATTCATCGACTGGTACGAGAATCTCACGCCACGGTCGCTGGACGCCATTGCCACGCATTATGCGCACGACGTCTACTTCCGCGATCCGTTCCACGAGTTTTCCGACCGTGACAGTCTGTATCATGTCTACGCGCGGATGTTCGAATCGCTCGACGAACCGCGTTTTCACATCGATGCAACAATCACGGAAGCAAATGAATCCGCCATATACTGGCGCTTCACGTTTCGCTACGGCAGACGCGAGATGACGATCACGGGCACTTCCCGCATCCGCTTCGCAGCCGACGGCCGCGTCGAGTCCCACATCGATTACTGGGATGCCGCCTGCCAGATCTACGAGCGGATCCCGCTACTGGGCGCCGTGCTTCGGACCCTTCGCCGACGGATTGCCGGCGCCATGCGGCCACGACCGGAACGCCAATACGGGGACGCTGCATGAACGCACCAATTGGGGCAATGCTTCCGATCGGGACCGTAGAGCGCGAAACCGGGCTGTCGAAGGACGTGCTCCGGGTCTGGGAACGCCGCTACGGATTCCCACGCCCCGAACGGGACAGCAACGGCGACCGTGCCTACCCGGCCCAACAGGTGCGGAGACTGCAACTTATCAGGCGCCTGATGGATGCCGGTCACCGACCCGGCAAAATCGTGCGCCTGCCGGAATCCCGACTGAGGCAGTTGCTGGGAAACGGACCGCAGACGGATTCAGAACAGGGAAACGCCGACGATCTGCTGGCCCTGTTGCATGAAGGCGAGCCGGCCGCCGTTGAGCGTCTTCTCAAGCAACGCCTGGCCATGCAGGGCCTGCGGGCATTCGTGACCGAAACCCTGCCCGACATGAACGAACGGGTGGGCGAAGCCTGGATGAACGGCGCAATCTCCGTGTTCGAGGAACACCTGTACTCTGAAGTGGTACAGACCCTGCTCCGGCAGGCCCTGCAGAACCTGCCCACGCAAGTCACCGCAACTCCCCGTGTCGTGCTGACCACCCTGCCCGGGGAACAGCACGGCCTGGGCCTGCTCATGGTCCATACCCTGCTGGCACTGGCCGGCGCCGACGTCCGTTCCTTCGGCGTGCAGATGCCGCTTACGGAGATCGTCACCGCGGCAACTCGTCAGAAAGCCGACATCGTCGCCTTGTCCTTCAGCGCGGCGTTCCATGCGGGGGCCGCAAAGGAAAGCCTGACCAGCCTCCGCGAGCTCCTCCCTTCGGAGATTCAGCTCTGGGTCGGCGGAGCCGGCGTACGCCCCATCCGCCACATGCCCCCAGGCATCCAGCAAATCCAGCCCCTCGAGCAGGTGACACGACAGATACAGGCCTGGCACGCCGGCCCGCGATAACGCCGTGCGAGCCTGCTGGCTCACAAACCCTAGCCCGCATATCTCACCGGGAACGGACGGCTTCCGCGCCCACCTGTACTATCCATCGACAGGAGGCGGCCCGGATCGCGGAGATCCCGCGCACGAAGCCGAGTACGGCATAGGCGCTGGCCCTCGGGCCTGGCTGCTAAGGCCTGCCCTCTCCTCTTGCTCGGAACCACTGTCGTAGTCTTCATCCTGCGCTTTCTCCAGATGCGCGGCGCGGTGTATATGCAGATCCCGCTGTGGGAAGGGAATGACGATTCCCGCTTCGCGCAGCGCGCGCTCGACAGCGAAATGCAACTCGCTCAGGACGGTCATGAAATCGTCCGTATCGCCGATGAAACAGCGCAACTCAAAGTCCAGGCTGGAGTCACCGAAACCAACGAATAGTGCCAATGGTGGCGGCGCAGCAAGGACTTTGCGGTGCTCTTTCGCACAGCGCAGCAATATCTGTGCAACCTGCTCCGTGTCGCTGCCGTAGGCAACACGGACGCGAATACGCTCGCGGGCCATCCGGTTCGTGTGCGTCCAGTTGATCACGGAGCTGGAAACCAGGTCGGCATTGGGCACGATAACCGCAGCCCGGTCGAAGGTCTCGATCTCGGTGGAGCGCACCGAGATATGACGTACCGTGCCTTCGTGGTTATTGACGATGATCCAGTCCCCTACCTTGATCGGTCGCTCGATCAACAGGAGGATGCCGGCAACGAAATTCTCCACCACGTTACGCAGGCCAAAACCAATCCCCAGGGACAGTGCGCCCACCACCAGGGCAAGATTCGTGAAATCCAGCCCCAGTGCGCCCATGGCGACCAGAATCGCGATGCCCACACCCACATAGCCGGTGCCGGCGGCGATGGAGTTGCGCGCACCTATTTCCAGCCGCGTGTTCGGCAGAACGCGCGTGGTGAGCCAGCGGCGAACGAGGTTCGTCGCGACGAGGCCGGCGGAGAGCATGAGTATCGCGATAAGCAGATTCCCCGGCGCCAGCGTGAAACCGCCAATTTCGATGCCGGAGAAGAGACTCTGTGTCCAGAGCGCGAGCGTCGCTGGAGGGACGCCGTAGAGCAACAGCAGGACGTATGACATGGGAATGAAAATGAGCAAATCTGTGACGAATCCCGTCCAGAAAATCGTGCCCTGCAGCGTTGCCTCGGACGGCCTTTGTCGATGCGTGGCCATGGGCCCGCCGCCTCGCGCAGCCCGGCTGAGATAGAACTGCTGGACAAGTTCGCGCACGGCAAGCCGCAGGAGGAGCCCCAATCCGATCACGATCGCCGTTGCCAGCAGCCGGGATTGGATGAAGTGGGCCAGGCGACTATAGCCAATCAAGGCAATGAAGGGCGCAAGGACAACCACAAACCGCAGGAGACCGCGCAAGACGTCGAGGACGGGACGTTTGTCTTCTTCCGGAGGCTCATCAGCTTCGGAAGCGTCGCTGTCGGCAGCCTCTTCGACCGTGCCCGCCTCCTGCGAGACTTGCAATGATGTTACCCAGTAGCGAGGACTGAGCACCCATGCGACCGCAATGCCGACAACGACGGTGTGCAGCAGAAGAAACACGGACTCGAGCGCCAACGTGTTCGACTCTGTATAGAGCATCAGTAACAGCAAGGCCGAGCCGACGACGATGGCCAGTGCCGCGAGGCGGATAGCCCCCAGCAGAACCATCACCCGGGCCGGGTTTACAGGCACGATGCGCCATGCCACCTGGTATGGAGACAGCGCCGCGCGTGACAGACCGAACAGCACCAGGTACCCCGCCAGGGAGGCGGTTGATACGTAAACCATGGTGAGCATGAGGCCGGACAAGAGCCCCTGCAGGGTCATCACCAGTACCACCAGCCCGATGATGGCACCGGGAACCACGGAGTTGCCCACGCCGTCGGCGACCGCAGCGACTATGCGACGTGCGTAGCTGGGAGCGGTATCGTCCGGATCTCGACCGAAGCGCCGCAGTACCATCTTTCGCAGGGGCCAGCCCACCAACAAACCCAGCACTGACAGAAAAACCAGCCACGCAACGACGGAGCGGGCATCTTCTTCGCGCCGGTGCTCCCGCCACCAGTCCACCGGCGCCTCCACCAATCGCGCAGCAAATGTCAGACCATCCTCTCCGGCCTGACGCCAGATATCGAACTCGGTGGGATTGGGCAGCCGTTGCGTGAGTTGGCGACGGAAGCGCTCCTGCTCCCACCGAGCGATGTCCTCCAGCAAGTCATTAGTCCGCTCTTCGACCGCACCGGCGATGCGCACCCAGCCAGCATGGTTTGCCTCGACCTCCTGGAGTTCCTGACGAGCATCGCGCAGCGTCTCCGCCTCCGGTGGTTCCCCGTCTTCCGGGGCCGGCCCCAAACGATTAAGCGTCCGCCGCACCTCGTCCAGCCTGCTCTGGGCGGAGCGACGCGCAGACTGCGCTTCACGCTGGAGTGTGCGCAGTTCGCTCATCACCTCCGACGGAACACGGTCGGCGAAGTCGTGGGCCAGTTCGGCGCGAGCGGCGGTGAGCACGCTGCGCCACTCTTCCGTCTGTTCTTCGAGCGACTTTTCTTCGGCGAGGAGCGGCGAAGAAAATACGCACAGGATGAAGAGGAGCAGCCAGGCTGCCCACCTTGTAGGGGTAATCATCTCTTCCGCCATAATAAGCTGTCTTTAGGGGAACCCCGTCATAACCACTCGGGTTCCCGTTGTACGGAGCGCGGAGCTCAACGAGACACTCACGCAATACAGATGTTCGCGGTGGCGTCGTACTTATTCCGCGGCCATGTGTGTTGCCCGGCGCCGCGGTGATTCTGCCGTCAAGCGGGGCAAGACCGCACTCGGGGCCTGCGATGCCAGCCCCTTGCTGCGGAGACTTGGACGGCGGTTCCAGGCCGGTGTGGGTCCGCCGGGCAGGCGAGCGCTTCGGCAATTGCGCCCTGCGTCATGCCCTGCGTTATTACACCACCATGGGCGTGACCATCCGATGCGTACTCACCGATATCGGGCCTTGTTATCGCCCTAGGGTCTTCGCGCTGGCCTGCCCACCAAACCCGGCATGCGGAATCGCTCTACACGGCCTTGCACGCCTCGCACCAACGGCGAGGCTGAGCGCTTCATCCAGACCGCCTTGCGGGAGTGGGCCCACGCATTCGGCTGTCCCGACCCCCGGGAGCGTGCAGCCCGTTTGCCGCGTTGGCAACATGACTGCAATTGGCAACGCCAACACGGTGGCCTGAACAACGAACCAGCGACCAGCGTTCCAGTGTTCTCCGGGGAAACCTCGTGAGACTCCACAGCTGGGGAATAGATCAGCGTCTGCATGCGCGAAGCCGAGCCAGGCAGCGGTCAGCACCACGGGCTCGAACCAAGACGCCTTGTCATGGTCTGTGAGACATAAAGTCCGTAAGTCCCTGAATGGTCGCCACGCGCATTCGCATCCTGAACAAGACCCGAGAGGCGTGTGAGCTCCTGTTCCTTCCAAGTGAGAATACGGCAAGCTGCCTCCCACCTTCGCCCTGGATTGCTTGACCTCTGCCCGATACAAGCCGCCTGCGGGTGTCAATGACCGCAAGCGACGCTAGCCCGCATATCTCACCGCCCTTCTACTACGCACGCCGATCTGCTCGCTGTGTCGGGGCGTACTCCCTGCAGCCGGCT
>SL_3KL_010_SEDDRAFT_10006978_pt1 | contig 10050 bp, 6 predicted proteins | sample SodLakKL_010_SED_2_FD_10381 | JGI IMG/M metagenome (IMG submission 10381)
AACCTGCCGATACAGCATGACGACCGAGGAGGGACTGACGCATTACACTGCAAGGTTGGTTAGATTCAGTGAGGATGAGGTGTTGGCGGTCGTCAGTGACATCACATCGTTACGTAATACTATGGACAAGATGGAAGAGAGTGAGAGATTGCATCGCGTTCTCTTCGAGAATGCGCCCCTTTCGGTCAAGGTGCATGAACTGGATAGTCTGGATGTCGTTTACGCAAACCCCAAGGCATTGGAGTACCTGGGCTTTGCAGACGTCGCGGAGCTTATCGAAGACGGGGTGCCGTGGACCTCTGCGCCATTCTCGAAAGAGGATGCCATGGAAATAAGCTCGGAACTGCTCACCCAGAAGGCCATGGAATTCGACTGGCTGACGGCGAGACGTGACGGCAGCACCTTCTGGGAGAGGGTGAACCTTGTCCTCATGGAATACGAGGGGCGGACGAGGCTACTGAACTTCTCCTACGACATAACCACCTCAAAGGAATCATTCGATGAGCTTTACAGATCCAAGGAGAGGTATAAGGCCCTCATCGCCTCATCCAACACCGGGGCGTGGGAATATGATATGGTCAACGACAGACTTTGGACCAGTGACGAGTACTTCACCATGCTGGGTCACGACCCCCGTGATTTCGCTGAAGGCCATGACAGGACGACGAAGTGGCTGGANCTCATGCATCCAGATGACCGGATTGGAGCGGATAATGTTTTCCATGGATACTTCACCAACCCCGGCGATGGGATGTATGAGAACTTCTTCCGTTTGCGACGTAGTGACGGCGGATGGTCATGGATATGGTCACGGGGCAAGGCGCTGACCGACAACGCTGGCGATTACAACGGCATCATAGTCGGGACCCACATCGACATAACCCCCATGAGGGAGTTGGAGAACAGCCTCAGGGAGAACGAACACAGATACAAAACATTGGCCAACACAGGGAAGGCACTGATCTACACAACGGACCGTAAGGGGGGTTTGACCTATGTCAACGATGTCGTCAAAGAGTACACGGGACTACGGGTAGAAGACCACCTTGCAGATAAATGGATAGAACTGATACATCCCGAGGATAGGGAGGGGGCCATTGAGACCCACATTGCCGGAATCTCTTCGAGGAAACCGTTCACGATCAAATTCCGATTGCGGAGACATGACGGAACATACCGTTGGATGATCGACGAGGGAATGCCCCGTCATGATGCGGACGGGGATTACATCGGTTACATCGGACATTGTATGGATGTCAACGATATGGTCGGCTTGGAGAAGGCATTGACCCGGACCAATGACAAGCTCAAACTCATGACGGGCGTCACCAGACACGACCTGTTGAATCAATTGGTTGTACTTTCGGGTTTCATAGAGCTGTCCAAGGACTCGGCCTGCAGTGATGATGTCCTCCATAACCTCGGAATGATGGAGAATGCCGTGAAGGCCATGTACAGGCACATAGACTTCACGCGTGACTACGAGGCCCTGGGCGCCAAGGACTCCGAATGGCAATCGTTCTCAGACATAATATGCAGGCAAAGAAGCAACAAGATCAGTATTATCGATGAACTGGAGGGGTTGGATGTCCTGGGCGATCCCTTGTTGGAGAGGGCGGTGCACAACCTCATCGACAATACGATTAAGCATGGCGGCGATGTAACGAGGATGGTCTTCGACCACGTGTCCACGGATGATGGTTCGTTGGTAATAGGTTGTGCGGATGACGGCATCGGAATTGTTCCGGATGAAAAGGAGATGATATTCGAAAAGGGATATGGGAAGAACCACGGCCTGGGACTTTTCCTCATCCGCGACATACTCTCCATCACCGGCATCACCATCCGTGAGGTCGGAGTCTTCGGCGAGGGGGCGAGGTTCGAGATCGTTGTGCCGCCGGGATCCTATCGTTTCCGATGATACCGTCCACACGATCATCGTTAACAGAGGGGGTACGGAGTTCTCGTGTACTCTCCGCTTTTTACGATATGAAAGAAGATTTGTTTAACAATAGTATCGCATCGTTGCTGCTAACGAAAGTTTTAATTATGATGGTATCATCGCCGGTCGGTGGCGTTGAATATGGTTGAAATGGTTATGATGCCCGTCATGGGGCCCGCGGAGTATCTCCTATTCTTCATAACACTCTTGACACTCTTCAGCCCACCGGCGGCGATAGCGGCCTTCGCCAGCATCACCGAGAGGTTCCCTCAGGATATCCAGAAAAAGGTCGCCAAACGTGTCGCTCGCAACTACATCATCGTGCTGGTCATATCAATCACTGTCGGTGAGTACATCCTGTTGTTGTTGGGCATAACCACTCCGGCGCTGATGATAACCGGAGGCATCGCGGTCTTCATCGCCGGCCTACCGATGATGACCTACGGTCAGAAATTGAATGTGGTCGCCAAAGAGGATGACTATCATTCCGTCCCACGTTCGGAGTGGGAACAGGTCGTGTCGGTACCGATGACCTTCCCCATGGCGGCTGGAGGCGCAACGGTCGCTATCGCCATCTCCACCTCTAGTCAGACCAACGCCGTGTTGGACTACGTCATCCTTATAGGGATCGTCTTATTGATGGCTCTAATCATCTATCTGATAACACTGGCAGCCACATCATTGGCGAAGAGGTTGGGCGGTAGCATCGATATACTTACCCGGGTTTCAGGTATAATCATTATAGCCATCGCCATCCAGATACTTGCACTCGGGATATCGGGACTCATCGACATCTACTCCTGAACGGATAACCTCGGCGTTCTTCCTTTAATCATTGGACGGATGCCTACACTGACCATGTCTTTCTTTAATGGCTGCATGTTTCAGAAATCACGCTCCGTATCGAACAAAAGTGTTTTAAGCCTCGTTAACCAAGTCTTTACCGGGTGTTGAGATGTCCCCTGTGTGTGACAGGACCATCGAGGAGGTCCATGAGATTGTCGGACGCTTCGTCTACGGAAAGTACCATGGCAAGGACCGTATGGTGGTGAAGGTCAAGGGATTGGAGGGCATCGGCGACCCCGGGCCGTTCCCCTTGTACAGCGATGTGGGGAATCGTATCGGATATCGTTATTCCGAACCGGACATACTCCTCATCAAAGAAGGCGTGGTCCGCACTGTTATCGAGATAGACTCCATCCATCTGAAACCAGAGGCATATGTCGGAAAAGCGATAATGCCCATCATATCCAAGAAGATGGTGCGCGGGGACGATGAGGTTCCTATCGCCGAGGATGTTAGAGTTGTCCAACTGGTATGTTACCACGGCCGTCCTGGGGACGAACTCCATGAGATGGAGTTACGACTACGCCAGATATCCGAGGACATATCGATGCTTTTCCGTAACACAGGCAGAGGATGTTCCTACTCCCTCGCGATTCCAGTGAGGAAATCCGATGACACCGTCGAGAAGGTGCTGAGCAGTTATCTCGACGATAAGGTATGGTGAGTGTCACACCTTTTCCCGAACATCTGCGAAAAGTATTTATGTACATTATTGTTCGAGAGAAATCTATTAGACCGTCGGTCTAGTGGAGTACGTGGTCAGTGATGTCGGATAGGATCGCCGGAACCAAGGAGCATATATTAATCTGTGCGAAAGAGCTTTTCATTCGCAATGGCTATGGTGCCACCACTGTAAGCGATGTTCTGCAGGCTTCCGGTGTTGCCAAAGGCACTTTCTACCATCATTTCTCCTCCAAGGAGAATCTGCTCTCCGAGGTAGCGGATAGGATAAAGGGCAAATACATGCGCATACTCGATTCCATCTCCGCCGATGATCGCCTGCGCGCGGATGAGAAGTTCGCGTACATCGAAAAGAGCATCATGGATGTGGAGGAGACGCAATGGGTCCACCGTGAGCTGCACGATGGTGATGTAGCGCCCGCTCTTCTCGTCAACGTCCTGCGTCAGAGTTTCGAGGAGGCGCTACCCAAATACCTCATCATAATGGATCAAGGACGTAAGGACGGTACCATAGTTACACCATATCCAGGAACCGCCTCTATACTGTTGCTCCTGCTGAACATCATCTCACTGCACATGGGCGATGATTCCCTGGAGTCTCTGTCCCATTTCCGGAAGGCGCTACTGCACTATACTGACGATACGATTCAAAAGGACGATTGAAAATGAAAGCGATGGAGAGATTGGGAAGGAGGATAGCGACTCGGCCCTGGCTATGCATAATGGTGGTTCTGATGATCACCCTCGGCGCATTCAGTGCGATATCCACGAACGGAGTGACCTTCGACCTCGACGAGGACGATATGGCTCCGCAGACCGACGCTTACGATGCCGATAAGTTGCTACGGGATGTGTTCCGTTTCGAGATGCAGTCATTCAGCCTGTTGCGTTCTGATAATGCGTTGAGCAAGGAATCATTCATAGCCGCCATAGAATACGAGAAGGCGCTGTTCAACGACCCGCTCATCAAAGAATATCTTCTGAATCCCAACGATAAAACCCTATCCTTCGTCAACCCCTACACCGCGTTGATGTCGGCCATTAACGGTTCGACCGACTATGATGTTCTATTGGCTGATTTAGAAGCTCGTTCCGAATCTCAATTACAGGAGAATGTATCGTCATTACTGAATATGCCCCATTTTACGAGTATAAAAGGGCTATTCACTAAAGATTTGGATGTAAACGAGAGCACCGCCAAAGGGGCGATGATCGTCACCGTTCTCAACCGCAACAACATATTGAGCAATGATTCCCTTGATATGATGGCCTACGAAGAGAAAGCGGTGGCCATTGCCGGTAACGTGACCTCTTCCTTCCTGAGCGACTCTAACCGGATCCAGGCCTTCGACGAGTATACCATAATCATGGAAATGGCAGATGTCGCCGACAGCGACCTCGGTACGCTCTTCCCACTGGCGCTTCTGCTGATGGTGGGCATATTGTTGCTGATGTATCGTGATATCGTCGATATGATGGTGGCTATATTCTGCCTGATATTCGCCATATTGTGGACATTCGGTGCGGCCGTCATATTCAACATCGGTGTTAGCACGATATCCATCGCCGTACCCATCCTCGTCCTTGGTCTCGGCATAGATTACGCTTTACACCTGGTGTTCAGATACCGGGATGAAAGGGGAGACGGTAATGAAAACGAAGAGGCCAGCGCCAATGCGGTGGGCTCAGTCGGTGAAGCGCTCCTATTGGCCACTATAACCACCATGATAGCCTTCCTGTCCAATCTCAGCTCATCCATGAGCATGATTGCGGATTTCGGTTTGCTATCTGCCATCGGTATCCTCTGCAGCTTCATCATAATGATACTCGTCATCCCCTCGGTCCAATCCATCCGTGACGGTCGGGCGATGGCGAAAGGATTCCCCAGAAAGAGCATGAAACGCTATTCCAAGAGAAGCGTGGTCAGCAACGACTCCATCGGCCGCATCGCCATGGTCGGTGGGAGACTCGCCATAACCAAACCCTTGGTGGTCATCATCAGCGGAGCATTGGTTCTAGGCGGTTTCGGATATGCTGCTGCCAACGTGTCCTATCAGTTCGATGTGTTCGATTTCCTACCGGAGGAGAGCGACGCCTACGACATGCTAACATTCCTCTTCGATGAGTTTGCCGAGACCGGGCAGTTCACCGCCGAGGTCCTCGTTTATGGGAATGCTACCCATCCCGATGTGATAATGGGGATCGAACGATCGGTGGATAACATGAAGGACGTCAGGCATGTGAATCTCAACAACGGGGAAGCCAACGTCTTACATATCGGCACTGTTCTGTTCAGCATCTATAACGATAGCGACAACGCCACCTTCAACACCAGCTATGCGGAGTATTTCGACACTGATGACGGAAGCATACTTAACGACACCACGCAGGACAATGTCACAGGACTCGTTCATATCCTCAGGATGATGGGCGATGAGAGCATCGACCTCAAATTGGCCAACGTGATCGGAGTGGCACCAAACGGAGACCCCCTCACCCGTATCCAGATAGGCATCCAGGATGGGCTTTCCGACCCTGAGGCTCTGGAATTGAGGGGAGACCTGAACAACGCTGTCACCCCTCTGAAGGAATCCGATATCAATGCCGTTCCCACCGGCCAAGTGATCGCCAACGCCGTGATTATGGATGAGATGCAGAGGGACCAGATGACTTCGTTGCTCATCACACTGGCCTTCACACTGGTGATATTGACCGTGGCCATGTTCCACCTCACCCGTTCAGTGGTGCTCGGTACTCTGGCGACATTACCCACGGTGTTGTCCGTGGTCATGGTATGGGGTTCGATGTATCTCCTGGACATCTCCCTGAATGTGATGACTCTGACCATAGCCGCTTTGACGGTCGGGATCGGGGTCACCTACGGGATACATATCGTCCACCGCTTCGCCGGTGAGATGGCGAAGGGATTCGGGCCGGAGGATGCGGTCATGATAACCACCGGAGCCACCGGCAGAGGGGTATTGGGAGCCGCACTGACCACGGCTGTGGGTTTCGGTGTGCTGATGTTCTCCAGTATGGTGCCGATGGCTCAGTTCGGGATGATAACGGCCATGGCGATAGCCTATGCGTACATCGGTGCCACCGTGGCATTGCCGACCCTTCTGGTCATATGGGGTAGGCGTGTGAGAAGAACGGCTTAAGAGCCTTTGAAACCCTTTAACAACCTTTTCCTTACCTTTCGATGTTCAATGTGGCTATGTACTCGTACTCCTGATTGGGAGTACTTATTCCGGGATCATTGAAGGACCAACTCCCCATATCGCCACAGATGGCTTCCAGGTGGGCCATTGCGATTCCAATGTCAAGATACTGCATGTCGAAACCGTGACGTTTGGATGCGTAGGCAGCACACCTTTCGATGTAGAGATGTATACCCCTGTCGAAAACCAAGACCCTCCATGGTTGTTTATTCTGACCGGACGGAGCCAGTCTCACAGATTCTAGACAGAGGTCTATGTCCGGGGCCTCCCCGATCGTCAAGGAGGAGGAGAAATCGTTTTTGAAGAACAGTGATGTCCAAGGCAGGCGGGTACGGCTTCTCACGATCCTACTGGTGACCCGGTCGTAAAGTGAAGGCCGCTCCTTCGGATATCCATAAGCTATCACCGCAGCGATGGCCTCTCCCTCTTTCAGCTCGATACGTTCACTGAAGGCCGAACGCTTGAATGTGGTGGCCATCCAACAGGTTCCTATACCTTCTACGGTAAGATCCAGGACTATCTGTTCCATAGCATGGGCCAAGTCCATCAAGGGCCTAGGTTCTCTTTGACATATACCGATAAGAAACCCCTGCTGGCCGGTTATGAATCCATAGCTCCCGATTTTAAGACGGTCCCTCTCATAGGCGTTGAGGACTATGTGTTCCAAACGCTGTTCCGCTTTGAAAGGCCCTTGGGTGGAATCCATTCTATCGACGAGCGATTTCAACAGGTCATCGTGTTCCGGTGTCAAGGGAGTGTTCTCATAGGACCTCACAGACCGTCTACGTTTGATGACTTCCAACTTCTCTCCATATTCCAAAGTCATCACCTTCCAATATCATATCACTTTTAACAAATAGTGTTCTTAATTTTGTCTGATGTTATCATTGCCCCGTAGAATGTCCCTCCACACAGAGACATTTTCCAATGGCGTACTGGGCGAGATATCGCAGGTGGCGCTGAGCATGAAACGGTTTTTATTTCCTTCAATCTCTACAATGATATTTGATATTTCCCTGAAGACATTATCAGTATTGTCCTTCAGTAGCGATTCGACACTTGATACCCCTCCTGTCAAACAACAGTCGAAATATTCTAAAGCATCTGTCATTGAGACCTCACCATGTATGGAAAGCATGTTGGTTGATGCCGGAGGGAATTCGGGAAGAAGCTCAATGATGTCTCCGCAATGGTGATACATCCTATATCCTTCGACGATGTCGAACAACTCAGTATTGAGAGGAATTACATCGTTGCGTAAGTAGACAGGGTCCATGAGTGCTGGTGAACCTGTGGATTCACACAACATCACGCCATCCGCCACATCATCGTAGAACTTACAATAGTCCTTCAACGTGTCCGCCGTCCGCCTTAGGATACTCTGATACACATCGTTCTCAAGAAGGCTGTCCATCATCAGCTGTTCGACACCACGGAGTTCTGCGGAGAGAGTGAAAGTCCCGGGAACGCTGGCGTAGATGAATCTGTCGCCCTCGAGCAGTGCACGGATGGTGTTCAGATTGGCAACAGCCCGGGCATCATCACGGGGATTCACTTCTATCGATGCATCGGGATCTTCGGACAAGCAATGAGATACGGTCACCGCCCCCATTCCTTTCCTGAACTCCACATCGCTACCCATGGCCTCGACCATTGATAACCAATCCCACATGCCTTCTATGGCATCAAAACCGCAGAGTTCAGCTATCTCTGATTGGACTTTGGCGTTCAAACCAGGGTCAGATATTGCCTTTTCAGGCGCGATGTCCATTACGTTCAGGGCCCAGGTCCCTTGGAAAGGAGGGATGATGGGAATCGGACCTTCATTACGCCCCTCGAGGGCATCGATGACCGTCTCCCGGCTGCTGGAAACCATATAATTACAGTTCAGTTCATCAGATTATTTAGTATTAAGCAATCAAACATCATTTAGCGATACTACATTTTAATTATTTTATCATTGAATAACCAATATTCAAATCGCGGCATCCGTTCTACTAAAGGAATCACGCATGAACATTCCAGGAACGGTATCTTTGATGAAGGCAGCCGATAGGAGGGGAGATTTTGGCCTTAACAAATTCGCATCTATCTGATCGATCTCGATCAGAAACGCAGAACATCATCATCCTCGATTCGAAAGAACTCCTTCGGCGCTTCGCATGAGGGACAACGCCAACCAGGCGGTATCTGTTCGAAGGGAGTCCCCGGCGGTATGGAATTGATCACATCGCCTATCCTTTCGATGTATCTGTAGTTGCAAACGCCACATCCCCATATGACCATGATGGAACACCGTTGATATTGCTGAATGTCAATCCGTGGTCTTGACGTTGAATGTAATCCTTTGCGCCCCTAAATGGTTTTGGAATAAGACGGCAGTTTAAAAGTCAGTCCTGGAACAGGGACCTGTCGACTCAAGACCAATGTCCGATTCATTCTATTGGGATGTGCATGATATATCTATAATGAAGAAAACAATATCCTCCTTATCCGACCATCGGCCATAGTACCGACGGAGTGTGTGAGGCTATCCATATGACCACATATGTCTGTGACATCTGTTACGTTTATCAGTACAAAGCAACCCATGGAGACAAGGGCACCAACATCCAGCCGGGTACACATCCCAAAGACTTTCCAAATGACTGGGAATGCCCGTTCTGCGGTTCGAACGCCGACCATCTCATGCCCGAGGAGGCCGAGACCCCGATAAAGGCGGAGGACCTGCCCCACTTCGCCGAATACCTGGCGAAATGGACACGGCAGAAGGACGAGCTGGAAAAAGACATGGAGACCATACACAGTATGGCCATCCATGCGGAGAGTGTCTTTTCATCCATGCGGACAAAACTTGACGCAACATCATGGGATTCGCTTCTTTTCCTCGGTGCGCAGATGGCCACCTTACCACTCAACGAAGACGAGGAGGTGAGTTTGATGACAGTCATCGGCCCGAAATCCAAGAGGCCTCTCGAACTCTCCATGCCCGTTTTCGTCAGCCATATGAGCTTCGGTGCTTTGTCCAAGGAGGCCAAGTTATCCTTGGCAAGAGGTAGTGCCAAAGTCGGGACTGCCATCGGTTCAGGGGAAGGAGGGGTTCTCAAAGAGGAGCTGGATACTGCGGGGAGATATATATTCGAATATGTTCCCAACCGCTACTCATACAACATCGAGGATATGAAACGGGTGGATGCTATCGAAGTCAAGATAGGTCAATCTACCAAGCCTGGGATGGGCGGGCACCTGCCTGGTGAGAAGGTGACTGCTGAGATCGCTGAATTGAGAGGTTTTCCCATCCAGACCGATATCATCTCACCGGCCCGGTTCCCCGATATCGATGGTGTCGATGGATTCCGC
>SL_3KL_010_SEDDRAFT_10006979_pt1 | contig 10048 bp, 8 predicted proteins | sample SodLakKL_010_SED_2_FD_10381 | JGI IMG/M metagenome (IMG submission 10381)
TGGTCGGACGTCAGTCTTACGATTGAAGACGGTGAGACCCTTGCGGTCATCGGCAAGTCGGGTTCCGGCAAGTCCGTGCTCATGAAGCACCTCAATGTGCTGCTCTATCCCGATTCCGGCGAAGTGCTCATAGACGACATGAACGTTTTTGAGATCCGCTACGCCCGCCTTCGAAAGCTGCGTCAGCGTTTTGGTGTGCTTTTCCAGGGTGCGGCCCTCTTCGACTCCATTTCGGCTCATGAAAACGTGGCCTTCCCGCTGCGTTTTTTCAGCGAACTGAATGAAAAGCAGATCCACGAGCGGGTGATGGAGTGCCTGGAGCTGGTCAATCTGTCGGATATCGGTAACAAATCACCGGCCGAACTCTCCGGCGGGATGAGGAAGCGCATCGGAGTCGCACGCGCAATTGTGATGGAACCGGAGTATCTTTTATACGATGAGCCTACGTCCGGCCTGGACCCGCAGACATCGGACGAGATCAATGACCTTATCATCAATATGGCAGATACTCTTGATATCACATCCATCGTAATCACTCACGACATGCACAGTGTCCTGCGGGTGGCCGATAAAGTGGCCTTTCTGGACAAGCAGATACTCAGCTGGTACGGAACGCTCGACGAACTGCGCAACAGTGACCACAAAGAACTGAACGCCTTTATAAGAGCCAGCGAATATACCATTTAACACTACGCGGAGCCCGGTTTTGAAAAAAGTACAAAATGAAGTAAAGATTGGTTTGACCATCGTGATCGCCATGCTGATCGCCATTATCGGCTTCCGGCTGATGCAGGATGTGCCCCTGTTCCGTCCCAGCCTGCAAATCTACTCCGTATTTGAACGGGTGGATGGGGTCAGTGCCGGTACGTCGGTCTACATGTCCGGAGTGAAGATCGGTTCCGTCAACAGGGTCCACCTTGCCGGTCCCGACAGCGTTGTGGTAGTGCTGAACCTATCGTACACCGAGGGGATTCCGGTGGGATCCCGGGCATACATTGAAGCCGCTGACCTCATCGGCAGCAAGAGGATACGCATCCACCACTCCGGCGCCGATGAAATGATACCGGACGGCGGGTACATCGAGGGCGTATACGACCACGGCGCGTTTGCGGAACTGCAGGAATTTGCGGAGGACCTGAAACCCGATATCGAGAGAAGCGCCGGCAGCCTGGCCGGGGTCCTGGAGCAGATTGACGACGTGCTTAAGGACAGCGGTAAAGAGGATATCAGGGAGACCATTGGTGCGCTGAACCGGTCCTCGCAGCAGATCAACCGGCTTCTGGAGGCAAGAAGCGACGATCTGGAGGAATCCATCATCCATCTGAAACAGACGCTTGCCAATCTCGATACCCTGAGCGCCGGCAGCCGGCAGCAGCTGGAAGAGATCCTGGCCAACCTGGAAACGACAACCCGGGAGCTGTCGGTTATCTCCACCGAACTGGGCGGGGTAAGCACCGAGCTGCACGTAATGATGCAGCAGATCAACAGCGGTGAAGGAACACTGGGACGGCTGATCCAGGATCCTTCCCTGTATGAGAACCTGGACAGCCTGGCTGTCAATCTCAAAAACATATCCCGCATCCTTGAGGAAGATCCCCGGCACTTCCTCAAGCACATGCGCCTGGTCGATATATTCTGAGGCCAGGGATGGATGCCGGTATGAACGAGCGGTTTGATGTGCATGCATGCCGGGTCTGTCCGAATTTCTGCACCAAACCAAATATGGCTTCGTTATACCTAATAGCTTTGTAATTCGCGGCAATTGCCGTATCTTTCCGAGCTATTACATGAAGTCGTAACCGACATTCCGAACCACTTTTCAATTATACGTTTCTGAGGTTTTTTTATGGGTTTGATGCAAAAACTAAGATCCGGCACCAAGTACATCATCTGGATCCTGATCCTCTCATTCGGACTCCTTTGGGTGCTTGCGGATACCCAGGTGTTTGATGCCATGATGGCAGGTCCGCGGAACATGGGCGAAGTGAACCGCGATCCCGTATCGTGGGCTGAGTTCAACCAGCGGATCAATCTCTACACGGAACAGTACCGGCAGCAGACAGGAGCCAGCCCCGACAGCGAAGTCCGCGCCCAGTATGAGGAAATGGCCTGGGAACAGCTGATCGTGGACAAGATCCTGAAGCAGAAAATGCAGGATATGGGGATTATGGTAACCGATTCCGAGCTGATGGATATGGTTACCGGTGAAAATCCCGATCCCTTTATCCGTCAGCAGTTCACCCGTGAGGACGGGACCATCGACAGGGTTGCACTTCAGAATGCGATCGAAGCGCCGGAGAACCGTGAAATCTGGATCATGATCGAACAGCAGCTTCGCGAGCAGCGTCGCCAGGAGAAATTGAACCAGTTCATCGAGGCCTCGCTGCGTGTCAGTGACTTCGAGGTGCAACAGCATTACGAACGGCAAAACAGCCGGGCCAGCTTCCAGTATGTGCGCTTCCCGTTTTCGGACATTCCCTCGGATGAGATAGAGGTGAGTGATTCGGAAATCCGCTCCTTTTACCGCAACAACGAGCACCGCTTCCAGAGAAACAAGACCTGGCGCTTCTCCTATGTGACATTTTCCATTGCACCGACAGAAGCCGACACGGCACGAACACTCGAATACCTTGCCCGGCTTCGTGACGATTTCCGTGCTGCCGAGAATGCTGATCGCTTCCTGACCGACCATTTCTCAGAGACAAGCTATTTCGAGAATTTCCTGAAGCCGTCCGAGGTTCGATTTGAACATCTGAAAGCGTTTGAACTGGATGTGGACGAAGTCAGCGAGCCCTACATCCACAACAACCGGGCTCATATGGTGCGCCTTCTGGAAGAACGTCCCGCAGACCAGCCCATGTGCGCGTGCGCCAGCTCCGGCTTACGGAAAGTGACGCCGGCCGTGAACTTGCCGAGGAACTCATTGGGCGCGTCCGCCAAGGTGAGTCGTTTGCTGCCCTGGCAGAATCGTATTCCACACACAGCCCGTCCGCTCCACGCGGAGGCGACCTTGGCTATATCGAACGGGATGACAAGCCCGCAGCCCAGGCCAGCGCCATTTTTGCCGCTTCCACCGGATCGGTGATCGGTCCGCTCGCCGGTGATGACGGCATATACCTTTTCCAGATCATAGACCGCACCAACCGGGACCTCCGTTTTGCCGACCTGAGCCAGGATATTGAGCCCGATCCGTTTGAGACGGTGCAGCGCCTGGCCAACGAAGCAGAGGACTTCCAGTATTTCGCCCATGCGGATGGATTTGTCAGCGAAGCCGAACGCAGCGGATTCACGGTCCAGGAGGGAGTGGCCACCGAAGGCAACCCGTTCATTTCCGGACTTGGACAGAACCGCATCATCCTCAACGAACTTCAGCACATGAGCAGGGGCAACATCTCCGATGTCATTGAGACCGAAGAAATGTTCATCGTGTTCCGGGTGGATGAGGTAACCCCGGAAGGCACCCGTCCCCTCGATGAGGTTCGCTCACAGGTGGAATCACTCGTACGTGAGCAGAAACGCACGGGACTCATGACCCAGCGCGTGAGCGGGATGCTGGACGGAATCGCTTCGCTTGAAGAGCTGGCTGAAACAAGCGGCAAATCGGTCCAGAGTGCAGAGCGCATTCGCCTGAACGCTGCCACGGTTCCCGGCGCCGGCCGCGAACCGAAAGTTGTGGGCGCCGCTTTTTCCCTTTTGGAGGGACAGCTTTCGCCTGTGATCACCGGTAACAATGCCGTAATTGTGATGGTAGTGGAAAGCCGCACCATGGCCGACCCCGCCGCCATGACCACCGCAGAGCGCCGCCAGATCCGCGAGCAGCTGCAGCAGCAGAAAAACTCCGTATTCGGATCGGTTTGGGTGGATCGACTCAAAGCCGATGCCGACATCCGTGATTTCCGCACTCAGCAGCGCATGATGCAGCGGCCCATGTAAGTATGCATGACGCATCCGCCGAAGATATAAAGAGAATGAGGCGGGCCCTCCGGCTTGCCGAAAAAGGAAAGGGATACGTTGCTCCCAATCCGCTGGTAGGATGCGTCATCTACTCACGGGATGGCCTGCTCATTGGCCAGGGATATCATGAGCGGTATGGTCAGGCACATGCGGAGATCAACGCTCTGCGCTCTGTAAAAGACCGCTCAGATCTGCTGGACGCGACCGTTTACGTCACACTGGAACCCTGCTCGCATCACGGAAAGACCCCCCCATGCGCCCATGAACTGGCGAAGTATCCGCTCAAGCGGATTGTTGTGGCCATGACCGACCCGAATCCGCAGGTCAACGGCGATGGTATTGCCTATCTCAGATCGAAAGGGATCGCCGTGGTGACCGGAGTGCTCGAAGAGGAGGCCCGGAAGCTGAACGAAGTATTCCTGTTCAACATGCGGTTCGGCAAGCCCTATGTCATCCTCAAAGTGGCCCAGACCCTCGATGGCTATATTGCCGCACCGGACGGTGACTCCCGATGGATATCCGGTAAAGAGGCCCGCAAACGCGTCCACCAGTGGCGAAGCGAATACGACGCCGTGATGGTGGGACGCAACACCGCGCTGCTCGACAATCCCAGGCTTACCGTCCGGCATGTCAGCGGGCGCCAGCCGAGACGGATTGTGATCGACGGACCGGGCACCCTGCCATCCGACCTCCACCTTTTAAGCGACATCCACGAGGACAAGACCATTCGGGTGACCTGCAATCCGGATCTTTCCGCAAAGCCTGATGACCCGGCTCTCGGACTGCTTCAACCCGATTATTTCCGCGGACAGACCGTACATGTCTCGGAACTCAACGGCCACTGCAACCTGGAACAGACCATCAACAGGGTGGGAGAGCTGGGAGTGTCATCCATCCTGGTGGAAGCAGGCAGCCAGCTCGCATCGGCGCTTGTACGGGATAACCTGGTGGATAAGCTCCACCTGTTCGTAGCACCAAAAATGCTTGGCGGCGGCACGCGCAGCTTTCTGGGGCTCGGGATCGAACGGATGAGCGAGATCATCGGGTTCCGTTCCGGCGGGTGGACCAAAGCCGGCGACGACATGCTTTTTACCGGTTATTTTTGACAGATAAACTCATCCGAACAGATAAACAAGGAGAAAACCGATGTTCAACGGCATCATTGAAGAACTGGGGAAAGTCACATCCGTCAAGGATATAGGCGGGGGCAAGGAGCTTACCATATCGTGCAGGCTGGCATCCACGATGGAGGTGGACAACAGCCTTTGCGTGAACGGGGTCTGCCAGACGGTGGTGCGGCTGGACAAGCACTCCGTTACGGTGCAGATGGTGGAGGAGACGCTCCGCAAAACCGCTCTGGGAGAACTCAAACCGGGCTCGGAGGTCAATCTGGAGCGTTCGCTTTCGCTCGCTCAGCGCATTGACGGGCATCTTGTCCAGGGTCATGTGGATACGACCGGCGAAATGCTGGATGTCCGGAAAGAGGGCACAAACTGGCTGTGCACGATCGGATATGATCCGGAGTGGCGCGACCTGATCGTTGGCCGCGGCAGTATAGCCATTGACGGTATCAGTCTGACTGTCGCCCGTGAAACAGGCAACCAGTTCACGGTGGCAATCATCCCCTACACCTGGGATCACACCGTGATAAAAAACCGGAAAAAGGGAGATCGTGTGAACCTGGAGTTTGATATCCTCGGCAAGTATGTCCTGCGGTTCATGCAGAACCGGGAAGGGGGCGTCCGGGGCGGCGGACCGGCCGGCAAGGTGACCGAGCAGCTGTTGCGCGATAGCGGATTTACCGAAACCGGTTGATCGGGCTGCTGCTGCGTTCCAGGTTGTTGAGCCCCGGAAGTTTCTGGAAGAGGCCTTGCAGCTGGGAATCACGCACCGACAGCCGGAAGAGAAAGAATTTGAAATCCCCGAACGGGTTCCACTGAAAACTGAGATCCCAGCAGTGCAGGTTGCGCGTGACATTGAACCGGGAGGGGGTGAGCTCTTTATCGATGAANTCATAGCCGAGCGAGGTCCCCACCTGCCACTCCGGAGTAAGCCGGAACTGTATGCTTTGTGCGTTGATCACGGCCGATCGTGTACTCCCGGTACCGGGTCCCCTTCGCCAGCGGTAATTGAAACTCAGGCTCATGGACCAGGGAACATCCACCCGCTCCACCCGACCGTGATAGATGGCCTCGTCAATCGGNTGGAAACGCGATTGGTCCAGCGGGTCATAATGCTCCGGATAGTGCCATTTCGGCTGCTCAAACCGCCCCCGCCCGTTACGTCCGCCGCTGCTGAAACGCGTGCTTGCGGCAAAACTGAAATTGACCATCCGCAGGAACTGGTTGCTGTCCTTCCATATATAGCGGTCAATCAGGTTGCCGTCATCATCCAGCGCATAAAAACTGAACGTGGCATTGGCGTTCAGGTTCAGGTTCTGGAAAAAGGAGGAGGATATGCTTGTCGTCAGGTTGGACAGGTTGAAGCTTTCCGCAGCGAAATTGTAGCTGGTGCTCAGGTTGAACCGGTCGATGAGGCGCACCACCCTTTCGCTGCGTTCCCCGGTGGTGTCGCGNCGNACCTCNTTGGNTTCCAGTACGTTGCTGAGACTTATCCCGAGGGAGCGCTGTTCCCCTGCGGCGGGACCCTGGACGATCCCTCCCTGGAATATGGAATATTTGCGTGTGTCGCCGGCCTGGTTGACCTGCACATCCCGGTAGTATCCCCAGAAATCGTCGCTGAAATCGGGCCGGTAACTGAAGCTGATGGATGGACGCATGGTGTGACGGAACCCTTCGAAACGCCCGATACGCGCCTCGCTGAGTCCGTAGATGGTGGTGTTGAGGCTGAGGCCGGTCTGAAAGTCACGTCCGGTTGCGAATCCGGACTCCATGCGGGGGACGACCCGGTTCTGTTCGGGATCCCACTCTTCCCGGTATGTTTCGGGATACCAGTACTCATTGATGCTGATGTTGGTCCCGATGTTGGCGACGGAGGAACCCACAAGCTGCATGTCGGCACGCGCTGTCTGGCGTAAGCCCATATTGATGTGCCGGATGTCTCCGGTGGCTTTGCGGTGGCGGGAGGGATTGAAAAGCGCCTCGAAAAATCCGATGTCGGTGTCATCGGCCGGACGGTAGCTGTATCGCGATTCCAGCCGGTTGCTGTACTGGACGCTGAGTGTTTCGTACCAGGATTCCCTACGTGCGGGACCGGTGCGCTGGAATGGTGTGATCCTGCGCAGCGAGAAATTCACGGATGGCCCGCTAATGGTTGTGGCATCGGTTGAAAAATCCTGGGTGCCGGAACCGGAGATATTGAACGAATAGGCTCCCTCAGGGTGGTTGAAGTTGTAGGCAACCCGCGATGTGGTACTGACCTGGGCGCGATCCTCATAGTCGTAGGAGTTGCGATTGTAGAAATCTGCGGTTCTCAGATTGATATTGGCGGAAATGGAAGAATAGGGGTTGAGCGTCTGGCTGTGATTGACAGCGAGGTTTTTTTGAATATTGGTGACAAAGCCGGGATCGGTGGGTTCCATGCCCTGGTCCCGCGAATAGCCCAGCTCTATGGCGCCGTTATACATGTCGGTGCGCCGGTAGTTCAGGCGTGAATTGACATAAAAGGTTCCGGAGGTGAAAATATCCATGGAGGCCTGGCCAGTCACGTAATCGTTGATATACTGGAACCAGCCCAGGTTCTGCAATCCTATGCCGCGCCTCTGCTGGTCCTGGTATGTGAATGATGGCTCCAGAATGCCGGACTGTTTCCGGGATATCCGCGACGGCACATATCCGAAAGGAAATACGAGGGGATAGGGAATGTCCAGGATGAAAAGCCGCGCCCTGGTGAAGAAGATCTCGTCCTCATCCACCACTTTCATCCTGCTAGCGCGGATGTAGAAATGGGGATGATCAAGCTCGCACGTGGAGTAGATGCCATCTTCGACAAATATGACGTGCGGCGCGGTGCGCTTCACCTGTGTACCGATGACATTGCCCTGGTCCATGGTGATGCGGGCAACGTCAAACTTGCCCTTGTCGGTCTGGTAATTGTAGGCGATGCGCCGGCTTCGGATGCGATCCTCGCCGCGTTGCAGAACGGGTTCCGACAGGGTGTCTGCCGGTTCGCCGGCCCGGGCGCTCATCTCGTTTCTGTCGAGGTTCAGTAGCACTTCCCCGGCGGTCAGTTCCCCCTGCTGGTTTCCGACGCGGGCATTGCCATAGAGCGTGGCGCGACGGTCGCCCCGCGTAGTGAATATGAGGGAGTCGCGTGAAGAGAAGCGGATTTCATCTTCCGAGCCGGCGGCCCTCCCGTCCGGTCCTGCGTGTTCCGGTCCCATCCGGTCTGGATCGGCAAGGTCAATGCCGGCACCGTTCATGAGTTCCCGCTCGATGCCGTCCTGGTCCGGTTGAGCCGATGCGGCATGGTCCTCATCCTCTCGATCCGGATCTTCGCGGCTCTCGTCGGGAATCTGATCGGGCTCTTCTTCCCGGTCCGGGATGGTGTCGGCGGGTGCTGCGTCCGGCGCAGGGGGAAGGGAGTCCGGCAACAATTCCAGTGTGTGCCGGGCATGCGCGTACCCCTCCGATGGTGCTGATAAGAACCCCGGAGTGAGAAAAAGAAGCGTTATGATACAGAGGCGCGCAAAAGGCACAAATGGGTTACCTTATCGGTGATGTGCTAAAGATATTCAAAAACCAGGCTGCCTGCACCGAGCAGCGCGGCGTCATTGCCCAGTGTTTCATACCGGATTTCAAAACCTTCCCGGAACGGAGGCATAAGGCGTTCCAGTGCTGCTTTGCGGGCCGGTTCCAGGATCCAGTCACCTGCCTTGGCAACGCCGCCACTTACGACGATGTTGCGAATATCCAGAACATGGATGTAATTGACAATGGCGTATCCCAGCATTTTTCCGGCACCGGCAAGGATCTGAACAGCCAGTTCATTTCCTTTATCGGCCTCCCGGCTCAGGTGCAACGGTTCCAGCTCATCCGGATTGTCCAAATAGGCCGCAAGGGAATTTTCCGGATGCTGGCGGATGATCGGCAGGGCGTTCCGGATCAGGAACCGCTGGCCAATATATGCTTCAATGCCACCCTTGGCAGTGCTGTTGGATTCCGGTCCATTGTAGTCAATAATCACGTGTCCCAGTTCGGCGGCACCGCCGGTCATCCCGCGATACAGCTCCCGGTGGTAGATAATGCCTCCGCCGACCCCGGTACCAAGTGTGAGCATGATCAGGCTGTCCATTTCCATTCCGACACCATAGCGGGATGAGCCCAGGGCCATCAGATTGGCATCGTTTTCCACGATGGCATCGAGTCCGGTTCGCTTTTTGATCTCTTTGTTCACATTGATCACTTCCCATCCGGGCAGGTTCGGTGGATGAGAAACGGTTGTGCGGTCCAGGGAAATGATTCCGGGGGAGCCGATACCGGCACCGACGGGTTTTTCCGGCGCTTGTGAAACTGCGTTGGCAATCGCCTCGGCTATACGGTCCAGCACCGCTTCGGGGCCTTTGTCGGCCTGCGTAGGAACAGATGAGGTGGCGAGTAGTCCTTCTTTGCGATCAACAACAGCCGATTTGATATTGGTGCCGCCAAGGTCAATTCCTATGGAAATCATGCGCTTTTATGTGTTTTGGTACGGGTTGGATGAAAATGTGATAACAGGCGATCGCTGGTGACTGAAAATCGGAATAAATGACCGGGTGAGATAAATAACGTTTTGCATCGACATGTGGAGAGCATCATTCCTGCACACGATAAATGGTTTCGCCGGGCTTTCGCATGCCGTACTCTTCCCGGGCCAGCTGCTCGAGCAATCCGGGTTCAGATTCGAGCGCCTCCATTTTCTGCTGGAATTCAGCGGTTTCCTCCTGCAAACGCTCCGTCTCCTTGATCAGCTCCTGTTTTTCATTGTTGAGCAGGATCCGCGTACGGACACTGTAGGTGTCAATGAAGCCAAACCAGATCACCAGCATCAACAGTAGCACGGAAAACAGAAAAGGTCTTCGCCAGCGGAGTGGATTGAGAAATCGGAGGCTCATGGGCAAGGGGTTCGAACATGAATGAAATGATTCCCCTTAAAA
>SL_3KL_010_SEDDRAFT_10006980_pt1 | contig 10048 bp, 5 predicted proteins | sample SodLakKL_010_SED_2_FD_10381 | JGI IMG/M metagenome (IMG submission 10381)
TCCCGTTTATTTTTGCTCTCACACCCTGACCCGGAATGGCGGTCATTGTTTCGGCCCGCATGGGAGAAATGTTCATCTTATTTGCTTCATCAAGAATGGCTTCGGCAAGATGATGTTCGGAGTGTTGTTCACATCCGGCCGCTACTGCCAGTATTTCCCTTATTTTTTCAGGCTCATCAGTTACAGTTCCCGACCCATTGTTAACTGCAAAAATATCGGTAACCGCCGGTTTGCCCTGTGTGAGCGTACCGGTTTTATCAAAAGCGATTGTGTCAATTTCCACCGTCTGTTCAACATAAACTCCGCCTTTAAACAGGATGCCGTTTTTTGCCCCGTTTGCAATTGCAGAAATAATCGATGCAGGTGTGCTGATTATCAGTGCACAGGGCGATGCCACAACAAGTACGGTAATGGCCCTGTAAAAGGTGGAGTCGAATTCGTGTCCGAGCAACAGCCATGGAACAAAAATTAACAGAACTACAGCAACAATAACAGAAACCGCATATTTCGGCTCAAAAGCATCGAGAAAGCGCTGAGTTCGGGCCCGGTTTTTTTGTGCGGATTCAACCAGTTCAATGATTTTTGCCACCGTGGTATCTTTTGCCGGCTTGGTAACCTCCACCTCAATAACCCCGTTTTCGTTCAGGGTGGCTGCAAATACACTGTCGCCGGGCTCTTTCGAAACAGGGATGCTTTCTCCTGTAATAGCTGATTGGTCGACCGCTGTCTTACCCTTAACAACTTTGCCGTCTACGGGAATATATTCACCGGGTTTTACAACAACTGTATTTCCCGGCTCAAGTGACTCTATGCCCACCATTTTTTCGGAACCGTCGGGCAGAAGCAGCAGAGCCTGACTCGGCCTGAGCTTAAGAATGGCATGGATCGCATTACGGCTTTTATCCAGGGCATAGCTTTCCAGAGCTCCGCTGAGCGAAAAGAGGAAAAGTAGGATGGCCCCCTCAATCCACTGCCCAAGGTATGCAGCACCTGCAGCGGCAGAAATCATCAGGAAGTCGATGTTCAGCTCAAAGTGACGCAGGTGGTGCCATGTTTCCTTCACAGCCGTATAGCCGCCGCTTACATACGCTGCGATATAAAAATAGATAGCAAGTGTTTCGGGCAGGAGGGGAGTAAAGTCGGCTGTAGCCCCTGATATAAGAGCTGCTGCGCAAATAACGGTAAGCCTGACTACTTCGGGCCCGTATGAGTGATGATGTCCCATTCCCGTGTTGACGCTAAGTCTGTTTACGATTCGGGGTGATAGAGTCGGAGCTGTTTCCTGAAATTGTTCCTGATGAGGAAATACTGCCTAACGATCTGCACAAGGTACAGAATTGTGATCAGAATCAGTACAAGAGAGAGCGGAAACGTGATGTTTCCGGTGGCAGCATTATAGCTGTAAACACCCACTGCTATAACCAGGATCAGAATAAACAATATGGTTGTATGGAGAAGGTGTTTTACAAACCAGTTCATCACTTTTCTGAAGTAAGCCTGATCATCCTTTGATAAAGCGAGTATTCTTTTTTTCTCAGGGAAATTCCATGATTCAAAGCCTGCTGCTATTATGGCCCAGAAGATGAATATGGTATGGATCCCCGAGAATGTTACGATAATCGGTACCAAAAACCATGAACCGATACTTCTATCGGCCGTCCGGGTAACTTCTCCGGAAAGATCGAAATGCACCGGAATTTGATCGGGAAGGTTTGTGTAATAGAATATCATCATAACCCAATACGACAGAAACAGGATGCTGTTGAGCATAATCAGGTATCTGTTTATAAGGCTATACACAAGTTTCATTATATATAGAATAACCGTATGCTAACTGAGCCGTTCGATCGGTTTCGATCATCTACATAGTATTGTCACTCTATGCATCAACCCTGATACGCCATTATTCAGGTAAGTGTTGCAACCATTATATAGAACTAACTCCATCATATATAACAGAAAATATCATGACAAACAGAATCATTTACACATTTGTAGCCATTACATTTCTTTTGTTTACTGCTGCACCGGAAGTCTTTGCCCAGAATTCGGATGACGAAGCAGCCGATCGTCTCGAAGAAGTTTTAAAAACCGAGCGCCTACAGGTTGGCATGCTTTTGCAGTCGGTAGGTGTGTTTTCGATGAAAGATGACGGTTTTAACGGTGGAAGGCGCTACCAGCTCGGAGCCACCCGCCTCGATTTGAGGGGAACTCTGGCCAGTAATTTTGTTTACCGGCTTCAAACCGATTTCAGGAATTCACCTTCCGTGATTGACGCTCAAGTGGGATATGTCTTTTCAGATCAGTTCAGGCTTGTTGCAGGTATGTTCAAGCCCTTTCTGAGTGCCGATCTGGATCCAGGACCGGGTGATACTGATTTTATCAACAGGGCGCGTCTTGTTGGAACCATGATGAATTCCCGTGAAATTGGGCTTACCGCAATCGGTAATTCAGGAGACTTTAACTATGCAATAGGTATGTACAACGGACTTGGCCGTACTACAGCCAACGACGACCGATTTCTCTACACCGTTAGATTGGGATATACCGCAGAGAGTGATAACGGGACTTTCGACTTTGCTTTTAATGGTGCACTCAATTCTACACAGGCTGAACCGGTTGGAAACACAGGCCTTGTATCGGCAGGAGACCGGCTTATTTACGGAGGATTTGTCAAATACGACAGCGATACTTTTTTCGGTACGGCAGAATTTCTGCAAACCAACTTTGATCTTCAGAACCTTGCCGCTGATGAGACCATCACCGGGTTTTACCTTACTTTAGGCAACAAGATTACGGAGCGGGATGAGCTGCTTGCACGCTGGGATCACATCTCGTACGATTTCCTCGATACCGCTTCGAATAAAATTGTACTTGGGTGGAATCACGTTCTGGCGCGATACATGGAGCTTCAGGTTAATTTCCTTGCGCAGTTTGAGGAAGGTGAGGAGAGTTTCGGATTTTCCGGAAATCTGCAGTTCATGTTTTGAAAAGTGAAAAGTGAAACAGGAAAAGGGTGAAATTCTGTTGAAAGGCTAACCAAAAAAACCTCCGGATGTAAACATTCGGAGGTTTTTTTACGACACTCATTCACCCATTCTTCATCTCCCCACCTGTTTTTGACCAATTCACTTTTTTCCAAAGCAGCCAGATACCGATCAGCACAAACGGGATACTGAGCAGCTGCCCCATGTCGAGCGCGGCTCCAAGCAGAAAATCGGCTTGCGTTTCCTTGGTGAATTCGATGAGAAATCGTCCGGAAAACAGCAGTACGAGAAAGGTGCCGAACAGGGCGCCTTCAGGAGGATCGGTTTTATATTTTTTGTAAATCCACAACAGTATCAGGAAAATAGCGAGTACTGAAGCTGACTCGTAAAGCATGGATGGATGGCGTGGCATGGCATCAATTCGCTCAAATATGATTGCCCAGGGTACCTCTGTTGGCATTCCGAGTATTTCGGAATTGAAGAAATTTCCGATCCGGATAAACATCCCGCCGATGGCCACTCCCGGCACCACCCTGTCGGCTACCCAGAGAAAACTGACTCCGGGAGTGTTTCTGGCGTAAAGCCACATGGCTATAATAATACCAACGGCAGCTCCATGGCTGGCGAGTCCGCCCGTCCAGACTTGCGGTATCAAATGAATGTTTCGAAGATAGAATTCAGCCTCATAGAAAAAGACGTGGCCAAGCCTGGCACCAACGATGGTTGCAATCAAAACATAAATGAGCAGGCGGTCGAGGTCCTGCTGTGTGCGGCCGGCGTCCCTGAACATTTTACCGCCAACCATGTATCCTGAAATAAATGCGAAAGCGAACATCAGCCCGTACCATCGTGGTTCAATCGGGCCAATTGACTGAAACCCCGGTGAAGAGATAAAAAGAAATGGCAGCTGGCCTGCAATGAAGGCTCCAATGGCAAGAAGAGCCGCTTTCCACAGTTCGGGATCCTGCGGTTTTTTTCCCTTAACAGGTTCCGGTTTGATTTTGCCCCATCCAAAATAAATGAGTGCGGCGGCTATGATCAAACCCCAGATAGAAACTTGAAAAGGAAGTGAGAGCTCAGGTATCGTAAAAATGACCGGATCTGTATTCCAGTTGATGTAACTGCGGTCCATATGGAAATCTAGGTTCGAGGTAAATCAGCGCCAAAATACAAAAGAGCGGGCGAAGGTGCTGTGTTTTTATGTAAACATCAGGGGTTTCGATTGCAAGAAAAAGAAACACTACGGTTGTTCCTTAAAATGAGGTTAGTTCTGCCTGAACAACCTCCTCAGCACATCACCGGCTCCTTCGCGAGCACGTTCGCGGATAATCTCTTCAATTACCCGCGTATCGGGCCTTACGGTTGGATTTCTCGAGGTTCCGGTAATGCGGATCGGAATCGCCATCCGGCCGTCTTCGCGCTGAAGGGCATCGGCCGCCGTTGTCGATATCACCGAAGCAATGGCGGGCTTAAAGCTTTCAGGCAGAAGCAGGGTAGCCACATAGTCGATACGGTTGTTGATGAGGTGCTGCGTTCCGTTCATCTCGATGCCGATATCATCGCTTGTAAGGCGGAGATCGCGCATGGTAAGTACGGTGTCGCGGATAGAGAAACTTGCCTGCCACTCGTCGAGGTTCACGCTTTCGAGGCGCGGATCTCTCACAAATTCAGCAATTCTCATCTGAATGGGGTGGCCGCGCAGGTTGGCTCGGGTCATTCCAAACGACCCGGTTGCCAGCGTTGTGGTTATGTCGGGGTCGAGAAACTCGTCCAGCTCGGCATAGTAATTTACATCCGCATTAAAACCGCCGCGTACGTGTTCGTGAAAACGCCTGTCTGTGCCAAGGAAGCCGGTTTCTCGGAAAAAGGTTTCCGCCCTCAGATCTTCCAGGCTCCCTTCAAACCGGATATTGGTTCGCATCGGGTCGGGCACATTCCATTCCATCTTGCCGTTGGCCTTTCCTTCGTACATGGTGGCCGTGGCCTGGTCGAGAATGAGCTGCGATGGATTCATACGTCCCGAACCTGAGATCTCGGTTACAAACATGTCAAAGATTTTCAACGAATCTATCGTGGCATCTACGGTAGCAGTCAGGTTCGGCAGCTCAATCGGGAAGGGATCCTCTTCTTCCTCGTCCCAATCTATCATCTCGTCCATGCTGAGGAAGCGGCTGTGGTAGCTTCCGGTTATGCGCGGCATGGTACCGGTGCTTTCGTGTGATTCTTCGAGGAACCCGAGATAGCGCTCCAACCTGCCCTCCAGGCCGATATCAGATCCGCCGTATTTCATGCTGAAGGATTCGAGCGTCATAGCCGTGGGGGTGATGCTCAAATTCCCGTTCAGCTCGGTGACCGGCAGGGGGATGGAGTCACCCGAGGCAGTCACATTTCTCACTTCTAGTGAACCGTTGAGCGCAATGTCCTTCGGATCACCCGCCGGACCGCGTGCATTCAGGCTCATCACGGCTGTGCCTGTCAGCTCACTGATCCACGGTTCAAGCGTGTAGTAGTTGGTGATGTCGGCAAAATCGGCGTTGCCGTCGAACGTCAGGTTGAAGGTGGGATCGTCACTGAAATAGTCCGAAACGGTTCCACGCATCGAAAGGGAGTTTTCCCCGGTGCGGAAGCGGGCCGTGCTGATGTTCATTTGTCTGCCGGTGGCTTCGGCAGCAAAGGTGATATCCTCTATGGGTCTGGCCAGCGAGCGATGAGAGATGTACCCGTTTCTGAGTTCTGCCGTGCTCTGCTGAAGCAGGGTTTCGAGCTGGTCAGGGTCGGGCCGCCCGCGAAGCGTAATATCGGCCGTAAGCTGCCCGCGCATAGCCAGAGTGTCTTCATCGATGGGATAAAACTCTTTGATGGTGGCCAGGTCGAACCGCATTCCGGCTGTAATGTCGACGGTTCGTTGATCTTCATCGAGCGGACGTACAACGGTGCCCGACATGGTAAAGCGGTTTGTGGCAGCGGTAAATCCTGATTCGCGGATTTGAACCTGGTCCTGTGTGGCCTCCACCCGGGCATTGATCTGCTCGATGGGACGCGGTACACCGGCATATTGAATTCGCCCCTCACTCAGGTCAAATCTGCCTGAGAAGATGGCATCTTCCGGGCGGTTGATGCGTCCGCTTGCGGTGGCATCGGCCCGCAGCAGGCCGGCAAGTTCTTCGAGGCCAAAATCGGCGATGGGGTAGAAGCGGCTCACGGTGCCGAGGTCCACATCGCCGTCGAGCTCGATGGAGAAAACGGCATCTTCCTCGAGCGGACGCTCAAGCGTGCCCGATGCTGTAATGGTATTTTGTGCTGCCCTTGCACTAAATCGCCGGATGGTGGCCAGATCGTTGTTTACCTCAACCTGGAGGATGATATCCTCGATTGCATCGGGCAGTTCCGGATTTTGAAGAAAACCATCAGCCACGTCAATGATCAGGTCGAAGCGGGGCATGACATCTTCTGTTAAGGTGCCGCTAACCGAACCTTCAAGCCGGAGAGAGCCGCGTGTCTGGAGACCCGCGAGCATTTCATCGAACTGCGGAGGAGCCAGACGCAGCAGTTCGCCGAAATTGTCGGACCGGGAGGCGAACTGAAGATCGAGCGTTGGTTCATCTGCGCTCCATGATGAAAATGCCCCTGAAAGATTGAGTGCAAGTCCGCGAATGGAGAGAGTGCCCTCAGTAATCGTCAGGACTTCATTCTCCAAGTCTACCCTGGACGTCTGACTGAGGCTGAGGGCAAGATTTTCAATATAGTTTGTGCCGCCTGAGGAGGCGCTGAGGGAACCCAGCGTGGCATCAACCGTGGTTTCAATCAGGTCTGCAAAACGGAGTGACACATCAGCGTCGAGGTCGTTCAGCAGTACGTGCGTATCGGACGTATCGTCACGGTAATTGAAAATGGCATCGCGGATCGTGAAACGGGGGATATTGATATCGAAACCTTCTTCAACCTCTTCCGGCTCTTCTTCGGCCAGCTCAAGCAGAAAGTCGATATTGGTGGTGGAGTCGGCATATACTACGTAGTTTATATCGGGTCGGGTAATATCGAGCTGGGCGATGGAAAGCTCATTTCTGAAGAGAGGAAACAGTTCCACGGAAACCAGGATCTCTTCCGCAGAAACAAAAGGTTCACCATCGGGAGTTGGCACTACCAGGTTGTCGAGCTCAACGCCAAACCTTGGGAATGTCCTGAAAAAGGTGAGCGACATGCGTTCAACCTGTACTTCAGTTCCGGCTGCCTCTTGTACCTGTGGAATGATCATATTTTTGAGGCGATCGTCGGTGAAATAGAGATTGAGTGCGATGATAAGAATCACAAAGAAGACCAGAACACCGGCAGCAATCTTGAGAAATGTTTTCATAAATACCTTTTTTTAAGGAGGTTGAACTCAACAAAAGATAAGAGGTTTCGTGGAATTTTCGAGAGATCAATTCCCAATTCATTATCCGTAATTATGAAAGCAGGTCTATAAATTGAATCCATTCCGGAAGAACGGCCGGTGGTTAACATTGTTGGGAGGATATGTGTAGATGCGTGATCCATTGATTCCGACGGAGTCCCCTGTTTGTAGAAACAATTAAGCCCATACTTCCACATCTCCGGAAGGAGCTGCCTGAGATTGGAACGATGGTATTTTATGGTACAGATATCGTGATCGAGCTATCTCTTGATGGGTTTTCCTGCCAATCCCTCGGTCTGGATTTGGGCGTTGATTTAAATCTCGCCTCGGGATTTATATTTGTTTTGATCATTGTTTCTACAAACAGGAGGCTCCCTCCGGAGCCATCATGCAGCAAAACCGATGAATTATGAATGATGAAGGGAATTCCAGGATTGGAGTTCTGATGTTCTAAATCCTCATGTTCTAATAATCTGCAATTGTCAATCGGCTATTGAACATCTTCAATCAGAGATCACTTTTTAATCACCCAAGCCTCTCCAGCGCTGCGTCAATTCTTCGCAGCACGGTATCTTTTCCGAGCAGCTCCATCGATTCGAACAGATCCGGGCCGAAACCCTGGCCTGTTACGGCGATGCGAAGCGGCATCATCAGCTTGCCGAATCCGACTTCGTTTTTGTTGATTACCTCTTCCAGACTTTTCTTCAGTGATGCAGCTTCAAACTGCGATTCATCATAACCCTCAATCATGCCTCTGTACTCAGAAACCAGGCCTGCGCTGTCGTCCTTCCACTTTTTTAGGGCATTTTTGTCATACTCCTTTGGATCTTCAAAAAAGAACCGGCCCATATTCAGAAGCTCGTCAATCTTACTGACCCGGTCTTTGAGAAGAGATATGGCGGGAAGCAAATGGTCATCATCCGGTAGCGAGATGTTCCGCGCTTTGGCAATAGGCTTCAGCCGTTCTGCCAGCACAGCAGCCGATTGCTCACGAAAGTAGTGTTCGTTGTACCAGAGCAGCTTTTTATGATTGAAAACAGCACCACCTTTATTCACGCGATCGAGCGTAAAAAGCCGGCCAAGCTCTTCAAGTGAATGGATTTCCGAATCATCACCCGGGCTCCATCCCAGAAAGGCAAGGAAATTGACAAGGGCATCAGGCTCATAGTGTTGTTCAATATATGCGCCGGTGTTTACGGGAATGCCCTCTTCCTCCGCCTTTCGCTTAGAGAGTTTGCCGCCGCTGGGCGACATGATGAGCGGCAGATGGGCCATTTTCGGCGGCTCCCAGCCAAATGCGTTGTAGAGCAGGATATGTTTTGGCGTACTGCTGAGCCACTCCTCACCGCGGATTACATGCGTTATCTTCATCAGATGGTCATCCACAACATTTGCCAGGTGATAGGTAGGCATGCCGTCCGATTTCAATAGAACCTGGTCATCCAGCCCTTTCGATTCGAAAGAGACGTGGCCGCGTATCAGGTCCTCAAACCGAATGGTTTCACGCCTTGGAACTTTTAGCCGTACCACGAACTCTTCTCCGGCATCAAGTCGTTTTTGCACCTCATCCTGCGGAAGTGTAAGGCTATTTTTCATCGACTGACGAGTAACGGCATCATACTTTGGAGAAGGATTTCCAGATTTCTGAAGGCGCTCGCGCATCTGTTCGATTTCATCGGTTGTGTCGAAAGCGTAATAGGCTTCACCCTTTTCAACCAACTCTTTGGCATACTCATAATAAAGCTCTTTTCGTTCACTTTGGCGGTACGGGCCAACATCTCCGGGATTCTTCGGCCCTTCATCCACCTTCATGCCGCACCATTCAAGCGAGCGTATGATATCCTCCTCTGCACCTTCAACGTATCGGTTCTGGTCTGTATCTTCAATTCGGAGAATGAACTTTCCTCCCGGCTGAGACCGGGCAAAGAGATAATTGTAAAGAGCAGTGCGGAGCCCTCCTATGTGAAGAAATCCTGTTGGTGAGGGTGCAAAACGAACGCGTACGGTGCCTTCCATGAATCATTTTTAAATGTGAATATTTACAGCCTTTAAAAATACGGGTTAATCAATACGAAGGCTAATGAAATCGGACCAACGAATGAGGCTGTGATCTCTGTGGAATTTGTGGCACGGAAATCGCATTATCTCATTGTAACACACAGATCTTAACAATCGCCATCAAATCAAACTTACCGCTATGGTTTTTACAAGGGTATTACTTTACATAGCAGTTGCAACAGCTGCTGTTTTTCTGATGTCGGGGTATGGATATCAGTGGGGATTATGGGAACTGGGAACAGGATTCACGTTGCTCAGCTACAGCGCCTACACAGCCATTGCACTGACTGCGGTGAGTGCTGTATCGATATGGTTTCTGAGGGAATCTGTTTTCCGGGCTAAAGCCTATGCCGTTATTGTACTGCTGCTGATGGGTTCGGCAACAGTAACGGCTCTGTACTGGCAGCACCAGGCCCGATCGGTTCCGCCCATCCATGATATCACCACCGATATGGAAAACCCGCCTGAGTTTGTAGCTATGGTACGGCTCAGGGCCGATGCGCCAAATCCACCTGAGTACGAGGGAGAGGAAACGGCCCGGCAGCAGCGTGAGGCCTATCCACACATTCAGCCGCTGGTAATTGAAGCAGACATCCAGGAAGTAATGGAT
>SL_3KL_010_SEDDRAFT_10006981_pt1 | contig 10047 bp, 7 predicted proteins | sample SodLakKL_010_SED_2_FD_10381 | JGI IMG/M metagenome (IMG submission 10381)
CCCCGCCACAGCGGCAACGTCCACAATCGTGTTCTGGCGGGCCCCATCGGCGTTGGAAGCTGTGTCTCGAGGGGAGGTTTCAGGGGACTCTCCACACCCGGAGAGGAGGAAGACACCGGCGAGGAAAGCCATCAGGGGGAAGCACCGATGGTGGCGTGACGGTGAGGGGCTTCGGCGCGTGACATTCATGCTGGTAGCCTCGGCTGAGAGGGAGCCCGAAGACCTCATGGAGGGCCTCCGGAGTTGAGCGGCCCCGGACTGGAGAAGGGCGGACGGGGCCACCATGCCCTGAGTCTAGGGAGTCTGGTGGGCGAGGTCAGTCAGGGGAGACCCCATGCCGCCTGTAGGGGGATTCCCCACACTGGCTGAGGTTGGCCGCTTCCGCGGGCCAACGACCGAGGCGGGCCCCTGCCGCCCCAATCCAAAGGGAGAAGTGGGGTGCGCTAGCCTTCCAGCGGAATAATGGTCCGTGCCGGACCTAAATAAACCGAGCCTTAAGGACCCGATAATCGACGGTAAACTCCCGCCCGGTAAGGTGCCCAGGACAGCCCCTGGATTGTGGAGCGGAGAGCATACCTTCAACGCGAGAGAGGCCTGTCATGGACGTGAGCACTGAGCGATGGATTCGTACTCGTTCCGGCGGTGGCCCGTCCGACGCAGTTGACCGACAGGAGGGCGTCAGGCGCGGATCGGATGGGGTCAGGTGTCGACACCTGGTCCTCCCTTTCACCCTCCTGGTGTCCGTTGTCCTGGCAGGTCCCTCTGCTCTCCATGGTCAGAGCTGTGGAGGCTCGCACCTCTCCACCTCGCCCGGCGTCACCTTCCCAGCCAACGGCGAAGAACTGAGCCAGGCCCATGCCGCCTACCTGAGGGCATGGAATGCAGACGCTCCGGAGCGACTTCTGGCTCTTCTGGCGTCAGAAGTCCGAGGCCTGGTCCGGACTGAGCTCCTGGATGCCCAGGACCTGAGGGCCTTGCTGGAACTGGCTGTGCCGGAGTTGAATCTGGAGGCATGCTCGGTCTTTCTGGTGGAAGACGTTGGAGAGTGGGTGTCCGTCGGAACGTATGTGCAGGTGGGATCGAAGGCAGGGACTCCCCAGGAGCGGGTGACTGGAACCATGACCACCGTATGGACACAGGGTTCCGACCTGCAGTGGCGGGTGGTTTTCGTGTCGGCCCTCTGGTTGGGAGCGGAGCCCCGCCCGCTCCCTGCGGTAGCCCGTGGCCCCAGCAGACATTGAGATGGAACCGATGGGGTCTCCTGGCCCCATTGTCCGAAACCTTTTCCTCTGGACCCGTGGTTCCCCTGTACCGCACTCAGGAAAAGTGATTGCCATTCCAGGGGGTGACAACAACCTTCAAGGTAAAAGGATCCGATTGTTCTCATCCACTGGCGGACAGTCGGGCTCGTCGCCTGTTGACTGATGTTGCTTCGTTCCGGTGGCTCGGGGGGAGACGATGCCGTATCTGAGGTTTCTCGGCGGAGCTTCCATTGAAACCGAAGACACGCACATCTCTGGGCCTGTTGGTCAGCGTCACCGCCTCGCCCTTCTGGCCCTCCTGGCCGTAGCCGCGCCTCAGGGGATCTCTCGAGACAAGCTCCTGGCCTATCTGTGGCCAGAGCGAGGCGAGGATCGAGCCCGCAATCTGCTGGGGGGGGGGGACGCCCTCATCTCCGAGGGAACCGAGCTTCGCCTGGAACCGGAGATCCTTCCCTCGGATGTCTGGGACTTCCAGAAGGCCGTCGACGAGGGTCGGTGGGGTCCAGCCCAGAAGATATACGGTGGACGCTTCCTCGATGGCTTCCACCTCCCCGATGCAGGGGCCTTTGACCGGTGGTTGGACGTTCAGCAGCTCAGGTTCGACGAGCGATACCGGGAATGTCTGGAGGAGTTGGCCAACCAGGCGGAGTGCCATGGGGATTGGCTGACCGCTGTCCGCTGGTGGAAGTTGCGAATGGTGGAAGAACCCCTGAACTCCCGAGTGGCGTCCGGTTTGGTGAAAGCCCTTGCAGGGGCAGGGAATCTCCCCGGGGCGATGAAGATTGCCCGGCAACACGACGCCCTCGTTCGTGAGGAACTGGGGATCGCTCCCCCGGAAGCCTTTCGGCTATTGACCCACCGGATCCTGGAGGGCCAGGCCGGGACGGAGGAGGGAGCCGGTTCTCACCGGTTGCCGGCGACAGGTCCAGTGGGAGAGCCCGAACGATCTGCTCCTCCACCAAGGACGACGGAGGCTGGGATGGATTGGTCCCCCTCCATCCGGGGAGACGGAGGGGTGGAGAGTGAGGAGCCCTCCGTGTTGCCCCCGGACGACCAGGATGTTCCCAGAGGTCCTGCTGCCGCTTCCTCGCTGGGGGCTGTCCTCTTCGGGCGTTATACCCAGACGGCAATCCTGGGGATCTCCGTGGCAGTGATGATTCTTCTTTATCTCATCATCGGCGGCCCCCCTCCAGGCGAGGATCTGCAGCGAGGGCTGGGAGGCGATGGATCCCGAGGAGACGGGACGCTCTCCATTGTCGTCCTTCCCTTCGAAAATCTGGGCGCACCGGAGGACGCATACCGGGCACTGGGCGTTACCTATGAACTCACCCATCGACTGGCCGCCACATCAGACCTGACGGTGATCGAACGCTCCAACGCCATGGAGTATGACGAGTCGGACCTGAGGGACGGGCGCGTCGGGGCGGAGCTGGGAGTGGATTACGCTCTCGTGGGGGCGGTGCGCTGGGCTCGGAGCGGATCAGAGCCGGCCCGAGTCCAGGTGAGCCCCGGTCTGGTCCGCACCTCGGATGGCGTCCGGGTCTGGGATGCCCATTACGAGCGAGCACCCGAAGACATCTTCCGGATCCAGGAGGAGATCGTAGACCAAGTGTTGAGACATCTTCTGGGGTCGTCCATGCCTCCTTCGGGTGGGGTTCTCGGCCAGGGGCGAATCCCCGACGTGGCGGCATATGAGCATTTCTTCCCAAGGAACGCCCACCCGGGTCAGGATAGCACCCTGAGGCGGATCCCCTTCTGGTTGCGAGGCCCCCAGGGGCCGACTACTCTCCTTTGGACGAGGGCTCTTGCTCACGATTCAAGACCGAAACGGTAGATTATGGTTGAACTGATGGAGCGGGTGGAGGGACGGGCAGGGCTATTCCTGTGAACCCCTTCGTTTCGGGCGCGATCTGGCTGTCCGTCTACCTGGGGATCGTGCTGGCGCCGGTCCTGGTCCTCCTCCTGGCGCCCACCCCGGCCAGCGGTGGGTTCTGGTGGGATGTGAGCATGGGGCTGGGCTATGCCGGGATCACCATGATGGCCGTTCAGTTCGTCCTGACGGCTCGGTTCAAGCGGGCCACGGCCCCCTTCGGTATCGACGTGATCTATGCTTTCCACCGATACCTGGCCTACGCCCTCCTGGTCCTGATCCTCCTTCACCCCACCATCCTGGTCATCCGGGATCCGGCCCAGCTCTCGGCCATTCTGACCCCGTGGACCGTGCCGTTTGAGGTGTCGGCTGGAACTGCATCTCTCCTTCTCCTCCTGTTCATTGTGGGGGTATCGGCGTTCCGAAAGCCCCTTCGCATTCCCTACGAGCCCTGGCGTGCGACCCACCTCCTGTTGAGCATCGGTGCGGTGGGCTTCGCCTTCGTCCACATGTTTGGGATCGGGTACTACACCGAGGCAGCGGCCGTCCAGGCGATCTGGGTCCTCATCGGCTTCTCCCTGGTGGCCATCGTCTTCTATGTCCGACTCCTACGACCCTGGCGTCTCTTGCATCGTCCGTTCCGGGTGGCGGAGGTCCAGCCGGAGCTGGCAGAGAGCTGGATGCTGGCCGTGGAGCCGCTGGGTCACGAGGGCTTCGACTTCGAACCAGGGCAATTCGCCTGGTTGACGGTGAGAAAATCGCCCTTCACCATGCACGAGCACCCCTTCTCCATTGCCTCCAGCCCCGATCCCCATGGGCGGATCGAGTTCGTCATCAAGGAACTGGGTGACTTCACCCGAACGGTGGGGCAGATCCCGCCAGGGACTGTGGCCTACGTGGACGGGCCCTACGGGTCCTTCTCCATCGATCGGCATCCGGAAGCTGCCGGATACGTCTTCCTGGCCGGGGGCATCGGGATCGCCCCCATGATGAGCATGATGAGAGCGCTGGCTGAGCGAGGGGACGCCCGGTCCCATTTCGCCTTCGCGGCCCACAGCACCTGGGATCGGATACCCCTTCGGGATCAGGTGCTGGCGTTGAGGAAGGAGCTGGACCTGGAGGTGGTCCACGTTCTGGAGGAGCCGCCGGAAGAGGAGGAATGGGGAGGGGAAGAAGGGTGGATCACCAAGGAACTCCTGGATCGGTACCTGCCTCCCGAACGGGCGGATTACCACTACTTCATCTGTGGCCCGGTCCCCATGATCCGCGCCATGGAGGCCTTCTTGAAGGAGTTGGGCATCGAGCCCGGGAACGTGCATACCGAACTCTTCGACATGGTATGATCCGGGAGATGCCATGAATCGAGAGACAGCGGCTGCCGTCACGGCGTGGAATACCGGGCTTGTCATCTTCTTCGCGGTCCTGCTCTTCGGGCTCCTGAACCATCCGGGGGCACGGGATGCAGTGCCGGCCATCTGGGACTCGGTGGCTGAGCTCCACGACGATCCGGATGCGGCGGTGGACGAGGTAGCGGAGCGGGGATGGGCCGTATACCAGGCAGAGCGCTGCTCCTCATGCCACGCCATTGCGGGGGTCGGAAGCCCCCGGTACCCCCTGGACGGAGTGGCCGACCGCTGGAGCTCGGAGGAGCTCCGCCTCTGGGTGGTGGATCCCCAGGAAGTGAGCCCCGGAGTCCGAAAGCGTGCCTATGACCACCTGCCTGACGAGGATGTGGAGGCCTTGGTCACCTTCCTGGGACTCCTGATTGAACCTTGAGGTTTGAGGCAGCCGGTCACACCGGAGCCCATGGGTGCAGGAACCCCTGGAAGCACCGCCCCCGGGAGACGGTTGGCGCTGTTCCGCTTGAGCCCAGATTGAGCCCAGATCACATGGAGGAATCGCATGGATCGGATTGCCGTCGTACTGAGTGTCATGTTGTTGGTCTTGCTCCCTGGTTGCGACGCCCCCCGGGGCATGGATCTGGACCCGGACGCGACCGTGGACGGCGTCCTCCCACCGCCCCCGGATGTTGAGGGGCCTCCTGGCAACGCTGAACGTTCCGAATCGGGGCTGGCCTGGCTCGTCCTGGAGGAAGGGGACGGGGAGCGCTCCCCCAGCCCAGACGATCTGGTCCGGGTCCACTACACGGGATGGCAGACGGATGGGACCATGTTCGACAGCTCCGTGGTCCGAGGCGAACCCTCCGAGTTCCCGGCTGGCCAGCTCATTCCCGGGTGGGTGGAGGGCCTCCAGCTCATGAGCGAAGGGGAGATCCGGCGATTCTGGATCCCGGCCGAGCTCGCCTACGGTGATCCGCCTCAGCGCCCCGGCGCTCCGGGAGGGATGCTGGTCTTCGATGTGCAGCTCATCGAGATCCTTGGAGGAGCCTGAGCTGGATTCTCTGGAGCATCCAGCCCGACACCTCTGACAGTGCCAGTCAGGGGACGGGAGCACAGGGGAGGAAGTCGGAACCTGACGTCTCTCCCCAAGCTATGATGAGAGGTGGCTCCAGGAGGTTCTTCGAGAAGGAGCCAGAAAACGATTCTCGGTCACAGCGCAGGTGGGATGTTCCTAGAAGGCAGTGACTCAGGCTCCCCGGGGTGGGTGTCCAGAGGGGTTGGGCTGGAGCAGGGACTCGTGGCCGTGCTCCTGGCGGCCCTGTTGGTGGCCTGTTCTCCCCGTGCCCAGGCCGGCGACCCCACCCCCCTTCCCCTCCAGACCGATGCGGCTCTGGAGGCCGAGGTGGACGATATCTTCCGAGAGCACGACTCCACCCATAGTCCGGGCTGCGCCGTGGCTGTGGTCCAGGAAGGGCAGCTCGTCCTCTCCCAGGGCTACGGCGTAGCCAATCTGGATCACCGGATTCCGCTGCGCTCCACCAGCGTCTTCCGTATTGCGTCTGTCTCCAAGCAGTTCACCGCTGCGGCCATCCTCCTGCTGGCCCACGACGGGGTGCTGGCCCTGGACGACGATGTACGGCGCTTCATCCCCGAACTCCCCGAGTTCGATCGGACCATCACCATCGGGGACCTGATTCACCACACAAGCGGGCTTCGGGACTACCTGGTCCTCCTCACCCTGTCCGGGGTCCCGATCACCGACGAAATCACCGACACCCACGTCCTGGACCTGCTCTCCCGGCAGGAGGACCTGAATTTCCCTCCTGGCCAGGAGTTTCTCTACAGCAATACCGGGTACGTCCTTCTGGCTGAGATCGTCCGCCGAGCCAGTGGGGAAAGCCTCCGACAGTATGCGAGAGAACGACTTTTTCGTCCCCTGGGAATGCAGCAGACCCACTTCCATGATGATGCCGGGGAGGTGGTGCCGGAGCGGGCCACGGGGTACGCCGTGGAGGGTGGCCAGTACAAAGAGGCGGTCCTCCGAATGTCCATTGTGGGAGATGGGGGGCTCTTCACAAGCGTCCGGGACCTGGCCCGGTGGGAAAGCGTGTTCGTGGGTCCCCTGCCCCCGGAGCAAGATCCGCGACACAGAGTGGTGCGGATTCTTCGGGAAGGGATGACCCGCCTGGGTCACCAGGCCGGAGGGAGTCGCCTCAACTACGGCTTTGGGACGTACCGCAGCGCTCTGGGACGCCTGGAGACGGTGGAACACAGTGGGTCCTTCGCCGGCTACGAAGCCAATGTCATACGGGTCCCATCGGAGCGCACGTCCATCATGGTCCTGTGCAACGTGAGCTCGGCAGGGGCGGTCCGGCTCTCCCGGGAGGTGGGTAGGGCGTTTCTGGGTCATCGAACGGGCCCGATTCCCGAGTTGGACGAACGAGCGGGTCAGACGCAGGGCGCCCCTGAGCCGGACTTCCAACCCGACTCGGAAACCCTGGAGGAGCAGATAGGAGACTATTGGAGTCCGGAGCTGCAGGTGACCTACCGGATCCGGCGGCTGAGCGACTATCTTCGCCTGGAGGAGCCGGCTCTGCTGGCCTCGGCCCTTCGACCCATGGAAGAAGATGTCTACCGGTTGGGCGGAGCCGTCCTCCGGTTTCAACGCGACCGGGAGGGCGCCATCCAGGGGTTCCGGTTGGATACGGGTCGAGCCCTGAACCTCCGCTTCGACCGGGTGGAGGCAGGAGAGGAGCCAGGAGAGAGCGACGGCAGATAGCCGGCTTCGGTGGGCCGCCTGCTTGCCGCCGGGTTCCCTGGGGGCGTAGCTTCAACCCGTTGTGAGGGGCCGTTGTTGAACTCCATCGGAGGCAGGCAGTTATGACTCGATACATCCTTGCCCTGGTCAGTGCGCTCTTCCTCCTGGGATGCGAGCCGGAGCCCCCACTGGCCGATGAAGCCGAGCTGGTCCTCCTGAATGGAACGGTGGTGACGGTGGACGAGGACATGGCCCAGGCCCAGGGGTTGGCCGTGGCCGATGGACGGATCCTGGCCCTGGGGACCACGGCCGAGATGGAGGCCTTCGTGGGTGACGCCACCCGGGTCATCGACCTGGACGGCCGGCTGGCCATCCCGGGGTTCATCGAGGGACATGGCCACTACCTGGGGGTGGGCCGAGCCCAGATGATCCTGGACCTGACCGGGGTCCGGAGCTGGGACGAGATGGTGGAGATGGTGGCGGATGCGGTCCAGGACGCGGAGCCCGGTGAGTGGATCATGGGCCGGGGCTGGCACCAGGAGCGCTGGGATCCGGTGCCCCCGGACGCTATCGAAGGGGTCCCGCCCCACGCCGCCCTCTCGGCCGTGTCTCCGGACAACCCGGTCCACCTGACCCATGCCTCGGGCCACGCCTCCTTCGCCAACGCCATGGCCATGGAGCTGGCCGGCATCGATGGCGACACGCCGGATCCGGCGGGAGGAACCATCGTCCACGACCCGGAGGGACAGCCCACCGGGCTCCTCCGGGAGACGGCGCAGCGGATCGTGGATGCGGCCCACGACGAGGCCCGGGCCGACATGACCGAGGAGGAGCTCCAGACCGAGTTCGAGACCCAGGTCCGGCTGGCCGGTGAGGAGGCCCTCCGCCACGGCGTGACCACCTTCCGGGATGCGGGAAGCACCTTCCGGGACCTGGACCGGTTCCGGGAGCTGGCGGACCGGGGGGAGCTGCCCGTCCGCCTCTATCCCATGGTGCGCCGGGAGACCAACGAGGCCATGGCCCAGCACCTGGCCGACTACCGGACCGAGGACCACGCCGATCATCACCTGGTCATCCGTTCCATCAAGCGGCAGATCGATGGCGCCCTGGGGGCCCACGGGGCCTGGCTCCTGGAGCCCTACGAGGACCTTCCCGAGAGCGACGGCCTGGTCCTGGAGGAGCCGGACGACATCCGACGCACCGGTGAGCTGGCCCTGGAGCACGGCTATCAGCTCAACACCCACGCCATCGGGGACCGGGCGAACCGGGAGGTCCTGGATCTGTACGAGGACCTCCTCACCTCCAATGGCCAGGTGGTGGAGGATCACCGGTGGTCCATCGAGCACGCCCAGCACCTCCACCCCGACGACCTGCCCCGGTTTGACGAACTGGGGGTGATCGCCTCCGTGCAGGGGATCCACGGCACCTCTGACGGCCCCTGGGTCCTGGCCCGGCTGGGGCCGGAGCGGGCCGAGAGCGGCGCTTACATGTGGCGGGACCTCCTGGACTCGGGCGCCATCCTCTGCAATGGAACCGACGCGCCAGTGGAGCCCATCTCACCCATTGCATCCTTCCACGCCTCGGTGACCCGGATGATGGAGACGGGCGAGACCTTCTATCCGGCGCAGGCCATGACCCGGGAAGAGGCGCTGAGGAGCTACACCCTGGACTGCGCCTACGCCTCCTTCATGGAGGATGTGACGGGCTCCCTCACCCCTGGAAAGTACGCCGACATCGTGGTCCTGGATCGGAACATCATGGAGGTCCCGGACGACGAGATCCTGGACGCCCAGGTGGATCTGACCCTTGTGGGAGGGGAGATCCGCTGGGAACGGTAGGGGGGCGTGGAGCGTCGGGTGGGCCTGACCAGCGGGCGGGCGAAAAGGCTGCCGGGCCGGCCAGCGGGAAGGCGGGCGGGAAGGTGGACCGGCCGACTGGCGGGACGGGGCTGACGCTCACTCCGGAGGAGGAGGCCATGGGGGCCGGAGACGCCGGTCCGGCCGTGGCCATGGCCATGGACCTCATCGTCCGCCTGGCGGAGATGGAAGGGGCTCCTCGACTCCTCCCCATCACCCAGGCCCACATCGACAGTTGCCTCTACCACGGGCAGGCCGGGCTGGACTTCGCCCAGCGGATGGCAGGGGTCGGGGCCCAGGTGTCGGTGCCCACCACCCTGAACGTGTCCTCCCTGGATCTCCTTCATCCGGAGCGGGTCCGGGCCGACGACGACACCCAACAGGCGGCCCGGGCCCTCATGGACGCCTACACCTCCATGGGCGCCGAGCCGACCTGGACCTGCGCGCCATACCAGCTCCCATCCCGTCCGGTGTTCGGCGAGCACGTGGCCTGGGCTGAATCCAATGCCATCGTCTTCGCCAACTCGGTTCTGGGGGCTCGGACCGATCGGTACGGAGACTTCGTGGACATCTGCGCCGCCATCGTCGGGAGGGTGCCGGAGGCCGGGTTCCACCGGGATGACGCACGCCTGGCCACGGTGGTTTTCGATGTGTCTGGGCTGACCGACGCCCAGTTGAACTCGTCCGTCCTCTACCCGGTCCTGGGCCACCTGGTGGGTCGGGCGGTGGGAACGGAGGTCCCGGCCGTGGTGGGCTTGCCGCCCGGTGCATCGGAAGCGGATCTGAAGGCCCTGGGTGCAGCGGCCGCCTCGTCGGGTGGAGTAGGCATGTTCCACGCCGTGGGGATCACGCCCGAAGCCCCGGATCTCCCTGCGGCGCTGGGGGACCGGGAGGCGGCGGCCATTCGGGTCCTCACCCCCCACGAGCTCCGGGCGGTCCGCCGGGAGCTGTCCACCTTCCA
>SL_3KL_010_SEDDRAFT_10006982_pt1 | contig 10047 bp, 5 predicted proteins | sample SodLakKL_010_SED_2_FD_10381 | JGI IMG/M metagenome (IMG submission 10381)
ATCCTATCCTATCCTATCCTATCCTATCCTATCCTATCCTATCCTATCCTATCCTATCCTATCCTATCCTATCCTATCCAGATCAAACAGGAATGATCGACTCCCTTGCACCGCCTGGATGCGAGAGTGAAATGGGTGTTGTATATATATAAATAAATATATATATTCATATCAAATAAACATGATGAATGGATTTTGTCCTGTCTTTGTTATCTTCAGTCAAGGACATTCCAATTGATTGTAACCAACTATAATTCAAAACTATCGATCTTATGGCTAAAGCAGTTGAATTAACCGACAGCAACTTCGAACAGGAAGTGCTCAAGGCGGAAACACCGGTACTTGTGGACTTCTGGGCGGAGTGGTGCGGTCCGTGCCGGATGGTGGGTCCCGTTGTGGAAGAACTCGCCGGTGACTACGAAGGAAAAGTGAAAGTGGGTAAAGTGGATGTGGACAACAATCCACAGGTTTCCATGAAATATGGCATCCGCAGCATTCCTTCCCTGCTGATTTTCAAAGACGGCGAGGTTGTGGACCAGATTGTTGGTGCCGTGCCGAAGCCGCATTTGCAGAAGCATCTTGACGCCCAGTTATAATTGGGGCATAGGCTTATCTCGTGCTGAACAACTTATTTCGTAAGGGCACATCAGCACATAACGCCACAAAATAAAAAGGCCTGACATGTTGACGTGTCAGGCCTTTTTTGTCTTACGCATCCTTCAGGAATCGCCGCAGCACATACTGCAAAATGCCGCCATTCCTGTAATAAGCGATTTCCACTTCCGAATTGAGCTGGGCGATGGCCTTGAAACGCACTTCCCCGCCATCACCTTTTACGGCCGTCACTTCAAGCTCCTTGTTCGGTGAAAGATCATCGGCGATGCCCTTGATGGAGAACACCTCGTCTCCGGAAAGACCGAGACTCTGTCGCGATTCACCCGGCTCAAAGCGAAGCGGGAGCACACCCATCCCTACCAGGTTGCTCCGGTGGATCCGTTCAAAACTCTCGGCAATGACCGCTCTGATGCCGAGCAAATTGGTACCCTTGGCAGCCCAGTCCCGCGAAGATCCGCTTCCGTACTCCTTGCCGCCCAACACAACCAACGGAGTACCTTCTTCCGCATATTTCTGCGCGGCGTCGTAAACAAACATCTCCTTACCGCTTGGATGGTGCACGGTCCATCCGCCTTCTTTATCCACAAGCTGATTCTTGATCCTTACGTTGGCAAAAGTTCCGCGGATCATTACCTCATGGTTCCCGCGTCGCGAACCGTAGGAGTTGAAATCGACCGGCTTGACCCCTTTGCTGATGAGATACTGTCCCGCCGGGCTATTCTCGCCGATTTTTCCCGCAGGTGAAATGTGGTCAGTAGTTATGGAGTCGCCAAGGACCAGCAGCGCCCTTGCGTTCTCAATATCCGAAATCGCGTCCGGGGTCTCCGTCATATCCTGGAAAAACGGGGCTTCCTTGATGTAGGTTGACTGCTGATCCCAGTCGTACACCTGTCCGGTCGGGGCGTCAAGCGCCTTCCACACCTCATCACCCTCAAACAGGGTAGCGTAGTTGCTGCGGAAGTCTTCCGGCTCGATGACCTTTTCCATAACCTCCCGGATCTCCTTCTCCGACGGCCAGAGGTCCTTCAGATAGATCGGTCTCAGGTTTGGACCGAATCCCAGGGGCTCATTGATCATGTCCAGATCAATACGTCCGGCCAGTGCGTAGGCGACCACCAGCATGGGCGAGGCCAGAAAATTCATTTTGATACTCGGGTGGATGCGCGCCTCGAAGTTCCGGTTGCCGGAAAGCACCGAGGAGACGATCATGTCATTTTCCTCCACCGCCTTGGCAATGTGGGGTGGCAGGTCGCCGCTATTGCCGATGCAGGTTGTGCAGCCGTATCCAACCACATGGAAACCAAGCGCTTCAAGATAGGGGAGAAGCTCGGATTTCTCATAGTAGGTAGTCACCACTTTTGAACCGGGTGCCAGGCTGGTTTTGACCCATGGCTTGACGTTCAGACCTTTTTCGACAGCTTTTTTGGCCACAAGGCCGGCACCGAGCATCACGGAGGGGTTGGATGTGTTGGTACAGCTTGTAATCGCGGCCATCACAATGGAACCGTCGCTGAGAAGGAATTCCGTGTCGCCGGTACGGATCTCGACGGATTTGAGGCCGTCCCTTGTTTCTACCGCGGTATCAACGGATATCTGGGCTTCTCCGGGAATCCTCTCGGCGGGATCTTCCTGGCGCGTGGCACTGGGGACCTGCCCGCCTTCGGAAAGCCATCGCTCGCGCTCTTCCAGATCGATATAATCACGCTCGTAGGTGTCCTTCATGATCTTGATGAAGGAGTCCTTGACATCGGTCAGCACAATTTTATCCTGCGGGCGCTTCGGACCCGAGATGGCTGGAACCACATCCCCCAGATTCAGCTCCAACTGGTTCGTATAGGTGATCTTATCCTCATTTTCACGCCACATCATGTTGTTTTTCGTATACAGCTCTACGGTCTGCACATGATCTTCGTCACGGGCTGTCAGCCGCATGTAGTCGAGGGTGCGGTCATCAATGGGGAAGAAGGTAACAGTGCAACCGAACTCAGGGGACATGTTGGATATGGTAGCGCGGTCGGGCACGGTCAGGTTGGTAAGCCCGTCTCCAAAGACTTCCACAAACTTGCCTACCACACCATGCTTGCGAAGCAGGTGGGTCACCGCAAGCACCAGGTCGGTCGCGGTGGCGCCTTCCGGCAAGGAACCGGTCAGCTTGAGGCCCACAACCTCCGGATTGAGCATGTAGATCGGCTGGCCGAGCATGACGGCCTCCGCTTCGATGCCGCCGACACCCCATCCAACCACACCAATACCGTTGACCATCGGAGTGTGGGAATCCGTCCCAACCAGGGTGTCCGGGAACGCATACCCGTCCCGAAGATAGATGCCTTTAGCAAGATATTCGAGATTCACCTGATGGCAGATGCCCAGTCCCGGAGGCAGCACGCTGTAATCGGCGAACGCCTGCTGTGCCCATTTGAGCAGGCTGTAGCGCTCTTCATTGCGCTCGTATTCCTTTTCGACATTCAGCCGGTAGGCGTCACGGGTGCCGAAGTAATCGACCTGAACCGAGTGGTCGATGATCAGGTCGACCGGGACCTGTGGATTGATTTTGGATGCGTTTTCTTTTCCTTTCTGGCGTCCTACCTCCGAACGGATCGAGGCGATGTCCACCACGGATGGCACGCCGGTAAAATCCTGCATGAGCACACGGGCCGGCATATAGGGGATGTCGCTGGGTACTCCATCCGGTGACCAGTTCAGCAGAGTCTCGATATGCTCCTTTTTAACCGCGAAATCGTCGTAGTTGCGAAGTGCGTTTTCAAGGAGGATGCGGATGGTGAAAGGCAGCTTCTCAATGCCATGGCCCTGTTTCTGCAGTTCACCAAGGCTGTAGTATTTGTGAGTGCCGGTGGGGGATTTCAGTTCCTTTACAATTCCGAAAATATCGTTGCTCATAGCTCCTCGTTGAGGTTTTCAGGTGTTTTAATAAGGGCTTAATGATAGCAAATTGATCGTCAAAAATCTACGGGCAAGTTTGGTTCCGGTTGCAAGTGAAGTAACCGGATCGCGGCCAGCGGGGTGGTTCAGTAACCGAATATGTTGTATCAAACCGCATAATCATGCGGTGACATGCAGTGGTCAACTTCGTATTCTATGAGTGAGATGTGATGAAATAACACGAACAACGTTTTATGGCAGTTGAAAAAACCTATCGCTTTTTGGTTGTGACAAATTTTTTAGGGTGACGCTTGCTTAAGAGAGCGCCTGGCCCTCCCGCACACGGTAATCCGTGGGGTGGGAGGGTCCTGGTTTTTATGGTTCTGCATGAAGAATGGTGCTAGAGACAGGCATATTTTTTTTATATTCGGCATGTGTCAGAACAACAATGACCGTAACTATCGTATCACAAGTTTTCACCTGAAGGAGGATAGTATGAGTGACGCCACCAATAAAAGAAGAATTTCCAACCAGACCGACAGTCGAAAAAATCATCAGATCCGCTTTATCATCCGTTCGCAGGGCAGGACGGTTTCAAAGATGAAAACGCTGAAGGCCGGTGAAACGGCCGGACTGGAGGCAGGCGACCAGCTCATCATCATTTCGGGTAAGGATACCAATTACGCAATTCAATGGAATAACGGAGCTCTGCTCGCTGCGGAACAGGTAAATAACAATCATCCCGATTACCCGCGGATGACCGTCGCATCCTACCGCCTGGCATCATCCTCAGGGGGCTCCGATAGCGAAATAATGGAAGTTTCAGGTGCAGGCCGTGGCGATGATCCGGATGGCGGAAACGGTAATGATGGAACTATTGTCGTCAGGGAGCCGGAGGAACCCATTCCCTGAGAGATTCTCTTCAAATTCCCCTCTGATTTCCTTTAAAAACCGAAAAGATTTCTTACATTGGTAAAAAATGTAGAAATCTGTCGGTAAACCGAATGGCTCGCGCACTTTTTGAGACAAGTATGGTTTTAAGGTTTGGGAGGTCACTGATTGGTTTGTTTATACCAGTTTTGTTCGGTGCCCTGATACCGTTTCAGAATGTCCACGGTTTGGAACGAAATCCGGTACCGGCTGGCGGACCCGGTTATCCCCGCATAACCAACTTCACCGCGGATGATTATCAGGGACATGTCCAGAGCTGGGGTCTTGCCGTGGATAGCCGTGGTATCATTTACGTGGCCAATTCACTAGCCCTGATGCGATATACCGGTGCCGAATGGCAGCATGTGAACGTTCCCGGCCGGTCGGTATTGAGCATCGCCTATGATGATGTTGATGACAGGATATACATTGGCGGCGTTGGCGAGATTGGCTACGTTTCGGTTGCTGCGCCATCTGACCCGTCTTCTGCGAGGCCCTGGCCTTACCAGTCACTCACCCCGCTCATAGCCGACACGGTTGAGTTCTCATCCGTCTGGCACAGCATGATAACGGATGACGGAGCGTTCTTCATTTCCTCGGAATATTTTTTGCATTATGACGGAGAGCAGGTACATGCTATTCCGGCGCAAGCGCGTTTCACGAAACTCGGTGTCATAGATGGGGATGTGTTTGTCCGGGAGGCCCCGTTTGGGCTTAGGAAGTATATCAATGGAGAGCTTGTCGTTTGGGATGAGGTGCCTATATTCGGGTATACCACTCTACGTAGTGTGATCGAACTCGGAGACGGGGCCACTCTCTTTGTCACCTACTTCGAACTGCTGCTTTTCGACGGTGAGCGATACATGCCCTTTGACAATGAAGCGGCCGAATATCTACGTGCCAACTTCATAGACGAGGCAATTCTGCTGAACGACGGAACCATAGCCATAGCTACCCGCAATGGTGGGATTGTGTGGCTCGACAGGGACGGTTCGCTGCTGCAGATCTTCACTGAAGAAAGCGGCCTTATCAGCAATACGGTATACGGTTTGCTTCAGGACAAGAAGGGCTCGCTATGGGCAGCCACCATAAACGGCCTGTCCCGCATCGATGTGCAGTTGCCCTTCCGTCACTTTGACAGCCGGCATGGTTTTACGGATACAGCCAACAGGATAACATCCCGCAACGATACGGTTTTTGTCTCTGCAAGCAGTGGGGTCTACATGCGTGACAGTAAGGGCAATGCAAGCTTTTTTGACGGTAAAGCGTTCTGCCATCAATTTCTTCATCACCATAATGATCTTTATGTCGTGTGTGGCGGAACACTCCATCGGTTTATCGGGAATGGATTCAGACAAGTCTCAGATACCGTATACGCCACTGCCGTAACTTCACTGGACCGCGAGACCGTGCTGATGGTTCACGAGATAGGTATTACCGTCGCCAGTCTGAGCGGTTCCGAGCTGGAACCTGTCTACCATACGGCTGACTTCAATACAAGGCCCAACTCCGTCAAGCAATGCTCCTCCGGTTATCTGTGGATTGGTACCGATTCACGCGGGCTTTTCCGGCTGGAACTGGATTCACAGGACGGGAAAATTACCGGCCACAGGTTCACGAGATATATGCATGAGGGCTGGCCGGGATCGGATATGCCACGTGTATATGTTTCTGTCTTTGATGGAGAGCCTTTGTTTCTTACAAGATACTATGGTGTCCTGTACCACGACCCGGAAACGGATTCACTCATCCAAACAGATCGGTTTGGTCCGGATTTTATGGTTACGGACCGCCAGTACCTCTATGGCAGCCAGGATCCGTCCGGGAACGTATGGTTCCACTCAAGGGGCATGTTCCAGGCCGCCATGTTGCAGCCCGACGGGACCTATGAAATCCGCACGACCATCCTTGACTGGCTTGATATATCCCAGGTCAACCATATATATGCTGATCCGGAGGGTTATGTCTGGATTGTTGACGCCAGACAGCTCGTGCGATACAACCCGATGCAGCATTTTGATCCTGATATTGGTTTCCGAACTGAAATACTCGAGGTGCTGGTCAGTGGGGATTCGCTCGTGGCAAGGGGAGCCAACACTGCTCCGCAGGTCCTGCCCTATGTAGACAACGATCTTCGGTTCACTTATTCCGCCGCTTCCTACCTGGATCCGGCCCGGACCCGATACCGTGTCAAGCTGGAAGGATTTGATGACTGGTCGGCATGGACTTCCGAGACCTGGAAAGACTATACCAATATCCCCGAGGGGACCTATCGCTTTCTGGTGGAAGCGCGCAACCTGTTCGGGGTCGTCAGTATGGCTGAGCCTTATCATGTCCGGATCCTTCCGCCCTGGTACCGTACCTGGTGGGCATATCTCCTCTATCTGATTGCTGCGGGTGGGGTTCTGTATACCGGTTACCGGATCCGCTTAAACCAGCTGCTCAGGGTGCATCGTATCCGCAACAGGATTGCCGGTGACCTCCATGACGAGATCAGCGCCACGCTCAGCAGCATCAGCTTTTTTGCCCGGGCCATTGAAGATGACAAGTTCCAGGGTGACAAAAACCGGTTTGTTCAGCTTATTTCGGAGAGCGCTGGTGATGCAAAAGAGAAAATCACGGATATTGTCTGGGCGATCAATCCGGAACACGACGACTGGCGGTCATTTCTTTCGAAGTGCCGCCGTCATGCTTCGGACCTGATGGAAAGCAGGAATATCAATTATGAGCTGGATATCGAGGAACAGATCCCAGGGAAGATGGATATGCAGCTGCGGCAGAATCTCTGGCTTATCTTCAAAGAAATGATCACAAATGTCGTGCGGCATTCAAATGCGTCCAGAATTGCCATATCACTAAAAAACCGGTCAGGAAAACTGCACCTTGTCGTGGATGATGATGGCGTGGGAATGGACCCCAACTCGCCGACAGCTGGAAACGGCTTGAAAAACATCCGCCAAAGGGCAGAGCAGATCGATTGCAAGTTATTGTTGGATACCGCTCCGGGCAAAGGAACGCGTTGGGAGCTCATACTGAAGTTGTGACCACTTCCGCGATTGAAAACTAATTGTTGCTATTTGACATAAAAACGCATAGGTATGCGGTGATAACATGGCATTACATTGGTAATTTACCGGTGCGCTGCAGAAGCCATTCACGTAAGTTGAAACATACAAGCTGAAGTTTAGAGCACCGGAGGTGATACTTTGTATACGGATATAATCAAAGCACAGGCTGTGAACCCATCCAGCCGAAATGCTATACAGGAACATATGAAGAAACAAACGGCTGTGATAAATATCGGCATCATCGAAGATAACAAGTACATGCGTGACGGTTGGGAAGCCTTCATCGGGTCGGAGCCCGATCTGAACGTAATCGGCTCGTTCGGTTCCTGTGAGGAGGCCTTTGCCTCGGACATCATGAACAGAGTCAACCTGCTTGTTATGGATATCGGCTTGCCGGGCATGAGCGGTATAGAAGGTGTGCGGTATGTAAAGAAACACCACCCGGACGTCATCATGATCATGGCCAGCATTTTTGATGACGACCAGCATATTTTTGATGCCCTGAAAGCCGGTGCCATGGGTTACCTGGAGAAAAAGGTGAGTCCGGAAGGCCTCATAGCAGCCATACGTGATGCCTGGGATGGCGGATCTCCAATAACCCCGAACATTGCAAGCAAGGTCATACGCAGTTTCCACCAGGGGGCCAATGAAGAGCAACTCACCGAGCGCGAACATCAGATACTTGAGAAACTGGCAACCGGCGTCTCATACCATGCTATCGGCAAGGAGATCTACCTCTCGGTCGATGGTGTACGATACCATATCAGGAACATTTACCGCAAACTGCAGGTAAACTCCCGGTCCGAGGCTATTGCAAAAGGAATTTCCAGAAAACTCATCAACCCGGGCGTATTTTTTTACTAGTCCGGGATATACGCGACATAGACCTCGATTCACTACCCTGTTTTCTTGACCGAAGGCAGGGTTTTTTTATGTCTGCTACTGAAAAATTCCCCGAAATTCCGTATTTATAAGCAATTATTTTGATTTTCGAATTACCCTCAATCCAACAAATATCTAATTGTAAGCATATGCGAATGTACAAGTTAACCTCATTGTTGCTGTTGCTGGCGGTGGCTGTTCCGGTTATGACCAGCAGCGCACTTGCCGAAGGTCTTACTCCTCAGCAGGTCGCAAAAATTCAGAATGTAGGTTCTGCACTCATAACACCTGATGGAAACTATATTGCTTTTACGAAAGTGGTTCCCCAGGATCCCTTCGAAACAAACGCACCGGCCAACCTGGAGCTGCATGTCATGGATCGCCGGACAGGAGAGGTTGTTCAGGTGGAACTGGAAAGCCGTGCAGGAAACCTTCAGGTGCGTCCCGGGCATAACACTTTTTCCTTTACCACCCGTGGGGAAGAAGACAGCGCGGTAGCTCTCTATGAACTGGATCCGGAATCAGGTCAGATTACCAGGCTGTTCCATCATGAAGCCGGAATGATGTCGTACAGCTGGCATCCGAACGGCACCATTTTCTCACTGGTATCCCGCGAACAGCTCGAGCGTCCCGAAAATCCGCTTCCCTATGAGCCGACAGTATTCGAGGAACACGTACCCAACAGGGAAGCCTATATCGTTGACCTTGAAGAAACTGAGCCAGAGCGTCGCCGGATTCAGGTCGAGGGTGCCGTGTACCTGATGCAATGGAGCCCGGATGGCCGCTACCTGGCCATATCGGAAACCCCGACACCCAACATCGATGACTTCTACATGTTCCAGCAGGTCAAGGTGATCGATGGTGCCACGGCACAGGTGCGGAACGAAATTGATAATGAGGGCAAGCTTGCTCAGATCACCTGGAGTCCGGATGGTGACAAGCTTGCTTTGCGTGCCGGAAACAGCATCCATGATCCCATCGATGGCCGGATCATGATCGTATCGTCCAAAGGAGGTACCCCGGAAAACATCTTTCCGGATTTCCTTGGAAAGTTTGAACGCATTACATGGTCCGATGATGGGCTGATCCGGTTCCTTGCAAGCGAAAGCACCGCTACCACATTCGGGTCCATTGCCTATGACGGCTCGGACTTTACACGGTCGTTCTACATCGAGGAAGGTTACATCACCAACTTCAACTATGCCAATGACGGCACGGTTGTGTTCACCAAGCAGACCCCCAGCCATCCCACGGAAATTTACGTGATGGAAGCTGGCAGTGACGAACTGGTGCGCATGACGGTAAGCAACGACTGGCTAGCGGACGTGCCCAAAGGGCGTCAGGTTGTGGTCAGCTATGAGGCGCGTGACGGTCGCAATATCGAGGGCTTGCTGATCTATCCGCTCGAAGAGCATGGCGGACCCTATCCCACCATCGTAGTTGTCCATGGCGGGCCCGAAGCCCACTACAGCAACGGATGGCTAACGGCCTACTCCATCCCCGGACAGGTTGCCGCAGCACGCGGATTTGCCGTGTTCTACCCGAACTACCGTGGCAGCACCGGACGCGGGATCGAATTCATCAAATCGAGCCAGGCTGATCTCTCGGGAGCCGAGTTCGATGACATTGTGGATGGTGTCGATTACCTTATCGCGCAGGGAATCACCGATGA
>SL_3KL_010_SEDDRAFT_10006983_pt1 | contig 10047 bp, 8 predicted proteins | sample SodLakKL_010_SED_2_FD_10381 | JGI IMG/M metagenome (IMG submission 10381)
ACTCCCACATGGAAGCCCGAGATGGCCAGGAGGTGAGCGGTACCGGAGACGGCGAAGGCCTGGCGCAGATCCCGGTCCAGGTGCTCCCGGCGAGCCAGCACCAGCGCCTCCACCATGGGCGCCTGTGGGCCCCACAGCCCCGCGATCCGCTCCTGAATCCGTCCCCGGAGTCCCAGGAGATGGCCCCGGAGATCCGGGAGATGGCTCCGGAAGCCAGGGAGCCTCCCCTGTGCCTCACCCCCCATGGTCTCCGGCGCTCCCTGCGCCCGCGCCACCCCCGCCCACTCCGCTCGGGGTGGGGTGGGTCCTCCGCGACGCTCCCAGCGCACCGGGATTCGCAGCGCCTCCCCCGCCGCCGGACGGTCCCAGCCCCGAGGGATGAGGAGGCGCACCGTACCCCGGCACCCGCCGGGTAGGCCGGCCTGCACCCGGAAGGGGATGACCCCGGCGTCCCCCGAACGGGAGATGGGCCGCCCCTCCAGCACTCCTGCCCACCCGTCGGGAATGTGGCGTCGGCAATCCCGCATCTCGGCCCGGTCCGCAGCGGCGCCTGCCAGGATTCCCGACACCCCGGATATAAGGAGGGCCGATAGCCAGACCGGACGTCGGGATAGCGGGATGAGCAGTGCCGCCGGCAGGAGGGCGAGGAGCGCCGGCAGGGGAAAGGCGCCCCCGAGGCTGAGGGCGATGCCCCCAGCGTGGGCCACGGCGAGCCCGACGACGGGGGGAGTACGGGGGGGCATGGGCGGAGGTCAGCCGCCAGATTCAGGTCAGCGCCTCAGGGATCCTCCCGAGAGTTGGGGTCGCGGTTGCGGCCCGGTTGCCCAGCTGGGTCGGGGCCGGCGACGTGGTCCCCGGGCGAAAGGGAACTGCGGCCTGAGCCTCCTTCCGACTGGGAACCCGGGGCCTGTTCCGAGCTGAACAGGTCTACCTGGTTCCGGTCGATCCAGCGGGGCTCGTTCCGGTTCTCCTCGGCCAGCCGCTCCCGGAGGAAGCGACGGACCCGGAGATCCCCGTGGAGCCCAGCCAGGAGCATCACCAGCATGCCCAGAATGAGGGATCCAAAGGCCACGAAGGTGAGGGGGACCCGGAAGAAGGTGCGGAACCCCAGATCCAGGGTCACCAGCTCCCCACTGTTCCAGCGCGCGAAGAACATGACGAGTACCAGAACCGCGATGACTCCCGCAGCTCCGGCGAGGCGGCTCACGCCGGGCGGTCTCCGCCCACGGCGTCCAGCCGGGTGCCGCTGAAGGTGGCGCCGGTGGTTCCCGTGAGGCGGACCCGGGCAAAGTCCCCGATCCCCTCCGGACCCCGGGGGAAGGCCACCACCTTGTTGCGTCGGGTGCGCCCCAGGAGGTGGCCCGGGTCACGGGCGTCCTTCTCGATGAGGACCGATTCCACCCGACCCACCTCGCCGCCGTTGATCTCCGCCTGGATGCCGCGCGCCACCTGGATCAGCTCTTCCAGGCGCGCCTGCGCCTCATCCGGATCTACGAAGTCCTCGTCCGGGAAGCGGGTGGCCGGGGTGCCGTCCCGGAGGGAGTACTTGTAGGTGAAGGCATCGTCGAACCGGACGGTCCGCATGAGGTCCAGCGTCTGCCTGAACTCGGCATCGGTCTCGCCGGGGAAGGCCACGATGATGTCGGTGGACAGGGCGATATCGGGGATGGCGGCGCGAACCATCTCCACCTTCTCGAGGAAGGTCTCCACGCTGTAGCGCCGGAGCATGCGGCGGAGGGTCCGATTGCTTCCCGCCTGGGCCGGGAGATGAAGCTGCTCGCACACTGCCGGCTCGGTGGCCATCACCTCCACCATCTCCGGCGTCACATCCCGAGGATGGGGCGAGGTGAAGCGGACCCGCTGGATCCCGTCGATCCGGGCCACCGCCCTGAGGAGATCGGCGAAGCTCCAGTCGTCCCAGCGGTAGGAGTTGACGGTCTGGCCCAGGAGGGTCACCTCCCGGCGTCCCCGCTCCGCCAACCCCCGGATCTCGTCCAGGATCTCGTGGGGAGTGCGGTTCTTCTCGGGGCCGCGAACATAGGGAACGATGCAGTAGGTGCAACGGTGATCGCACCCCCGCTGGATGGGCACCCACGCAGAGGCCCCTTCCGTCCTCCGTTGTTCGAGCCCCTGGTAGTTTTCCGACTCATCCAGCTCCAGGACTGCGAGTTGGATGCGCTCCTTCCGGCGGCCCGGATTCAGGATGCGGGCGAAGGTACCGGAACCGGCGGGACGCTTGTTTTCAGGGGAGGGGGCACCAAGGCGGAATTCCCCCTGGGAATCGTCGGCGGCAACGGCGGTGGCGCCATCCTCCCGGTCGGTGCCCGAGCGGAGGCGTTCCAACTGCTCGGGCAGGGTCCGGTACGCATCAGGTCCCATGACCAGGTCCACAAAGGGCGCCTTCTCCAGGAGATCGGTCCCCATGCGCTGGGCCATGCACCCGGTCACCCCGATGAGCATGTCCGGGCGCTCCCGCTTGATTCCGTTCAGTTGGGATACCCGTCCGAGAACCCGGCGCTCCGCATGATCTCGGATGGCGCAGGTGTTCACCAGCACCACATCCGCCTCCTCTGGGGAATCCACGATCCGGTACCCGCTCTCCGCCAGGATGCCCTGCATGAGCTCTCCATCGGAGATGTTCATCTGACACCCGTACGTCTCCACATACGCGCGACGGAGTCCGTCGGCGGCGGCAGACGACGAGGTCAGATCCGACGCGGGGAGGGTTGAAGAGTGGGTACCGGCCATCCGAATGATCCTGACAGGGGGAAGATGCGGTGAGTCGGGAACATAATGCATGGACCCCGAACTGTGTAGAAGCCCCGGGGTTCCACGCCATGGCCGGATGGGTCTCCGTGGCCGGGGGCCCATGCGTACCCGACTAACTCCCTCGGTCCGCTCGGGGCAGATAGACCCGGTACGCATTCCCCCGCTCCGGGTGGGAGTGCCCCTGCACATAGCCCCAGGCCTGCTCCACGATCCCGTAGACGCTGGGAAGGCCCAACGCGCCGGTCCCGTTGGTCCGGAACCGTTGGGAGTCCGGGCCCTCTTGCCCAGGGCCATCTCCCTCAGCCTCCGAAGTGCGCCCCACCGTGACGCATACATACCGACCTGGACCCGCGGGCACCGGAACCATGGGATGACGATCCGGTCCGATCTCCACCGATTCGGTAGCCACTTCCAGATCACCACCGTCCGGGAGGGAGTCGCCGGCGCTGATCACCAGGGTCAGGACCACCTGCTCAAGCTGATCCGGGTCCATGAGCACGGGTACGTCTTCGGGGGAGAGCCGGAAGATCACCTCCACGTCACCCCGCACCAGCCCCGTGATGATCCCGTGCATGCTGCGGAGTTCATCATTCACATCCACGTGCCGGTGGCGCGGTCGGGCGGTCTGGGAGAAGGAGAGCAGGCGCCGAGTAAGGTCCATGGCGCGGGTCACCGACTCGTCGATCTCCTGGAGCGCCGCCTGCGCCTCCGGATCGTGGCGACCGGGCTCCTGGAGTAACTGGACGTGGGACCGTATGACGGAAAGGATATTGTTGAAGTCGTGAGCGACCCCACCGCTCAACCGGCGCATCGCCTCTACCCCCGAGTCCACTGTGGCGCCGGAGGCCTGAATGCGTCCGGTGTCGCCGTTGCCATGGACGCTGAGATCCCTGAGTTGGAGTAGCGTCCCCTCAGGGGCGGCGTACCGGACCACCTCGATGCGGCGGCCCGTCCCACTCTGGGTGAATCGGAAACGGGCCAGGGGAGTGAGTTCACCGTTTTCCGGGGTCTCGGGCTGCTTTGGTTCGTTCGCCTCGTTCGCCGGAGCAGGTGGACTGGACTCGTCAGGCGGCTCCTGAGCCCTCGGCGGACCCGGACCACCGTACCCGGCCCCCGCACGTTGCAAGAGGGCAATCCCGTCGGTGGAGAGGACTTCCTTGGCGAAGCGATTGGCGTAGGTGACCGCGCCCGTGTCATCCAACAGGATCAGACCGGTGGGCAGATCCTCCATGAGTCCCTGGAGGGACGAATCCACCGCCGCCCGTCCGGAGGCCGGGGTCGAAGAGGTGGAAAGATGGGGGAGCCGTAGTTCGTCGAGCACTGACCGAGCCTTTACCGGTTGCCGCGAGAACGGAGAGGGCACACGCGCCGCCTCATCCAATTATCGACGGGCGCAGGGGACTTCTTGACGTCAGCTTGACGCGTCTACCGCAACGGAATCGTCGAGCAGTTGACGCACGGCGCCGGCCAGCTCCGCCACGGTGAAGGGCTTGTGCACGGTGGGGATGGGTGCGCCGGGAATGCCGATCTCGTCCCGAGCCTCTTCCCGACCGTAGCCGGACATGAAGAGGATGGGAAAGTCCGGTCGGCGTGTCCGGATCCAGGCCGCCAGGTCGTCCCCTCCGAGCCGGGGCATGGTGAGGTCCGTGACCACCAGTTGGAAGGCGTCGGGATTGGCCGCCAGGATCTCCCGGGCCCTCCAGCCGTCCACCGCCTCCGTGACCCGGTAGCCGAAATCTTCCAACATGATCCGGGTGATGTTCCGAACCAGGTCATGATCCTCCGCCAGGAGGATGGTTTCCTGGCCCCGGAGGCCGTCGGTTCCCCCCGTCGAGATCCGGTCGCAGCCACCGTCGCTACACTCGCCGTTGGCACGGGGAAAGCGGAGAGCGAAGGTAGTGCCCTCCCCGACCTCGGAGGCGACACCGATCTCGCCACCTGCCTGCTGCATGATGCCGTACACGGTGGAAAGACCCAGCCCGCTGCCCCTCCCCTCCCCCTTGGTGGTGACGAAGGGCTCGAAGATCCGGTCGCGGATCTCCGGAGCGATCCCGGTTCCCGTATCGGAGACGGTGATGAGCACGTTGTCCTTGGAACCGCCCTCGACCCATCCCAGGAGGTTCTGGGCCCGGATCAGGATCCGCCCGCCCTTGGGCATGGCGTCCCGGGCATTCACCACCAGGTTCGCCATCACCTGCTCCAGTCGACTCCGGGTGATGACCACCGGCCAGAGTTCTGGATCCACCTCCACCACCAACTCCACATCGGCGTTGATGAGGCGCTGTAGGAGGGTCTCCATGGAGCCCAGGACCCCCGCCACATCCAGGGCGCCGGTGTCATCCAAGGGCCGGCGGCGGGAAAAGGTGAGGAGTTGATCCACGAGATCGCTGGCTCGACTCCCGGCCTGGATGATCCCCTCCAGATCGCCCCGGATCGGGCTACCGGGATCCAGGTGGGTGAGAATGAGCTGCACGTGCCCGTTCATGACGGTGAGGAGGTTGTTGAAGTCGTGGGCAACCCCACCGGCCAGGCGTCCCACCGCCTCCATCTTCTGGGCCTGCTGCAACTGCTCTTCCAGCGCCTGCTCTTCCGACATATCCCGGCTCACCGAGACGAAGTGGGTGATCCGACCGCCCCGGTCCCGAAGGGGTGTGATGGTTCGGAACTCCTTGAAGACATCCCCGGATGCCCGGCGAGACATGAGGTGGCGCCGGTCGCTCCCTCCGGAGCGGAGCTCTTCCCATAGACCGGGGATGGGGTGCTCGTCTCGGAAGACGAGTGACTCTCCCACCAGTTCCTTGCGGCGAAATCCAGTCATGCGGAGATAGGCTGGATTCACATAGCGGACGCTCCCCGATTCATCGGCCAGGGCGATGGCCTCCTGACACTGGGTCAGGGCATCAGCCAGGACCCGTGCCTCGGTCTCGGCCCGGATCCGGTGGGTCACGTCCAGGAGTCCTCCCTTCAACACCTCGCCGCCACCCACCCCCCGCTGAACCCGGGCTGCGGAGGCCTCCACCCAAACCGATTCTCCTGCCACGTTCCTCATCTCCAGGAGTCGGCTCCCGGCGGGGATCCCGCGACGGATCTCATCCTCCCAATCCCGTCCCTCCTCCCGGTCGGCGTAGAGGTCGTAGAGACGGATCGCCGTGTGTCCATCGTCACCCTCGAGGCCGAAGAGGGCGCGGAAGGCAGGATTCGCCTCCAGGAGTCGCCCCTGCAAGTCCGCTTCGAAGAGGGGCATGGGAACCGCTTCGAAGAGTTGGGCGTGGCGCCGTTCGGCGTGGATCGCCGCCTCACTCTTGTAGACCCGGTCCAGGGCGGACGAGGCGAGAGCCGAGAGGAAGCGCAGGAGCCGATTCGGTCTCACATCATCGGGGATGGGCCCCCACCACTGGACTGCCAACAGCCCCATGGGGGCCCTTCCACCATCCGCATCCGTGCCCACCGTCAAGGGTGCCAGCGCCGAGGCGAAGATCCTCCCACCCTCCCCCAACCGGAGGAAGGGAGAGAATCCCGGGGGAACGGGGTGATCGGGATCAGGTCGCCGGTGATGGTAGACCTTCGGCTCCGGGGGAATCCGGGACCAGAGGTCCGAGTCCATGTTCCGGAGGAGGGAGCGGGACCGGGGATCGACCCGGGGATCGAGTTCCAGCACCTTGATGGGAGAATCGACGAGAAGGGGATTCCGGACCGCCACCGAGACCACGGTCGCCTCGAGAAGGTGCAGGGCCGCCTCGAGCCCGTGGTCCAGCACATCCCGCTCGGTGACGGCGCCGACGAAGCCGTCGCTGATCCGGTCCCACCGCCGATCCAGCCGGCGGTCGCCGGCGTCGGGTTCTCCGACGACCTTCTGGCGCCGAGCGGCTCCTTCGGCTGGGCTTGCCATCTACCGGTCCGCTCCGAAGCAAGGAATCCCCGATGGCGACCCACTCCATACGGCCCCATACTCCCGGACAGAGCTGGCATCCCCGATGGGCAGACGATCCTCGACCCCCTGCCATGCTGCGGCATGAGTAAGCNACTTCTTTCCNGTCAGGACGAGGTCAGCCATGGGTGGCTCCTTCAGTTTCGTGCGAAAGAGGGTGTTCCAGCCCGCCCACCGAACCAGCAAGATCTCAGATAGTACGCGATGTAACCCAAACTACTCGCCCGTCGTCACCCGGCAAGTGTTTCCCAAACGGGCAGGCAAAGTATTCCCAAACGGTTACCGGCGAAAGATGCGGCTCACTGGCTCAACGGGATGGGTGTGCGGGTTCCCAGCGCCGAGTCGGGAAGGATCACCTGGCGCCCCAGATGGCGCTCCGGGTTGATGAGGATGGGGCCCTGGAGATTCATGGTGGGCGGATCGCTCGCCTCACCCGGGAGGGTCACGACGGCCAGCACCACCAGATCATCCGTGGTCGACACACCCAGTGAGGCCAGCATCCACTCCTCAGGTTCGATCCTGTAATCCGGGAGGAAGGCGGAGGGCTCCACCACGAGGAAGGCGGGTCCGCCGGGCACGGCACTCCGAAGCCAGAAAAGGGCTCCACCCACCGGTTCAAGAAGGAAGTTGCGATGGGACGAGAATCCCGGAATCCCCTCGGTGAAGAGGATCTCCTGAATGGCCGTCTCTGCGGAGACGTCTGGAATCTCGGGCTCGCTGGGCTGCATGGCAGGAACAGTCATCGCAGGAAGTCGGTGAGGTTCTGGCTGAGGATCCTGGAGGTGGCCAGGAGCGCCGCCTGATATGCGGTCTCCCTTGCTGCCAACTCCGAGATCACCTCTTCGAAGTTCACGTCCCGAAGATCTGAGCGGTACTGCATCAGATTCGCCTCGAGCATCTCGAGGCGGGAACCGGCGGCCTCGAGCCGGTTGGTGAGGTTTCCGGTCTCGGCCACCAGAACCTGCAACTGGCTCTGGGATTCCCGGAGTTCGTAGGAAGACTGCTGAATGGCGCTGGCATTGTTGGTTTCCAGCGCCAACGCCAACTCCTCCAGAGCCGCCAGGGCCCCGGTGTCGCCAAAGATCCGGCTCGCCGACTCAGTGGGGGCCACAGTCCGCCCAGGACCGATCTCGATGGGGGTGGATCCGGTGGGGAGGGGAGCGCCATCCTCCGTGGGGAGCGGGGGGCGACCGGACTCCAGTCCCGCAAAGATGTACCGGTTACCGAGACGCGTATTGGCCAGATCGGTCATGGACTCGATGAGCCCGCGAACCTCGCTGGCCGCCGCCAGCCGAGTCTGCTCCGTGGCGGTGGATCCAGCCTGACCAATGGCGATCTCCCGACCCCGAACCAAGAGCTCATCGACCTGATCCAGCACCGATTCCTGCAAGGTATTCAGGGAACGGGCACGGGAGATGTTCCGGGAGTACTGCTTGTTCTCCTCCAGGACGGAGTTCGTCCGGATGATGGAGCGGGAAGCAGCCGGATCGTCGGAGGGCACCTCTACGCGATTTCCCGACGTCAGCTGCCTCATGGCGCTGTCCATGGCCCGGAGATTGGATTGAATCCCCTCCAGGCTGGTGCGCTGCAGATTGATCGTCGGGATCCTCACGGCCGGTGCCTCCGGCAGGATGAACGACCGGCCGGGGTTGCTCCCGTCGGCGACCGGTCTCTAGCTTCTTCCTTGGTTTCGGCCTGCAGCAAGGAACTCTTTAGTCGGAGGTCGCTCTGGGTCCGCAACCGACGTGACGTCATCATGTGCCTCAGGCATCGACCCACATCCCGGAACGCTCTCTATATATGGCGACCATTCTTCTGGTGGACGACGAGAGCGCCTCTTTGCAGATCATGGAGGAGGCGATCCGAGGGATCGGCCANCTGCCTATTGCGGTCCGGAATGTAGAGGCCGCCCTGAAGGTCCTGGATCGTGGAGGGGTCGACCTCATCGTCTCCGACTACCGGATGCCCGGGGCCACCGGGCTGGAGTTCCTGGAGATCATGGAAGAGGCGGGCTACGGAGTCGGCCTCATCATGGTGACTGGCTACGCCTCCATCGAACACGCCGTCTCTGCCATCAAGGCCGGCGCCGTCGACTACCTCACCAAGCCCTTCCGCCCCCAGGAGTTGGGATTGGCGGTGGACCAGGCCCTGGAATACATCCGACTCCGGCGGGAGAACGAGCTTCTGCGCAGGGAGGTGGTGGAACTGCGCAGTTCCCGGGAGATCGTGGGGAGCAGCAAGGCCCTGCAGCGGGTCATGGAGACGATCCGTAGCGTGGCGCCCACCAAGGCCTCGGTCCTCATACAGGGGGAGTCGGGAACGGGCAAGGAGCTCCTGGCCCGGGCCGTCCACAATTTCAGCGATCGGGCGGACGGCCCCTTCGTATCTGTGAACTGCGCCGCCCTTCCGGAGAACCTGGTGGAGAGCATCCTCTTCGGCCACGAAAAGGGAGCCTTCACCGGCGCCATCAAGGATGTAAAGGGAGCTTTCGAACGGGCCAACCGCGGAACTCTCCTCCTAGATGAGGTCACGGAGATGAAGCCCGAGATGCAGGCCAAGCTCCTGCGGGCCCTCCAAGAGCAGGAGTTCGAACGCCTCGGGGCGGCGGCGCCTACCCGGGTGGATGTACGCATTGTCTCCACCACCAATCGCGACCTGGCCACCGAGATCGAGGCGGGGCGCTTCCGGGAAGACCTCTACTTCCGCCTTGCCGTGGTCCCCCTCCGGGTGCCTCCCCTCAGGGAACGACTGGAAGACATCCCCGAGCTCGTGGGCTTCTTCCTGGAACAGGCGGCGGCGGAGGCAGGCAAACGGCTGGACGGCGTACTCCCCGACGCCCTGGCCGCCCTCCGCAGCCACCAATGGCCAGGTAACATCCGGGAACTGGCCCACACCGTGAAACGCGCCGCCATCCTGGCGCGAGGCACAAAGCTCGGCGCCGATGACTTCAATCCCCACCGCTTCGGGCTCAGCGTACCGGGAGGGTCGCTGGGGGCAGGCCCGGTTCCGGGTGCGTCCCCCCACGCGGAGCCCGGCGCCGGGGAGGAGGAAGGGGAGGTGAACGGCACCCCCGACTCGGGGATCCGGCTCCAGACCCTCAACCTCTCGGAAGCGGAAGACGCGCTGATCCAGCGGGCCCTGGAGATCACCGGCGACAATCGGACCCGGGCCGCCGANCTTCTGGGCATTCACGTTCGGACNCTCCGCAACAAGCTGAATCGTCCCGAGTGAGGGTACGGGTCCGGGGACGCGCTCCCGGGCCGATCCTCCACCGGCACGGACCCCACCACCCCGCCCCTCCCCCCTGCACCCACCCGGAACGAACGCCCGCCTGGGCACTCCTTCCGCCC
>SL_3KL_010_SEDDRAFT_10006984_pt1 | contig 10046 bp, 2 predicted proteins | sample SodLakKL_010_SED_2_FD_10381 | JGI IMG/M metagenome (IMG submission 10381)
GCTTAATATCTCACTAAATGGAAGCTCAATATGGTCAGGTAATACCAGTATGACATCAGGTTATTGGACACAATCATTGTCAGGTACCGGTGATGTGCTCCGGATTAGTATGACAGGTAATAACTCTGATGGTAGCGGATGGTTATCCATTTACGATATAAGGATTAATGGATTCCCTGTAAGCCTTGAACAATATACACTCACGGTGAACAGTGGAAGCGGCAGCGGCAATTATCCAGCGGGTACTGTAGTAAATATTACAGCAGATGCAGCACCAAGCGGACAGCAGTTTGCACAATGGACAGGCGATGTGGCTTATGTGGATAATGTTAACAGCGCGTCAACAACGCTCACTATGCCTGCATCTGATATAACTGTTACAGCAACCTATGAGGATATTCCTGAGGTAACAAATCTTCTTACGAACGGAGACTTTTCTGATGAGCTTGCCGGATGGAACTTTATGACCAATGGTGCTAACGCCAGTGCCAGTATTGTGAATGGCGAGGCAGTGATAAATATAAGCAGCGCTGGTTCTGCAACATGGCAACCACAGTTAGTACAAAGCGGGTTTGTGCTTCAGGCAGGGCAAGAGTATCAGGTAAACTTTGATGCCAGGGCAGCATCAAACCGTAATATTGAGTTGTATATCAACTCCGGCCCCAATAATTATTCTGAATATTTACGCCAAAACGTGTCCCTTACAAGCAATATGCAGTCATTCTCTTATACTTTCACTGCTCCATCAAACGATGACAATGCGAGAATAGACTTTAACTGTGGAGGGAACAACGCTAATGTTATTCTTGATAACGTGTCTATCATATTAACAGAACAGGATAAATCAGCTCTTCTACCCACATCCATAGCTGAAAAATCGCTTGAAAAAGTGAGTATATTCCCTAACCCCGTTAAGTACGGTTTATTGAATATTAATCTTTCTGATTTGAATTACGCAGAAGCTCAAATATATGACCTAATGGGAAGGTTTGTTTTATCGGCAAAACTAACGCAAAGCAGCAATACATTAAACATAGATAAACTACAAAGCGGAATATATATATTAAAACTTAACTGCAATCATGAAACTATTACACGTAGACTAGTAATTGAGTAATACCATGATTTCTTGATCCATCGGGTAGGAGGAAAATAAAGTTGTTTTCCTCCTACTTTTTATCTCCCTCACACATCACCCTTAACAAGTTATTATGAATGCTCCACTAACGAATAATTTATACCATATGAGATATTAAGAAAAAGGAGTATACTTATATTAAAAGTAGGTGATGTCCCATTGCAAGCATTTTATTTCAAAGAGAGGGGCAAAAAATGAAATGAAGCTGTAAACTGGCCTCTCCAGATAATTCTTTTTTCAAAAAAAATCTATTTCTTTCGTTTTTCAAATAAAGATTATATCTGAGATATTACTTTTAATATTGGGAATAGTCTTTTACCAAAATTCGCTCCTATTGCTTTATATTTGATGTATGAATTTTCAGTACTAATTATTTATTAAACATTAGTGTCCGGTAAAAAAATGAATTGCTCTGAAACACTTTTTATATAGTATCATCTCTCAGGGATTTAAAATTCAGAGGGTCACTTTTTAACTAATAAACATTTCACTCCTAACGGGATCAATGCAACTATTCAAGATTCAGGCCAATACCGTAATAATGAAATATTTATAGTAAAATGAGACAGAACGGATATGAGTTCCGTAGGAACGGGACAAATTTAACCAGACAACAGTGTTTATAAAAGGCAAAAAAATATGATACAGAAGCTATTCACCTTGTTGTTAATATACAATATTCATTGTTTAAATCAGCCTGGTCTAATCAATTTTTTGTTGACACTTACTTTGGGAAAATGCAGATGATTACAGGTACATTTACAATGCTACATTGTTGATAACAAAAGAAGAGTGTGGACTCCTTGCCCATTTTGTTATGAACAAAGGAAAAATAGGCATATCCTACAGAAAAGAATTCAATATTGTATATGAGAATCCCCATATTCCCATTGGTATCATAAATAAATGACAACCCCATTACAAAACTGGCATTATAATATACCTCTTGCCAGTAGGACTATAAGCCCCTTGATGAAAATTATAATCTTTTAATATCTCGTTCTGACTTTACTTTTAACGCTCAATCAAACATTTGTTTTAAACGATTTGGAATTTGGTCTGGGTGAATTCTGAAAAAAATAGCTTTTACCTTCTTTGTTTATAAATTTTTATTCAAACAATTCAAATAAGTATTTATGGAAATAAAAATGATGATATATGGAAGGAGTACCTTCTTCTAACTTCTAAAGCTTGTACGATAAGCTCGGAAATAAATTTTAACAGGATTAAAGTCTGATTAAAAGAAATCAAATTGTGTTTTTAAATAAAAAATTAAAATTAAAAATAATGAAAACTATTAAGACTAAATTATATTATATTTTATTAAGCGTAATCCTTTTGGGTTTGCTCCCTGTAAACTCCTTTGCACAATGGGACTGGCAAACATGTAACAACTGGTCGTATAAGATATATAACCATTACATGGTAAGAAATAACATATGGGGGATAAACAACGATGGAGCAGGAAGTCAGTGCCTTAATGTAAATTCGGAAAGTAACTGGCATATTTCAGCAACTCATCAGAACGGAAACGGAAGAGTTAAAGGTTATCCGCAGATGGTAAGAGGATGGGTCCAGGGAGGTATTGGAAACACTTATCCTGATGGAAGCCCTAGTCCTTTGGTAACTAATGATCATGGCATAGGGATGAGAATAGATGAACTCACTAAGTTTGATATCCATCATAACACAAGTCTTCCAGCCACTGGCAGATACATGACTCTATATGATATGTATATGTTTTATGATGAATTTCCCGGGTTGCCTTATGAGGAAAATAAGCCTGATAACCTTGTGATGTTATTTACTGCAATGCAAGACAATACAGGATGGATGTACAGTGATGCAAGTCAACATCCCATTCATACCATAGGAGATCGACAATGGAGGATAAGACCACCCCAGCCAAGTAGCATAGTGAACGAAAATAATTATATCCTTTATCCTTATCCTGACTGGATTATTGAGGAGGCAACAATAGATTATCTGGAAATTCTACACTATCTTCGCGACAATTTTGGTTTGCCTGAAAGTTTAAGGATAAGCACAATACAAAAAGGTATAGAAATAATTGATGGAGGACAATATACCATAAATGACTTTTGGGTTGATATCAGTGTTGATGATGATCCTACTCCCCCATCCGTAGTAACTATTCCTGCAAAGATTCAGGCCGAGGACTGGACGAGTATGAGCGGTGTGCAGACCCAACCAACTTCTGATGAAGGCGGAGGTCTTAATGTAGGCTGGATTACTCAGGGAGATTGGATGGATTACACTATTAATGTACCTACATCAGGCACCTATACGGTAGATTTTAGACTGGCTAGCCCTAACAGTGGCAGACAATTACAACTTCGGGAGGGTAGTACAACCCTTGCAACAGTTGATATACCCAATACAGGCGGATGGCAGAATTGGCAAACGGTTTCCACCACAGTTAATCTTAGTGCAGGAGATAATAAGACCCTGCGTGTGCTAGCTTCCAATGGAGACGGCTGGAACTTCAACTGGTTTGAGGTAAAGTCGGGGAGCAGTACAAGCTATAACCTAACAGTAAATAATGGTTCCGGTTCGGGAAGCTACACGGAAGGTACAGTAGTAAATATTACTGCAAATGCTGCACCTGCCGGACAACAGTTTGCACAATGGACAGGAGATGTGGCAAATGTAGCAAATGTGAACAGCGCTTCTACAACACTTACAATGCCTTCATCAAATACGACTATTACAGCCACTTATGATGACATTCCTGACGGGGCGGTACAAGCCGGTATAACATCCTCTTCCGCAGGAGCCGAACAAGCTGGGAATCCTAAAGAAAATGCTTATGACGGCAATGAATCATCAAGATGGGCTAACGATGGGACTGTTGGTAACGCATGGATTGAATTTAATCTTGACGGCAATTACGCTTTAGAAAATGTTGAGATTTTATTTTTCAATGGTAATAGTCGTACATATCCATTAAATATCGAACTAAACGGTAGTTCTATTTGGTCAGGAAGCACAAGTACAACGTCGGGATATTGGACACAAGCATTGTCAGGCACAGGCGATGTGCTCCGTATCAGTATGACCGGTAATAATTCTGATGGAAGCGGGTGGTTTTCCATCCATGAGATAAAGATAAATGGCACCCCGGTAAGCCCGCAACTTTACACTTTAACCGTGAATAATGGCAGTGGAAGCGGTAATTATCTGCAAGGTACGACAGTAAATATTACTGCTGATACTGCTCCATCCGGACAACAGTTTGCACAATGGACCGGCGATGTGGCTAATGTAGCTGATATTAACAGCGCATCAACAACAATCACAATGCCTGCATCAGCAGTAACCCTTACAGCTTCCTTTGAAGATATTCCAGATGATCCGGTACAAGCGGTTATCATTTCTTCCTCAGCAGGATCTGAACAGGCCGGAAACCCCAAAGAAAATGCTTATGATGGCAATGAATCTTCCCGATGGGCTAACGATGCTAATAATGACCTACTGGCAGATGCCTGGATTGAATTTAATCTTGATGATACCTACGATTTACATAATATTGAGATTTTATTTTTCAATGGTAACAGCCGTACATTTCCATTAAATATCGAACTAAACGGCAGTTCTATATGGTCAGGTAATACAAGTACAACATCAGGATACTGGACACAATCATTATCAGGCACAGGCAATTTGCTTCGCATCAGCATGATCGGCAACAATTCTGATGGAACAGAATGGTTCTCCATATACGAGGTGCGGATAAACGGAATACCGGTAGGGCAAAAATCGGCACTTGCACCCACATCTATAGCCGAAAAATCTCTCGAAAACGTGAGTATATTCCCTAATCCGGTTAAAAACGGTTTATTGAATATTAATCTTGTTGATTTGAATAATGCAGAGGCACAAATATATGACGTAATGGGAAGGTTTATTTTATCGGCAAAACTAACGCAAAGCAGTAACACATTAAACGTGGATAAATTAAAAAAAGGCGTTTATATTCTTAAGCTTAACAGCAATCATGAAACAATTGCACTTAGACTAGTGATTGAATAATACCATGATTTCTGAATCCAATCCAGAAGGAGGAAAATATAAAAGTTTTCCTCCTTCATTATTTAGAGCTTGCTGAAAAAGTTTTTAGTGCATCAGATGCAAGGCGACAAGGCGAAGCCGTATTAATATACAACGATTTGAAGGCAACGAAGCAGATGATGTAGTAAAAACTAACGCAAACATAAAGTAAAGTTTTTCTACTAATTGATCAATTAAGCTTGCACTTACAAGATAAAAAATATGACATAATGAATTAACAAACAGCTTATTGAGCGTTTGTCAGAAAGCCCTATTTACCCCCCTGCACCATCATATTTAGGTCTAATATAAAGGTGAATTCTTGCCTTTCGATAAGAATCATTATCCTACTTCTATTTGTTAATTATAGGTAAAGACTGTGCATAGAATGAACCAACAACCATTCAACTACCATAAATAGCAGTGTGTCCATATCAGCCAGTTTGCTAACTTTTTATGTCATAGTAATTTCACTTGAAAAAGAATCATCAATATATTCTCCATGCTTGCATTTTGAGATTCTATTGGTTTATCGTCTTCATCTCAAGGATCCCAAAATCTTATTCTAAATATCGCGACTATATATATTAAATCTCTTTCAAAAAATTGTTTATCCATATTTGCTTTACTATTTACATATGCAAATATGCAAAATTCATAAAGGGGCAACAGAAAATTAATCTTTCATACAGCTTATATCATTACTAAGTAAAAGGTATAGAACAGGTAAACAAAGCAGAAAGTGATTGGTCGTAAACGACACAAAAAAAGGCAGACAAATAAATGCCTGCCTTGAAAACCTCAAGAATTATGAAAAAACTTATTTTAACTATTTTATTTTTATAAATTTACTAGAAATGCTTTTGTTGTTAGCAACAACCCTGATCATGTAGATTCCCGAAGTAAGAGCGCTAATATCAAGTTCGGTATCCATTGTCGAAACATTTTGCATTTTCATCACTTCTTTGCCTGCCAAATTGTAAATAGCGATTAGTTCCATATTACTTTCAGAAGTAATTCTAAGAACATCCTGAACAGGATTGGGAAAAATACTTAGTATTTGCTTTGAAGGTATTGATTCTGTAAAAGTGCCAAGGCCAGTGTAGAAAAGGGCCAATATTCCGCTAGCAAATCGATCATTATCCCAACTTGATGTTGTTTCCCAGGCGAAATCACCACTTTGGGTGGAAGTAAAAGCAGTTGATCCGTGCGCAATCTGAGCAGGATTTTGAGGTTCAGTGAAAGCATAATGAATTAGACCATCCATATCCTGGTTAGTAAATACAGGGTTTTCAACATCTCCTCTGAAAACAGTAGCGGCAATTGCCAGTACACCAGCAGCTTCCGGGACTTCAGTAGGGCCGATAATTAATTGGGTACCCTCTTCAACGTTTTCTGCACTTACTACATCAAAAAAGAGCCATTCCTCAGCCCCGGAGAACTCCTGAAGTATCACCCATGCATCTCTGGAACCATTACCTCCCCAATTAATGGTTACATCCTTATCATCTTCCTCAGCAATTTTGCTCCACATGGCAATAATTCTGTTGTTGGGTAGTGTTGCCTTTACAATATGCCTTGTCCAGCCATCTCCGGACGTTATTTCAGGGTCAGTTTCCCCAAACCGATGGCCCGAAAGTACTACCAAAAGATTTCCCTCGGTGGGGTTTCCGTCATACGATTCTGTTGCTCCATCATTTGAAACAGAGCCGAGTTTGTACTGAACTCTCACTATACCGTCAGTAACACCAGAGTCATCCTCCTCAAAATTTGCAGTAATGGTAACATCCTCAGCAGGCATGGTATACGAGAAAGTAGCATCCGTTGATAAAAGGTCTTCTCCAATACTCCAGTTCACAAAAATGTAGCCTTGGTTATCAAAAGCGGAAAGAGTAACCGACTCATCCGGCAGGTAGTTACCTGCACCTGAAACTGTCCCGGCATTTTCAGGGTGTATTTCAACGCTTAATTCGAATTGCTGCTGGGTTGGCTCTACGGTAACAACCATAGTAGGTTCGCGATCCATCAATCTCATAAGAGAATTAAGATATACTTGCTGTGCTTCTGGGGATAAAGGGAAGAAGTTTCTCCATCCAGCATTATCATTTCCAAAACCAAAATAGGTCCTTGGGCTGGCAAGCTCAGGAGAGCTCTCATCGTCAAATGCTTTTCCTGCAGGAATCTCCACAACAAGTGCCACATCATCACCCCACCGTGCTGCAATATTACCGTTTGTGGCTGTTTCGTCAAGTTCAAGGAAAGAATGTGGGGGAAAACACCAGGGTATTGAATCACTCGCATCGATTTCAACATAGCTGAACAGTTCACTATCAGGATCGGGAATCATGGCATAAGCTACCTCGGGATAGGTATTGGAGTGGAATCCGCTACTGGCCTGAAACCAATGTATACGTTCTGGGCCATTAACAGCGATAAACTGGTTATTGAGCATTACCGGAGCAGTAATATCATGCCATGCCTCAGCATCAGCACCGCGATACTGGCCACTATTTGTAGCCCGGCCAATGATGATCAGATCAGCCTCATTCAGTGCTTCTATCAACTCAGTGCTTGCTGTATCCAATGCACCTACATTCATCTTTTCCACATTAAATCCTTGTGCCAAAAGAAATTCTTCTTGTCTTAACTCTCTATCTTCGGTAGTGATAAAAACTACATTGGGAGGGGAAAGTGTACGTTGTACTGGAATTACTTGCTTTAGTTCCAAATCCATTAGCCGATTAATAGCATTGAAATAAACCTGCTGAGCCTCTTCTGAAAGGGGAAAAAAGTTTGCCCAACCCTGGGAATCGTTGCCAAAACCAAAATAGGTCCTTGGGCTGGCAAGCACAGGAGCGCTCTCATGGTCAAAGGCCTCTCCGGCAGGAATCTCAACTACCAAAGCAACATCATCACCCCAGCGGGCATGTACTGTTCCGTTGGTGGCAGTATCACCCAGTTCAAGAAATGAATGAGGTGCATGAAACCACGGGATAGAATCTCCACCAGGTACATTAACAAAAGTAAATAAGGCATCGCTTGGATCAGCAATGTTCGCATAGGCTACCTCTGGTTCATCGAGTAAATGGAAAGCTGAAGAGGCCTGATACCAATGGATTCGCTCAGGTCCGTTTGTGGCGATGAACTGATTATTCAGCATTACCGGAGTTGTGATATTATGCCAGGCTATAGCATTATCACCGCGATAATGGTTACTATTGGTGCCACGACCAATAATTATCAGGTCTGCTGCATTGAGTTTGTCTTTTACATCCAAAGTGTCTTCAACTAAAGGGCCCATCTCCAGCTTTTCAACATCGAATCCTTGTTTAATCAGGAATTCATATTGTTTTTGGTCACGATTTTCGATAGTAACCAGTATCACTTGCTTGGTCTCATTAATATCCAACGATCCCATTGCGTGCATCGAACCCACTGCAGGTGCGAAAAATGGAATGCACATTACAAATAGCCAAAGTGTCATGGCTTGCCTAGGTAAAGTAAAATTTCTGTTCATTGTTTGATTAGTTTAGGTTTATAAAAAATATTGAAATTATATTAAGTCAAAAAGAAATATCATTGAAAATGGGAGTCAAGAGCAATTGAATTTCCATATCATTTTCTTTTTGTGATTAAAAGTCTCTTACTGAAAACTTATAATAAATTTAGGTTTTAACATGTTTGGAATGTGCAAGAGGGAGACCGTTTGGTCTCACCTTCTATGCACACACACAGAACCAATTCAACTAAACCCAGTTACCTGTATATAATAAATCTTTTTGCAACTGTTTTTTCTCCATCGGTAATTCTTGCTATATAAATACCTGCCCTCAGGGTGGAAATATCAATAGAAACGTTACCCCCCTTTACGCTGTATTGATTGATCACTCTACCATCCATACCAAGAATCTCAATTTGTCCATTTGTTACATATTCAGGATAAACGATATTAAGTTGACTGTTGGCGGGATTTGGGTACATACGAAAATTTGATATCTGTTGGGTATTCACCGCAGTAGGCTCACCAATTTCAAACCCGGTAATGGCGACCCAGGTACCAGGATATTGATCTATGTGCGCCCCAGTAACAGTTATCCTTATATATCGTGCGCTAACCGGATCAAATACATCCTGAATTGGCTCTGCTGCAGTGGTGTTATCAGAACGGTCCACAATGGTGGTATACCCGCTTGTTGGATCATCCGATGCTTCAATAATATATTGATATGCCCTGTTTTCAAAGGTCCACAATCGTGTGGCTTCAAAGGTTTTGCTTTCACCATAATCAATAATTACCCATTGAGGATATCCGTTGGCACTCCATCGGGTAGCTATATCACCATCGATGATATTTATTGCACCATTTTCGGGTTGAGGCTCTGCTGAAACATCATATATTGAAACACCATCGATAAAAATTCTTTCTCTGACAGTTACCAGGCAGGTATCAGTATAGTCTCCCTGTACTGTGGTTACAACTATATTTACCGTACCAGGGGTCACTCCGGTAACAACACCGTTGGTATCAACGGTAGCTATTTCTTCATTTTCGGAATGCCAAACCACATCAGGATTGGTGGCAAAAAAAGGTTCAATACTGGCATTAAGCACATCGCTTAACTCCGGGAAAACGGTGAGCGTATTTTTATCCAGTTTNACTCCTGTTACTGGTACTTCGGCATAATTGACCTTTATTTCACAGTGGGCCTGAAAACTACCATCAAAAGTTGTTGCAGTTATAAGCGTATTTCCTTCTCCCACACCTGTCACCAAACCATTATGATCCACAATTGCAACATCCGGATCAGCAGAACTCCATGAAACGACTTGATAATAG
>SL_3KL_010_SEDDRAFT_10006985_pt1 | contig 10046 bp, 10 predicted proteins | sample SodLakKL_010_SED_2_FD_10381 | JGI IMG/M metagenome (IMG submission 10381)
GAGCGGTATCGGGTTGCGATAAGTGCATTCCGGACAGTACTTGAATCCGAACCTTCGGAAAGTCTCGCCGGTGAAGCCGCATACTGGATTGCCGAATCATATATGAAAAGCGAGGATTATGAGAACGCACTTCGTTTTTTTCAGATGGCCTATGAACATTTTCCGCAGAGCCGATTAAGAGATTATGCTTTGTACTCGATGGGTTGGGTAAACGAGAGAAGAGGTAGGCCTGCGTCGGCGATAGAGGCTTATCAACGTTTAGTGAGGGAGTTTCCGAATAGTCCGTTATATTCTGCCGCTTATGTCCGAATCGGTGAAAATTATTTCAATGCGGAGAATTATGAACAGGCGATCGTTTGGTTAAAAGATTCGCGGGACAGAATTACCGATGATCAAAAACAGGGAGAGGCAGAATATCTTATCGGTGAATCGAATTACAAGCTTGGCAGGTTTGATGCTGCCCGTGAGAGTTATGAACGTTTTCTGTCGGATTATAGTGATCACTGGCTTGCCCGGGAAGTGCGTTACGCCTTGGGGTGGACCTATATCGAGTTAAAGGATTACGTGCAAGCGGCATCTGCATTCGAACCTCTCGCGCAGGGCGATGATGATATTGCCAAAGCTGCTTCACTACGTCACGGTTTGACATTAAAATTTGCACATCAACGGGAGCGGGCACGCGAGGTGTTACAACAAACCGCTCTACGATTTCCGGATTCACCTTTTGCCGCCGAGGCTATGTACGAGCTCGGTATGATCGATTATGAAAATGAAGATTTTGAAGAAGCGAGAAGCGCATTCGAAGTTGTTGCAACCCGGTACGGCGGGAGTGCTTTTGCGCCCCGTGCAACGCGCATGCTCGGTGAAACACACATCGCGCTCGGTGATTATACGGCGGCACGTACTGCATTTGCGTCTCTTGCAGTTATGTCGGGCATACCCGATGATCTCAAAAGCGAAGCTATGTATCAGGAAGCATGGTCACTTTACCGGCAACAACAGTACCGTCAGGCAATAGAAAAGTTCGATCAGTTCCTGCTTGCCTTTCCGAATCACACGAAAGCAATCGATGCAAACCTTTGGGCAGCGGAGTCTCATTATCAACTTGAAAATTATCGCGATGCAATTGCAAACTATGAGCGTGTTACTGCTGCGGGTACACAGCATCCGCGTTACGGTGAAGGTTTATACGGACTCGGATGGGCGAATCTGCGTGCTCAACGGTTCAGTGATGCGGTGAGGGCATTCGATGAGTTTGTCGGGAGATATCCGCAGTCTGAGTACGTTGTCGATGCCCGTTTGCGGCTTGCCGACAGTTATATGGCACTCAGCAGATATGTCGAAGCCGTATCCACATATAGAAGCGTCGTTCAAAACCACCCGAATGCAGCAGAGATCGACTACGCCCAATTTCAACTGGGACAAGGATTATTCAGATCCGGAAACAGGCAGGAAGCCCGGAATGAGTTCCGAAACCTGGTCCGGAATAAACCGGACTCTGAACTTGCACCGGAAGCACAGTATGCGATCGGCTGGACCTATTTCCAGACCCAGGAATATGACCGGGCAATTGAAGAGTTCAGAAGAACAATTGAATTATTCCCCGGGAAAGTCATCGTCCCCCGCAGTCATTACAGTATCGGTGATGCCTATTATAATAAAGGAGAATACGAAGAAGCTATAAGAGCATATCGGGAGGTTTTAGATCGCCATCCCCGCAGTCAATACGTTCCCGATGCAATTTCTGGCATCCAGTATTCATATATGTTGCAGGACAATGTTCAGGGAGCCGTGAACGTCATTGATGATTTCCTGCGTCAAAATCCGGAGAGTGAAATGGCCGACCGGTTGATGTTCAAAAAGGGAGACCTATATTTCAGTCAGCAGGATTTCCGGTCAGCAATTTCGGAATGGCGTACATTCATTAACCGCTATTCAAACAGCGAGCTCGTTTCCGATGCCTACTATTGGATCGGACGATCACATGTGATGCTCGCGAATAACAATGAGGCATTGCAGGCGTTTAATACCGTTATAAATAATTACCCGAATAGTTCGGTTTCTCCAAAAGCACTCTTCGAGGTGGGGAATATCCATTTTAATCGTCAGGCATATCGTGAAGCAATATCAACTTTTGACCGGCTCGAATCCAATTATCGAAATTCCGATGCTGCGATAGAGGGTGCGTATATTAAGGGTCTGGCTCTCACGCAATTGCAGCAGGGAGCCGCAGCACGAGCCCAGTTTGAAAAGGTCAAGACCGAACATCCCGATACACGGTTTGCTTTTCTCAGTTCTATCGGTGTAGCCCGTTTGCTGATAGGAGAGGGGGAGGTCTCAGAGGCAACACAAATGCTTCGAAGCGTTGTTTCGGCACGTACCGATGATGTTGGTGCAGAGGCACAATATTTACTTGGTAAAATCGAGTTAGATCGGGGCAATTACCAGGAAGCAATCACACAATTACTGCGGGTACGTTATGTGTTCCCGGGTATAACCGAGTGGATTGCCCGGTCACAACTTGCGCTCGGTCAAGCGTACGAGGCGACCAATCAGATTACACGTGCCCGCGAAACATATCAAACTTTGATACAACAACATAAAGAAACCGAATTTGCCCGTGAAGCTGAAATGAAATTGCGGAGGCTAGGAAGTTCATGATAAAATCAATCGCTATTAGCATTCTCATAGGAATGATGAGCATCTCATCGGTTTATACACAGGAACAGGAGCGCCCCACACCGCCGCCGCGTGAGACTCAAATTCCGGAAGCGGAACGAATCGAACGGGAAGAACCGCGACGGGATCGCCTGCCTGATTTTGAGCTTCCTGAATACGTGATAACGGGTCGTGCAACATTCAGACTTCCTTATGTGCAAAAAGCCAAGATAAACGAACAAAGTGTTTATATCCCGACCATAGCGAGTCATATGGCCGGTGTCGACAGAGATATTAAAACGACTCCGGTTGAAATACCCACGCGATCTTTCGGTGATTTCAGAGCCGCACCGAGGATGCAATACGGCCACCTCAGAATTGGGTATGGTCGCTTTAAGACACCGGTGCTCTCCGGGTGGGCTAATTTCAGCAGCACACCATGGGATGCATCCGGACGATTTTTTTATGCGAATACGGAAGGACATAGACCCTTTGCGAGCGGGTACGATGTCGATGGACAATTTCAATTTGGTTATCGTATACCCGACACTGCACCGGCCTTTTTCCGCGGGGGCAGACCAAACATAACGATCGGTTTCGAGGGATTGAAATATGGATTATCCCGGCCGACGAGTATGCAACCCCCGGTTAACAATAATGATGATAACGCCGGAGGAGATGCATCGGATGTCCGGAAAAGATCCTTACGGTCTGACTACTCTCAAATCGGTTTTCAGTCGGGTCACGATGCACCTTTTGATTATGAATTTCTTTTTACATGGCGGGGATCGACTCATAAAGATGAAGACGGCATTATTCCACAAATTAATGAGCACCAATATAATCTAAACTTTACAACACTCGGGTATATCGGACCCCTTCGTTTCCGTACAGGTGTTGAATACAGGGCAGATAATCTGGATTTTGAGACAAATGACATCCTGAATAATCCTCGTTTCTTTAAAGGAGCTTTAACGGCACATTTCCCGCTCGTTGAGAGATTCCTTCTCCTTGAACTCGGGGGCAGTTACTATGCAACACGTGGAACACATACCAATTACACATCGTCACTGAAACCGTTTGTTGAAATACGGCTTCTCCCCGCGCGAACGCTCACAGTATATACACGGTATGCACCGGATATCGCGCATCGGTCACTGTACTCGCTACAGTCTCTGCATCCCTACATCGGCTGGTGGATGACCCGGCCGAACGGCACGACGACGTTCATCGATCCACGGGACAGAGCTGTGATGCCATCGCTCAGGATTATGCCTAGCGATGAAAAGATCAATATTACATTGGGAGGGGAATACATTCCTGATCGACGTGTGAATCTTCATCTGTACACGCAGTACAGGGAGATTGAATCGTACCCGGCTTTTGAATCAACGGATATTTATGGAACAACGAATCTGACATACCTTGGAAAAACAAAACTCTTATCCCTTCACGCGGATGGGCGTTATGCGATAACGGATCGGGATATTCTCACTATGCAGATGAGGTTTTCTTACTCAGATAATGATTTTTATAATGAAACCGTACCGCTCGTCGCACCTATAGAAATTGCATCGATGTATACGCGTGAATTCCGCTTCGGTTTGAGGGTTTCCGCGGGATTTGAATTTCTTTACCCCCGCCGGGCAACGTATATTGACAGCGGATCGGAGTCACTTGGCACACTCGTGAATGTTAATCTTGATGTTCAATATCAATTTCATGATATTATGGGTGTATATATAACGTTCGATAACTTATTAAATCAATCATACGAAAGATTCTATACCTATATCGCGCGTCCTTTTTATTTGGAAGGCGGTATACAAATAATTTTTTAAAATAAATTATATAGGAGACTACGATTATGCCAGACATCAATTTAAAAGACGAAGAGGATTTTACCGAAGATAGTAATACCGGTCAGGATAAACCGGAAAGAGCAAAGTTTTACGGCGATGAGGATGGCGGTAATTCCAATAAAAAGTTAATTTTCCTGATTATTATTATACTTCTAATAATAGGAGTTGTGTTATTAAATCAATTTGGCGTCCTGAACCTCTGGGGAACCGGTGATTCAAAAGTGACTGTTGTTTTGCCTCCGCTTGAGGATGAAGCGCTGGACCCGGTGCCCGAACCACGAGATTTGGAATTAAAACAGGCGCCGGAAGAGGAATTGCCCCGTCCGGATGAACCGATCCAGGAGGCGGTTGCACCTGTACCCGGTGAGCGGATACCGGAGACGGCTGCACCCCGTACGGAGGAGCCACCGTCAAGGCCGGCTACACAGCGTGAAATCACCTTTCCGATCGATGAACCTCCGCCGGGCACGGGTAGATTCACACTGCAGATTTCTTCATGGCAAAGTCGTACCAACGCGGAGAGGCAGGCAAATGAAATCAGAGAAGCCGGTGAAGAGGCCTATATATCACAATCAACCGTAAACGGATCCACATGGTATCGGGTGCGGGTAGGGCGATATCTAACATTTGAAAGGGCAGAGAATGCTGCACAGAATTTAGAACACCTTCTCGAAGCCGGCTGGTGGGTAGATTTTATCGATAACTAACTTTTCTGAAGGGATAAAAAGAAGGAGTACATATGGATTATCTTTCGATCGTTGCACGCGGTGGTTGGTTAATGCTGCCGATATTTATTTGTTCTATTATTGCGGTCTTTATTATAGTCGAACGTTTTCTTGTGTTACGTCGGGCCAGGATGGACGTGGGACAGTTCATGCTGAAAATAAAAAGTATTTTACACCGCGGCGATGTTGAAGGCGTAAGGAGCTTTTGCGCTCAGAAAGAATCGCCCCTCGCACACATACTTAAAAAAGGTATCTCGAAATATAATGAAGGATGGGATAAGGTCCGTGAAGCAATTGAAAATCAGGGGAAGGTTGAAATATTCAATCTTGAAAAAAGACTCAACGTTCTCGGTACTATTGCCGGACTTGCTCCTCTGATCGGATTTCTCGGAACGGTTACCGGTATGATTCTCGCGTTTATGCGAATTGAAACGCTTGGCGGCAATGTGAATCCATCGGATCTTGCCGGCGGTATATGGCAGGCATTGCTGACTACCGCGTTTGGGCTTTCTGTCGGTATAATTGCGTACGGTTTTTATAACTATTTTGTGACACGTGTTGCGCGTTTTGTACACGAACTCGAAATGACCTCAACCGAATTCCTCGAGATACTCAAAAGCGGGGATAAGCATACCGACGATCAATCGCGGGCACAACGCCGTGCAAGTAAACCGGTCTATGAGGAAGATTACTTTAAAGAGAAAGAAGGATAACGATGAAGTTTAAGGCCGAAAATAAACTATTGGCGATGTTCAGCTATGCTTCGTTGACCGACATTGTGTTTTTACTCCTGATTTTTTTCCTGCTTTCGTCTTCGTTTGTTATTCAGCCCGGCATTAAAGTGCAGCTTCCGCATGCTGAGACGGGTGAACCCCAAACCGAACGACAGGTTATTATTACGGTTACCGAAGCCGGTAATATATTCTTCAATAATGAGCAAATATCGATCGGTGAACTTGGTGCCCGATTGCTTCCTGTTATGGAACGTGACCCTGAAAACGTTGTTATTATACAGGCGGACAGGACTGTAAGTTTGCAAAACACCATAGAAGTTATTGACATCGCAAAAGCAGTAGGTGCTACACGCTTTAATATTGCGACCGAACCGTTAAGACGGTAGGAGGAATACAGTGGAGAAAGAAAAATTACATGGTTGGATTGGAACGGTTATTGTTCACGGACTTATCATCATATTATTCGGAATAATGAAAGTATCCCTGGACGTAGAACTACCCGAATTTGTAGAGGTCTCCTGGGGAACGATAACGCAGCAACAACCCGCACGCGCCCAGGAGCAACCCCGTATTGCACGGGCAGAACAGCAGCCGGTGATAGCAGAACGACGCGAGACCCCGGTTACACGACGACCTGTCGATCTGCCGGAACGCAGGAATTTGCAGCAGGACGACGAGATTATTCGTCTCCCGGAACGTGATCGTGTTGATCTTGCCCAGCGAATATCCAACGACCGCGAACAACCGGATGAAGAATTACGAAACCGTCGCGATCGGGATGCCGGAGCTATACTCGGTGAACGCGACAGGTTCCAGCTTCAGATACCGGATACTATTCGCGGTGAATCGCCCGTCGCAACCGGTGCCTCACCCGAACGGCGCGATACGGATCAGGAAATTTCCTACGCTCTCGAATGGGTTGGGAATGTGACGCGCCAGAAAGTGGGTGGCACTCTCCCGGATTATCCTCAGGGTGTCAATGTTGAAGCGGTGATACGTTTACGGGTGACGGTGTTTCCGGACGGGGCGGTAAAGTCGGTTCATCCGGTACAGCGCGGGAATCCGCGTCTGGAAGAAGCAGCGCAATCGGCAGTGAGATACTGGCGTTTTGAGTCGCTCAGCCGTGCTCAACCCCAGGTCGAACAGGATTGTTTTATTACTTTTCATTTCACGCTACAGTGATCCGGCCGAACAATTTTTCTTCAACGAGTTCACAAATAATGTGAGCTGCGGTTATTTGACCTTCCTGGATCCGTTGCGTGTCTCCGGAAGGTATACGAATTGTGTGGTGACAATGTCGGAGGGCATTACCGCCCTGATCTCCGAGTAAACCGATTGTAATCAAACCCCGTTCGTTTGCAAGCTGAACCGCATTGATAATATTCGGTGAATTCCCGCTTGTGCTTATTGCAATAAGAATATCACCCTGGTTTCCAAGTGCTTCGACCGCCCGTGAGAAAACATGCTCATATCCAAGATCATTAGAACCGGCGGTGAGGTACGATGTATCGGTTGTGAGCGCGATGGCGGGCAGGGCCGGACGTGTTCGCTCCGGACTCAGTCGGATAACAAACTCCGTTGCTATATGCTGTGCATCGGCAGCGCTGCCTCCGTTTCCGCAGAGAAGAATTTTTTTCCCGTCTCTAAAACAGTTCGTCAATAATTCTGCAGCTTTCATTATATCCTCGCTGCACATGTCTATCATTTTTTTCTTAACCTCGGCACTTGCGTTGAGGTGCGATGATAGTATCTCGAAATCGGATAAAGACATTTTATTTACCTGAATAATGTGATTAGAAACAGAACGATTCCGGCATAGATACCAGCCGCAACATCGTCAAGCATGATACCCCAGCCGTGCTGCAATTCTTCGAGCTGCCGCGCGGGCGGTGGTTTTGTAATATCAAAAAATCTAAACAGGATAAAACCGGCCGCAAGATTGAACCAGGTTATCGGGACGAATAACATCGTCACCCACATACCGACCACCTCATCGATCACGACAACCTGAGGATCTTTACCAAGTGCAGCCTCAAATTTTTTGGATACCCATACACCGATAATAAAAGCAATTATGATGAGTAATGCCAGAATAAATGTATGGATACCGGGGAAGAAAAATAAAGGAAGGAGTGCTATCAGTGACCCCGCGGTACCCGGTGCAACCGGTGAATACCCCGCGAAAAATGCGGTTGCGATGCATTTTGAAATAAAAGACAGCCCGGCGTCCCGCTTAATTTGGTTTGGTTGATTTGCTGTTGACGGCATAGAGCTCGGCTATCATTTTTCGGTTTTCAAAGAGATAGATTATACCCGTCCAAACTGTCAATACAGTAACGGCAAGCATCAGAACATACATAAGTATCGGATTAAGAAGGATGTCGAAAGCATCCGGCCTCAGACTATATATCCCCGGTGAGTGTCGTGCGACATATACTATCAAAATATAGTACAGGACAACCATCTGTACGGTCGTTTTGATCTTAGCGCCTTTCGATGCATAAAAAGCTTTTCCTTTGTATTCGGAATATCCGCGTAGAATAGTGATGAGAATATCCCTCAGGGCGATGAGTATGACCATCCAGAGTGGTGCCAGACCTATTACAACAAATCCTATGAACGCAGCTGATGTTAAGATTTTATCTGCCAACGGATCGAAGAAACGTCCCCATTCACTCTGGTAACCGAATTTACGTGCAATCATACCGTCATACCAGTCGGTCAGTGCGGCGACAAGAAAAACGACAAGTGCGATTTGCTTGGAGCTCGCTGAATCCTGAAAAAGGAAATAAAGAAAGACCGGCGTCAGTATGATACGTAGTGTTGTTAATTGATTCGGTATCGTCATATATAATTTTTTTCAGAAGCGCATACAGTGACAGGTTGTAAAACAGTATAAGGTACCATGAAAAAATCAGATGTTCAAGTTAGAAAATTCAGACACGGTCAATAGTAAGGAACCGGTCGATCGAGTAACGACCCGCACCTTTGATGAGGATATAAAATGAGATCAGCAGGAATAATGCCGCGAGTTCATAACGCATATCTGTAATAAGATGTCTGTAAACAGCAACACCCATATTTATCGAAATAAAGAGCGCTGCATAGCGGGTATATAATCCGGCAGCAAAGAACAATCCTCCGATAAACTCGGTTAATGCGGATATTGATGCGAATAGTAAAGGTATCGGAAATCCTAAAGATGCCACCGTGTCGGCGAATCCCCACGATTCTCCGTGGACTACATGTGCCCAGAGCCCGGTTACCTTTCCCCATCCGTGGAGGAAAGAAAGGAATAACCCACTACCCGCCCGGAGTGCAAAGAGGCCGAAGTGTTCAAGAACTGAAAGTCGGGCAAGGAAAGTCATTATTTTGCCATTACACCGCTTTTTGTACTTTACCGGATCTCAAGCAACTCGTACACACTTTAATTTTTTTTACGCTGCCGTTAATAACGGCGCGAACACTCTGTAAATTAGGTAACCAACGCCTGCGTGTTTTATTGTTTGCGTGGCTGATATTATTCCCGGTAACCGGACCTTTTCCGCAAATATCACAAACTCGTGCCATAATGCTGTCTATATATTCTAGTAATTGTTGAAAATATTTAAATTTAGAAACACTAAATGTAACAATATTTATGAAAATTTGCAACATAAATTATGAATAATGCCTTAATCCGTGTATAAATATCATTTTTTTTCCACAGATATGTGTCCCACAGACGTCTATAAAATTATCTGTGGGACTTTAATCTGTGGGAGTGTTATTTGCATTAGATTCTGTATAATCGTGGGGTTTTAATTTTTTTTTCTCCCACAGATATGTGTCCCACAGACGTCTATAAAATTATCTGTGGGACTTTAATCTGTGGGAGTGTTATTTGCATTAGATTCTGTATAATCGTGGGGTTTTATTTTTTTTTCTCCCACAGATATGTGTCCCACAGACGTCTATAAAATTATCTGTGGGAATTTAATCTGTGGGAGTGTTATTTGCATTAGATTCTGTATAATCGTGGGGTTTTAATTTTTTTTTCTCCCACAGATATGTGTCCCACAGACGTC
>SL_3KL_010_SEDDRAFT_10006986_pt1 | contig 10046 bp, 9 predicted proteins | sample SodLakKL_010_SED_2_FD_10381 | JGI IMG/M metagenome (IMG submission 10381)
CGCTATACGGACGCGATCAAACCCCAGTTCTCCGGCCCAATCTTTAATTTTTTCTTTGACATCCATCGGTTCCATAAATAGCTAAATAATTGAGATATAAAGTGCTCACACAAGATTTCTTCTCTCAATCAATCGTTTGAGAAATATACAAATTGAAGGAAGATTAAACAATACCCTTTTCTTTTTTCTTTATTATTCCGACCCCCTAAAATTAGAGGTCCATGGTAAAAAAATCGACTTTACTGGCTTTTGTCCTCCTCATTGCCACACTATTCAATGCGTGCAAATACGATACCGAAACGGATTTATTCCCGTCTGTAGAGCAATGCGAAACCGAAGATATGTCATTTGAGAGGGATATTCTGTCCATTTTTGAAACCCATTGCAATAACTCACTTTGTCATGGAGGAACTTTTCCACAGGGTCGCATACCCCTGTGGAATTTTGAGGGGGTCAGAGAGGTCGTCATTGATGGCAGACTGATTGGAGCTCTTAGGCACGAAAGTGGGTTCAATCCAATGCCGGAGGGAGGTGATATGCTCAGCGACTGTCTCATTCGTAAAATTGAAGCCTGGATCCTACAGGGGTTTCCCGACAATTGATTTTAAAAAGTTTAAGAATTCAGAAGTGTGACAAATAATAATTCTACAAAAAAACAGGATATTTTTTTTCGCCGAACCTATCTATAATAGAAAGTAGACAGCAGAGTACCTATTAAGGGTTTGTTAAGGGCGTAATAATGAAAGGAATTTTTATTACATTTGGCTTATACAACTTAAGCTGGTACTACTTTCTCCGACTTAAATTATTTTAGACAAGGATTCGAACAGAAAAAATCAACATTTATTTTACTTAATTAATCAACAGCCTTCCATTAAAATTTTAACAAATGAGATTTATACTTATACTCAGTGCCATTTTATTTTCAGCAAGTCCCCTGCTCAGTCAATGGGTACAAAAAAACAGTTCAGTAGTTACTCAGAGGCATCATCCCGTGACCTTCACCCTGGATGACACCGCCTATTTACTGACCGGGACCACCATACAGAGCAATCCCAATGGCACCAGTTCTTTTTTTAGGTACAACGACGAACAGGACAACTGGACTCAACTCGACGATTTTCCCGGAGGAGCGCGTTCTTACGCCTATGCAGCAACTTATGGAGGAAAGGCTTATTTCGGTTTTGGCTCCTTTGATTTCAACTCCTTTTTCAACGATTTGTGGAAATTCAATCACGAAACCCAGGAGTGGACCGAGCTCACCCCTTGCCCTTGTGCAGGGCGGGCACACCCGGCCTTTGTCGCGCACAATGGTAAGATTTTTGTTGGCCTTGGACAGGGACCTGCAGACAGAAATGATTGGTGGGAATACGATATCGCAACGGATGAATGGACACAGCGCCCCTCGCTGCCAGGCCCCGGGAGGCATCACCCCTATCACTTTGCTGCGGGAGATTACGTCTACGCCGGATTTGGCCACAGCGGCTCTAATTATTATGCCGACTGGTATAAATACGATCCTGTTGAGCACTCATGGACTCGAATGAATGATCACCCTGCGGGTCCCAGAGTAGCGGGACAGGAGTTCAGTCACAACGGCTATGGTTACGTAATAAGTGGCGATGGTGACAATCACCTCAACTTACAGGACGGCGAATTCTGGAGGTATGAACACGAAGAAGACAGCTGGTCTCGTTTGCCCGATCATCCGGGCAATCCTTCCGACGGAAGAGTCGGTCGATGGGCACCGGGGGCTTTTGTCCTTAAAGATCACGTGTATTTCTTTGGGGGTGTCAACCGAGGAGGTCAAATCCTATTTGGGGATATGTATAAGTTTCACCTGGAAACGCCCACTCCAACGACCGACATAGCCGTGGAAGATCACGCCTTTCAAATTTACCCCAATCCCGCTTCCGATTATCTGACATTGGAAATAGCAGATGAGACTTTGGAGCCCAAACGAGTAAGTGTTTTTGATCTTCAAGGAAGAGAGTTGATGCGATTGCCTCTCACGGGTAATCGGGTAGACATCAGTGAATTGAGCAATGGATTATACTTCTTACAGCTCGAATCCAATTCAGCAACTGAAGTACGGTCTTTTATTAAAAACTGATTTGGGGGCCATTCATCGGTTTGGTTTCAACGGATCAAGTGGCTCACTTTTTCCATTACATGACTGACCTCTATCATTTGCATGCTCTTCTCAGCGCATAAATAATCTTGGGAGGACTTAATCTTTCCGTAAATGGTGCAGGGTCTACAGGGTAGATCGGCCTGCACAATTCCCCCTTCATTGTTGAGAGGGCCAAAACCTGCAGCGGGATGGGTCGGACCCCAGATCGAGATGACCGGCACACCACTAATGGCCGCCATATGCATATTGGCAGAGTCCATGCAAATCATGGCCCGCAATTTTTTCATAATTTCCAGTTCTTCACTCAGTTTAAACGACCCGGCAATGAGATGGTCTTTTTCGGGCTGGTATAGATGTAGCTTCAGTAGACTTATTTCCCTTCCACCGGCACCGAACCAAAGGGGAGTCCACCCCTCACTACGCAATTTTTCTGCCAGCAGAGATACCCTGTGGAGGGGCCATTCCTTAGAGGGGTGAGCCGCAAAAGGGGCAATACCCACCCAGGACTGTTGATGTCCTTCACTCAAAAATTTGCTGACCCTTTGGCTGGAATCACCGAGGCGCGGCAGTGCCAATGGACCTTGAGTGAGACTCAATCCGGCATCCCTGAACACGTTCGCATAGCGCTGTGTGGTATGCATCAATGGCTGTGAGTTGGCCGCTCCCCTTTTCAGGAGTCGCTTTTTCTCTTTTCTCCCCTTATCTACCACACAAACAGGCACCCCTCCAATACTAAAAAAAGTCCGAAGCACCTTGGATCTCAGAGAATCGTGGAGGTCAATGACGGTGTCATAGGAGTTACTGCGAAGATCCCGGTAAAGTCTTCTGAGACCCAAAATACCCTTGTGGCGTTTTTTCAAATCTACTTCCGGAAATCCCAGTCGCTCGTTCTCTTCAAAAAAAGACCTAAAAAAAGGGCGCGTCAGAAAATCGATCTCCAGATCCGGATTGGCCTCCAAAACAGTTTTAATGACCGGGGAAGTCATGGCCACATCTCCCATGGCGGAAAACCTGATTGCGAGAACCCTTTTTTTTATCCTTTTTTCCATGCTAAGAAATACTGCCCTGTGAAAATTCTACAGACCGGCCATTCCGCCATTCAATACTAAACACCTAAGCACGCTCTCCATCGGTCCAACACTCAACCAGCCGAAAAAGATCTTATGGTGCCAGTTCAAATGACTAAAAACCCAGACTGGATTACTGTTTTTTCCCGTAAAGAACCGGATTCAGGGTCTCGTCATTATACATTTTCATTTGGTGGTAGACTCTGGCAATGCGCTCGCCGGATTGTATGTCTTCAATCAACTGATCAATGGCCAGGCAAAGGTCTTTTTGCTGTTCTTTCAAGGTATTCAACTTCCTCATACAAGCTGCCTTGTGGTCATTTTCCGCATCCGCTCTTCCGGCCTCAATATTCATGTGGAAAATTTTGAGTGAGAGAATGGACAATCGGTCAATGGCCCAGCCCGGACTTTCCGTATTGATTCTTGCCGAAGGAGAAAACGCCTCCGGTCCGATGGCTCTGAGCAACTGATCGTCCAGTTTTTCTACCGTTTCAGTACGGTGCTGATTGGACTTATCGATGCGTCTTTTTATCTCCATCCCGTAATCCGAATCAATGTGCGGATCCCGGACGATGTCTTCCAAATGCCATTGGACAGTATCTATCATGCATTTATCGTAAAGAACTGCTCGGTAATCATCCTGATCATAGGGATTTTCAGGGCGGTGGTCTACATCGTCCCTGATGTGGTAGTCGTCTATAGCCCTTTCAAAGACACGGACCATTTCACGGGAATTCCAATCTGACATATACTTGAGTTTTTTTTGCAAAGATAAGACAATAAACGGGTTTGTAAAACGGGCTAGAGGGGTTGCCTGGACTTGAGCTTAAGAGCGTATAAATCCAGTCGGCGGTCCTTCAGATTGCGCACACTGCCATAGTTGTGCAATTCGTTGAGCAGAGTCAGATCGCAATCCGCCAGCAGAGTCATCTCTGTATTGGGGGTGGTTTGTGCCTTAATTCCGTCGGAGGGAAAAGCAAAATCAGAAGGAGTGAATACAGCGGACTGGGCGTATTGAATGTCCATATTGTTGACTCTTGGTAAATTGCCTACGCACCCGGCCATAGCGACATAGCACTCGTTCTCAATGGCTCTTGCCTGGGCACAACGCCTCACTCTCATATAGCCGTTTTGAGTGTCCGTCAAAAAGGGAACAAAAAGTATTTTCATATCCTGCTCGGAGAGCAATCTGGAAACTTCGGGAAACTCCACGTCGTAACAAATCAAAACACCGATCTTTCCGCAATCTGAATCCATGGTTTGCAGTATCGTTCCACCGGACATGCCCCAGTTAGAAACTTCTGAAGGAGTAATGTGCAGTTTGGTATAGCGCTCATAGGTTCCGTCCCTGCGACAAAAATAACCCACATTGTAGAGTTTATCTCCATTCACCAATGGCATGCTGCCGGTAATGATATTGATGTTGTAAGAAATGGCAAATTCCAGCATCTTATCCCGCAGGGGTTCCGTGTACTGCGCGAGTTCCCGAATGGCTTTGGCCTCAGACAGGTGATTGTATGGAGCCATAAGTGGAGCATTAAAAAGTTCGGGAAACAAAATAAAGTCCGATTGATAACCACTCACTGCATCCACAAAAAACTCAACTTGTTCACACAGTGCCTCCACAGATTTAAAAGGCCTCATCTGCCACTGCACCAGTCCTATTCTGACCACTTCCTTTGGCTCGTTAACCAGATTAGGCGTTTCCTGGTAGTATATATTGTTCCACTCGAGTAAGGTGGCAAACTCCATTGAATCCTTGTCCTCGGGCATGTAGTTTTTCAGAATTTTTTTGACGTGAAAATCGTTGGCCAACTGAAAAGAAAGGGTGGGGTCGTGAATCTCCTTCATCCTCACTTTTTCGATGTAATTTCTCGGACTGACCTTTCCCGCATAGGCTTTGTATCCTGGAATGCGCCCTCCTGCAATAATGGCTTTTAGGTTGAGATTTTCACACAATTCCTTCCTGGCGTCGTACAGCCTGCGGCCCAGTCGCATCCCCCTGAAGTCCGGATGAACAAACAAATCAATTCCGTACAGTACATTGCCCTTGGAAGTGTGGGTGCTAAAAGTCTCGTTTCCCGTGATTTTTTGATAACTGTGGTTGTCTCCAAATTTATTGTAATCTACAATTAAACTCAATGCACAGCCCGCGATCTGATCGTTGACCACCACACACAACTGACCTTCCGGAAAGACATCCAATAACTTTTCTATGTGTTTGGACTCCCAATACCCCCCTATCCAGTCCGGATAAGCCTCCATCATCGATTCCCTCAGACCCAGGTAATCCTCTATTTTCAAATTGCGCAAATCAATTTTTATATCTTCCGCCATAATGCTAGTTTGTAAAATTTCCAACCCTAAAGTTACTACTTCCAATGAACACGCCCTCAATGCCCGAGAGTAAAAACCACAAAAAGACCATCCGAAACCGGTTAAAATTCATTGCACCGGAAAAAATATGGCGTCAAAATAGTGGATCAACCCTCAACCAGCAAGGGATTCCTCCGCTTTCATCTGTGACTCGTTTTTCTCATGCAATTCACCATTCCACGATACAAACCTTTGATTCCGGAGACATCTACCGGATCCTTATCAACGACTCAATTGCTTTTTAAGAGGTTTGTTGACAACAAAACCACACAGTAATTTGTGCATCCACCCGACCCTTGTCCCCGGCCGAAAAAAATGAGACGGGAACCAGATTTTTTATCCGAAATTTTTCTACGGCCTACCGAAGGCAAAAAAATCCTTAAATTTACATTTCGTTTTTCCGAATTAACATAGCAAACAGAAAAGCGATCCTGAAAAAGCGGAAAACGTCTGTATTTAAAAAAAAAGTGGCTAATCCGAATGTTTTAATTAAAACCGGCAGCATTGAAGGGGTCATTTTAAGGTCTGCAATGCGGGCCGATCCATTAGAAAATTTAACCAACCAATATGGATACGGGAATCCAGTGGAAGTCGATATTTAATCTCAAATCACTGTTATTTACACTGACGGGGGTTTTTTGTGCGGTGGTGGCCCTGAAGGGTTTTATGCTTCCCAACCATTTTCTGGACGGCGGAGTAACCGGTGCCTCCATTCTCCTGGAGGATATACTCGGCATTCACATCAGTGTATTGATTGTGGTATTCAATCTTCCTTTTCTCATTATTGGTTACCGAAAAATCGGAAAGACCTTCAGCATTCACGCCCTGATTGCTATTCTCTTACTGGCCGTATTGTTGTACTTTATTGAAATTCCCATGGTGACTTCCGACAAAGTATTGATTGCGGCATTTGGGGGATTTCTAATCGGCTTGGGGATCGGCCTGGTGATAAGGGGTGGTGGAATAATTGACGGTCTGGAAATACTCGCAGATTACACCCATAAAAAGTCGGGGTTTACCACCGGCGAAATCATTCTCGCACTCAACTCTGCCATGATACTGGCCGTAGCTTATGAGTATGGAATTGAAACCGGAATGTACTCCATCCTCACTTATTTTACTGCCATGAAAACATCGGATTATGTGGTCGATGGTTTTGAGGAGTTTACCGCTTTGAGCATCGTTTCCTCCCGGGACGAAAAAGTCAAAAATTTGCTGGTCAATAAAATGGGGAAGGGAATCACGGTCTACAAGGGCGAGCGCGGCTATCTTCCGGGTGCTTATGATCAACACCAGGAGTGCGAAATCATCGTAACGGTCATTACCCGGCTCGAGGTTTACAACCTGGAGAGGGAGATTTTAGCCGTAGACCCCAAGGCTTTTATGTATGTACAGAGCATTAAAGAAGTAAAAGGAGGGCTGCACAATCGATCTTTTTCCCGTGAACTGGAAGGTCAGGATCGCTCTTAATCCGAGTTGAGTCAATGACACTTTTTTTTCGGACCCTTTACTATCCCGTATTCGGTCCAGGTTTTATTCCCTTTTTTGGTCTCCTCTCTTATGGATAAGTTTTTACGGATGGACGCCTCTGTTTTATAGCCTCTGGGATGGTCGAGATGAATGCAAATAGCCGAGTACCTGATTTGTTTGGATGTAATTCCATAATTAATCAATCGCTCACCAAGCTCTCTGTCTTCACCCCCGTATTGCATGCGTTCATCAAATCCATTGACCTCCATTATATCCGCCTTCCAACCACTTGCATTGTGGCCATTCCAGCTCGCTCTCGTGCGAGTCAGACGATTTAATAATTTCCTGATTGGTTCGCGGGAAGTAAATTTTAAGTTTTTTATGGAGGTTCTCATTCCCCTTTGCTTCAACCATCCCAAATCAAAACACTTCTGTTGTTGAATATCAGAAAAATCGATTGATTTCGATATGGACATCGGGAGTTTGTGGTATCCTCCTGATAAAAAATAACCCGGTTCCCTGTATCGCATATGAACTTTTAGAAAATCACTCCTGGGAATACAGTCCCCGTCACTCATCAGCAAATAATCTGCCCGGGAAGCCAAAATGGCTTTGTTCAGGATTTTGGTCTTTTGAAACCCGTCATCCTCTTGCCAGACATGTGTAACCGGAAAATCAACCCTGTTCGCAAAGTCCGCAATCAGTTCTTTAGTCTCCACGCCCGACCCATCGTCTGCTATTACCAGTTCAAAATCCTTAAATTCCTGAACTCTGTACCCCTCCAGTGTTTTGGATAGCCAATCGGGCGCATTGTACGTGCTGATGATTACAGATATTTCAGGCTTATTGCTCATATCAAATACTGGGTTATAACCCAAAGGGAGTCGGGAATCCTGCTGGTGAGCAAAGATACCATTTTTCAAAAAAAACAGAAAGTCTACCAGCCGGAAAGAAAAGTCAATACGTCACAAAAAAATATTAAATCTGCCTTTTTTTCAACTTTTTAGGCTTTTAAAAGTTGTTTTTTTATAAGTTAGGATCCAGAAAGGTGACTTCAAAGGATTATGACCTGCTCTGACAAACACACTGACCGAAATTAGGGTAAAACGGGATCTCGAGACCACCAGCGTATTTTAAACCAAAAAATGTTAAAGGAATCGGTTGCTTTAAAAGTTCTTCGGCCTACGCTAAATCAGGATTACAATCCAACCATTACAAAGAACCGCACAGGGAACTGCAGCCATGTCAAATAAATGGGCTGGCGATCAGTTATATCAAGGAAGATATCGCGAGAGTGTTGGTTTGTTTTTTCATTTGTAGTTTGTCTTTAAAAAAAATGTACAATTTCACTACCCGACTCAATTAACGGCCCTTAGCGCTTAGGATTCAGAATGCATCGATACAATACAGTGGGATGCCATTCAGCTCATGTGATGCGATGTACATTTTTGTTTTACATATCAGAAATCCGAATACTATTATTTTAATTAATAAAAAACGACAACCATGAACTTACACAATAAAGAAATCATTGAAAAATTATTGTCGGTAGACGAGGGGCCCTGTCTTTCACTGTACATGCCAACTCATCGGACTCATCCTGAAAACCGACAGGATCCTATACGCTTTAAAGCCATGGTAAACCAACTGGAGGAGTCTCTTTTAAAAAAATACGAGCCGGGAGAGGTAAAAGAACTCCTCAAGCCCTTTGCCGAATTGCAAAAGGATGATAAATTTTGGAATCACACCTTAAATGGAATTGCCGTTTTTAGTCATCCCGGTTTTACAGAAACGATCAATCTACCCGTATCGGTTGAAGAACTGGCTGTAGTGTCGGACAGTCTGCACACCAAACCTCTTTTAAAGTACTTGCAATCGGTCGACCGATACCAGATTTTGGGGTTGACGCGTCACGACATTCGATTATTTGAGGGAAATCGCCATTCACTTTCCGAAATACCCATTCCGGTTGAGGTACCCAAAACCATAGAAGATGCTCTCGGGTCGCAATTGACAGACGATCACACTACCGTTTCGTCCTATGGCGGCACTTCGGGTGAAAGTTCCGTCATGCGTCACGGCCACGGAGGCAGAAAGGATCAGATAGGACTGGATGAAGAGCGGTTTTTCAGGGTGATTGCGGATGCTGTTTTAGAAAATTGTTCTAAACCCAGCGGTTTGCCATTAATTCTGGCAGCTCTTCCCGAACACCACAATCTATTCCAGGAAGTCAACAAAAATGAATTTTTACTACCCAAAGGCATACCGCTGGACCCCAAATCCGCTTCCACCGATAAACTTAAAAATGAAGCCTGGAAAATCATGGAACCGGAGTACGCTAAAAAGCTCGCGGGTTTGGCAGAGGATTACATGCAGGCCAAATCCAGGGGAGAGGGAACCGACGACCCCAGGGAAGCTGCTGTTGCCGCGGCAGAAGGTCGAATCGACACCCTATTGGTGGAATCGAACCGCGTAATACCGGGGAGAATTGAAGATTTACTGGGGAAAAAAACACGAAAAAGCGATTTATCAGACCCCAAAGTGGACGACCTCCTCGACGACATGGGTGAAATGGTAATTAAAATGGGAGGACAAGTTGTTGTGGTTCCCTCTGAAAAAATACCTGCTAAAAGTGGCCTGGCAGCCATTTTTCGGTATTGAATCAACGCCCATTTACCTCGGCCAACCCGCTCCTTTTTAAAGGACGATTAAAATTTTTTATTAAAAAAAAACAAATATGAACATTCAAATCAATACCGACAACAATGTAAGTGGAAATACAGATTTAGAAAGCACCTTAAAAAGTTATATCACTTCTGACCTCGAACGATTCAGCGACCAGATCACGCGAATAGAAGTTCACCTCTCAGATGAAGATGGCGACAAGAATGGGATAAATGACCGAAGATGCTTGCTCGAAGCCCGACTGGCGGGCATACAACCACTTGCAGTTACCAATCGAGCCAATTCCGATGAGTTGGCCGTAAGTGGCGCTTTAG
>SL_3KL_010_SEDDRAFT_10006987_pt1 | contig 10046 bp, 6 predicted proteins | sample SodLakKL_010_SED_2_FD_10381 | JGI IMG/M metagenome (IMG submission 10381)
CCTGTGCGCACCGCGCTGTACCTGCCGCGGCATGGGCGGCTGCAGGAAGTGTGAACCAATGAGTTCGCCAGGAAAGTGAACGTCGGCCTGGATAATCCGGCCCTCAAGAAAGCGTTGAGCGGATAACAGACGGCTTTCCGAGCCCGATCACTGTGCCGGGTGGAGTTCAAGCGCAGCTGCGGGAACGGCGTTCACATCCGGATACAGAGCGCGCATGTCGCCGTCGATCCACGACTGGATCTGGTTGGCGTAGTGCGGACTGATGAAATGCCCGGACTGGCCGCCGGGAATCACCGCACGACCGCGAATCGGGATGTCCATCTCGAGTACGACACGGACCGTGGCACCATGACTGACCTGGAATGGTCGATCATAACCATATCCCGCGCGCCCAACCGTGGCGTGGCCGCCCCACATGGGAAACGGGCCACGGTCCAGCCAACGCCCCAGCCAGGGTGCGGCCGAGGAAAACTCGTGGCGCAGGGTCATATGATGCAGGGTATCCAGACGCCAGGTGCTTATATCCTGACCCAGTTCATTCCTCAGCCAATCCAGGGCATCGTTCAGGGCCGACGTCATTATTCCTTCCGCGTCTTCTCTCCACCATGGCGATTCCGGATCATCAAGCAGGCGTTCAATAGCATGATTGACCAGGTAGTTGTAACCGAGCAGTTCGCCGTATAGCGCTTCACCCAGCTCCCGCTCGAACAAGCGTTCGATCAACGCCAGATACCAACACTCAAAGATCAGTGCTGCTGCCGAATCCGCCGTGTTCATCGGCTGAGTCAGCCATGCATCCAGCAGCGCGACGGCCGCGCCGCCATGGTCATCGGACGGGATCTTGAGCAAGTCAAGCATGCGCGGCAGGTCACGCCTGGCCTGAACATTGTAGACGTCGGTCTGGAGTGCAGCCACGCTCTTGAGGTCGTGATCGTCACGTCCGTCGAGCACCTCCCGAATGCGGCGCATGCGATAACCCGGGGCATTGTCATTGGAGAGCAGGTACGGCCATTCCGCATCATGAACCCGGGCATTGGCCGCCGCCGCAAAGCCGTCCGGCGGATTGAAGAGGATCGGCATCTCGTCGGTGGGCACCATGCCGGTCCAGATCATGTCGCCATCGTCGGTCACCGGTAACAGCCCATGTCCGCTTCGACGAATCGGCAGCAGGCCGATGGTGCGAAAACCGATATTGCCCGCGGTATCAGCCCAGGTCACGTTGGAGACCGGCGCGGGGAAACGCGCCATGGCGGCATCGAATTCCACGGCATTGCTCGCCAGATTCATTTCGAGCAGGCCGTCCATGCCGGCAGTCCCGATATCCTGCCCCGTCCACCGCAGCGCCAATGGCGGATCATCGGATATCAACGGACCATGACGCGTGAGAACACGCTCGGCAGTCACCGGCTCGCGGCCACGAACCGGAATATCGATCTGCTCGACCCGCCCACGGTGCCATTCGCTACCATCGAAAAAACGGGCCGGATCCTGCTCATCGGCTTCCAGCACGACCAGATCCTGGCTGTCACCAATATTGGTGAAGCCCCAGGCCAGGTGGTCGTTGAAGCCGTTGATGAAGCCGGGCAATCCCGGCACCGACCAGCCGCGCAGCTGATGATCCCCGTAGAACAGGTGCAGCTCGTAGAACAGGTTGGGCAACCCGAGTGCGTCGTGCGAATCGAACGCGAACAGGGCCCGGTCGGATCCGCTGCGCCCCGGCGCCACCACCCACCCGTTGGAGCCGAAACGGATCGAGGCACCATGCGGCCGTGTTGCCGGGGAAACGGCCCGGGTAAAGGCCAGGACCTCATCGAGTCGGGATGCAGCTTCCCCGGGCTCCACCTCGCCCGCCGTCCAGATGTAGGGAAACTCCGGGTCGGACTCGGACAGTGGCAGGAACACGTCCAGGCGCTCGGCATCAAGCACCTCGCTCAGCGCAAGTCGCAGGATCTCGCGGTCGTGATTGCCGGCCGAGTCAAACGCCATCAGCGCACCGAGGGCAAATGCATCTTTCTTGTTCCACGGAGCCGCTTCGGCACGCGCCAGCAGGTATTCCGGCGGTGGCTGGCGCAGGCTGGCGATGCCGGCATTGACGCCACCGGCATAGGCCTTGACCAGTGTCAGCAGTCGATCGCTGGCATTGGCAGCCAACTGATCACGCATATCCGGCACACCCGCGCGCCACAACGCTTCATCGGTATCGAGCAGGTCTTCTCCCAGCAACTCGGCCAGGCGCGCATTGCCGGCGCGCCGCAGCAGATCCATCTGCCACAGACGTTCACGGGCGTGCAGAAAGCCCTTGGCAAACACCGCGTCATCCAGCGAGTCGGCCTCGACATAGGGTACGGCCTGCGCGTCGAAACGGATGGTCACCGGGGCCTTGAGCCCTTCCAGTTCAAGCTGTCCCGACTGAGGGAGACGAGAGCCGGTCATCAGCCAGGCAATGGCCAGACCGGCGGCCACCACTGCACCGACAACCACGAGAAGCGCCATCTTCAACCATAACGAGAGGCCGTTGCTTCTGCGACCGGTCACGACGCCACCCGATCTGGCGCGGATGGATCCTCCATGCCATGCCTTACATCCAGCACGGGCCAGCGCTGGCCTACCCGGCCTTTCTCGATGACCAGCACCTCGCCGAGTGACAGCATGACCTGTTCACTTTGCAGCGGCCGGAAAAAGACGTAGTCATCAACCGCGACCGGGGCCTGGCGCGGCACACTGAAAAACTGCTGGTTGAAGCTGGGGCCGTAAAGTGAACTGGACCTCATGCCTTCCGGCCACTGCGGTCGCGCCGGCCAGCGACCGCCGTAAACAAATACCGTGTCGCGCCGCGACCAGCGCCCCAGCCACTCCAGGAACGGCAGATGAATACCCGCCTGCCGCTTGATGACCGGCGTGGCAATCCAGCCGGCCGGTTCGAAATCGGCAAGCTGCGGCAGATCGAACTCGGCCGGCTTGAGCAACAGCGAGCCGATCGCCAGCTCGTTGAGCGGTGAATCGCTGGCATGGAACACGCAGGTCGGAGAGCCGCTGCCGTTGACCAGCACTGCTTCGGGCAACAGGTGCGGATGAGAGCAATAGGCTGCTTCGAGCAAACGATTGTAGATGGCATTGGAATGATTGACTGCACGTGGTCGACTGACCCAGGGCACCCCTCGTCCGGCATGGGCATCGTAGCCCATGAATCCGGCAACCTGCAGCCGTCCCGAACAGTGATCGATGGCATCAAGCAGGTCGGATACCTCCGTGGCCGAACCGACGCCGCCACGATGCATGCCCACGTCCACCTCGATGACCACACTCATGACCACATCGTGGCGCCTGGCAACGGCGGCGTACTGGTTGACCCGCTCGGGCGTATCAACCAGCCAGTGTAGGCAGCGACGCGCATCGAAGCGGCCCAGTGAGTCGACCCGGCGATAGAAGGCATCAACGGCCGCGGCCGGCAACGGCTTGCCAAGCATCAGGTCGGCATCGGGCCAGCGGCGTGCCGCCTCGACGATGAAGGGCAAATGGAAAACCATCAGCTTGCGCGTGTGCATGGCCGCCATCAGGTAATCGACCAGGCCGGCGCAGGGCAACGACTTCACCACCAGTCGCAGGCGATCGCCGGCGGCGATGTCTCGCATCCGAGAAATGTTCGCATTCAGTGCTGCCGCGTCAATGACAAACGATGGCACGCCCTCCCCGTCCTCACGCAACAGCTTTGACCAGCCGGCGAAGTCGTCCATATTCAGACGCCCAGCTTCGGAATCCATGGCATCAAAGCGACAATATCTGCCGTTGCTTTCATGCTGTTCATGGCTCCGCCCGGGCTTCAGTCGGAGGGTGCTGCAGTCCCATGATCCAGCCGATGACGCGACCCAGCACGAGCTCCATGTACTGCCGATCGATGTCATCGGGTGGATCGATCAGTGCCTTGTGCTCCATCTTCAGGATCACACCAATCAGGATTTCGGCGTCCAGCTCGGGCGTCTGCCGATTGAACAGGGCGGCGAAACGCGTCATCTCGGCCAGCACCGGTTCGCGCGAAGTCTCGTATAGCGCTCGCAACCGCGCATCGTTGAGTGCTTCAAAGTAAAAGTGGTGTTCAACCGCGATACCGGCACGATGGTTCTGCAGCTTGTCGAGCAGGTAATCTACCCCGATTCGGGTCAGCCGGCGGCGCAACTGCTCGCGAATATTGCGACGCCGGCGTTCGGCAGCCGAGTAACGGTGGACATGGTCAAACACCTCTCGCCAGGCCTGCTCCACGCGCGGCCTTTCCCGATCGACAAAGTCGTTGAAGGCCGAAGACACCATGTCGAAGATATCGCTGAAGTGATAGGTCGTCAGCGACAAACTGACGTCCGCCTCGGCAGCGACGGCACGGTGTGTCACGGCACGCACCCCCCCATCGGCAATGACTCGCAGGGTTGCATCCAGAATCGCCTGCCGGGTCTTCTGGCCACGGCTCTGTCGGCCGGCTCCGGTCGCTCTCTCCGGGGCTGTCATCCACGGACTCCACTCATCGTCGAAATTGTACACATCGCAAAGTATTGCACATCCGTACAAAATATGTCATCTTTTATTTGTACGCCCGTGCAATTTCAGGGCCCGAAGCACCACCACCCAAACGCTTTGAGGGTATTTACCATGATCGCCAGGATCGCCATCCACACGTTGATCGCTCTTCTCGTCGGCCTGTTCTGCATGCCCCTGTCCGGTGCCGAGGCCGAAGAAGCGGAAGAGCCATTGATCGATCGGATCTCCGTCACCGCGCAAAAGCGCGAGCAGGACATTCAGGAAGTCCCGATCAGCATTACCGCTTTTACCGAGCAGGAGATCGATCGTCTCGGCATCGACGAATTCATCGACTACGCTAGCCGATCGCCCAATGTCGGGTTTTCCCAGCAAGGCAACCGGGCCTTCACCCGCATGGGCATTCGCGGGGTGACCAACGTCGGTGGCCGGGCCAATTCGGTCGGCATCTATCTCGATGAATTCAATATTGCCCCCAATATTCTGGTTGCCGGCTGGTCGCGCACGCTGGATACACCGCTCTACGACATCGAACGCATCGAGGTCCTGCGTGGTCCGCAAGGCACCTACTTCGGCCGCAACACCCTGGGCGGCGCGATCAACATCACCTCGCGCAAACCCGATCCAACATCCACGTTCGGCGCTTTCCGTACCGAGTTCGACGAACACGGCACCTGGCTGGGACGACTGTCAGGCAATATACCCTTATCGGAACACTCGGCACTGCGCCTGACCGGCTACTATCGCGACGTTGGGGGCTGGATGACCAACCTGGCCGACGACAGCACCAATGACGGCCGTGACCAGGGGTTGCGTGCGGCGTTTCGATACGACAACAACGACAACCTGATCTTCGACCTGTCGGCATCACGCACCGAAGAACGTCAGAATCAGCTCGACTATGTGCCCGCCGGTGTGCTGGCACCCATCCCGCAGCAACTGGTGCAGGTAGTCGATAACTTCCACCTGTTGTTTGCCCAGTTCGACGCACCGCCGATCGATACCAGCCAGTTCCCGGTGTGGCCGCTGCCCGCCACCACGGCACCCCTGTGGCCGGACAACCACGACACCATGGCCAATGATGAACGGCGCCGCTCCGACAGCGATACCGACATCATCATCGGCCGCCTGGAGTACAACTTCGGCAACGGCCTGCAACTGACCTCGGTGACCGGCTACCTCAACAACGACTTTGACCAGGACGGCGATGGCGACGCCTCACCCTGGCCGGCATTCACAGTGACCCGCGAAAGCGAGTCCAGGGGCTGGAGCCAGGAGTTGCGCCTGAGCCAGTTCGACACCGGGCGTGTGGACTGGACTGTCGGTGGCATTTTCTCCAGAGACGAAATCATCGAAACCGACATCAGTACCCACCTGGCCACCGACCCCTACCTTGACGCCTGGGGTGCGCTGCTGTTTGCGCTCGGTGTCGACGACGGGCTGATCGATCTGACCGACCCGGAGATCCAGTTTGCCCTCGCCAACGGTCTGATCCCCTCGATATTCGGGCCGATGACCGTAGGCAATTTCGAAGACACCGACCGCGGCATCGACACCGACAGCTTTGCCCTTTTTGGTGACGCCACCATCTCCCTGACCGACGCCATCGACCTGTCACTGGGGTTGCGCTGGACACGCGACAAGGTCGAGTTCATCGAAGTCACTCGCCCGACCATCACCCTGCCTGTGGGCACCGATATCGTCGACGAGACCTTCTCGAATTTCTCACCGCGCATCGCGCTCAATTGGCGTATCAACAACGATGTTTCAACCTATTTCACCGCCTCGCGCGGCTACAAGGTCGGGGGCATCAATTCAGACATTACTGTTACCGAAGATCAGGCCGTCGCCCAGGTCTATGACGAAGAAACGGCATGGAACTACGAGATCGGTCTCAAGAGCCTGCTGTTCGACAACCGTTTGACGCTCAACACCGCGCTGTTCTATATCGACTGGGATGACATCCAGGTCCGTGGCCAGGATGTACTCAGTCAGCGTCAGTTCGTGCAGAATGCCACCAGCGCCAGCAGCAAGGGTGGCGAGATCGAACTCCTGGCCCGGCTGCACGACCAGTTGACCTGGAACCTCGGCTACGGATATACCGACGCAACGTTCGGAGACTTTCCCAACGCCATCCCCATCGACCAGGTCGGCTTTGGCACCGTGGATGCCACCGGCAACCGCCTGCCCTTTGCACCGCGCAATACCTTCACCACCGGCGCGGAGTACCGCTTCCCCGGCATTGCGGGTACCGACGGCTGGTTCCGGCTCGATTACCGTCATACGGGCAGTCAACATACAGAGGCAACCAATAATGCCGACCGCCTCCTCTCGTCATTCGACCAGGTCGACATCCGCCTGGGTTTCGAGGGCAACCAGTACAACGTAGCCCTCTATGTCAACAACCTGCTCGACGAGGAATACACGCTTGGCATTCAATCACTGGAAACCTATCTGTCGGGACTGCAACGTTCCGTCGGCGCGCCGCGAACGGTCGGCGCGGTGTTCAATTACTACTTCTGAGGTCTGTCTGAAAGACTCTCCTTTTGGGGCCGCGAAGACGGCCCCGGTTTTTCCCAACCCAGCAGAGCGCCGTGACGAGCATTGACAATCAACGCGGATTTCCCCGAACAGGTCAGAATCGCGCCGACATCCTGGATACTCTGCAGCGGCTGAAATCCAACGACGTGCCCTGGGCCGATGGACGCGTATTCGCCTATATCTACGACCCCGGCCCGGAAGCCATGGAACTGGTCCACGATGCCTTTAACCTGTTCCTGACCGAGAACGGGCTGGATCCGACCGCGTTCCCTTCCGCCCTGGCCATGGAGCGCGATATCGTCGACATGGCCGCCGACCTGGTGGGGGGCGATGAAACAACCGTAGGCAACTTCACTTCCGGTGGCACCGAGTCCATCCTGCTGTCAGTCAAGACCGCACGCGACCACGCCCGCAAGTTCTATCCGCACATCACCCGGCCCGAACTGGTGTTGCCCGAAACCGCCCACGCGGCTTTTTTCAAGGCCTGTCAATACTTCGATGTTTCGCCGATCGTCGTAGCGGTCGATCCGGAGAGCTTCCGCGCCGACCCCGGCGCAATGGCCAAAGCCATCACCGAGGCGACCATCATGCTGGTCGCCTCCGCTCCCTCCTACGCTCACGGCGTCATCGACCCGGTCGAGGACATCGGGGCTGTGGCGCTCGAACACGAGTTGCTATTCCATGTCGATGCCTGCGTGGGCGGAATGTACTTGCCGTTTGCCGGTCCGGACATCCCGCCCTTCGATCTTCGGGTTCCCGGCGTCACGCAACTGTCGATGGATTTCCACAAGTGGGGCTATGCCGCAAAGGGGGCATCATGCATCCTCTATCGCTCGGCCGACGTCCGCCGTCATCAGATCTTCGCCTGGTCGGGATGGACCGGTTACTCGGTGGTCAATCCCACCGTTTTATCCACTCGCGGTGCCGGCCCGATGGCTGCCTGCTGGGCCATTCTCAATTTCTTCGGACGCGAAGGCTACGAACGCATGGTCGGCGCCTGCCAGGAGGCGTCGACCCGCATCCGCGCAGCCATCGACCAGATTCCCGAGCTTCACTGCCTGGGCCAGTCGGACTGCCACCTGTTCAGTTTCGCTTCCGACACCATCAACGTGTTTCGCCTGGCTGAAGACATGCGCGGGCGCGGCTGGTTCATCCAGCCCCAGTTCGGCTTCGGGCCGTCACCGGCCAACGTCCATTTGTCGGTGGGTCACAGCAACGTGGCCCACGCCGAACCCTTCATTGCCGACCTGCGTGAAGCGGCCGCAGCGCTGGCAGGCAGTGGTCCGGTACCCACCGCCGCCGATCTGCCGCCGGACCTGTCGGGCCTGCCGACAGACCAGTTGTTCGAACAACTCCGCCAGATGGCGGGCACCGACGGCACCCGCTTGCCCAATCGCATGGACGACGTCAATAATCTGCTCAATGGCCTGCCCCATGACAAGCGTGACCACTTGCTGGCAGAATTCCTCAACCGCCTGTACACAAGACCACAATGATCCAGGGCAACATGCGCTGGAAGCTTGCGCTGACCTTGATGGTCACGCTGCTGATCGCCTACTACGACCGCCTCAACGTATCGCTGGCGCTGCCGTTGATTGCAGAGGATTTTGGCTGGACGGACACCGAGACGCGTCGCTACGGCTCCTTCCTGATGAGCCTGTTCTACGTCGGTTACGGCCTGGCCAACATATTCCTCAGTCCATTGGGACAGAAATTCGGACTGAAGCGATCACTGATCGTCATCATCGTACTGTGGTCGCTGTTTACCGCTATAGGTGCCTGGGCCAGCTCGATGCTGATGGTCTTCATTGCCTCACGGCTGCTGCTGGGTGTCTCCGAGGGCATTCACTTTCCGTTGATGAGTCAATTGACCAAGAACTGGTTCCCGCCCGAGGAACGCTCGCGCGGCAACGGCATCTGGATCGCCGGGCTGTTCCTGGCCTTTCTGACCGCACCGCTGTTTCTGGTCCCGCTGATGCACTTCATGGGCTGGCGTGGCGGTTTCTACTTTCTGGCCGCGGCGGGCATGGTGGTGAGCCTGCCGCTGGTGTGGCGATTCGTTCACGACCGTCCGGCCGATCACCCGAGAATCAGCCGGGAAGAGTGTGCCGGGGTGGAAGAGGCCGCGCGGCTGGAGATGGCGGAAATCCATGGCGATGCCGGGCCGCTGCGCTCGTCGCTTCTGACCGCGCCGTTCCTGCTGCTGGCACTCATCGGCATGTTCAACAACATGGTCGCACTGGGCATTGCCGGCTGGCTGCCCACCTACCTGTCCGGACGCGAAGGGGTGATTTACCATCAGCTCACTTGGCTGACGGCCATGCCCTACGCGTTTTCCATTCTCGGAATTGTCATCTGGGCGACGCTGGGCGATCGCACCAGCATGCGCGCCGGTATCGCCGGCGCCTGCTATTTTGTGGCCGGCATCGTTATCTGGCTGGCACTGATTTCACCAGGCATCTGGGTCACGGTAGGCCTGTTTTCGGCCGCGGTAATGATGATTTCGGCCTGGAGCGCATCGGAATTCGCGCTCATCCAGCGCATTCTCCCGCAGCCGCACGTGACCGCTGGGTCGGGCATCTACAACGGTTTGAGCACACTGATCGGCGGGGCTTCTGGTCCATTCGTGGTCGGCGGCATTATCGACGGTGGTACTGGCCTGGCAGCCATCGGTCCAATCGTTGCCATCACCACCACCAACGCCGTACTGCTTCTGATCGTTTACCGCTTGATTCGATATTGAAGATCAGTTGGCCTGCAAGACAGTCACAAAGCATTGAATTTGCACTGGTCCCGTCCGTATCGCTCCTGCCGTAGAAGGTCTTTGGCGAGCCAATAGGGGTTGGGACGGCAGGACTGGCCCGTCAGCCTGGCCTTGAAGGCGTCCGGCACAGGAGCTGCCCTCTGATGCTTGACACCGCATGAAGTTTTACCTGAGACTCAACTGGAACTTGCCGTCGCGCCTCGTAGCTGAACCCAAG
>SL_3KL_010_SEDDRAFT_10006988_pt1 | contig 10046 bp, 8 predicted proteins | sample SodLakKL_010_SED_2_FD_10381 | JGI IMG/M metagenome (IMG submission 10381)
CAGAGCAGCCGCGGAAATCAGGTAGCCGGAGCTGGCAAGCAGTCCGATCCCCGCCAGTATGGTTCCTGCCCCGAGTACGACCGCCGCTGTGATCCTCCATGGATAGCGTTTTAAAAACCGTGATAATGCAAGGTGGATATTCATGTCGTTTTTTGCTGACGGCTTACTTGCGGGGATTCTAATATTCAGGATGTGTATGTAGATACCATCTGTTCATACAGTTTACAATTTGCACGTAAATAGGTGTGGCTTCCCTGCGCTGTGATCCGCCCATCCTCAAGGACAAGGATATTGTCCGCTTTTCGAACCGTCGAAAGTCTGTGAGCGATCAGAAAAACGGTTTTGTTGACCATCAGTTCATCCAGTGCACAGTTTATCCTTTCTTCGCTTTCGGGATCCAGGGCCGATGAGGGCTCGTCCAGTATCAGTATCGGGGCATCTTTGAGAAGCGCCCTGGCAATGGATATCCGTTGCCGCTCGCCGCCGCTGAAGCGTGTGGCAAATTCACCGGTTCTGGTAAGATATCCATCCGGTAGCTTTTCAATGAATTCGTGCGCTCCGGCAACTTGTGATGCCAGGACAACATCCTCGTGAGTGGCATTTGGACGTGCTGCCTGCAGATTTGCCAGTATCGTATTGTCGAAAAACCAGTTGGTCTGGCTGACCACCGCCATTTTTTCAAGCCATGTGCCATCATCCGTCCCCGTCGCCGGCATGCCATCCAGCGTAATCCATCCACGGTCAGGTGCAAGTTGACGCGTAAGCAGTCTCAGTATGGTTGTCTTGCCGCTGCCGGTTACTCCAACAAGCGCCGTTTTTTTCTCTCTGGGTAACAGAAAGGAACAATTTGATAATACTGGATACGATTTGCCCGGATATGTAAATGTGACATTATCAAATACCAGTGAGACTGACCGGTTTCCTGCATGCTCTTCCGTTGCTGCTTCATCCTTAAAATAAGCCTGAGATTTTACTGGCTCTGAGTATTCATTTTGTAAAAACTGTTGAGAATATGATAAGCTCTGCTCATCACTATTTCCGTCTATAAATACTTTTGCGGATAAAGCATTTGTATCCAGGATAGCGAAAACCCGTCCCGCCGACTCGGTGCCTTCCATGCCGGCGTGATGCTGAGCGCCGAACATTCGAAACGGCATGTAGTATTCCGGTGCAAGCAGGAGCACAAAAAGACCGACCTGAAAGCCAATGTGTCCCTCAATAAGTCGAACGCCAATTTCGACGGCTACCAGAGCTGTTGCAATAGAGGCAAACAGTTCCAGGACAAAGCCGGAAAGAAATGCAATTTTGAGCACACCCATGGTGGAAACACGAAAGCGGTCGCTGATGTACTCAATTTCTGCGTGTTTTCGATGCTCCCTGATAAACAACTTCAGCGTTCTCAGTCCCTGAACCGCATCCAGAAAATGACTGCTCAGATTGCGTAGTGTAGCCCATTGCTTTTGTGTTTGCTGCCGGGCACGCATGCCAATAAGGGACATGAATACGGGGATAAGCGGACCAGTGATCAGCAGGATGAGTCCACTGAGCCAGTCAATGAGAAAAACGGTAATGACAATTACAATGGGTACAACAGTCATGTGAATAGCTGCCGGGATAAACCGGGCATAGTAAGCATCCAGTTTCTCCACCCCTTCCACCGCTGTAGCGGCCAGATCCCCGCTGTTCTGGGTTTCGGTCCAGGCGGGACCCAGTTGTTGAATTTTGCCGAACAGCTGCTGCCGAAGGTTTGCTTTTATTTCTGAAGCAGTTTTTTGAACCAGTATTTCATGGATCCAGAACAGGACTCCTCTGACAGCTATGGCTCCGATGATGAGTACCAGTGTCGGCTGGATGAGCGCTAGCGGTGTTTCCTGCATGAAAACACTGTCAATGGCAACACTTAAGCCATGCATCAGTACGATGATGCTCGCCGCCGAAAGAAAGCTCAGCAGCGCCATAAGGACCCAGGGTGTCCGATGTACGAACGCCCGGCGGAACAGTCTCTTATGGCTGCTGCTGTAGTCTGTCATCAACGAAATCAGCTCCGCGGGATGGCATCACGGGTGACACGCTCGCGGAACACCCAGTAACTCCATCCCTGGTAGGCAAGAATGATGGGTACAAAAATAATTGCGAGTACCGACATAATCGTCAGGGTGAGGTCACTTGATGATGCATTGTAGATGGTCAGATGAAAGTCCGGATCCAGACTGGACGGCATCACCAGTGGAAACATGCCCTGGAAAACGACCAGTGAACCGAAAACAATGGTTGCCCCGGTGGCGGCAAACGCGTAGCCATAGCGGTTGATATTCATGAACACGATGACGGCGACGAAGGACACGATGGCTATCATGGGCAGGGTTCCCGGAATGATGCCGAACTCATCGAAAAGGATGGTCTGCCGGTATCCGAGCAGGGCAAAGGTGAGCAGGATGACACCTACAGGAATCCACATCATCTTAGCCGTTTTTTCCACCCGGACCTTAAGCTCATCGGTTGTACGCAAGCTCAGGAATATGGCACCGTGCAGGGTGAACATGACCAGGGAAACGAGTCCGCCAAGCAGCGCGTAGGGATTGAGCAAGGCAGGAAGAGTTCCGGTGAAGTTCATATCCTCTCCGATCGGAAGACCGATCACGATGTTTGTGAAAGCGACACCCCACAGAAACGCGGGAAGCACACTTCCCCAGAAGATGAAATGATCTGCCGTGAGGCGCCACCACTTCTCTTTCATTTTGCTGCGGAACTCAAATCCAACAGCGCGAACGATCAGTGCCAGCAGGATCAGGAACAAGGGCAGGTAAAATCCGCTGAAAAGAGTGGCGTACCAGTGGGGAAACGCGGCAAACATGGCACCACCGGCTGTTATCAGCCACACTTCATTGGCATCCCAGAACGGGCCGATGGTGTTGATGGTCACCCTGCGGTCCACTTCGTCCTTGCTCACGAAGGGCATCAAGATGCCGACTCCGAAGTCAAACCCTTCCAGAAAGAAGTAGCCGATAAAAAGGACGGCAATGAGTATGAACCAGAATGTTTGTAAATCCATGATCTCCGTCTCCTTTAGTACGTGTGTAAATTGGTTTCAGTACCTTCTTCCTCCTCGGGTGCCCCCTGCTTGCCAAAATACCATACCAGGTAGAATGCGGCCACGGCAAGCACACCATAAACAAGGGTAAAGCCCATCATGGTGATCCAGATCGAGCTTTTGAATACCGACGGGGAGACACCGTCGGCTGTCAGCAGCAGTTCATATACCACCCAGGGTTGGCGGCCCATTTCCGCTACCATCCATCCGGCCGTATTTGCCAGGAACGTGAGGAAGATCATGACGATACTGGTTTTCAGGAACAGGCGGTTGTCCTGCAGCTTCCCTTTCCACCAGAGCCATAACCCCCAGAAAGCCACTATGATGAACAGAACGCCGAGCCCCACCATGATGCGAAAACTCCAGTATACGATGCCAACCGGGGGCAGATAATCGCCCGGACCGTGCTTTTCTTCCATTTCGGCCTGCAAATCGTTCATACCGCGCACTTCGCTGGTCAGGTTGTTATGGGCCAGTACCGAGAGCATGTATGGCAGGCGTATTTCACGGCTGCTGGTCCCTTCCTCCTGGTTGATGACGGCAAAAAGAGAAAAGCTGGCCGGCTGTTCGGTTTCCCAGAGCCCCTCCATGGCAGCCATCTTCATCGGCTGGGTCTTGACGGTCTCCTGTGCCTGGTCATGTCCCGTGGTTGCAGTGAGAAGACTTGCAACAGCGGTGAAAACCAGTGCGATTTTTGCCGATTTAAGAAAGATCTCGGCCTGTTGATTCCGGATGATCATCCACGCACTCAGTCCCAGGACTAACATGCCACCGGTGATGAATCCGCCAAGTATCGTGTGCGGCATCTGAACAAGCAGCCGCTCGTTCAGCAGAATGGCGATGAAGTCGGCCAGTTCGGCCCGGCCGCCGACCAGCTCATACCCCACTGGCACCTGCATCCAGGAGTTTGCCATCAGGATCCAGATCGCCGAAAGATTGGACGCGATGGCCACAAGCCAGATACAGGCAAGGTGAACGGCTTTCGGAAGGCGGGTCCACCCGAAAATCCAGAGCCCGAGGAACGTGGACTCAATGAAAAAAGCAGTCAGGGCTTCGATGGCAAGCGGAATCCCGAAAATATCCCCCACGAACCGGGAATATTCCGACCAGTTCATGCCGAATTGAAATTCCTGCACGATACCGGTTACAATACCAAGGGTGAATATGATTACAAACAGTTTCCCAAAATACTTGGTGAGCATTTTGTAGTGGATATCCCCTGTCCTGTAGTAAAAAGTTTGCAGAATGGCCACCAGGACGGAGAGACCAAGTGTAAGTGGCACAAAAATAAAGTGATAGACAGTGGTTATTCCAAACTGCCAGCGTGCCAGTTCAAGAGCTTCCATAGGCGTTATTTGAGGTGCGGATGCATGGCCGTGTTATTACCTCAAAAAAACTGCAAAAGCATGAATTTTTTGTGAAGATATCTATGCGCCATGGTGCTTTTGATTAATAATTTTTATGACATGGTGCAAAAGACCATGAAACATAACCCGCTCAGGAATAATCTGCCAATACGTGCAGAATGATCCATTACCACAGGAAAGTGACTCCCGGTCTTATCTCAGGGCTACAGGTTCCGGCACCTGCGTCGTATCCGTTTCGAAGGTATGTGCCATGGCTTCAAACTGATTCATGAAGCGGCGTTTGCTGTATCTTGGGGCAAACTGGGCAAACTCCATCATGTAGAGCCGGTTCTGTTGTTCATCGAATACAGTATAGTGGAGGAACGGTCCACCCATGATGTCATTGGTCATGCGCCAGGTTCCTCTCGTCTCCAGGGCGGGCCGGCCGTTGACCTGTGTCCTGACGGTTTCTATGGCACGGGGGGCACGATATTCTGTTGTTACGTAGGACTCATCCCGGGTACCGCGGATGAACTGCCGGTTCAGACTGTCCCGGACAGCGTTGATCCACTCCTGTTCGACACCGTCCAGGCCATCCTCCCAGTCCTCCTTATAGGCGAACCAGATCCAGCGGTCATTATCATGAAGAAAACGACGCATGGATACGAATCCGGTCGTATCCACCCCGATCCGGTAGTCATGCTGCACCCTGATGCTGAATCCGTGGTTTTCCATCAGGGAATCGGCCAGATGCGCCTGCTCTCCCCTGCGGTATACCTGACGCTTCCAACGTTGCCGTTCAACCTGGTCAAGACTGCTCACAAGGGAACGCTCCGAATCGAGAATCCTTTGTGCCAGTGTCTGCTGATCCGGTGCCGAAAGAAAAAGTGTCCACTGGTCCCGGAACCATCGGTCGCGAAGCGGAAAGGCAAAATTTCGGCCATCAGCGATGCGCTCCTTGATGTCCTCGCTCATAATAGCCCGCACGAACGAACCCACATTGCTTTCCTCATCGATAGGAGCCGCAAAAATGGTATTCCTGAAGCTCTTGGCATAATCCAGATCTCTGTTGGTCCTGATATCCATAAACCGGAGGTCATATTTTTCTTCCGGACGGGGAAGGGTCATCATTTCCCGGCCAAAAGTAGCCCTTATGGCTTCTGCAACGGGACCGTCCCACTGCGTAGAGTCCATCACCACCAGCACTTCGGATAAGCCGCCCTGCGCGGAGCGGCGATAATCCTGGTCGCAGGCGGTGACGAAAAGAAGGAGTCCGAGCAGTGCGGTCAGGTAAGCATGTAAACGGTTCATGGGCAAAATGGTCACTAATATGTTGCGGGATCAGTTGAATGGTCTGGTGGATAACGAAATGTGCCTGTCATTTATGATATCAGGTGAATACTTCGACCTACTGGCTCTTTGGACATGATGATTCAGTAATTCTGCACATATTGGTCTTGCGGAATCTTACGGATGAGGTGATTTTTCGCGTATCTGTGATCCGTATTTCAGCTCCCGCACAAAATCACCTGTCTTTTTGATCCAGTCCGGGCCGGGATAGATACCGCGAATGTAATCAATCAGCGCACTGCCGACAATAAAACCATCCGCTTCACTTGAAACGGCCATGGCGTCAGCATGGGACCGGATCCCGAATCCGACAAGGACCGGGTTTCGGGTTACGTTTTTGCGAACCCTCTGGATGAACCCGGATACCGAGCGGCTTACCTCGTCCCCGGCGCGCGCGCCGGTGACTCCTGTGACCGACACGCAATAGACAAATCCCCGGCTGGCCCTGTCAATTTCCTGCATCCTCCTGTCGGATGTGTTAGGTGCCACAAGGTATATCGTGTCGATGCCATGCTTGTGACAGAGATCATCGATTTCCGGGAATTCTCCCGGTGGAACATCCGGAAGGATGATGCCATCTGCGTCCGATGTTTTCGCTTTGCAAAAAAAAGCGTCCAGTCCGTATTGTAAAACGGGATTAATGTAGCCCATCAGCACAATGGGTATCTGTGAGCTCTTTCGGATCTCCTTGATCATGCCAAAAATGGAATCCAGGTTTACACCTTGCTCGAGAGCAACCTTACTGGCGTACTGTATCGTTGGTCCATCAGCCAGTGGATCGCTGAAAGGCATGCCCAGCTCCAATATGTCGGCACCAGATGCTTCCAGTTCCCTGACCAGCTCCACCGTTTTCGACGGATCCGGATAACCAGCGGTCAGGAACAGACTCATAATTTTCTCATGTCCGGCTTTGGTTTCAAAAAGTCTTCCAATTCTTCCTTTCTTACTCATTATATCATCTGTTTATAATTTTGTTAATTCGTGACCTTCGGTTCATGAATTTTGAGATGGTTTCCATGTCTTTGTCACCGCGGCCGGAACAGTTGATCACCACGAATTCATCAGGTTGTGTATTGGGCATCATGGTATTCAGATAGGCGATGGCATGAGCCGTTTCCAAAGCCGGAATAATCCCCTCTTTGGAAGAAAGCAGCCGCACCCCGTCCAGAGCGTCACCGTCCGTAACCGCAGCATAGGAAACCCTCCCGGAGTCCCTTAGAAACGAATGTTCGGGACCTACTCCAGGATAATCGAGACCGGCACTTACAGAATGCGCTTCTGCAATCTGCCCGTACTGTGTCTGAAGCAGGTAGCTCAGGGATCCGTGCAATATCCCCGGAAGCCCGCCGGAAAGTGTGGCAGCGTGTCGGGAGGTTTGGACTCCTTCTCCTGCTGCTTCTATTCCATACAGGCGGACATTTTCATAAGACAGCATGGGATGGAACATGCCTATGGCATTCGATCCCCCACCCACGCATGCCAGAACATAATCCGGAAGTCGCCCCTCCTGCTCCAGAGATTGGTCAATGGTTTCTTTGCCAATCACTGACTGGAACTCCCGTACCATCATGGGGTAGGGATGCGGCCCTACTGCCGAGCCGATAATATAGAATGTGTCTTCCACATTGCCGACCCAGTCACGAATGGCTTCATTGATGGCATTGCTCAGTGTTTTTGCCCCGGATTCCACCGGGCGTACTTCGGCGCCGAGCAGGCGCATCCGGTCCACATTGAGCTTCTGGCGGACAATATCCTCTGCACCCATGTAAATGATGCATTTCATGCCAAAATAGGCACATACTGTTGCCGTGGCCACACCATGCTGACCGGCCCCTGTTTCTGCTATGATCCGGGTTTTTCCCATTCTCCTGGCAAGAAGCACCTGTCCGATTGCATTGTTGATCTTGTGCGCGCCCGTATGGCAAAGGTCTTCACGCTTCAGGTAGATCCGGGCTTTCCCGAAATGCTCACTCAGCCTTCCGGCATAGGTAAGCGGCGTTTCCCGTCCAACATATTCATGGAGCAGGGAGCTGAAAAGCTGCTGGAAATCCGGATCCTCCCGGGCTGAAAAGAAAGCTTTTGCAAGTTCATCCAGGGCTGGTATGAGAATCTCAGGCACATATCGCCCACCGAACTTGCCGTAAAAACCCCTGTTGTCAGGTAAGGAATCGAATCGGGAATCTATTTTTTTTTCTATATCCATTACTGCTTTTTGAATTTACTGGTAACACTTTGCTTGTTATAATTAGGGATATGAGCCATATGGTTTATATGTGTTTCAAAAATGATCTCTTAATTCATTCCACTTATCAAAAAAGGATTGCATTTTGTCTAAATCCTTTATTCCCGGCGAAGCCTCCAGGCTGCTGGAGAGATCGATGCCGAATGGAGCCGTGGCTTCCAGGGCCTCTGCAACATTTTCGTGGGAAATACCTCCGGCAAGGAAGAATGGTTTTTCAGGAGAAAGCGCATTGATCAAACTCCTGTCCCAGCTTTCTCCTGTCCCGCCGCGCATATTGTCATTCTTGCTGTCAAAAAGATAGAAGCGGGCTATCTCATTCCATTGCTTCATTTCTTTTCTGATACCCGGCAGGTCTGCCTCCGTCCGGATCCTGAACACCTTGACAACCGGGGCAAGGACCTCCTTGGCATAGGTAACACTTTCATCACCATGCAATTGTACCAGGTCCAACCCCACACGTTCGGAAATTGCATTGACCTCGTCCGGGTGCTGGTTGACAAATACCCCGACTTTTTCCGGTCCTTCTATCCAGCCGCTGATCTCTGCAGCATTCCTGGGTTGAATGTACCGTGGACTTTCATTTGTGAATACAAATCCCAGATAGTCTGCCAAGGCACCGGCTGCAAAGCGGGCATCTTCCAGCGTGGTGATTCCACAGATTTTCAGTTTTGGAAAAGAATGATTCATCATAGATTGGTGCGTACCGTATAATTACTATAATTACATATTGTCTGTTATAGCCTTTCTGCTTCGCCAGCCGCTTTGTGAATGAAAGCCATAATAGCAGTCAAAGCAATAATTTCAATGAAAACCATGAAGTGAATAAAAGCCATGATTGTGGTTATGTCCCGATATGATTGCCGGATGTCTGTCCGATGGGTTGTTCCCGGATCAGGTTTGACAACTCGGAACCCGGATCTTCAGCCCGCATGAAATGTTCGCCGATAAGCGCACTGTGTATGCCACGCTGTTGCAGGTATGCCATGTCATCCCGGGTGGACAATCCGCTTTCTGAAACGCGCACAACCCCATCTGGTGCTGTTGCCAGCAAAGAAACCCCGCGATGAAGGTCTACCTCAAACGTATCGAGATTGCGGTTGTTCACCCCGGCGATCTTTACCGTTTCAAAATCAAGGCGATCCCAATCCTGCCTGTCGTAGCACTCCGTAAGCACCTGCAGGCCTTCTTCAGCAGCGGCGGTATGCAATTCATTCAGCTGGCTGTTGTCCAGTAACCTCACGATAAGCAGCACCGCATCGGCTCCGTAGGCACGAGCTTCAGTAATTTGATATGGATCTATGATAAAATCCTTTCGCAGTACCGGGATCCCCGACACGGATGAAACATCCCGCATGTAAGACAGGGATCCCTGGAAAAAGGGTTCATCGGTCAGCACGGAAACCGCGGAAGCCCCATGCCTCTCATATGATCTTGCAATGCTCACTGCATTGAAATCGCTTCTGATTACTCCTTTGGACGGAGAGGCTTTTTTTATCTCAGCTATCACCGAAACACTGCCGGACGTAACAAGGGCCGATCCAAAATCCCTTCTTGGATGGTGATATCCTTCAAAAGAACGAAGATCATGCTCCGAAACAAGCCGCTTCCGTACGGCCAAATCTTCGCTCGTCCGGACTACAATGGTGTTTAGTATCTTGTTTCCAGTCATAACATCATACTCTTTTTCAAAGCCTTCTTATTTTCGTCTGAAAGATCGAATCCGTGATTCCATCATTCCGGCTATACAATCGCATTTCATTTTTTTAATCAATTTCGATTTCGCTTACGCGTTTCACTGGGCACTTCGTGATCTACGGTTCTATGGTCAGAATGATCACACATGACAGGATGTTAACATGCTCTGTGTGTCAGCCGGAAGCTGTCCTGTTCGTTTCATGCAAAAAAAGCTATTAATATCAAGTTTTTTGTAAATCCATTGTACAAGTTGCGAATTTTTGCAGTATTTCACGTGCCTTTCCAGCTTCCAGACTCTCCTCCGCTGCATAAAACGCATCCT
>SL_3KL_010_SEDDRAFT_10006989_pt1 | contig 10045 bp, 3 predicted proteins | sample SodLakKL_010_SED_2_FD_10381 | JGI IMG/M metagenome (IMG submission 10381)
TAGTGACAGGTATGATAATGATCTTGGAAATATTATGAACCATATACTGGCTGTGTTCAGTAAATATGGCAGTTAAGAGAAGGGGATAAAGAACAATTCAATGTAAAAAAAGTGTCGTGGTGACTTTCTTAACTTGTAAATTAAAAAATTGTGTCATGCCGGAACAGTGTAACTGTCATGTGTTACTTTTTACTGTGATTTCACTGACACTCATGATAGCTGCACCCGGCTTGGCCCAAGAAACGATAGCAGATACGGACATTGAGGTGTACACTCTGACCGGCTCTGTTGGTTTACAGGGACATGCCTACACCACAAATCAGGATTTTAACCGGCGAGAACCGCTGGGTGCGCTTACATCCATCAATCTTGATTACTCATTTCTGGGTTTTACCTCAGGACTTGATATTCGCTACAGCACAGATGACAACCGGCTCAGGCAATCGATGAACAGGTTTAGTTTTTACGGAAGCTGGCGCTGGCTTACGGTAAATGCAGGCGATGTAAACCCGGCATATGCCCACTACAGTTTACGAGGAACCATGCTGCGCGGAGGCGAAATCATCATCAATCCGGGTAATTTTTCACTGGAACTGACGGCAGGCCGTGTTAACAGAATGACCACCTCCTCGAACGGCCAACTGCCTCGAGATTTCAGCTATGAGCGCTGGCTTTATGCTGCTTCAATCGGGGTGGGTGACAGTAACAGAAGCAACTTCAAGCTCACAGCAATGTATGGTAAAGACGATACCGGCTCAATCCCCGACACACTGGGGCTTGATCTTCCGGCTACTGGTGCACTACCGCCGCCAGCTGAGAATGTGGCTGTTACACCTGAATTTCAAATCTCTTTATTTGAAGAAACATTCAGAATAGGAGCAGAAACAACATTCACCGCCTATACCCGAGACACTAACAGTCCTGCAATTTCTGCCGATGATGCCGGAGTCCCCTCTTTTTTCACCGATATATTTACGCCTCGAAACAGCACCCGGTTAACCTTTGCTGGCAGGGCACACTCTGAATTGGCTTTTGATCCGTTTCAATTGCACCTGGAGTTTGAACGTATACAGCCCGGATTTGAAAGCATGGGATTGCGGCAGATACGGGATGACCAGCAAACCATTACCGCCAGCCCAAGATTCCAGCTTCTGGATAACCGTATTTCCCTGGATGCAACCTACTCCATTAGTGAAGATAACTTGCTCGGCAACAGGTTGTCTACCCAGGAAAACGAAGATATAATTCTGAATGCCAATTTTCAGCTTACAGATATGATCAATTTAGGAGCCGGATATAACCGTTATACATCCGAAACCACTTCTGATTCTGATGAAGAAATCAACACAGCCGGCCACAAACAACTCTCACAGGTATTTCAGTTGTTTCCGGGAATTTCATTTATCAGAGGATCTACTTCCCACAGTATTTCATTGAGTGGAGTCTACCAGTTAATGGAATCCGAATTTCCAACGGGTGACGGTACTGACATACAGGAAAGTAATACTTTCAGCGGAACAGCTAATTACAGCATTGCATTACAAACCGGGTTGACTGTTAATACAACGTTTAATCTTGTTGAGGGTGAAGCACCCAACAGTGAATTTTCTACTTATGGTGCTAATGCGGGAGTTGGTTATTCATTTTTCGGCGGTGATTTAAATGTAAATCTAACGGCCGGTGTATCATACAATCAAAATGAAAGCAACTCTGCAATGGACCCCATTGTAAATGAAAACTTCCAGGTAAACGGAAATATTACTGCAAGTTACAGAATTACATCAGGCAGTTCCCTCCAGCTGAACCTGAGATCGCAAAATAATTCAATCATGGAAGGCACCGGCCAAAATTTTTCTGAAATGGAAGGTCGGTTAGAATTTCGACATCGTTTTTAATCAAAAAAAATTTAATGAATATGTTAGGAACCGGTACTCTTAACACCAAAAATGTAAGTAAACAATTTCTTCTGTTCATCCTGATAATGAGTATTACATCTGGGATGGTGGTTGCCCAATCTACAACCAATGTATCCATAACTGGGATTCCAGGTATTTTACCCAGCCCGTTTTTCAGTGATTTTGAGCAAAATGTATACAACGGGGTTTACCAGGTTCAGGCGAATGTCGTTGGTAATTCATCGGTAAATGTTCGCTTTCATGTAACCATATCCAAGGACGGACAGGAACTGATGGATGAAACATCACTACCGGTAGAACTGGATCCCGGAATGAATTTACTCTCACCTTTTCCAAACTTTGTAGAATTTTCCAAAACCACAAACCAGGTGTTGAATGATCTGCCTTCAGAGATGGTGCAACAGGTATTTCAGGGCGGTACGTTTCCCGAAGGAGATTATACCATAACCATGCAGGCATATGAAGTCGGTTCCAACATTCCGGCGGGTTCAAGTGGAGTGGCCACTTTTATGGTTCGTTATCCTCAGCCTTCCATTCTTTTAACGCCGGCTAATGCTACAACAGTTGATATCGATTTTCCGGTATTTTCCTGGACACCGGTAATGGCGCCACAAGGTACTACCATAGAGTATGATTTTTTACTTGTGGAGGTGTTTGACGGACAAAATCCCGGTGATGCCCTATTGAGTAACAGGGAACACGCTGCCGTTCAGTTGATTGGCAATACAACACTGCCTTATACAGGTGAGTACCTGCCACTGGAACAGGGCAAAACCTATGCCTGGCAGGTAACCGCTCGTGATGCGAATGATCAAATTCCGATAAAAAACAATGGCAGGAGCGAGATTTATGTATTTACCTATGGTGAGGAACCTGATGAGGATGAGGAAATCGATTTCCTGGCCACTCCGGTAACGGATTTTGATTTCGAACCGATGTTTATACCCATATCCACCATTTCGGGAAATGTGAATTTCAGATTCAGTCCCACCGAAGGCGGAAGTGGGGTTGAAACCATGTTTTCTACCATTACTGAATCGAGAAATGTATTGGGAGATGTACAGTTTACACAATCGGTTGACGATCCCAACTTTCAGACCGGCGTAAACATCCCGGCAGATCAACTCCCGCCGGGAAGCGTAAATGGTACGATACCAGTTAATACCGTTCCTGTATTTGGTGGAGGAAATACAAACAGTGCCGAAGTTCAGCAGTTTGATTTTGCAGGCAGCCAGATACAAGATGCTATACAGAGTATGGGGACTCATTCGCTGCCCGGTGTAACTGTTAAGGCTGTTTACAAAAAAAGAGATGGTACATCTAAAGTACTGTCTACTGCAACGGCTGACGAGGATGGTTCATTTACTCTGGCACTGGTTCCATCGGAGCTGGAGGAGCTTTCTGATAGTGAAAGTGAATCCGGAGGGCTATCCACTTCATGGGGAGATTTTCAACCTCAAAATGTTAATATGAATGATTTAAGAAACCAGGCCCGACGTAATATCACCGAGCCACCGGTTTCAAGAGTAACGGTACATATTGTGGTTGATTCGCCCTATTTTGAATTTACATCAGAAACCACAGTTGAAGTAAACACAAATTCTACAGAACAACTTAATGCAGGCACACTCACCGGTACGGCGCTGACTTATCGTTTGCAACCCGAAGTGGTTGACCGTCATACCGGTGGATCGATTTCAGATGCAACTGTTGAAGTTTTCAGGCAAAATAGCCGTTATATAATTACACCCTACCTGCAAGAGGAAGGCTGGCCAAAAGATGAAGAGGATGAAAACGGACAGGAAGTAATTCTTGGGCAGCTCCATACCAAAATAGCTGAAGGTCCGGCTGATGCGGTATTAACACGCCTTTTCTCCAGAGAAAAAGGTCCGAATGACATATACAGGGTACGTATAAGTGCCCGCGGTTATCAATCCGAATTAACCTCTTTGTCTGCTTCTCCTGCACTCCAGCCTTTCGAGTCTGTCACCATCAACCAGGAATATGAATTATTGGCAGCTTTGCCATTAGTAGAAGGGAGGGTAGTAAGAAGTGATACACAAGCTCCTATGGCTGATGTTCCGGTTCAGTTACGCCCATTGAGTGGAGACGGTTTCGATGACACTCCACAGTTGAATCAGTTTACAATGACGGATGAAGACGGCAGGTTTACATTTTCCAGAATCATTCCCAGAGATGAAAATTACAGGCTCATTGTATCGGGAGACCGGGTTGAGACTTACGAAGAAGACTTATTGCTGGATGAACGCGGTATCGTGGTCGAGCGGGACCCGATTATGCTCGATCCGACATTAATTACCGTGATGGGGCGGGTTCATGATGATCAGGGGGAGCCGGTGCCCAGCGCCAGCGTCCGGTGGAAAGAAGGCGGTACGCCCGTGCAAACCGACAATCGCGGCAGATTTGTAACTGCGAATACCATCGGTACTCACCAGCTTCAGGTACGTAAAATCGGCCATCGTGATGTAGACACAACTTTAACCGTGCAGCTCACGGATGAAACCGAATATGATTATTCTCCGGATACGTTTGGGCAGGAGTGGAGCCCGCAAATGGGCGGAAATTATGCCAATGCAGCCGGGCAATGGGCCGGCAATCTGGTGAATACGGATATGTTCCAGGATGATGTTGAAGAGGAGGATGATCCCCCGTTCAACCCCGCCGGTTTCGGCTATTTTGGCAACATGGCAAACAGCCTGAATGTGAATGAAGAGGAGGCTTCGGATATTGCTGTTATGAATAATCTGAATATGACGGCATCACAATTCGGGAATACGACAGCCTATTTCAGCAATTTGTTCGGTGAGTATGGTATTCCGGGAGATTTTTACAATACGGGGACCATTATCATGAACCGTGCCGTCGGCAAGCTCGATGTTACCGTTCAGGACAGCGATACGGGCGACCCGGTTCCTGAAGCTGTTGTTGAAGTAGGCCTCGCCGGGCTGCAGGGCAACACAGATTCTGACGGCCACATCTATTTCGATGAAGCCCCCGGCGGCACCGTTCCGGTGAGTATAACGGCTCCGGAAACCACATTCTATGTACCTCTGACAACGGAAGTAACGATCACGGATAATGGGGAAGTTACCTATATCGATATCCCGCTGGAATCCGGCAGCAGGACCATGGGTGTGGTAACGGCCAACGGTGAGCCGGTGGAAGACGCATCGGTGCGCGTAGAAGGGCGCGATGACATCAGCACAACCACGGACAGCGACGGCAATTATATCCTGGCAGGAATCCCGGCAGGGGAGTGGACCCTCAGAACCACAGCGTCAGGGCTGGTTGGAGCATCCGAAACCAGAGATTTTACGGCAGAAGAAGAAATAACCATCAATTTCAATCTTCAGGATGCCGGATTTAATATTGCCACTCTTCTCGGGTTTGATATTGAAGTGGATGAGATTTCAACAGCCAGTGACACCACCCTTACCGGTGCATTTGTTTCCATACCCTCCAATCCGCTGTTAAGTGTTTCCGATGACCTGCGCATACCTTTTTCAGGCATCCTGGTGTACGAAGAAGGCGGAGACCTGCGGCCGGTGGGAGGAGAAGTTCAAACCGATGTAAGTGAGCTTCAGGCCGAACTGTTTGACTTTTTGATTGTAACCGTCTCCAGTCCGGATGGATTGATCGTAAGGCCGAGGGAAATCATGAGTGATATCGGGTACATCGCGGGTGTTGTTGAAGCCGATTATTCGGCGACATTCACCTCCGCCACAGGATGGCAATGGCCAGATGTGGACAATCAATATTTAAGCTTACCTGATGTAAACGATCTGCCCGGCAGCGTCAGCGAAAATGAACTGGTTGCACTAACCAGCGACGGCTCGTTCCCATTCCCGGATATCGGAGTTCCCGATTTTGAGCTCGCGTTTGGTTCTGCAAGCGCTGAATTTTCCGTGTTCGGGTTTGATATGGAACTGGCCCTGAATGAAAGTGTGCTGAAGAATGACGGATTTCATTTGAACGGAGGTGTAAATCTTTCGGAAATTCCCCTGTTGGATGAAGCAACAATAGACCTTGAATCTCTGTGGATTGGAACTGACGGGTCTGTGAAAGAGGCGCAACTTGAACTTGATCCACATCCGGAACTTGTTTTGGCCAACTGGAAAATGGCACTATTTGCAGGCGGTATCTCTGAAACCGGTTTAAATGTGGGAGGAGCATTGGAATTCAACATTCCGGGATCGGATATTACGGAAATCAGCTTTTCCGACCTGTTGATTTCTTCGGATCAAATCCATGGAGGCCATTTTACTTTTCCGGCAGATGGTATCGACATTTTTGGTATCGTGGAGATGAATTCCCGGCCGGGCAAAGATATTACGTTTGGCAAAGTACAGGGAGAACATGTGTATTACGTAACTGGCGGGGCAACCATCGATCTGCCGCGCTATGTTGATAAGAGCCTTGTTTTCCGGGATTTTCTGATAAGAACCGACGGAGAGTTTAATGCCAATATCGCTGCCAACTTCGAAGCCGATTTCTGGGGGCTTGCCGATCTTTCGGTAACAGGGGTGCGATTCCAAAACACGTCCAACCCGGCTATTCATGTCGACGGGCAGTTCGGGCTGCATGGCATTCCTTTTGTATCGGCACAAGCAGGTGGCCTATCATACAGGCCTGGTGGCAGTGTTTCTTTCGAAGAACTTGATTTTGAGTTTGACCTTGCCTCCATCGGAACGGTTGGTGCTGGAATCGGCTTGATCGATACGGCCGTAAGACAGGGGTTCAGCGGCAGTGGATCGATGGAGATTACGGGTACACCGATAGCTGCCGGTATAGAATTTTATTACGAAAGAATGGATGACGGGATCTCCTTCGGCGGAAATGTGGAAGCCGGAATTCCTCCCATACCGGTAGGTAATTTTGCCATAGAAAATGTAGGTGGAGGTTTTACCTTCGATAGTTCAGATAATGAATTCAGTGTTACCATATCGGGTCGTGTTGCTGTTGCACCCGGAACAGGACAGGCCATTTCTCTCGACCCACTTCAGGTAACCGTTGCTTCAGGACCGGTAATTGAAGGCCATGCTGCTCTGAGTGTGATGAGCCAGGAAATTGCCAACGCCGATTTAAAAATCGACTTCCCTAACCGGTTAATTGATATCACAGCGGGAATCGAATTTAGTCAACTTAACAGAGTGAATATTTCTGCAAATACATCTACGAGGCTTGTTGTAAGTGGTGCTCCCAATAATTCGTACTGGATGGTAGGAGCCCGGCTTCAAGCAGATTTGCTCAGGTTGTTCAGTGCAAATGCTAATATTCTGGCTGCCTGGAATCTGAATGCTTCGGATTATCCCGATGAAACAAGTTTTGTAGACTCACAGTTTATAACCGGCGGCACAATTACCGGAGTTCATCTCGATGTAGCCACAGAATTTGGCAGGCCCGAATCCAATCCTGCATGTTTTGGAAGAAGTTATGGTAAGGCTTGTGGTTATTTCTGGAATGAAACCAGATGCAGGCTGAATGCAGATTTCGGGGGTGGAAATTTCGGCTTATACCTTGGTACCAACTGGGAAGTTGGAGGTTGGGTTGAAATCTTCGGGCTTGATATAGTTTCTGCTCATGGCCAGGCTTCAGGTTCAGTAGAAGGAGGTTACAACAGAGGTACTCAATTATGGTGGGCAAGCGGCCAAGCTTCCGGTAGCATTTGGGGGCATGTAGGTAGTTGTGACACCGGCTGCAGTAACTCTATTTGTACCAAATGGAAGGTAATTCCTACAGGAGGAAGTGTTTGTGCGAGTGTATCTATCGGAGTGGATTACTATTCCGATGATCGGGGAATGAGCATTTCCATCAATTAATTTTAAAATACAATTGCAGATGATGTTATCTAAAATAAATTACAAACTTCTGAAATATCTATCTTTACTATTGACACTTTCTTTATATCCACATTTAATTTTAGCTCAAGAAGTGGATGTGGATGATGATTTAGTAAGATGGACTCCCGAAGGAATGGAAGTTTTTGTAAGTGATGCGGCACTGTCTGAGGATATGCCCGAGGACGGCAGAGTGCAGGCAGTTGTATATCGCAGATTAGCCGACAATGAACCATTCGAAGAAATCGCACGGGTTCAACGAGCAGAAAATTGGGAAGAGTTTACACAACGTGCCAGTACAGGTTTAATTGAAGGCTTGCTAAACACTTTGGAGCTTGAAACAGAAGAGGAATTGTGGGAATTCATTAAAGAAAACCCCAATATGGAAGGGTATGGATTTCTTGCATTCAATCGCAATTTTTGGAGGGCTTTTGGTACGGCCTATCTCGATTCCGAGGCTGTACAGTTCAGGGAGGGGCAATCAGTTACATATGAAGTTCGCCATATTATGGAAGATGGAAGTGAATCAGAAATGCGTTTCCGGGGAACAGCAATTGTTGGTGAGCTTCCCAATATTTTACCACCGCAAAGCATTAGCAGAGTAGAGCGTGATAGCCTTGTGGGAGTTCGCTGGGCAGCACCCATTGAAGGTTCGGAAGATGCATTTTTTGGCCATGTTTACCGTCAAACTGAAGAAGGAGAAGAGTTTGAACAATTACCTGGAAGAATTATGGCTCAACGTTCCGACAGCCTGATTATTTATCAATGGGAAGAAAGTGTAGAGCCAGAACATTCATTTCGTTACTTTGTACAGCCGCTGGATATTGCAGGAATTCCCGGCCCCCGTTCTGATACGTTATCTGTGATTTCCGTTAATTTCGAAAACCTACCACTGATGAGTTCGGTTTCTGCGCGGGATACAACATCCGGAATTCATTTATCTTGGGAACCGGTGGAATACAAACCTTATCTGACTGGAATTGAAATTCAAAGATCAAGGCAGGCAGACAGAGGGTATATAGTTCTGGACACTCTTTCTGTTCAGGAAACTGAATTTCTTGATACAAATCTTGTACCAAACCGCAACTACTATTACCGTTTTCGAATTGTTACCATTCGGGAACTGAATGATCTGCCATCGGCAGTAGCCAGTGCATCCTTCAGAAACACCGAAATTCCACCGTCAACACCATCAGCTTTACAGGCAGAGCAGGAGGGAGACGGCATCAGATTACATTGGGATTCTGTAGAGGAGCCCGATCTGTTCGGATATTACGTGTACCGGGGCACCAGCCGCCACGATTCGATGGCAGTAGTTTCCCGGGCAATCCGCGATACCACCACCTTTCTGGATCGGTCAGAAGAACTGGATGGCCGAACCAATTACGTGTATGCCGTACGGGCTGTTAATATGAGTGATATGGAAAGCGAACTATCAAATATGGTGGTTGCCCGGCCAAACCGGCTTGTGCGCCCACCTGCACCGATTGGTATTGAAGGATATGCAGAACAAAGCAGAATCCGGCTTTCCTGGAGAAATGAACAACGCCGGGATGGGGCCATTGCCGGGTATCACCTCTACAGAACAACTTCTCAGCCAGGAAGATATCCTGAAGGAGAAAGTGCCTCAGTTCAGGCTGAACAGGCTGGTTTTGAACGAATCAACGATGAAATACTGACTACCACAAGTTTTGATGATATCAATGTTAATCCCGGTGAAACGTATTATTATGCACTTTCAACGGAAGATCATTTTGGTGTGGAGAGTACTCTGTCAGAAGCAAGGCGTTTCAGAAGCAGCCCGGCCTCACTACTTCCACCATCTCAGGTAAGTGCAAGAACTGTTACCGGCGGGGTGGAAATCCGCTGGAACAGAACTCTGCAACAGGATGTGGAAAATTACAGGATTTACAAAAGGGCAAGAGGCGAGGAAAATCCATCGGTGATTGGAACGGTTTCTTCAGAAACAACCCGGTTTACTGATGATGAAGTGACTGAAGAAACACTGTACTGGTATTCAGTGTCCGTTGTACGCGGCGAGCAAGAGAGTTCCAGGGGCAGGGAGCAATCTGTCTCAGTAAGATAATATCAATAAAGAATTTATCTCTTAATTAAATCAGTTAATAAATATAAAATTGTGTTTAGAACAATTACTCATATCTCAGTAAAGGTTGTTAAGCACAAATTTTTGTTTTATTTAATAATTTTTTTGGCACAGGGAGGAGTGTTTGCCCAATCTACAACCAATGTGTCCATAACAGGAATTCCAGG
>SL_3KL_010_SEDDRAFT_10006990_pt1 | contig 10044 bp, 6 predicted proteins | sample SodLakKL_010_SED_2_FD_10381 | JGI IMG/M metagenome (IMG submission 10381)
CTGTTTAGAATGCGAAAACGCTAAGAATTGTTATTTTTGTACCGTGATTCTGAGGGACAGAACCTTCAGAAACACCTGAATCAAAAGATCGAATAATATGGACTTTAGCCTATCATATATCATCGGATATATTGACCCGGGAACGGGTAGCATCATTCTTCAGGCAATCGCTGCCGGAGTTGTGGGTGGTGCTGTTGCCGTTAAGCTTTTCTGGCATCGTATTATCAATTTCTTCGGTTTGAAAAAGCAAAGCAAACATGATGATGAAGCTGCTGACGATTAGGCGCCGGCACAATTACATCGGAATCTTTTCTGCAGCTATATTAACAATGCGGTAAAAACGACTGCATTATTTTTGGATGCGCAACATCTTGATTGATCGGGAAGAACCACGTTCAGTATGCATCCTGCAAATATAGAATCCATTGTTGAAACTTGAGGTGTCCACCTGTATTTCGTGGGTGCCGGCCTGCATTAGCTCACTGTCAAAAATATTTAGAATACGCCTCCCTGCGATATCATAAATTACCAGACTCACTTTCTCTTCGGATTGTAATTCAAAGTGTAGGGTTGTTTTTTCTTTGAATGGATTGGGAAAGTTGTTTAGCTGAATACCGGAGGATGATCCCGGCTTTACTATATCGTCCGTTGAAGTAGAAACATCAAACTCGTCGGTGCCACCTGCTTGCCAGTATCGTGCACCGAATTCCTGAAAATATTCGTTGGCGACTCGTGCACTGTAAATGATGAGGGTGTTTTCGTCGTTGCGGAAATTTGCATTTGCAGACCAGTTATGTGATCCGGTGATGATTTTTGCATTCGGGCCGCCTTGTTCCCCATCAATAATGGCATATTTGTGATGCAGGAGGCCAAAAGTTCCCTGTGGCAGATGATGAACGTCTGCCCAGCCGCTTAGATAGCCCCACTCGCTTGCAGGACCACCGATATCACCCAGCACCCCGCGTACGGTAACTCCTTCGTCGAATCGGTTCCGCATTACGTTGGTGATGGAACGTCTGGTGATCAGATTCAAAGCGAAGTCGATGGTAGAAGCTGCGCCTGATATCTTACTGTTAATCCGGGCTTCTGTATTGCCCTGCGGACTGAAATACAACTCTACTCTTGTTTCATCAGTCCCGATCCAGAAGATCGAAGGGTTTACTATTTCTTTGTAATAGCTGAATTTAGCCTCGTCGGCGTTGAAGCTGCCACTTTCCGCACCCCACATCTGGTTGAACTCCCTTTGGTATGCACGTGTTATGGCTACATCCTGAATAATGACCATGTTCTGGAACTGGTTGTTTGTGCCCTGATCTGTTGCATTCCACGAACTGGTTATCAGGGTAGGCACGGCCGGGTCATTATGTTGTGCATCAATAACAGCGAATTTATTGTGCATCTGCTCATTGCCAAGGCTTTGAACAGCCGGAACTCCCGCGGCTGCAAGGCCGGCAATCACGGGGTTTGTTGAACCTGTGTGTCCGGAGGCAATAACCCTTACTGTTACACCTCTGTTGTGTGCATCAAGTATTGCACTTGCAACGGCGTCTCCCACTGACCCGCTGATGCTGTAAAAAGCAAATTCTGCTGTTTCCTCCGCCTGATTGATGTAATCAATAAGTTTCTGATCAAAAGCTATTTGCTCTTGTGCTTCCTGGTAAGTAGCCAGCTCATGTGCTACATCCTTATTAAAAAATACGCTGATAGCTCCGGTAGAACCATGAGGGGAAGCAGTAGAGCTGATGTGCATGGCCGTGGCGCTGGTATCTGCATCAAAGGCAGAGCGAAGTTGTACCTTGTAGATAGTGGCAGCATCAAGGCCGTCAATTGTGATGCTGTGCGAAGTTTTGTGCGTTTCGTCAACAATGTGGCCCATTTCGAAATCAGGTGTTTGGCCGTATCGGATCTCTGAATGTCCGGCATGCATGGTTTCCCATTCAAAGGTGATGGAATGCTGAGTAGCTGAAGCTTCGTAAGGAGGTGTGGTTAAAATAATTGGACCGCTTAATACTTCTATGTCGTTACGGAATCTTGGCAGAAGCTGTTCTGAGTTTCCATGCCTTCCGGCAATTCCGGTTAATCGTGCCAGGCCTGAAGGGATGATCGTACCCGGTATGTTTGTAGTGTTTTCTATCCTCACTGTACCGGTTCCTGTATTGTCATAAACATTATAGCTTGAACCTCCGGAAAAAATACCCGTGTCAAAGAACTCCACTTCGTTTACCATAACAAGTGAGCCTTCATAATTGCCGCTGTTAAATTGTTGAAGATTTATTTCTACAGGGTCCTGAATGCTGTTTGCCTCGGGAAAAACTTCAAAAAAGGTATCATCAAGGATTTGGATGAGGCCATTAACCTCACTGAGTGTTCCTTGCAAAACAATCGAATCACCGATAACGGCCCCAACCAGATATTCATCATCCATAATGGATTTGTTGTACCATGCAATACCGGCCGTCTCATCCTGAAGGTAAACCGGTCCGGCGAACTGATCTGCCACGGTGACCCATCCGGTAATAGTGACCGGAGTACCCAGGGGGAGTGTACGGGCTTCTTCAATAGTTATTGGCACTGATGTATCCAGTGCCTCTGCCGTCAGGTTAAGGGTAAAGGTTTGATTCTGCGGGTCATTGGTCGTGAGTGTTAGTGCGCCTTCATAAACACCCTCCTCGTCCGTTTCAAAAGAAAGATCAAAATTTGCTGCTTCCTGATGCGCCAGTGTCACATTCAGATTGCCGTCTACAGTAAACCAATGTCCGCTGATGTTGTGCGCGGAGATAACCAGATCTTCAAGACCTGTGTTGCGAATCTGCAATTCGGCTGTTGTCGGCCCCGGTACGATGCCAAAATCAAAAGTACTGCCGTTTTCGTATGGTGTGCTGTTCATTCTGAGTAGAATGGAAGGGTTTTCTGTAACCGGAATGTAGTCATAGACCAAAATATCATCAACATTGATGCGGTTTCCGTTGGTCTTTGAAAACTTAAAACGGATGTTCCCTTCAATATTTTCTTCCAGGACATATTCTGTTAATTCATCTGTCAATTGTATCGNTGANCCAAGATTGGTCCAGGAATTGCCCTGGTTNGTTGAATAGCTGACCTGAATAGCACCACCGGTATCTGCACTGAAATTGGCAGCGAAAAAACGCAGTTCGCTCATGCCGTTTGGAAAACAGAATGCCATATTGATGGATCCGTTTCTGATCCGTGCCGATTGCATTCCGTTTTTTTTGTCCTGCGGCAGCGTTCCTATCAGCGCGTCATCAAAAAACCATGTTCCAGTTTCTAATTCTACATTTGCTGCCGCATATGACGTTTTTTCGCCATCTTCGAAATCTTCAAACAGTTGTGCCTGGATTGGTGCTGCGGTAAAAAAAAGCAGGTAAACGGTAAAATGTATAAATAATAATCTCATAAATATATGTATGTTAGTCGCATGTAAATAACTATATATCGGCTTAGTTTGCAGTTTTTATTTTTTTGAAGATCTATTTGGATGGATTCATCACCCGGCCTGCAAACAGGATGCTGTTGTGCTGATTTTCTTTAATGAAGAACAAGAAAGGTTTATTGGCAATAAAAGCTTTTCTGGGATCGGGGTCGATGGATGTTTTTCTGATGATTACCACGGCAGTGGCGGCAGCTGCTTCGGTACCCTCCTCGGCCACTTCGATCATGGCCTGATGGATCACTTTATCAATTTTAAGATCCAGGTCTCCTGTCATTCCCGAAAAATCAGCGTATCTGTTAAAGGGCTGTGCCATTCCCATACCGATCAGCACTTCTTCCAGATCAAGCTTTGTTTCTGCTTCGAATTTTGGTATAAAAACATCAATTTCAGTACTTTCCAGTCTGTTAAGCATGTTTTCAAAATCATCACTGCTAAGAGACTTCTCGATTGCTTCCATTTGAAGTGATTCTTTTGGAAGCAAGATGACCATTGAAAAGTTATTTTCAGAGTAGGGGATTTCCAGCAACTGCATCCCTTCATCTTCAAAATAGGGAAGTGTGTCGGTGCTGTGCATAAAATCGGCCATTACAAATTCCCTGCCTTGCAGGTAAAAGTGGTTTTCGCGGGTTTGTTCGGGATCAAACTCCTTAAGCCACGGTCCAAGAAAGTGTATGGCATTGACCAGTACCATTCTTGTGTCATCTGTTAATACGCCAGGCGCGATAAGGTCTTCAATTTTCTCTCTGGTTTCATCATAAACCCAGTCATTGATCTCTTTTCGTACCACCTCCCTGTTGGCTCTGAAATCCACCTGGAAAGTTTTTGAGTCATAAATATCTTCAACAATATCAAAGAAGCTCTGGAGGAAGTTGTAGTCTTGCTGGGCCCAAATGCTATTCGCGATGTTAAGCTGAACGTCATCATTCCTGCTATAATCCAGCGCATTCAGGTATGCACCGAAATTTGCATGAAACAACACCTGGTCCGTGTCGAAGTGCATCACTTCGGCCATTTCCCGCAGTGTTTCGTTTCTTGCCCCGACATAAGTCATTGCCAGCGCGGTAGAAATACTGAACGGAGAGATCACCATATTCGCGCTTTCATAAGGGATTTCCTTTAAAAGATCTAATGCAAACTGATTGTTTCCTTGAGCAATCTTGCTGATTTCCGTGCCTTGATCCATATCGGTTCCTTCTTTGTATGCTCTGTGAGAGCAGGATGCGAGCATCATTAAAAAAATGAATATAAAAGTGAATACAATTGATTGTCTCATAAAAAGTGAATTAAATTAGGCCTTGTTGTGTTTTTATATTTTACAAACTTACAACATATTTATAAACATTCCTTTAAGGAGCTGCGCAAATATCATTCCACGATTATCTTGTTGTTAAGTATTTTGAGCAGTTTGTGTTGAGCTTTGAGAGATTAAAGATGTTAAAGACCGATTTCTGTTATTTTGAATATATGGCATCATTTGCTGCGACATATAGCAAAAATCATGTACTTTTGCGTTAGTCAATGATGGTATTTTTAATAATCAGATAATTTCAGAAACATATTATGAGTGATCAGACAGAAAAAATCAAGTGTTTAATATTGGGAAGTGGTCCGGCCGGTTATACCGCGGCCATTTATGCCGCTCGTGCAGATCTTAAACCTGTTATTTATCAGGGATTACAACCGGGAGGACAGTTAACCATTACCACGGATGTGGAAAATTATCCAGGATACCCTGAAGGTGTCAAAGGGCCTGATATGATGGTAGACTTCCAGAAACAGGCTGAGCGCTTTGGTACGGATGTAAGGTATGGAATGGCTACATCGGTAGATCTTTCCGGGCGTCCCTTTAAGGTTGTTATCGATGAAAAAAAGGAGGTTCTGGCTGAAACTTTGATCATTGCCACCGGAGCTACCGCAAAATGGCTTGGTCTTGAATCAGAGCAAAAGTTTAATGGCTTTGGTGTTTCTGCTTGTGCTACCTGCGATGGTTTTTTCTATCGTGGACAAACGGTAGCGGTTGTTGGCGGTGGTGATACAGCCTGTGAAGAGGCATCCTATCTTGCCAAGCTTTGTAAAAAGGTGTATCTGATCCACCGGCGCGATGAATTGAGGGCATCAAAAGCGATGCAGCACAGGGTGAAGAAGGCTGAAAATATTGAGATCATCTGGAATCACCTGCCCAAAGAGATCGTTGGAGACAAAACGGTTAATGGTGTTATGATTGAGGATGTCAACACGGGAAAAGTTTCCAGGCTTGATGTGGAGGGGTTCTTTGTTGCGATAGGGCATAAACCCAATAGCGACATATTCAAAGGACAACTTGATATGGATGAGAATGGTTATCTTGTCACCAAATCCGATTCAACACAAACCAAAGTGCCCGGTGTTTTTGCAGCCGGAGACGTTCAGGATCATGTATATCGACAGGCAGTTACCGCTGCCGGCACCGGATGCATGGCGGCAATCGAAGCGGAGCGATTCCTGGCCGATCAGTAAGTCTGTAAAAATATTTCTTGCAGGCTGTAATTACGAACAGTCGAGGGGATGACAGTTTTTGTTTTCTTTTCAGTGGTTGCATTATTACTTTATCTACAGGCAGGATTGTTTCTTTTTTTCAGAAAACCTGTTGTTAAAGTAAACCGCCTGTTTGCCTTTATGCTATTTGCACTGGCCTGGATCTCTTTTTTTATTTTGTTAATCCAGTTTGCTGATAATCTAAGTGTTGTTTATCTCCTCGATAGGATTAACATGTTTGGGTATCTTGCCTTTCCGCTGCTTTCCTTATTGTTTTTTGAGCGCGCAACCCGTTTTGGCCATCAGGCAATCCGACCTGTTATTTTCATTGTCGGAGCTATTGCTGCTGCCATTATGGTCCGTTATATGCTTAATCCACATTCGCTGAAAGTTTTTTACGAAGGAGCTTCCGGAATGTGGTATTTTGAAGCCAACATCCAATCCGTTTGGGTCGTTCTCGCCGTATTGTACAACCTGGCATGTGCATTTCTTGTTCTTTTCATGGTTTTGAATTTTTTTGTTCAAACGATAGAATCTCATAAAAGAAAAGCAACAATTCAATCGCGAGTTTTCTTGATTTCCTTTTTTGTTTTTTTGATCATCGGCTTTTCAAGTCACATCTTATTTCCTTTGCTGGGAGTAACAGTGTTTCCCGCGATGATTCATCTGGCTGCTTTGCCAATGGTGGGTGCAATTTTTTTGTCTATCATACTGCTTCACCCGCAAACTTTTTTCAGGGAAATGATTTCCCGTATTTTTATCCGGAGGATCAAAGAGTTTGTTTTTTTTCTAGATCACAATGGTTTGATTTATTCAGCCAATCAGTATTGTCTGGATGAACTGCATTACAGTCTTTCTGATATGGCAAATAAAGAACCCGGCTATTTTTTAAGGCCCTCCGGAATGGTTGCAAAAAAAATGGAAGATGCCATCATGGGTTATAAAACCGAAGACCTTGTCTGTCTGATGATTCCAGCCAAAGGTTTACCCATTCCGGTTTCTCTGAGCGTTACGAAGGTTTATGATGCTTTCCGTAATATGATCGGTTTCTTGTTAATTGCCTCTGATTTCCGACAAACAAAATCTTTGTATAAAGAACGGGGTGCGCGTTTGCGATCTGAACAAAAGCTGATCAGACGAAACCTTGAGCTTGAAGAAAAGATTCAGAAACGTTGTTCGGCGTTAATTGACATTCAGGAAAAACTGAATTCGGAGCATAAAAAACAGGAAGAAGCTGAAAAACAAGTGCGGGAGGAGCTTCGAAAAAAGGAGGATCTGTTGCGAGAGCTCCATCATCGTGTAAAGAATAACATCCAGATGATTATTTCCTTGATCAACATGGAACAAGGAAAAACAGTCACCCAAAGAGGTTCTGATTCGGATTATGGAAGTATTGCCAACCGAATGCGGACCATTTCAATGATCCACGATTATTTTTATGACACCCCTTACCTGGGTAAGATCAACTTCAGGAATTTTGTTGACAAGGTTGTTGGAGAATTGCGCGGTATCTTTGTCGGCAAGTCTTATGTTCAGGTTAATGTTTCATTCGAAAGAACTGTTCTGCCGATCGATCAGGCTATTCCTTGCGGAATTATAATTTTTGAATTGCTGAGTAATTCGCTGCAACACGCCTTTAATAATAATGATCCTGAAGTAGCCGTACATGGAAACTCAGCGCAAATTCACCTTAAGGTATTTTCAGAGAATAACCGGTTACGAATCCATCTTTCCGACAATGGGCAAGGTATCTCCTTGATAAACAGAAAGCCGGAGAAAAAAAATATCGGTTTACGTCTGGTAGAGTTATTGGTTGACGAATACCTCTATGGAACCGTTGTTTACGCAAATATCAAAGGTGCTTCAGTTCAGATTGATTTTGAATTGGTCGAAAAACAAGGACTATGACAGCATATACCATCATCTCGGCAATGGTTTTTGTTTTGTATCTGCAAACCGGAGCTTATATACTCTGGAAAAACCCCCAAGTTCCTCTGAATCGGTGGTTTTGCGGAATCGCTTTATTTCTTGCGGGATTCTCATTGTTTACAACTCTTTTCTTAAGCGAGAATCTGGTAGTTTTTCAATATGATTTAGTCAGAATGGCTGGTTGGGGCATGCTTTCAGTGATGTTGTTCCGCTTCTATTCTTTGTTGACCGGTCACACCAGAAACCGGATTTTACATGATGGGTTGTATTTTTTCTTCATCATATTCGGCGCCGGGTCCAGCTTATTTTTGTTTGTTGTATTGCACTCATTTGACCACACCAGGTTATATCTGCTGGAAGACTGGTTCTGGCTAAACCAATTTTCTTATATCGTTTATTATGTTCTTTTGATTATTCTTGTAGGCTCAACCATCGTGATGTTTGTGCATTGGAGAAAAGGATTTGTCTGGCAAAAGGAAAAGAGGCGATTGTTTGCTGGTGCAATTATATTTGCTGTTGCCGGAACCGGGCTAATTGTTTTTGGGTCAGTTTTTCCGGATATCAAGGTTGTTCATTTATTAAGATTGCCACACCTGTTTCTGTTGCCCTGGTTTATTAGTGTAGGCTATGGTTTTGCCCATTATCGTTTTCTTCCGCCTGATCCGGCCAAAGCATCCCGCAAATTGTTGCTGGAACTGAAGCAGCTTCTGTTTTTTTGTGATAAGAATAGCCGTCTGCTGGAGATAAATCCGTTTGCCGTGAAATTAACCGGGAGTAGAAGCGCTGAAATTCTCGGTGATAGGGTACAGCTTTTATTTATTAATTATCAGGTTGTTGATCAGTTGATCAGCGATGCAATCATCTCAGGAGATAGTGGCCCTGTTGAGGTTTTACTCAGAAACCGGAATGGTTCTGATATTCCGGTATTGCTTTCTGCAACCCTGCTTAAAGATAGTTTTGGCGATGATTATGGGGTTGCTCTTTATGGAACGGATCAACGTGAAGCAATTGCCCTGAGGAACGAAATTAACAAGAGGCAGGTTTTAGAAGTTGCCCTGCAGGCTATGAGTGGCGATCTTGAATCACAGGTCGATAGTCATACCCGGGAGCTCAGGTATTCATTGGAAGAAACATCTTTAAAAATTAACCGGCGTAAGAAGGTTGAAGGTGCCATTAAAGTTGAAATTGCCGATATGGAGGTAATGATGGGTGAGATTCATACGCGCATCAAGAAGAATATTGGAATCATTCTCTCTCTGTTGAAGTATAACAGTAGCGAACATGTATTGCCTGAAAACCAAATCAGAAAAAAAATATTATTTCAGAGAATTAATACTGTTTTAATGGTCAACCAGCAGGTCCTTACCCACGACAGCTATGGGTTGGTAGACTTTAAAAGTTTCCTTGAAATTTTGATAAAAGGATACAAGGAATCCTGGAAGCAAGCGGAGAAAATGACTTTTAGCCTCCAGGCAACTCCCGGATTGATATGGGTGGATCAGGCTATACCCCTGGCTATTGTGGCGAATGAACTGATCAATAATTCGATACGTCATGCTTTTGTTGATGAACCAGCAAGCACAGCGATGACAGAGGTGGTTTTTTCGATGGATGAGTCAAAAATTTGCTCTTTTCAGGTATGGAATAACGGCCGGGGATTTGACCGGAGGAAGCCAAAAACCGCAACCGATTACTCAGGTTTGCAACTTGTGAAAATGCTTGTTGAGGATCAGTTGAGTGGTTCATTTGTGATTGAAGATAAAGCAGGCGTTTTGGCTTCGGTTTCATTTCCTCTTGATCAGAAACGTCAGGGACATATTGGTCTTAATTCCTGAATGAGGAATTGCTGCTGAGAATTTTATTTCCAATCATGCATTTCAGACATTTCTTAGGTGTGCAGTAATATTTGTACAGCTCTAAAAGTCCTTGTGTTTCAGCGGCACTTTCAAGCTGTGAAAGCAATCGCTGCCATTGTCTGATGATTTTGTTGTTTTCCGGCGGTAATTGTTCCAGCAAGCTGATGGCACCCTCAAAGGCATGGGTGCCATTTTTTTCTGTCCTGTCAATGGCGATGGCAGGTGCAATGGTGTTTATCAAAAGGCGATTTATTGTTTCTTCTCCAATGGTTCCTGATTTTGGTGAAACAGGGT
>SL_3KL_010_SEDDRAFT_10006991_pt1 | contig 10044 bp, 4 predicted proteins | sample SodLakKL_010_SED_2_FD_10381 | JGI IMG/M metagenome (IMG submission 10381)
CTAGAAAATGATGCCAAAGCAATGGCACACGCTGAACTGCGGTTTGGCAAGGCAAAAGGGAGGAAGAATGTGCTTGTTGTTTACCTGGAGTGGGGACTGGGTCTGGGAGTGATAATAGAAGGGAAGATATACCGGGGTTCACTTGGCTTTGCGGGAGAGTTAAGCCATACACCTGCTGTTGAGAATAAAATTTATTGCCAGTGTGGAAAGCAGGGTTGCCTTGAAACCGTTGCATCCGGAGCAGCCATTGCCAGATTGGCTACCGAGGGCATTGAGGCCGGGAAAAAATCGGTGCTCAGCAGTTTTCTGAACGGTGCTAAAGGCCCGATAGATCCCGGTATTGTAATTGATGCTGCAAATAAGGGAGATTTATTTGCAATAAGCGTCCTGTCTGATGTTGGCATGAACCTGGGGCGCGGACTTGCGAGCCTGATACAGTTGTTTAATCCTGAACTTGTTATCCTGTCAGGTAAGGTATGTAAGGCCAGGCAATATATTACAACTCCAATCCAGCAGTCACTAAATACTTATTGCATGCCCCAGTTAAGGGAGGAAACGGAGATTGTAATATCCGATCTTGATGATGAGCAGGGTATGCTTGGTGCAGCAACCATGGCACTTGAATACGTTTTTGACAAATCGTTTATGCTTAAAGAGTATCACAACTCGCGGGCATTTGAAAAAGAGAGTGTTTTACAATGATCAAATTTTTTTATTAGCAGTTTTGCCATATATAAGTAAGTATATGATTTTTTCACAGACCGGGAAAGCAAAGTTTAATCTGTCTTTTTGATTTTTAACTGTCTGAAAATTTAATTATTATCAACTCAATTTTATCTACTTAATTAAAAACCTTTAATCTTTTATCCTATGAAACAATTGAATTTTATGCTTTTAGCATTTCTGTTCATGTTCACTTCTGCTCTTTATGCGCAGGAAAGAACGGTGACAGGTGTTGTTACTTCTGCCGAGGACGGAACTCCTCTTCCGGGAGTTAATGTTGTTGTGACGGGTACGCAGATCGGGACGATAACTGACTTTGACGGGAAATACTCACTTCAGGTCCCTGGAGATGCTGAAGTTCTCAGGTTTTCGTTCGTTGGAATGGTAGCCGTTGAATTGGCAATTCCTGCTTCAAACGTTTTGAATGTAGTTCTTGAACCGGATACAGAGACAATAGATGAAGTTGTTGTTACCGCACTTGGTATCAGCAGGGAGAGGAAAACTTTGGGATATGCCGCTACCAGTGTCAGCGGAGATGATGTTGCCATTTCATCCACCATCAGTCCGGTTAATGCTCTTCAGGGACGTATATCCGGGGTTGACATTCAGCCCACCGACGGTGGTACTTTCGGCGGAAGCCGGATCACTATTCGTGGTAACTCGGTTCTGGGTGGCAACAACCAGCCGATCTTTGTGGTTGACGGAGTTATCTACGATAACCAGATCTCCGGAGGAAGCCAGTGGGGTGGTGTTGACTGGGGTAATGAACTTAAGTCTCTTAACCCTGATGAATTTGAATCTGTCACAGTGCTTAAAGGTTCTGCTGCTACAGCGCTTTACGGATCACGCGCGATAAACGGTGTTGTGGTTATCAACACTAAACAGGGTCGTGAAAGGCCCGGTGTTGGAGTAACCTTCAGCCAGCGCTTTCATGTGAAAGATCCATATGACGGACCGGCATTTCAGAATAAATATGGTCCCGGTCACCTGGCAAGTGTTCCCACAGGTATAAGTGATCCGTGGAACCAGCAGGGGGAGTTCCTCTATGATTCTGAAGGAAGGCCTTATTATTACCGCAGTATTGTCTCCTTCGGTCCCGAACTGGACGGCAATACCATGGTCCTGGACTGGGACAGGCAGACAATGGTTCCCAATAATCCCACGCCAAATAACTTTCTTGACCTTTTTGAAAGGGGATTATACAGCAATACCAACCTGCAGCTTGACGGTGGTACCGAAACAACCACTTTTCTTGTTTCTGCATCGCATACTGCTGAATCGGGAATTACCCCGCGTAATGACTTCGGACGCTCATCTATTTTCTCAAGGGTGACTCATGATCTTACCCCGTTTCTGAGCGCAGATGTTGGGATAAGCTATTCAAATTCAACTGCTGCTAACCCTCCTTCAAGCGGTTTGCAGAACGGTTTCTTTACCGGTCCGATACCAAGGTGGTATGATGTGAATAACTGGAAGGACCAGTACCGGGCTGATCATGGTGGTGTTCATAGAACGGATCATGGCGACCCGCTGGCTGATGTTCCGGGACTCGGACTGTTTTTTGGTTTGTATGAGAACAGCCAGGAAAGAGTTGAAGAATCACTCAGGTTAACCACAAAACTTAACCTTGAGGTAACCGACTGGTTCAATATTGATCTGGAAGGTTATATCAATAACTATTATGAAAAGCGGGAGAATAAAAGCCTCGGACAAGGATTTGCTAATGCCGGTGGTTCTTACAGACTTGATCACAACCGCCGGGAGCAAATTGACGGTAAGATAGTTTTTAATGTTCTGGGTGAACTGACTCCCGATATGTACGGTAGCTTCTCACTGGGTGCGGAGCACTGGAGTACCGGGTATTCATATTCCGGTGCCTGGACTAACGGGGGACTGATTGTGCCGGGACAGTATTTCCTTGCAAACAGTGTCAATCAGCAGGGTCAGACTGCTGGTATCAGCGGCACTAAAATACTTAACTCAGTTTATGGCTATGGTAACCTTGAGTTCAGGGACCAGCTTTTCCTCGCTTTAACAGGGCGTCATGACTGGTCTTCCACGCTGACCTATGCAGACGGTTCGGGTAATAACAACTATTTCTATCCGTCGGTAAGCTTGTCATGGCTGCCAACAGAAACCTTCCAGCTGCCCGGATTTCTCTCCTATGCGCAGCTAAGGGGTTCATATGCGGAGGTTGGTAACGACTACTCAATATATAACATTAACTCCGGTTTCGGTCACCGCTCCAACCTGCAGGCAGTAAGTGGCTATAACCTGGTTATGCTAAATTTCAGCAGCCACACGGTTCCCAACCTTGACCTGCAGCCGGAGCGCAAGAAATCATGGGAGTTTGGTTTTGATACTCGATTCTTCAATAACAGGATAGGTATCGACTTTACCTATTATAAGGAGAATACATTTAACCAGATCCTTAGTCTCCCGGTACCCGGCGAAACAGGAGTTACAGGGCAGCTTATAAATGCAGGTAATATCCAGAACCAGGGTGTTGAGATCGCACTTCACACACGTCCGGTACAGACAAGGGACCTTCGCTGGGATGTTGACTTTAACTTTACCCGCAACAGGAACATGATTGTTGCGCTGCATGATGATATTGAAAGGTACAACCTTTATGAGTCCGCTTCCTACGGTAATACACGTGTTGGAACTGTAGCCTTTGTAGGAGAGGAGTGGGGTGTGCTCTATTCAGATTCAGCTCCTGCTTTATTCGAGAACCCGGATAATCCCAACGATCCGAAAAATGGCATGCCCCTGTTGCAGTGGAGCGGAGCCAGAAGAGGTGCTTACATGATACGCTCCTTTGAACAGCAGGAGGTTGGTAATATGAATCCCGATTTCCTTGCAAGCATGACATCAAATGCAACTTACAAGGGAGTTTTCTTCCGTTTTATGCTTGATGCAAAGATTGGAGGCGATGTGGCAAATTATGTTGGCCGCTATGGAGCTGCTTACGGAAATCTGGAATCTACACTTAAGTGGAGGGATGCAGAGAATGGCGGAATGACCTGGACATCACGTTATGATAATACTGGTGACGGTACATTTAACACCTATCATGACGGTATGATTCCCGAGGGTGTTTTTCGGGAGGGTACGGTTATTGAAGGTGCCGATGTGAGCGGATGGACTTACCAGGAGGCTTATGATGCCGGCGTAGTTGAGCCCACGCATGCAAGTTTCTGGCATTACTTCAATAACTCCTGGGGTACAGGCGTCATAAACGAGCATGTTGTTCATGAAAACTCATATATCGGAATCAGGGAGCTTACTATTGGTTATTCTTTCCCGAGGGAAATAGCAAACAGGATGTATCTTTCAAGCCTCAGGGTTTCTCTTTTTGCAAGGGATCTTGGTTTCCTCTGGAAGACAATGCCGGATAACCTCCATCCTTTTTCAATCCGAGGGACTCATTCCGGTTCAGCTCATGCCTGGGGTGCTATCCCGTATGTGAGGACTGTCGGTTTCAACCTTGATCTTGGATTTTAATCTTAATTTTTAAAAAATTATAACCACATGAAAAATCTTATTAAAATATTAATTACAGCAGTAATTGTCGGGGTTACAGCAACATCCTGCACCGATGATTTTGCTGAAGTAAATCAGAACCCGTCGATGGTGACCGATCCTGACATACGGCACCTGTTTACTTCATCAATTTTTGACCTTGGCCATGACGGCAGGTATACGGAGTGGTTCTATAATAATTACAACTATTTTTACAGGTACAGCCAGGCCACCATTTTCAGCGGTGGCAACAGCGGTGACTTTAACCGGCATGGTGCCTTAGGATTACCATCACCTTATGGTATGATGAGAAATCTCTTTGAAATAAGGAAGATAATTGATGATATGCCTGATGCTGACAAGGCTAACCGGACACATGTAAAGGCAATTACATATATTCCTCCGGTGTTATTGGCATTGAAAAATAGTGATATGAGGGGTTCTATCGCATGGTCTGAGGCTATGAGGGGACGTTATGAGAACCATTACACCCCAAAGTATGATAACCAGCAGGAACTATTCGAGCAGTGGCTCGGCGAGCTTAACTCAGCTATAGATGTGCTTTTAAGTGATGCCTCAAACCAGGTAACTTATGGTCCGCAGGATTTTATTTATAATGGCGATTTTGCAAAATGGGCAAGACTTGCCAATACTATGAAGCTGAGGATTGCCATTCGTCTTGAGAATACAGACCAGCAATGGATGCAGCAGATAATTAACGATGCGCTTTCAAATCCGGCCGGCCTTATAACCGATCAGGAGCATGAACTGATATGGTCGCCGGCAACCACATACCGTGGCGAAGCTCAGGATTTCTGGGGAGCACCAACAGCCGCACAAAACTTTGTGTCAAAACTGGTTGAGCTGAGGGACCCGAGAACGCATCTCTTTTTTGATCCCAACGGACTGGATCAGGATGCTGTTGACATATTGACAGCTCAGGGCAAGAATCTGCCCGACTGGGTTGATCCGAATGTTCCGGTTGACCGCTGGGACCGTTACAGGGGTGGACCGGTAGCACCTGATTATGCCGGACAGACGCCGTGGTTTGGTCCTCTGACCGATGATGACAACCAGGGTTACGCAAGGTTGTCGCATATAAACAGGAGATTTTTTAACCCGCACTATGATGGTGGTAACGGCTACTGGAGAGAATATATGGTTTCAGCTGCTGAAACGGCATTCTACATGGCCGAGTTTATAGAAAAGGGATATGTTACCGGAGAGGGTACTGCAGCAGAGTGGTATGAGCTTGGTGTCAGGGCTTCATTTAACGCATACAACGATATAGCCCGGACACACGGAGTTTATGATTACGAAGAGTTCGCCGCAACAGAGGCACAGATTAATGACTACCTGGCACAGCCGGATGTTGCACTGGATGGAAGCAATGACCTGGAGAAGATATACTTCCAGCAGTTTATCAACTTTTTCCGTTATCCGAATGAGCTTTTTGCATTGGTAAGAAGAACCGGGTTTCCCAGCAGGACAGGTGAGATTTTACCGTGGGAACCGGTTTTGTCAAATAATGTTGAGCTTATTCTCCCCCGGAGATTTGGTGTAAATGAACCCAGCAATCCCATAAATATTGATAACTGGCGTGCAGCCATGGAGGAACAGGGATGGACTCATGGTACTGTTGAAGGTTCTGTTCTGAACCAGGAGCGTGTCTGGTGGGATACAAACAGTCCCAATTTTGGTAACGGAAGCTGGTAATTTATTATTCATTAATTATGGAAAAGGTTTTAGGTTAACAAGTATCTGTTTAAGACCAATATCGGGTTTCTAGGTGGTTGTCCCGTTTTTGGTGCATAGGCCGCCCGGAATAGTCCGGGCGGTTTTTAATTAAAATTGATGATTATGGAAAAACCTGAAGGTTATTTCAGACACAGCGCCATCATCTTGATTTTTTTCTTCATCCTTACTATATTCCGGGTTGCCGCGCAGGATGATTGCGAGGTGCGCATGCCCGGGATACAGGATAAATATGAGGGGGAATGCAGGTGGGGCAGGGCCCACGGCGAAGGTAAAGCCGAAGGAGATGACAGTTATGAAGGCGAATTCCGTCGCGGATGGCCTCATGGTGAAGGCACTTACAAATGGGCCAACGGCGATGTTTATGATGGTGAATGGAGGAATGGCCGGCGCTCAGGCGAAGGAACCTATGAATGGGCCACCGGTGAAGTGTACTCAGGTGAGTGGAGAGATGATATGCGGCATGGCCAGGGAGAATACAATTTTTTTGTAAATGAAAATGATACCACTCTTGAAGGACGCTGGGTAAATGATGAATTCCAGGAAGGCCGTGAAGAGAGAGCCTGGAAGGAGATCCATAAAAGGACTATTGACCGCTACAGGGTGTTAAACAGAGGTGAAGGAAATATGATAATGGTCCGTATGCAAAGTTTTCAGGGTGGGGAGGTATAACCTGCGCGTTGAAGGCGACAGCGGACACAGGATAACCATTAGCGATATGGTGGGTTTGTCGGAGGTAGACTTTCCGACCCGCGTTATTATCAGGTACACGGCATGGAACCAGATGAGGACGGCCATGATTGATGCATCGCTGGAGCTTGAGTTTAACGAGGCTGCCGAGTGGGAAGTCCATTTTATCAGGTAGGTTAAGGAAATTCTATCAAAATTAACTGCTGATGTTGCTTATAAAAAAAATCATTCCCTTTATACCGGTATTGTTAATGCTTATGCATGCTTTTACCGGATACGGACAGAAGAACGAAATTATTCTACATGACAACTGGCATGCAATCAGGAAAACGGATGTTCCTGCCGATGGAAATACCATAAGCCGGCCGGATTATGAACCGGTGGGCTGGATGGAAGCTGTTGTTCCTGGCACGGTGCTTACCACTCTTCTGCATAATGAAAAAATACCCGATCCGTTTATCGGGTTTAACAATGAAATGATCGCTGATATATATGACACCGGCAGGGACTATTATACATACTGGTTCAGGAATGAGTTTACCGTGCCTGATGAATTTGCCGGCCGGCAAGCCTGGCTCAATTTCAGGGGGATCAACTACAGGGCAGACATATACCTGAATGGCCGGAGAGTAAACACTTCACCTCATGAAGGAATGTTTCTTCGTTCCCGGTTTAATATCACTCAGTTTTTAAATAACGGGAATAATATAATGACCGTTCTTGTTGAACCTCCCCTTCATGTTGGTGATGCCACCAGGGGACAGGGAGGTGATGGTATGATAGGAAGGAACGTTACCATGCAGTTTACTGCCGGATGGGACTGGATCACCCCGGTAAGGGACAGGAATACGGGTATATGGGACAAGGTGAGCCTTGAGTTCGCGGGTGATGTTGACCTGACGAACCCATACGTAAGAAGCCGGGTGCCGGGTAAGAGAATGCCGGGAGAAAATCAGGAGCCTGCTTATCTTTCATTTTCGGCAGAACTGAATAACTCTTCCGGTAGAGAAGTTATTGGTACACTTGACGTGGAAGTTGACGGAAACAGATATTACAAGAAAGTTATTCTTCAGCCCCATGAAACACTAACAGCCGTTATTCCCGAGGCAACTATCAGGAATCCACGCTTATGGTGGCCCAACGGAATGGGTGAACAGCCCCTTTACATGGCAAGGTTCAGTTTTGTAACCGGTGATGGTGGTTTGAGTGACTCGGAAGATGTCACATTCGGCATAAGAGAAACCGGCAACTATTTTGATAAGGATATCAGGGGACAGGTTTTTACTGTAAACGGTCAGAAAGTGTTTATCAAGGGTGGGAACTGGATAGCTTCCGACATGCTTTTAAGATTGTCTCCCGAAAGGTATGCAGCAGAAGTCCGCATGCATGCCGAAATGAATATGAATATGATCAGGATCTGGGGCGGCGGACTTACTGAGAGACCTGAATTCTACCAGGCATGCGACCGTCATGGTATACTGGTGTGGCAGGATCTGTGGATGACCGGCGATTGTAACGGGCGCTGGCTTGATCCGGTGAAAAAGGAGTCGCAGGCCCGACGCCGTGAATATCCTGACGACCACAGCCTCTTCCTGAGATCTGTGGAAGATCAGGTTAAAATGCTGAGAAATCACCCCAGCCTCTATCTTTGGTGTGGCGGAAATGAGTATCCTCCGCCCGCAAATATCAATGAGGCGCTTGTTAATGATATTTTTCCCAGGCTTGATGATACCAGGTTCTACCTGGATGAATCGGTTTCGGCCAACCTGATGGATAATATAATAGGAGGCGTTGGTGACGGGCCATATGGCATACTTGAACCGGAATGGATATTCCTGAACAGGACGAATCCTCTGAACCCGGAAATCGGGTCAATCGGTATGCCCAATATTGAAACTCTCAGAAAGTTCATCCCGCAAAATGAACTTGTCCCTCCCCGTGGCAACCAGGTAAGGCCATCATGGACCTACCATAAATACATAACATTAAGGGATTTCCCCGAAAGGTACGGAGAGATAAGAGACATCGGCGACTTTGCATTCAAATCGCAGCTGGTGGCCTACGAACAGTACCGTTCATTGCAGGAAGGAATCAATTTCAAAATGTGGGAATGGTATACCGGAATGCTGGTATGGAAGAACCAGAACCCGTGGACAGCCATGAGGGGTATGTTCTATGACTATTACATGGACTATACCGGAGGTTATTTCGGGTACAAAAATGCGGCCAATCCACTGCATATTCAGCTTAACCTAAATGATTCCATTGTCTGTGTCATTAACCAGACCCTCTATCCTTTGAACAATGCTTCTGCCGGTGTCACCATTTTTGATATTCACGGCAATATGCTTGATGAATGGACTACAGGTTTTTCAGCGGAAGCTCAGTCAGTTGTAAACCTTGAGAGACTAATCCTTCCCGATGCCGGACAACAGGTCTATTTTGCAAGGCTGGTCCTTAAAGATGACCGCGGAGATGTGCTTGATGAGAACTTTTACTGGCTCTCTTCCGAGCCCGGATCATACCGGCAGTTGTCAGAATTAAAACAAACCATGATTAAAGTTGAGCCTGAGAGCATTGATGATGGCAGGATGAAAGTTGAGTTTGAGAATGATTCTGATGAAACCGCCTTTTTCATCCGGCTGAAAATTATTAATGAACAGGGTGAACTTGTTTTACCGGTTTTTACTGACTTTAACTATTTTACACTTCTGCCGGGTGATAAAATCATCAGCAATGTTGATCTCGGTTATGCCGGCATTGATAATGAAAACGGGGATATTTTCCTTGGAGTGGAGGGATTCAATGTTAAGGATGAGCGATATAAACTGACAATAAATAAATAATAAACAGAGTCCGTCCGTCTATAAAGTCAGTGCTGGGCAGACACTAAGCATTCGATAAATAAATAATAAGCAGAGTCCGTCCGTCTATAAAGTCAGTGCTGGGCAGACACTAAGCAGTCGATAAATTTCTATTATATTATGTTCAAAACACTTTTATTTTTTACAGCAGGTATTTTATGTTTCAGTAATGTTTGGGCACAGCTGCAACTTCTGGATCAATTCCCGAAAACATATGTGGCATACAGGACTACAGGGGAACTAACAATGGACGGGAGACTCGACGAAGATGACTGGCAGAATGTTCCGTGGACAGAAGATTTTGTTGATATTGAGGGGGATAAACGACCTGCACCGCTGTACCGCACAAGGGTAAAGATGCTTTGGGATGATGAATATCTTTATATAGCTGCTGAACTGGAGGAGCCTCATATATGGGCAACCTATACCGAAAGGAATTCGGTGATTTTTCACGAAAATAATTTCGAGGTGTTTATCGATCCAAACG
>SL_3KL_010_SEDDRAFT_10006993_pt1 | contig 10044 bp, 9 predicted proteins | sample SodLakKL_010_SED_2_FD_10381 | JGI IMG/M metagenome (IMG submission 10381)
AAATAAAAGCGGCAACCAAAATATTACCAGAAGTGAAATACCACTCCAAACCAGTACAGAAAATATTTTCTGCATATCAATTCTGACTTAAAATTTAGGTATAAAACTTTTAATGATGCCCCAAAATCCTTTTGATGGTTTTCTCGTCTTTTTATTTCTTTCTGCTGCTTTTTCAAGAACAGGCGGTACAACTACATTTTCATACGGNTCTGTTTTTGTTTCAGCAGTTTGTTTTTGTTCCTTAACTCTAGCAGTTGTCTTTGCATCTCTTTTCTGCTGATGCCCAGACTGTTTCGTTTCCTGCTTATGCTTTACATTCTTTTGTTTGTCACGGGATTGTTTTTGCCGATTATCTGATGTCTTTGACTTTTGTTGTGAATCTCTTTTCTCTGACTTACTCCTGCTATCTTTTGACTTCTGTTTTGGTCTTGATGATTGCTGACCTCTGTCCGATTTTTTCTTCTCATCTCTGCCGCTCTTTTTCTCTGACCGCTTACTCTCCTGTTTCTTGTCAGCTTTTTTCTCTTTTTTCTTAAACTCTTCATCCCAGCCAAAATCACTCTTTTCGCCAAAGTCGGGTGGCAAATTAATTACCTTGATTGAATTACCTTTAATCTTATCAATTTCATTAAAGGTTCGGTTATCGCGGCGCGTAACAAAAGTGATGGCAATACCGCTTTTATCATACCTTCCCGTTCTGCCAATTCTGTGTATGTAATCATCTGTATTATTTGGAACATCATAATTCAGGATAATCGAAACGCCCTTAATATCAATTCCGCGCGCTAACACATCAGTAGCTACAATTACAGGCACAGTTCCGTTTTTAAATGCCTGGAGTGCTTTATTTCTTTCTTCCTGGGTTCTGTCACCGTGAATGCTTGCTGCTTTCATACCTTCCTTTTTCAGAAGCCTTTGCAGCTCATCCGTACCTTTCTTGGTTGAGGTAAATATGATGCATGATTCCCACTCTATATCATTGAAGATTTTTTTAACGAGTGGAATTTTTTGGTTACTCTTCAGTTTATAGGCTCTTTGAACCACAGACTGGCTCGGTTTTGAACGTTCAATTTCAACCGATTCGGGATTCTTCATGATAGAAGAAGCAAGCCGCTGAATCTCATTCGGCATAGTGGCAGAGAAAAGCAATGTTTGTCTTTCCTCAGGCAGCCATGAGATAATTTTTTTCATATCCGGCAGGAATCCCATATCAAGCATACGGTCTGCTTCATCAAGTACCAGGAACTCAAGTTTTGAGAAATCGATGTTCACTACTTTGTTTTGGTCAATAAACCGGCCCGGAGTTGCAACAATAATATCAACCCCTGCCTTTAGTGCTTTTGCCTGTGTTGAAAAGTCGCTGCCCCCTATCACGGTTGCCGAGCTGATGCCTGCATGATAGCCGATTGCAAAAATCTGTTCATCAATTTGCATAGCAAGCTCTCTTGTAGGGCTCAGGATCAATGCTTTAATACCATCCCTGTTACCTTTCAAAATGTTCTCCATTATCGGAATAACAAATGCACCTGTTTTACCGGTACCGGTTTGTGCCGTTCCTATCAGGTCTTTGCCTGCTAAAACAGGTGGTATCGATTTTTCTTGTATTGGGGTAGGCTCAACAAATTGTAAATCACGGAGACCATTTAGTAATGGCTCTGAAAGGTTTAATTCAGTAAACTTCAATATACTCTTTAATTATAGTTAAACTTGTTATCAATGAAATCTGGTGACATGAAATAATCAAAAGATGTTTGAGGGGAGCAAAGCCAACATCACCGAGATTGTAGAATTTAAATTCTTATTACCGTTCTGTATTAGCTCCCGATTGAATCCCTGTAATATACAAGATTTACAGCAACTATTTATCAGATACTTCAGTAATCATAAAATCAATTTATCCGGGATGATAAATTATTATCGCATTAAAATCTCTAACTGGTCTGAATTCAGCTATTTTTCGCTTTGCCTTGAATATTTTTCTTTTTCAAAAATTTGAATACGCTTTTCATTTCATAGCGGTTAAATAATTTGATAACTTTCAGAGCTAAAAACTTTAATTATCAAAATCTAAATATGCGATTAATTACCTATTTTGTTTTAATGAGTACCGCCCTTCTCTTTCTGTTTTCATCTTGCGACAGGGCTGAATACAGTTCCAGTGAAAATTTAGCTACAAAAGCAGATTCCGTAAGCTACAGTTTAGGCTTCTTTTATGGCAATGGATTATCTACAGAAGGTGTAGATGATATTGAAATGAAGAACTTTATAGCCGGAATGTTGCAGGGATTAGAACGTCAGGATCCCGCACTGGATGAAATGCAAATGCAGCAGGTACTGCAACAGTTTCAACAGGAACTGCAAGCCAGCCAGGCTGAACGACGAGAGTTAGATGCAGCAGCTAATATTGAGGAGGCTCAACGATTTCTTGAAGAAAATGCAGAGCGTGATGATGTGATGGTAACAGAATCAGGACTGCAGTACAGAGTGATTGAAGAAGGAACCGGTGCAAGCCCAACTGCAGAATCTGAAGTTGAAGTGCACTATCGCGGTACTTTAATTGACGGCGAAGAGTTCGACAGTTCTTACGAGCGAAATCAGACTGCTACATTTCCATTAAATCGTGTAATTCCCGGTTGGACAGAAGGCTTACAGCTGATGAGTGAAGGTGCAACCTTTGAATTTTTTATTCCCTCTGAGTTAGGATATGGAAATAACCCACCTCCCGGCAGCCCTATTCAACCCGGTTCACTGCTTATTTTTGAAGTAGAACTTATAAATGTTATTACTGAATAAAAGTAATCCTGTTTATTGTTAATCCATTTTAGAAATCGTGCAGCATTCATTTGCTGCACGATTTTTTTATGCTTTATTTTTAGATATGGATACCCTTGCACTTACAATGAAGGTTCGGTCGAAAGCCATAGAGTTGGGGTTTGATGACTGTGGCTTTTCGAAAGCTGAACCGTTAGATAAAGAAGCGTTCCGGCTTGAGGCATGGCTAAACGAAAACCGTCACAGCTCTATGAGCTGGATGGAGAGAAATTTTGAAAAGAGGATTGATCCAAGAAAACTCGTACCGGGTTCTAAAAGTGTGGTGAGTGTAATTGCAGGCTACCGATTCAGGGAAAATGAACAATTTGACCAAAAAACTAACTCACCCAAAGTTGCCAAATATGCACGCGGTCGCGATTATCACAAAGTATTTAAGGGGAAATTAAAAAAGCTTTTCAAATACACAGAATCTATAACCGGAGAAATAAACGGCCGCTTTTTTGTTGATTCGGCACCCGTTATGGATAAGGCATGGGCTGAACGCTCAGGATTGGGCTGGATAGGAAAAAATGGGAACTTACTGAACAAGAAGTTTGGCTCCTGGTTTCTAATCGGTGAAATGATCATTGATGTGCCATTTGTTTACGACTCTCCTGTAACAGATCACTGTGGCACCTGTACCGATTGTATTGATGCCTGTCCTACAAACGCTATTTATGAACCTTACAGAATTGACAGCAAACGCTGTATATCCTATCTCACTATAGAGCTGAAAGAGAATATGCCGGATGAATTTAAAAATAAGTTATCCGGCTGGATGTTTGGGTGTGATATTTGCCAGGATGTGTGTCCATGGAACCGTGATGCCGCTTACGGTACATTTGATGATCTGAAGCCACGTAAAAAAGTTTTGTACCCGGAAAAAGAAAAGTGGTCTGAAATAAGCAAAGAAGAGTTTGAATCAACTTTTGAAGGAAGTGCGGTGAGACGTGCCAGATATTCAAAATTCATTGATAATGCCAGTGCTGCAGTTGAATCTGTAAAATAAAAAAGCTCCGACATATACTGCCGGAGCTTTTTTATTAATCTATACTGAAGCTTTCAGTAGTGCTTAACAAGCAACGTTTTCAAAGTTTTGATTCCAGCAGGTTTGCTCGCCATCTTCAATTACATAGCCAACCCCGGTATCAGTATTCCAGAATACTTCTACAAATTCATTGAATCCGAAGTTTTCCATGGTAATCTTATGCTCAGGGCCATTTTGAACATATTCAACATTGCCCGCTACATTTCCATCTTCATCAAATATGGTGTAAGACAGTGTAACATTATCCTCTCCCTGCATACTCCACTCATATTCTAAGAACTTTACACTGATGCCGTCATCATTCGGGAAGTAATATGACCAGCCACCGGAATTTCCGTCATTAGATACAAAACCGGAGACAAATAAGAATTCGTCAACAACTTCGTCATCAAATACACCGCTAAAATAAATTTTCCATTCAATTCCGCCTGATACTTCTTCAGCCGTAGTTCTGATTGTTAGCATTTCGCCATCTTCTTCTATTGAAAACGTCCAAACCCACATGCCATTCTGAAATTCAGCATCATCAAACTGCGTAAACATTAAATAACTTTCTCCCAATGCAGTATTATTTGCAAGGGCAACATTCGCGGTTTGTGCATGACTAGAAGCGTTATTAAATCCGCTGAACTCTTCTGTAGCGGGTGGAGAATTATTTTCAAAATAGCTGTTATCAACTTCGGCGGGAGTAGTATCAGGTACTTCCGGTCTTTCACCTTCGCCTGATGAGGCCGGATCGTCCGAACATGCGGTAACAAACAATAAACAAAGTGTTGCTACTGTAATAAGTATTTTTCTAAATGTGTACATCTTATTTCTTGTTTTTGAATTAGTAGTTAATGATGATATGGTTACTACTATAGCGCAGAATCTTTCAAATACACCCCATAAAAATTCAAAAATGTTCTCTTTTGTCTTTTAGTGATTTATAAAGCATTTCTCTGGCTCTGAAAATATGAGCCTTTACAGTACCGAGAGGAAGATCGAGTTGTTCTGAAATTTCCTGGTAACTTAACTCTTCAAGATGGCGCATTTCAATAACCTGTCGATATTTATCAGGAAGGTTTTTGATTGCTTTGGTTATAATTTTTTTTCTCTGTTTTCGCTGAATGTCTCTGTCTGCCATGTGGCTTTGATCGGGCAGTTCCATCGAAAGTTCGCCATCTTTAGTTTTTCGAGGTTCATCAATAGATGTGGTTTGCAGTTTCTTTTTCCGAAGATAGTCGATGGTATGATTAGTAGTTATCCGGTAAATCCAGGTTGAAAAAGCGTAATCTGTATTGTAGGAGTTTAGATTTTTAAAGGCCTTCATGAATGCTTCCTGCACGAGGTCTTCAACCTGTTCCTGATCTTTAACCATTTTAAGGACATGGTATTGCAGCGGCTTTTGGTATTTGTTCATTAACTCCCTGTAAGCCTCCTGGCTGCCGCTAACCGCCTTTTGTACCCATTTATCATCCTCCAGACTGCTTGCAGAAGCATTTTCTCTGATGTTTGTTTGATTCTTTTCCTTATTCGAGCTCATCAAGAGAGGTGTTAAAAAAAGATTTAATTTTTTTGATATTTATTTGCTTAAGAATACGCTATATGTACAAAACCTCACAAAATACGAGGTATTTTATATTAACATAACAATAGCACTCAGAAAAAACTACTCTACATTAAAAGTAGGGTTTAATATTAGTGTTATATTTATTTTATTTAGAAGCAGAAATAAGCAGACGGCTTAGCAAGTTTCTTCAAAAAAACTACGTAACTTCAACTTTAACTAAAACACAACTAACTAAAACTATGAAAAAAGTATTAACAGCAATTTTATTTCTTGGACTTATGTTCGGAACAACAATGATCCAGGACAAAGCTCATGCTCAAACCCAGGAAGGTGATTTTAAACTTGGAGTTGGATTGGCTTTTGGAACCGGTGTCGGTTTCGGTTTTGGCAACCTTGATAACGATCTTGGAATCCGGGTTGACGGATACTATGCTTTTACCCCCGAAATCAGAGCAGGTGGTGATTTTACTTTCTATTTCCCTAAAGAAGAATCCGAAAGTTTTATGGGAGCTACAATTACTGAAAAAGCAACAGTGTGGGAGCTAAACCTTAATGGCCATTATCTTTTTGTTGATGATGGAGAATTAATCGTTTATGCCTTAGGCGGAATCAATATTACCGGTATCTCAATAAGTTCAGAAGAAACCGGTTCCGGGTTTAATTTTGGTGGTGAGTTCAGCGACACTGAATTCGGATTGAACCTTGGTGGTGGTCTTGAGTATGACCTCGACTTTGCAGATCTGTTTGCAGAAGCTAAACTTGGTAACCTTGGCGGAAATGCTAACCAGTTCGTACTTGGCGCAGGCTTACGCTTCTCTTTCTAATAGTTATTTATGATTTATCAAAAAACGTCACCTGATTTAACCCGGGTGGCGTTTTTTTATATCAATACTCCATGCCTGATACCACCGGTTGATACAATAATCTCATCTTTACCCGCCCATTCCAAAAACCCTGATAAAATCAGTAAACCACCCAGGATTACGTCCCCCCTGTTTTTTAAAAATATCGGATATCTGTTTTCCATTTCTTTTGCACTCATCACAGAAAATTGATCGATGAATTTGTAAATGGTCTTTAGTTTCAAAGGATAATTGTTCAATTTTGAAACTTCATATTCATCCATATTCAGCTCAATTGCTGCAACAGATGTAACCGTTCCGGCTACTCCGATCGCTGTTTCAATATGGTCAGGACTCAACTCCGAGCTATTTAATAAACTCTTTACTTCATCCTTTAATGCTGTAATTGAGTATTTATCAGGAGGATGCGATTTAAAAAATCTCTCAGAAAAGCGAACGCTGCCCATATCCAGTGAGACATACTCTTCAAGTTCAAGGCCATTGCCTAAAGCTATTTCAGTGCTCCCGCCGCCAATATCGAGAATGGCATTTGCAGTGTTATGATATTTATGATCCAATACAGTTAATGCGCCTCTATAAGTTGTAATCGCCTCTTCATCGCCGCTGAGTAGTAAAATCCCCCAACCGGTTTTAGCTTTTACAAGCCGCATAAATTCTTCCCTGTTGGATGAATCCCTCACGGCACTTGTTGCTGTTACTACCGTATTGCTGACACTCTCTTTATAATTAGCCTCAAGAAATTTCTGATATTTCTCCAATACATCCAGAACTCTCTGAATGCTGTCATCATCAAGAGTTTTGTTTTTATCAACCCCTTTACCCAGCCGCGGCACTTCCAGCAATTCTTCAAGTACTTTCAACTCACCATTGTTAACTTCAGCCACCAGAAGAAGTACTGAGTTTGTGCCTATATCTATAGAACTTCGAATCATTTCAATTCCTTTTGCAAATGAAGCATGAGCCACTCTCCTTCTGTTTTCTTTTCAATTAAGCTGAACGGATAGTTTTGAATAACCTCCAGAATTTTTTTCTCATCAGTAATCAAGAGACCGGATAAAACTAAATGTCCTCCTGATTTTGTGATTTTACTGAAATCCGGAAAAAACTCGATAATTACATTCCGGTTTATATTGGCAAGAGTGATATCGAAATTCTCATCATCATCTATTTGATCCGTACCGCCAAGACGTATATCAATCTTTGAGTCAACTTCATTTTTGAGGGCATTTTCTTCTGCATTGTCAACACTCAGCGGGTCATAATCGAAAGCTACTGCTGATTTTGCACCAATCTTTAATGCAGCTATTGCAAGAATACCCGTGCCGGTGCCTGCATCAAGTACTGTTTTTTCAGTGAAATTTAAATTCTGGATCGCCTTTAACATCAGGCGTGTGGTTTCATGATAACCGGTACCAAAAGCCATTTTAGGCTCTACAACAAGCAGAATTTGATCTTTTTCGGGCGAAATGATATTCCATTCAGGACAAACTAAAAACTTTCCGATCTTCTGAGGCTGTATGGTTTCTTCCCATTTTCTGTTCCAGTTTTCATCCTCTATTTCTTCAAGTTCACTGAATGAGGCCCCCTCAAAATATCCGGTTATACGTTCAATCGCTTCACGGTTCGAATCATTGAATCTTGATTTTTCTACGTAGGCAGTTATTTCATTTTCCCCTTGTTCGAAACCATAAAAATCAAGATCCATCAATTCGGCAATCAGGTACTCCTGAAATTCGTCCGGTATAGTGATTTTTAGTTTCAGATAACTCATGTGGGAATACGGTTGTAGATCAGCTCAAGCAATACATCGCCAACTGCCTGCAAGGTATTTACGTCGATAATATCCATATCATCTTGTTGTGTATGCCAGTAAGGCGGGAAGTTTACCCGGCCACCCTCTTCCCTTGTGTGATGTATAATATTGATCATCGGGATACCGGTATATCTTTGAACTATGATGTGATCATCGGCCACCATACCGCCACGCTCATCAACAAAAAGATTTCCATACCCTTTTTGCCTGGCTATCGACCAGATTTCATTTACCAGATTTGGTGCAAACTGCATGGAATATCCCTCTTTGGGAAAGATTGCATTTTCACCACCCACCATATCAAGCAAAATTCCAAACCTGGGGTTATATCCTTCAACGGGAGGATTATTACCCCAATAACGCGATCCAAGAAAATAATGATCAAGGTCCGATTCTTCGCCGTAATCTTCTCCATCAAACAAAACAATATCGACCCCTAATGGTGGTGGCTGATCTGCAAAGACTGAGGCTAACTCCATCAAAACTCCCACTCCGCTGCCGCCATCATCGGCCCCGGGTATGGGCAATTCGGGATGATCCGGATCCTGCTCTCCTCTTGGGCGAGTGTCCCAGTGTGCTGCTAATACAATGCGATCTTCAGCTTCAGGATTGAATGATGCGATTACATTGAACATCTGTAACTCTTCTCCATACACTTCCTGCCTGAATTGCTGAATAAATACATTACGCTGTCCGGCTTTTTCTATAAAGTGATTTCTGAAATACTGAATAGCTTCGCGATGCCCCTCGAAGTTGGGTACGCGCGGACCAAAATTAACCTGGGTTTCAATATAGTGATAGGCGTTTTCAGCCGAAAATTCAGGAACATCCCTTCCCTGCTCTGTAAACTGCAGCCCGGCACCTTCTTCTCCGCAAGAATAGACAAACCAAGCTATTCCAAGAAAAAGTAGAGTATACCTGAAGTACCTTGCCATAGAATCGGATAAAGTTAATTCTCTGAGATCTCTTCAGTTCTGCGGGCAATATTTAATATGTCAGATTCCCTGAAACTGTTGCCCATAAACTGCATACCAATCGGCAAACCATTTGAATGGAACCCGACCGGCAAACTAATACCACAAATTCCTGCAAGATTTGCGGAGATTGTGTAAATATCATTCAAATACATTTGAAGCGGATCATCCTGGTTCTCGCCCAGTTTAAACGCGGTAGTGGGTGTTGTTGGGGAAGCTATCACGTCTACTTTATCAAAAGCGTGCTCAAAATCGTTTTTAATTAACCTTCTCACTTTTTGAGCTTTTGCGTAGTAAGCATCATAATATCCGGCACTAAGAACGTAAGTACCCAGCAAAATACGGCGCTTTACTTCTTCTGCGAAGCCTTCAGTCCGCGATTGCTTATAAAGCCTGATCAGCGGAGAGTCGATAGAGGCCATTTCCTCGAGCAAATTCTCACGTTCGGCACCTACTGCAGTGCTTATTCTTTTTTCGACTGCAATTCGCTCATTTTTCAATTGCTGTTCCACTTTTTCAAAATCCGCACGATGCCCGTAGCGAATGCCGTCATACCGGGCAAGGTTACTGGATGCTTCTGCCGTAGCAAGAATATAGTATGTGGCAATTGCATATTTTGTGTGGGGAAGTGAAATATCAATAAGCTGATGTCCTTGATTTTCCAACGCAGAAAGATAGGTGTTTACTCTGTCGCGGATTTCAGGATCAAGTCCTTCCCCAAAATACTCGGAGGGTATCCCGATTTTCATCGGCTTATCTTCGTGCATTTCTTCAATATAATCGGGTACCGGAAGATCTGCTGAAGACTGGTCCATTGGATCATGCCCGGCTATGCACTGCAATAATTTAGCGGCATCTTCTACATTATTTGTAAATGGACCTATACAATCGAATGAAGATGCAAATGCAACAAGTCCATGCCGGGAAACACGCCCATAAGTTGGCTTTAAACCTATAACTCCACAGTATGCAGCAGGCTGACG
>SL_3KL_010_SEDDRAFT_10006994_pt1 | contig 10043 bp, 5 predicted proteins | sample SodLakKL_010_SED_2_FD_10381 | JGI IMG/M metagenome (IMG submission 10381)
TATTTTTTCAAGAAGTTTTTTGCTAAAAGAAAGTTGATTTTTTTTCAAACCATGCTCTTTCATTTGTTTTGAGATAAGGTGTCTTTTAGCAATTTCAGTTTTTTCTTCAATTATGTAGCCGCTAAGATTAATTATCTCCATGCGATCTCTAAGTGCAGGATGAAGGTTTGTTAAAGAGTTGGCTGTTGCAATAAACATTACCTTGGAAAGGTCATAATCTATTTCAAGATAGTTATCATGAAAAGAATGATTTTGCTCTGGGTCAAGCACTTCAAGGAGGGCAGAGGAGGGGTCTCCACTAAAATTCTGTTGGCCAACTTTATCCACTTCATCAAGAACAAATACCGGGTTGGAAGATTTTGCTTTTTTAATATTTTGGATAATTCTGCCGGGCATAGCTCCAACATAAGTTCTTCTATGTCCTCTAATCTCTGCTTCATCTCTTAGTCCACCCAATGACATTCTGATATATTTTCTGTTTACGGCTTTAGCAATAGATTCTCCTAATGATGTTTTTCCAACTCCCGGAGGACCAACAAAACATAATATTGGAGATTTCATATCGCCTTTGAGTTTTAAAACGGCAAGATATTCCAGTATCCTGTCTTTGATTTTTTCTAAACCGTAATGGTCATTATTTAATATTTTTGAAGCCCGTTTTAGGTCAAAATTGTCAGATGTGTATGAATTCCAGGGAAGGTCAACAACAGTTTCAAGGTAATTAAGCTGCATAGAATATTCCATAGCAGAAGGATTCATCCTTTTAAGCTTGCTATACTCTTTATTAAAAACTTCTTTAACTTGCTTACTCCATTTCTTTTTGTCAGCCTTTTCTTTCAACTCTTTTAACTGTTGATCTTGAGGAGAGCCTCCCAACTCTTCCTGTATGGTTTTTAATTGCTGATTGAGTATATAGTCGCGTTGTTGTTTATCAATGTCAACTTTTACTTTTGACTGTATTTTGTTTTTCATTTCAACAACTTGCATCTCACGTGTTAAAAAACCAAGAACGACATTTGCTCTGGTTTTAAGGTCTTTCATTTCGAGAAGCTCTTGTTTCTCGGATACTTCTATATTTAAGTTTGATGCAATAAAGTTGACAAGGAACGAGTAGCTCTCAATATTCTTAAGTGCAAAAGCAGCTTCACTAGGGATGTTTGGCGACATTTTTATGATCTTTAATGCAAGATCTTTAATTGTTGATATAAGCGCTTTAAATTTTTGATCTACTCTTGTTTTTTTGTTAGGGTCATCATAAGGAGATATTTTTGCAAAGTGGTATGGCTCTGTTTGAATTATTTCCTCCAATTCAAATCTTCTAATACCTTGAATAATAACATTAGTACTTCCATCCGGCATTTGAAGGATTTTTATAATTCTTGCAACAGTTCCAATTTTATTTAAGTCATTAATTGTTGGATCTTCAATTTCAGCGTCTTTTTGTGCAACAACTCCTAAGAGTTTATCTTTTTTATAGACTTCACGAACAAGTTTAATTGATTTGTCTCGACTAACAGTAATAGGTATGACAACTCCGGGAAACAATACGGTATTTTTTAAAGGCATAAGAGGAAGATTGTCAGGTAATTCTTCTGTATCCATCTTCTCTTCATCTTTTAGTGAAAGTAAAGGAATAAATTCAGCTTCAGCATCAATCAAATCAGTGAACAAAAGCCCGTCTCTATCTAAAAAATCGTCCATTAATATAAAAATTTGGTTAAATATTTAATTTTAGTTTGTATATAAGTATTTAATTTAAAATATTTTTTCAATTAAACAGAATGATATATTACTTTTAATGCCAAATTGTCATAAGTTTTCATACAGAGTTGATAAAAACAATACCATTATAGTATAAGAGTAATAATAAACAAATTCGGCTGTATGTCTTGACAAATAATGCTTTTAGTTGTTTGTAATTAAATATTGCTAATAAAACATTTACCGCTTACTAAATATGCAATAGGCGTGCCAAATTAGTTATTTGTAAAAAATGATTAGACAAGAAGGAAGAAATAATTTTTAAATATTAATCTTTTCTGTAATTAAAAGTTTGATTATATATGCTTTTTAAAATATTTTCATCAAGCTTATCAAATTCTTTATTTCTTCTTTTATAAACTTTTTCTGCAAGTTTAGTTGCTTTATCCAGCTCAAAGTCTGTAAATCCTGATGCACTACCCCATGTAAAAGAAGGTATAAAGTTTCTCATAAGTCCTGTGCCAAAAATATTTGCGCTTACACCAACAACGGTTCCGGTATTGAACATTGTGTTTATTCCGCATTTTGAATGGTCACCCATAAATGTTCCGCAAAACTGTAAACCTGTTTCAATGAAACTGTTTTCGTTATAGTTCCATATCCTTACTGTTTCATAGTTGTTTTTCAGGTTAGATGTTGTTGTATTAGCACCAAGATTGCACCATTCTCCGATTACGCTATGACCCAAAAATCCGTCATGAGCTTTATTAGAGTAGCCAAAGAATACAGAATCTGTTATCTCACCTGCAACTTTTGAATATGGTCCAATTGTAGTATTTCCATAAATTTTTGCTCCTGACTTAACGGTTGCTCCTTCACAAATAGCAACAGGCCCTCTGATAATGCTACCATCCATTATATGAGCGTCCTTAGCTATAAAAACATGACCTTCGGATGCATTTATAATTATATTTTCAACTTTTGCTCCTTCTTCAATAAATACATTTTCCGGTTTTGTTACCTGAACAGAAGATGGTATATCTTTAGATTTTTTATCTTTAGTAAGAGCTAAAAAATCATCGGATATTGCTTTTTTATTTAAAACAAAAATGTCCCACAAATTATTTATACTAGTAGGTTTACTTGAAGTAATCAAAGGAGAGACAGCCTCAGAGGAATCAAAATCAAACGTGTCTATATCTTTTGCTTTTAGTCGCAAAGCTATTATTGTTTCATCAACAACCAGTGTTTGATTAGGTTTTAATTCATGAATTTCTTTTAATAATTTTTGATCAGGCAAAAACCTTCCATTTATTAAAATGTTGTCTTCTTTTTTTACTATCGGATATTTTTCATTAAGATAGTTTTCTGTAAGAGAAGATATTTTGGTATTTAAAGCATTTTCCCACTTCTCACGTATAGTTCTTATTCCAACTCTAATATCAGATATTGGTCTTGTAAAGGTAAAAGGTAATAGATTATTCCTTGTTTGGTCTCCAAATAATATGTAATTCATTGTAATTTATATATTTAAAATGTTATTGTAGTATGTTTGATAAAAACAGTTTTTTATTACTGATTAAAGTATACAAAGATATTAAAAAAAAACCCTCAAAAAAGGGTTTTTTAAAAATTAATAAAAGTTTTATTTGTTTTATGAAAAGCAAATTAACTTTTATCTTTGTCTTTAAGATGTTTTTTATACTTGCTTCTAAATTTATCAACACGCCCAGCCGAGTCAACAAGCTTTTGTTTTCCGGTAAAAAATGGATGGGATGTATGTGATATTTCTAATTTAATTAATGGATACTCTTTTCCATCTTCCCATTTTATTTTGTCTTTACTAGTCGCAGTTGAGCGAGTAAGAAAAGCATAATCATTTGACAAGTCCTTAAAAACTACAGGTTGATAATTTTTTGGATGAATATCTTTTTTCATCTTTTCTATGAAGTTTGGTTAACAAATTATTGTAATGTTTTTATCTAAATCAACTTAGATTTATAAAAGTGCAAAAATACTCTTTTAATTGTAAACTACAAAATGTTTTTTTATTTTTTGTTGAATTTACTAATTGAATTCAGGAATCTCACTTATTTTTCTTAATCTTTTGTATTAATATTTTCAAAACATTAGATTCTTTTTCCCAACATAGTTCTTTTGCCGCTAAATTAGTGTTTGATTTCCAAATATTATATTCTTTTTCGTTTAAAATCATAGTTTTAATGCTTTCTGCAATTACAGAGGGATCATGACTTTTGCAAATAAAACCAACGTTATACTTTTTTACAATTTTTTCAACTTCAGGAAGCGAAGATGCAAGTATTGGTGTGCCTGTCATTATATAATCAAATATTTTGTTAGGCAAACTGTATTTATAGTTTAAAGAGTTGCCTTTATCTATCGAAACACCGATATCTGCATTTGCTGTATAGTGTTTAAGGTCGTTATAATTCATTTTAGGTAAAAAGAAAACCCTGTCATTAAGGTTATAATCTGATGTCATTTTTTTTAGAGAGCGGATAACATCGCCTCCTCCTATGAAATACAGAACAATATTCTGCAGTCCGTATTTTGGAATCATAGACATTAAAAGCTCCTCTGCTCCTCGGTCAACGTTAATTCCGCTCCCCTGCAAAAGCACTATCTTCTTATTTTCAGGCAAGCCCAATTCTTTTCTTGTTTTTGGAATAAAATCAGCCTGACTTTTAGGGACATTGCGAACTATAAGCGGTTTTAAATTATATTTTTTATAATAAAGTTCTGCTATTGAGTCGTTTACAGTAATAACATTTTTCAGTTTAGGAAATATAAATTTTTCAATAGTTTCCCAGGTTCGTTTAACTATAGGGCGATTTTGTATTTCGGGTGTTCCTGTAAAATATTCATGAGAGTCGTATATCAAAGGTTTGTTTTTTAATCTAGATATTAAATAGTTTGGAAGTAAAGTATCAAGGTCATTGGCAAAATACAAGTCATTTTTTTTAAATAAAAGATAGAAAAAAAGCCGTATGTTATATTCTGCATAGAATAAGAATTTTTTATTAAAAAACAGTTTAAATCTTTTAACTTTCATTGATTTTGGGCTGAACGGGAGCGAGTTTTTAAGCTTTCGTCCAATAATTAAAACCTCAAATCCTGATTCTTTTAGTATCTCAGAAGTTTTAATAACTCTTTGGTCTGTTGCTATATCGTTTGTTACGGAAACAATCACTCTGTTCATTATTCTGAAAGTTTATTCGGTTTTTCTTTATTATAAATACGTGAAATTTTTATATTTAGATAAGCAAATAATATTGACATAAAAGGGCTTACAATATTAAAGAAGCAATATGGTAAAAAAGTCAAAGTTGCTACACCGAGTACGGAAGATTGTGTTGCTCCGCAAGTATTCCATGGTACAAGAACAGATGTTACGGTCCCTCCGTCTTCTAAAGTACGGCTCAGGTTTTGTGGAGTTAAGTTTCTTTTTTTATATGTTTTAGCAAACATTTTCCCGGGAACGACTATACTTAGATATTGATCGCTTGCAGTTACATTAAAAAATATACATGTAAAAACGGTTGATGAAATTAGTGATCCTGTTGATTTAGCAAGTTTTATAATAGATTCCGTTATTTTTTTTAGTAATCCTCCGGCTTCCATAACTCCTCCATATATCATAGCAGTTATAATTAGCCATACTGTTTTTAACATTCCACTCATTCCACCTGTTTCAAGAAGGTTGCTTACTATTTCATGGTCTGTTTTGATAGCGATATTTGTGTACATAGCTTTCATAACGGCTATATATGATGCAAGCGAGTAGTTATCATCTATTTGGCTAATATTTCTAATAATATCAGGTTGAAAAATTATGGCAAAGATGCCTCCTGAGACGGCTCCTGCTAATAGAGCGGGAATAGCGGGGGTTTTATTTACAATAAGTGTTATTACCAGAGCGGGCACAATAAACAACCATGGCGTAATATTAAAAGTGCTTTCAATTGTTGATAAAACAGGTATAATATCTTCTGATACGCCATCACTGCTACGGTTTAATCCTATTAATAGAAAAATAATTAAAGCTATTATTATGCTGGGGATGGTTGTCCATGCTAAATATCTAATATGAGTAAATAAATCTGTTCCTGCCATTGCAGGCGCAAGGTTTGTAGTATCTGACAGCGGAGACATTTTATCTCCGAAATATGCTCCTGAAATGATTGCTCCTCCAACCATACCCGTTGGGATGCCTAAAGCTGTGCCAATGCCAAGCAAAGCCACGCCTAAGGTTGCTACTGTTGACCAACTGCTGCCGGTAACTAACGATACAATCGCACTTACGATACATGCTGCAACTAAAAAAACAGTAGGGTTTAAAATTTGAAGACCGTAATAAATCATTGCAGGAACTATACCGCTTATCATCCATGTGCCTGCCAAAGAACCGATTAGAAGTAAAATGATAATTGCAGGAATAGCATTGCTGATACTTTTTACTATTCCTTTTTGAATTTTTTTCCATCCAACGCCTGTTTTTATTGTAATAATTGCTGCTACAGCGGAAGATATTAATAAAACTATTTGATTTGAGCCGTCTAATGAAGTGTCTCCAAAAACAAAAACATTAACAGAAATTGCTATAGTCAAAAAAGCCACAGGTATTATGGCTTCAATTAATGTAGGACTACTGTTTGATTTATTTTCCAATGTTAATACTTATGTTTTTTTATCAAAAGTATATAAATTTATCTAAAAGTTAATGCAAAAATAAAATAAAAAGCGGGTAAAATTAAAGTTTTTACCCGCTTAAGCTTAGTTTAAATATTTTTTATTTTTTAATTATCATTTAAATTAAAATTCATATAATCAGATGGCAATATCAATAACGGCTTGGTATTATTTTCCAATCTGTATTTTAAGTAATCTATTGTAGGGTCTTCTGATATTTTAGTCTTAGGAGTTGTTTTTACTCCTAATAATCTTTGAGTTAAAACTCTAAAATCCATAAAGCCGGGTTCAGGATATTCTACAATTTCAAATTCTTCTCCTACACCAATGCCTGATTTTTCAAGAGCGATATTGATAGCTGTTTTAAGCCCTCCGATGGTGTCAACTAATCCAATTTCAAGTGCGTCATTTCCTGACCATACTCTTCCTTTTGCTATAGCTTCAACTTCATCATATTCCATATCTCTTCCATCAGCAACTCTTTGAATGAAATCATCATATATAAATCCTATATAATTTCTTATAATTTCTTCTTCATCTTCATCAAACTTTTCATCCATTAGAGGAATGTTTAGTAGAGGAACAGGAATTCCGAAACCCATACCGGCAAACTTACCTTGCTTAACATAGTCAGTATTATATCCTATTCTTTCTTTAACTCCTTTGTCATAAAACCACCCTGAAATAACACCGATTGATCCTGTAATAGTATTAGGAGCAGCAACTATTTCATCTCCATACATTGACAACCAATATCCGCCTGATGCAGCTACTGAGCCTTGAGTTATTATAACAGGTTTTTCTTCTTTTGTTTTTAGCAATTCTTCAGCTACTACATCGGATGCTAATGGAGAGCCACCCGGAGATTCTACACGCAGAATGACAGCCTTCACATTAGAGTCTTCACGTGCTTTTTCAATATCTTTTCTCAACGATTTTGCTTTTATCCCTCTTTCCATATCACAAACTCCTTCAGCATATATTACGGCTATTTTTGGTTTTTTACCCCAGTAGTTATCGGCAGGTAATAGATATTTTTGAAGAGAATCTGTTTTTAACAATGCTTTTTCGTCTCCGGTCTTCTCTTCAAGCATATCGTCTATATCTGTCCACCTTCCTAGTTCATCAACCAAGCCATAATCAATAGCATCTTTAGGATTGAAAAACACCTTTTCATTAACAAACATTTCATATTCTTCTTCGGAAAATCCTCTGCCGGACATTATGTCTTGTTTTGCCAAATTGTATAGGTTGTCTACCAGCAGTTGTCTTTGTTCGCGGTCTTCTTCACTCATCTCAGTACCGGAAAAAGTTTCAAAACCGGATTTGTATTCGTGATATCTCCATTCATCAACTCCTATTCCGATTTTTTCCAGCATTTCATTCAGATAAATCCCTCCCATGAGGTATCCCGGCAATGTTAGAGAACCTTGTGGATCCATAACTATTTTATCAGCAATAGATATGAAGTGGTAGCTGTTCATAGATACATTATCTACAAATACTATAATCTCTTTGCCTGTCTCTTCTTTGAATTTTTTCAGTTCTTCTCTTACTTCCCAAAGCATTGTTTGGTTAATACTTATACTTGTTGCGTTTATTGCAATTCCGGCTACTCTCGGGTCTTCAGATGAAGCTTCTATAGCATCCAATACTCCTATTAAAGAATTTGCTTTATCCATAAATCTATACCTTTGATAACGCATTTGTTTTGACAGGTCAATATGCGTGTAATATCTTGCAGGTATAACATGTTCATGAATAATGTTTCTGTCGTAAGAACCTAATCTTACAGCGTATGAATTATGACCATGGTTAAAGTCATTATCAAAGAATGTTTGAGTTGATAGACCGACATTTCCTAAACTGAATTCTACTCCGAAAGTATAAGCTTTATGGTCAAAATATCTCCCTGTTATCCTTACTCCGGGCACAGCTTCAAAAGCAACACCTGCGCTCCAATATCCATCAGCAAGGTCCATGTCATTTCGTAATGCATAATCACCAAAAACGGCGACTTTTTCATTCCCCATAGGTCTTACTGCTAAATCAATGACCCCCTCATAGTGATCAAAATCTGTCACAGAAGTTCCTATAAGACCAATGGATAAATATCTGTTTGGGCGAATCAGTGTCCCAAGTGTAACAGAATGCTCTCTGCCAAAAAACTCAGTATCTCCTTTAGACCAGTTATAACTTAATCCTGTACTTACAGAACGGTTGCCAAAAGCAGCAGATACTCTGTAGTCTCTTATTGTGTTTCCGTCAAGAGTATGGTTCATCATAGCAAACCCATGATTAGGCATCCCGGCAAAAATTCCCCAGCGATTAAAATCCGAAAAATTACCGTGTTGATCAGACCAGGAAAACATAAAATCAGGATGTTCTACATAATTTAAAATAGCTGGATTATCAAATCCATATAGCCCGAACCTCATAGCTCCGGGTGAAGCCATTAAAAAATCATTCCTTTGATGATAACCATCAAATCCTTTGCTGCCACCATTTGTGTTATTTTCAGTCTTCACAGGAATGCTGAAAATTATAAGCGAGATTATTAAAAAAGTTATTTTCATTTCAGTAAAGTTTAGTTAAACAATTAATTTTTAAGTTTAATTAATTAATTAATTAAGTATGTATATGTTTGATATATAAAAATTTAGTTAATTTATCATATATAGTTTTCATAATTAATTAATGGATTTTTGTATATTTTTGGTGTAATTAGTTAGTTATTAAAAAATATAACAAAGTAGCAGTAATATTGTTTGAAATTTATAATTAACAAAATTATGATATATAAAAAATTTCGTATTTAAAAATTTTTATATATTTGTCTTATAATTATATTTGCAGTTGCTATTCATGAATAAAATAGTTAGCAAATATATTAAAAATAATTGAAGTTAGATTTTTATTAACAAAATTGTTGAACTTAATTTCTAAATTTATTATGCAAGCAAAAAAGATAATTGTAATAGGATTGTTTTTTTCTTTTTTATTTTCAGGTGTGATTTTTTCTCAAGTTTCAATAAGTGATAAAGATAACCAGACGGCTCATTCATCGGCAGTGTTGGATTTGATTTCAGAAGATAAGGGTTTTTTATTACCCCGAATGGTAACCTCAGATAGGGATAATATCTCTGATCCTTCTGAATCGTTATTAATATTTAATTTAGCAACAAAATGTATTGAGATATATTTGGAAGAATCCTGGAACGAGGTGTGGTGTTTGCCGGGTTATGAGCCGGGTTTATGTGATGGTTTTAATTTTCAAAACTGCGGAGATAATTTTTGTGATCCTCGCGATGGGAATGTATATAAAACCGTTCAGATGGGTGATCAATGTTGGTTTAGAGAGAATTTAAGATATTTGCCGGAAGTTCATAATAATTCAGAATTTGAAGCTAAAGGTATAAATTCAGAGCCCGCTTTTGGAGTTCAAGGTTATGATGGGAGTGATGTTAGTGAAGCTAAGGATTTAGAAAATTATGCTGTTTATGGAGTTATGTACAGTTGGTGGGCTGCAATGGATGGAGAAACAGAGCCGGGATCACAAGGAATATGTCCTGATGGTTGGATACTACCAAGTGATATAGATTGGATGTATCTGGAAGGGTTTGTTGATTCTA
>SL_3KL_010_SEDDRAFT_10006995_pt1 | contig 10043 bp, 11 predicted proteins | sample SodLakKL_010_SED_2_FD_10381 | JGI IMG/M metagenome (IMG submission 10381)
CGGGGCGGATTCGCCCCGCGCATCAAGATCAAGATCAGGAAGCGCGCCTTACCAGCATGGCGTGCAGCCGACGATCGTCGGCGCTTTCCACCTCGAAAGTCCACTCGCCGATTTCCACCGACTCACCGGCCTCGGGCAGGCGCCCGAACTCGGCCACCACCAGCCCGCCGATGGTGTCGTATTCATCGTCGCTGAATTCGGTGCCCAGGGCATCGTTGAAATCGTCGATGGGCGTCAGGGCCTGGACCCGGTAAGTCCCGCCGGGCTGGCGCTCGATATCGCGCACGGCCTCGGCATCGTGCTCGTCGTCGATATCGCCGACGATTTCCTCCAGCACGTCCTCGATGGTGACCAGGCCGGATACGCCGCCGTATTCATCGACCACGATGGCCATGTGGTTCTTGCTGATGCGGAATTCGCGCAGCAGGACATTGAGGCGCTTGGACTCCGGGATAATCACCGCGGGCCGCATCATTTCGCTCAGCACGAGTTCGCCGTTGTTCGAGAACAGCTGCAGGAGATCCTTGGCCAGCAGGATCCCGCGCACTTCGTCGCGGTCCTCGCCGACCACCGGAAAACGCGAGTGTCCCGACTCGGTGATCACCGGCAGGATCTCCGAGATCGAGGCGTTCTCGCTGATCACCACCATGTGCGAGCGCGGGATCATGACGTCGCGGACCTGCAGTTCGTCGACTTCCAGCGCGCCTTCGAGCATGGCCAGGGTGTCCGCGTCGATCAGGCCCTGGGCGGCCACGTCGCGCAACAACTCGAGGAGATCATCACGACTCCTGGGTTCACCGCCAAATGCCCGGCCCAGCTTCTCCAGCCAGCTGCGGGAACTGGGGCTACTACTGCCAGAACCTTCGTCGCTCATGCCCATCCACCGTTCGCGGCCGTGGCCGGGACGGCGCGCACCAAGCTTGTTTCAACGTTCATCAGTGACTTCGTAAGGATTGGGAAAACCGAGGCCGGCCAAGAGCGCCGTTTCACGGGCTTCCATGCGTTCCGCCCCCGCACCATCAGTATGGTCGAAGCCTAGCAGATGCAAGACCCCGTGAATGACCAGGTGAGCCCAGTGCGCCTGCGGCGACTTGCCCTGCTCTACCGCTTCGCGCAGGATCACCGGCGCGCACAAGACGACGTCACCGAGCACGCGTACACCGTCCACCGCCGGCACGTCGGCCGGGAAGCTGAGCACGTTGGTGGCGTAATCCTTGCCCCGCCACTGCCGGTTCAGCGCCCAGCCTTCCGCCTGGTCGACCACGCGGATGTTGAGCATGACGGCGGTGTCTCCGTCCAGGGCCTGCCGTGCCCAGGCCTCGATCTGCCGATCATCCGGAACCGAGGGATCGTCGATCTCGCGCTGGATTTCCAGTTCCATCAGCTACTCCGCTGTCTTGCCGGCGGCCGCATCGGCCGCCTCGTAGGCTTCAACGATCCGGCGCACGATGGGGTGGCGCACCACGTCACGGGCGTCGAAGAAGGTCTGGCTGACGCCTTCCACGTCCTTCAGCAGGCCGACGGCCTGACGCAGGCCCGAGGACACCTTGGGCGGCAGATCGATCTGGGTCAGGTCACCGGTGATCACGGCCCTGGAGCCGAAGCCGATCCGGGTCAGGAACATCTTCATCTGTTCCGAAGTCGTGTTCTGCGCTTCGTCCAGGATCACGAAAGCATCGTTCAGGGTCCGGCCCCGCATGTAGGCCAGCGGCGCCACTTCGATGACGTTGCGCTCGGTCAGCCGGGCGGCGCGCTCGAATCCCAGCATCTCGTACAAGGCGTCGTAGAGCGGTCGCAGGTAGGGATCGACTTTCTGGGCCAGGTCGCCGGGCAGGAAGCCCAGGCGCTCGCCGGCTTCCACCGCCGGGCGCACCAGCACGATGCGCTGCACGCGGTCCTTTTCCAGTGCATCCACGGCGCAGGCGACGGCCAGGAAGGTCTTGCCGGTGCCGGCCGGGCCGACGCCGAAGTTGACGTCGTGGGCGGCGATGCGCTCCAGGTAGCGCTTCTGGTTGGGGCCGCGTCCGCGGATCAGGCCGCGCCGGGTCTGAATGCTGACCTCGAGCGCGCTTTCGTCCTCGTCCAGGCCGGCCTGCTGCAGCTGAAGGTTGACCAGGGCAGGCGTGAGGATTTCGCGCTCGGCCTGGCGATACAGCTTGCGCAGCACCCGGCGACCGGCCTGGATCGCGTCGACATCACCTTCCAGGCTGAACAGGTTGCCGCGCGCGGCAATGCTGATCCCCAGGCGCTTTTCGATCAGGCGCAGGTGATCGTCCAGGGTGCCGCAAAGGTTGGCCAGGCGCTCGTTGTCCGACGGCTCCAGTTCCAGCGTCAGGGCCGCTGCGGCGGTGTCGCTGGCGCCCATCAGGCCGCGGCCGTCCGCGCCGGCTCCAGGCGCCCGCGCAGGGAATTGGCCAGGGCGCCGGTGATGCGCACGTCGACCATGCGGCCGATCAGCTCGGGCGGTCCGGGGAAATTGACGACCCGGTTGTTCTCGGTGCGCCCGGCCAGTTCGGCCGAGTCCTTCTTGCTCGCGCCCTCGACCACCACGCGCTGCACGCTGTCGACCATTTGCTCGGAGAATCGTCGGGCCTGCAGATTGAGCTGGTCCTGCAGGCGCTGAAGGCGCGCCTTCTTTTCTTCCAGCGAGACGTTGTCCGGAAAGGACGCCGCCGGGGTGCCGGGGCGGGCGGAATAGATGAAGCTGAAGCTCTGATCGAAATCCAGGTCCCGAACCAGGCCCAGGGTCTGCTCGAAATCCTGCTCGGTCTCGCCGGGGAAGCCGACGATGAAGTCCGAAGACAGGGCGATATCCGGCCGGACCTCGCGCAGGCGCCGGATCTTTTGCTTGTACTCCAGCCGCGTGTGGCCGCGCTTCATCAGGCTCAGGATGCGGTCGGAACCCGACTGCACCGGCAGGTGCAGGTAGTTGGCCAGCTTGGGCACATCGGCGAAGGCTTCGATCAGGCTGTCGGAAAACTCGACCGGGTGCGAGGTGGTGAAGCGGATGCGCTCGACCCCGTCGATGTGGGATACGTAGCGGATCAGCAGGGCCAGGTCGGCCGTGCCGCCCCCGTGCATGGGACCGCGATAGGCATTCACGTTCTGGCCGAGCAGGTTGATCTCGCACACGCCCTGGGCGGCCAGTTCGGCAACTTCAGCGATCACGTCGTCCAGCGGCCGGCTGACTTCCTCGCCCCGGGTGTAGGGCACCACGCAGAACGAGCAGTACTTGCTGCAGCCTTCCATCACCGACACGAAAGCGGTGGCGCCACGCGCGCCGGGCGCCGGCAGATGGTCGAACTTCTCGATCTCGGGAAAGCTGATGTCGATCGCGGGCTTTCCTTCACCGCGCACCTGCTCGACCATCTGCGGCAGGCGGTGGATGGTCTGCGGCCCGAACACCAGGTCGACGAAAGGCGCGCGTCTGCGTATGCCCTCGCCCTCCTGGCTGGCCACGCAGCCGCCGACCCCGATCAGCACATCAGGGCGGCGTTCTTTGAGCGGGCGCCACTGCCCGAGCTGCGAGAACACCTTTTCCTGCGCCTTTTCGCGGATCGAGCAGGTATTGATCAGGATGACGTCGGCCTCTTCGGCCCGGTCGGTCAACACCAGCCCGTGAGACGCGGCCAGCACATCGGCCATCTTCTCCGAGTCGTACTCGTTCATCTGGCAGCCGTGGGTCTTGATGTAGAGCTTTCCAGCCATGCGCTATCGATCCGCAGTTACTTGTTTCAAGCCCGCCATTTTAGCGTATCAGCCTGAATTCCCGCACATTCCGACCTTCACCTGAGGATTCGGGGTGAACCACCCGGTAGCGCACCCGCCGGGTGATCCGGCAGCTGAGCTCGTAGGGAATGGTATCGGCGGCCCCGGCAATCTCCTCGATCGGCAGGTCCCTGCCCCACAGCACGGCCTGATCGCCAATCTGCACGCCGGGACAGTCACTCAGGTCAACGGTGATCATGTCCATCGAAACCCGCCCGACCAGCCCACAGCGCCGGCCGCCAACCAGCACCGGTGCGCCGTCAACCACGCTGCGCGGATAACCGTCGCCGTAGCCGATGCCGACCACGCCCACGGTCAGGTCGCGGGCCGCAACGAAGCGCCCGCCGTAACCGATCGCCTCGCCGGCAGCGACCCGGTTGACCGCGAGAATTTCGGCCTCCACCGTCATCACCGGCCTAAGCCCCAGTTCGATGCCGGTTTTTCCGGACACCGGCGATATGCCGTACAGCACGATGCCGGCCCGCACCCAGTCGCGATGTGTGGCGGGATGATTCAAAATCGCGCCGGAGTTGGCCAGGCACTGCTCTCCGGGCAGATCCGCCACGGCCGCATCGAAGCGGGCCAGCTGGGCGGCGGCAGACTGAGACAGCGGACACTCGGCGCTGGCGAAATGGGTCACCAGGTTGACCTGCTCGGCACCCGGCAAGGCCAGCAAGCGGGCGTGCAGGGCGCGCGCCAGTTCGGGCTCGACCCCAAGCCGATGCATCCCGGAATCGACCTTCAGCCACAAACAAGCACACGGGGCGCGGCCGAAGGACTCCAGCATCTTGACCTGGCTGGGATGGTGGATCGTCAATTCAAGGCCCAGGGCCTCCACCACTGCCAGGTCCGAGGCGTGCAGCACGCCCTCCAGCAGCAGCACCCGCTGCCGATTGCCCAGGCGCCGCACGGCGCGCGCCTCATCGATACTGGCCACGGCCAGCATCTCGGCCTTTGCCAGCGCCGGCAGGCACAGGTCGATCCGGTGACCGTAGGCATCGGCCTTGACCACCGCCATGACCCGGCTGTTCGGCGCCCATTCGCGCACGCGCGCCAGGTTGTGGGCCACGGCGTCGGCGTCGATGCGGGCGATGGTATTGCGGGCCACGCTCAGGCCGCCGTCAGGACGCCCATCAGCTGTCCTGACCGTAGTGGTCGTAGGTGAAATCGCGGAAACGCAGGAACTCGCCCTGGAAGCTCAGGGGGAAGCTGCCGGTCGCACCGTTGCGGTGCTTGCCGATGATGATCTCGGCCTTGCCCTTGTCCGGCGAGTCCTCGTTGTAGACCTCGTCGCGGTAGATGAACAGGATCAGGTCGGCGTCCTGCTCGATGGCGCCCGACTCGCGCAGGTCGGCCATCTTGGGCCGCTTGTCCGGGCGCTGCTCGAGCGCGCGGTTGAGCTGCGACAAGGCGACGACAGGCACCCTCAGCTCTTTAGCAAGCGCCTTAAGACTTCTTGATATCTCACTGATTTCGTTGGTTCTGTTCTCCGAAAACCCGGAGACCTTCATCAGCTGCAGGTAATCGATCACGATCAGGCCGATATCGTGCTCGCGCTTCATGCGGCGCGCCCGCGCGCGCAGATCGATCGGCGACAGCGACGGCGTCTGGTCGATGAACATCTGCGCGCCCTTGAGCATGGTCATGGCCGAACGCAGGTTGACCCAGTCGTGGTTGTCCAGCCGCCCGGTGCGCAGCTTGTCCTGGCCGATCTGGCCCAGCGAGGAAAACAGGCGCATGACCAGCTGGGTGTCGGACATTTCCATGGAAAACACCGCCACCGGGACCTTGTAGCGGATCGAGGCGCGCTCGGCGATGTTCATCGCCAGCGTGGTCTTGCCCATGGACGGACGCGCCGCGATGATGATCAGGTCGGTGGGCTGCAGGCCGGCGGTGCGCGCGTCGAGTTCGCTGAAGCCGGTGGGCACGCCGGTCAGTTCGCCCTCGTTTTCCTGCAGTTCGTTGAGGATGTCCATGGCCTGGGCCATGACCGTCTGCACGCTGACGTAGCCCGACGAGCGCTGGGCGCCGCGGTCGGCAATCGCGTAGATCTTCTGCTCGGCTTCTTCCAGCAGCTCCTTGCTGTCGCGACCGGCACTGCCAAGCGCGTCCTCGGCGATGCCGCTGCCGATGTCGATCAGCTGGCGCAGGATGGATTTCTCGCGCACGATGCGCGCGTAGCCGAGGATGTTGGCCGGCCCGGGCGTTTCGTTGGCCAGCATGGTGATGTAGGCGCCGGCGTCGACGCGGTCGAGCTTGCCGTGACGCTGGAACCACTCGGTCACGGTCACCGCGTCGACCGGCTGGCCGTTCTGGAACAGATCGGCCATGGCGCGGAAGATCAGGCGGTGGTTTTCGCGGTAAAAGTCGTTCTCGTCGACCTGGTCGGCGATCTTGTCCCAGGCGTTGGCCGACAGCATCAGCGCGCCCAGCAGCGACTGCTCCGCCTCGTTCGAGTGCGGCGGGGCCTTGACGTTGCTCAGGGGCGAAAAGCGGGGTTCAGCCACCATCTTGTCGGGTGATCCTGATCGCTGTTGCAGGTATGGAAACCGCCAGTATAGGCCTTCGTGCCGCGGCCGTCATGCAGGCATCAGGCGGCGGGGCCGGAAACGAACAGGGCAGCACCCTGGAGGCGCTGCCCTGACGAACCGGAGAGGCAAGAAAGGCGTGGCGGGCAGGCCGCGTCAGCCTTCCTCGCTGACCACGGTGACCTTGACCTCGGTCTGCACGTCGGCGTGCAGGATCAGGCCGACCGTGTACTCGCCGGGCTCGCGGATCGGGCCTTCCGGCATATCGACTTCCGATTTCTCCACGGCGAAGCCCATTTCGGTCAACTTCGAGGCGATCTCGTTGGGATTGATCGAGCCGTAGAGTCGACCCTCGGGGCTGACGGCTACCATGAACAGCACCGTATCGACGCCGTCGATGGCCTCCTTGCGGGCTTGCGCAGCGGCCAGTTTCTCGTTGGCATGGCGCAGCAGCTCTTCCCGCCGCGCCTCGAACTTCTCGAGGTTTTCCGGAGTCGCGGGGATGGCCTTGCCGCGCGGCAGGAGAAAATTACGGCCATAGCCCGGGCGGACGTTGACGGTGTCGCCAAGATCGCCGAGGTTGTAGATGTTTTCCAGCAAGATGAGTTTCATCGTTTCATCCGCCCCTTAATGGTTGTCTGAGTAAGGCAGCAGGGCCAGGTAGCGCGCGCGCTTGATCGCCGTGGCGAGCTGGCGCTGATACTTGGCCTTGGTGCCGGTGATGCGGCTGGGCACGACCTTGCCGGTCTCCGTGATGAAGTCCTTCAGCAGTTCGACATCCTTGTAGTCGACCTGCTCGATTCCCTCGGCGGTGAAACGGCAGTACTTGCGTCTTCTCATGAACCGGGCCATGGCTATTTCTCCACCTCGTTGTTGTCGTCGTCGGACGACTCGTCATCGTCGTCGCTGTCATCATCATCGCCGTCGTCCTCATCGCGGGCCCGGCGGCGCTGCTCGCGCTCGTCCTTGTTTTCCTTGCGCTTGAGCATGATGGACGGCTCGGTTTCGGCCTCGTCCTTGCGCACGGCCAGGTAACGCAGAATGGCGTCGTTGAAGCGGAAGATGCCTTCCAGCTCTTCCAGCGTGGCGGCGTCACACTCGATGTTGAGCATGATGTAGTGCGCCTTGTGCAGCTTGGCGATGGTGTAGGCCAACTGCAGTCGGCCCCAGTCCTCGCTGCGGTGCACCTGCCCGCCATTGGTCTCGACCAGGGTCCGGTAACGCTCCAGCATTCCGGGCACCTGCTCGCTCTGGTCGGGATGGACCAGCAGAACGATCTCGTAATGTCTCACTCAAGTCTCCTTGTGGATTTTCACCGCCCATCCGGTGTTTCGATCACCGAAACGCGGCCAAAAGCCCCCGACTGCGTCCGCAACGGATCGCGCCGTGGAGCAAGGCTGCCGACCGTCAGGCGACGGCAGGCAAGAGCGGAATTATAGCGGGAAACCCGGGCAACCCGCAAGCGGGGCGCGGACCGGCTCAGGCCGGCCCGGCAAGGCCGTCAGCCGGAACCGCCGACGGTGAAACTCTCGCCGCAACCGCACTCGCCGGTCACGTTCGGGTTGCGGAAGCGAAACTCGCGCACGAGGCCCTCGTGGACAAAGTCGACGGTGGTCCCGCTGACCATGGGCAGCGCCTTGTCGGATACCACCACCTTCAGGCCCTGGTCCTCGAAGACGTGGTCGCCCTCGCCGGCGCCCTGGGCGATGCCCACATCGTAGGCCCAGCCCGAACACCCGGTGCGCCGCACATCCACGCGCAGGCCGATTCCGCCCTCGCGGTCCATGAACTCGCGGACCCGGATGGCCGCGGCCTCGGTCAGGGAAATGCTGCCTTCGCTCATTGATCAAATCCTTTGAAGAACGCCATCTCCAGTATTATTGGGGATTGACCCGTTTCATTCAACCGACTCAAAGGATCGACCCGGATCATCATGAAGACTGCCAGTGTGCGCCAAGTGCTCGGCGGCGAGATTGCCGCCGGCACGGAAATCATCGTTCAGGGTTGGGTGCGAACCCGGCGCGACTCGAAAGCCGGTTTCTCCTTCATCCACATCAACGATGGATCGTGCTTTGCCAACCTGCAGATCGTGGCCGACAAGAATCTGCCGAACTACGACGAAGGCATCCTCCGGCTGACCAGTGGGGCGTCGGTTCGCTGCCAAGGCACCGTGGTCGAATCCAAGGGGCGCGGCCAGAGCGTGGAAATCAAGGCGGTCGAACTGAGCATTCCGGGGCTGGTCGAGGATCCCGACCACTACCCGATCCAGCCCAAGCACCACTCCTTCGAGTTTCTGCGCACGGTCGCTCACTTGCGGCCGCGGACCAACACCTTCGGCGCCGTCACGCGCGTGCGCCACGCCGCGGCCCGGGCCATCCACGAGTTCTTCGACGAAAACGGCTATTTCTGGGTCAATACGCCCATCATCACGGCCTCGGACGCCGAGGGCGCCGGCCAGATGTTCCGGGTCAGCACGCTCGATCTGATGAACCTGCCGCGCACGGACTCGGGCCAGGTCGATTTCGGCGAGGATTTCTTCGGCCGCGAGACCTTCCTGACGGTATCCGGCCAGCTCAACGTCGAGGCCTTCTGCCTGGCCATGAGCAAGGTCTACACCTTCGGCCCGACCTTCCGCGCCGAGAATTCCAATACCGCCCGCCACCTGGCCGAGTTCTGGATGGTGGAGCCGGAAGTCGCCTTCGCCGACTTGAACGACCTGGCCACGCTGGCCGAGGATTTTCTCAAGTTCGTGTTCGCCCGCGTGCTGGAGCGCTGCCCGGACGACATGGCGTTCTTCGCCGAGCGTATCGAACCCCAGGCCATCAGCCGGCTCGAGGCGCTGGTCGACAGCCGTTTCGTGCGCATGGACTATGCCGAGGCGATCGACATCCTCAAGGCGTCCGGGAAAAGCTTCGAATTCAAACCGGACTGGGGTGTGGACCTGCAGACCGAGCACGAGCGCTTCCTGACCGAAGAGCACTGCAAGGCACCGGTCGTGGTCATGAACTACCCGGACGAGATCAAGGCCTTCTACATGCGCCTGAACGACGACGGGCGCACGGTCGCGGCCATGGACGTGCTGGCGCCGGGCATCGGCGAGATCATCGGCGGCAGCCAGCGCGAAGAGCGGTTGGATATGCTGAAAAAGCGCATGGCCCATCACGGGCTGGACGAGCAGACCTACAGCTGGTTCCTCGACCTGCGCCGCTACGGCACCGTACCGCATGCCGGGTTTGGCCTGGGCTTCGAGCGTCTGCTCAACTACATCACGGGTTTGAGCAATATCCGCGACGTCATCCCCTACCCACGCACGCCGGGCAACGCGGCTTTCTGAGTCCGACACGGCCAGTCTCACGCAGAGACGCGGAGCCGCAGAGCACGCGGAGGAAAGAATGTTTTTCCCCTGAGGGTGGTCGGCGCTGTGTATACAGCGAGCCAAACTCTTTTCCTCTGCGACCTCTGCGCCTCCGCGCCTCTGCGTGATGCTTTCCCCAAGTCGGCAAATCACAAAGCCACCGGGCTGGCTGGAAAAGAGTCAGAACACCTGCTGGCTGAGCCAGAACCAGAAAGGTACGGTGAGTGCTGAAAGCAGCACGCCCCAGGCCACCAGCGCCGGGGCCAGGCGCACGGCCAGGCCGGCTCCGGTCAGAAGGGCGGCGGCGGTGATCATGGGCGGCATGGCCGACTCCAGCACAGCGACTTTGGCGACTTCGCTGTCGGCGTTGAGCAGCAGCGCCAGGCCCATGG
>SL_3KL_010_SEDDRAFT_10006996_pt1 | contig 10042 bp, 10 predicted proteins | sample SodLakKL_010_SED_2_FD_10381 | JGI IMG/M metagenome (IMG submission 10381)
GGCTCGGGCCGTGCTCTCGGGCGCCCATGCCTCCGAGACGCTGACCCGCCTGCTCCCCCCGGAGCACCGCCCGTCGGGGGCCGACGAGATGCGATCGGGGAACGGATTCGGGGTCATGCTTCGCCTGGCGCTGGATGGACCGGTCCGGTACACCTCCCACCCCGGAGACGAGGCCCGGACCGGGCTCCAGCTCCTCTGCCGCGACCGGAACCAGATCCAGGTTGCGTACGCCGACTTCCTGGCCGGGCGGCCCGCGGCGGATCCTCCCATCGTGGCCATGACCTTCAGCGCCGTCGACGACACCCTGGCCCCGCCCGGTCACGAGGTCCTCTGGCTCTGGGCCCAGTACTATCCCTACGAACTGGCCAAGGGTGGGGCGGCGGGCTGGAACGACATCGGCGAGCGGGAGGCGGATCGGATCCTCCAGGCCTTCGAGAGGTACGCTCCCGGAACCCGGGACCGGGTGGTGGGAAGCCTCTTCCAGCACCCCCTCTGGCTCGAGCGGGAGCTCGCCCTTCCCCGGGGCAACGTGATGCACCTGGAGATGACGATGGATCAGATGTTCGGCCTCCGTCCCATGCTGGGGATGTCCGGGTACCGGAGTCACCTGAAGGGCCTCTACCTCACCGGGGCCAGCACCCACCCCGGAGGCGGGATCATGGGAGCCTCGGGGCGCAGCGCGGCCCGGGTCCTCCTGAAGGACCTCTCCCGGAAGCGGGTGTGAGGGAGGTGTGCGCGCACGCTCCGGCGGCCCCGGAGCCGAGCGACCGCCGACGGGGGGTGTGAGCGCGCCATGAGCTACCTCACCTTCCACCTCGTCTTCATCTTTCCCCCCATCCTCCTCCTGGGATGGGCGCTGCTCCGAACGGATCCTGGGGCCCGGACCGCGCTCCTGGGCGTGCGATGGCCCTGGGCGATCGCGGCGGTGGCCGGCATCGCCTTCGTCTATACCACCCCCTGGGACAACTATCTCGTCTACCGGGAGATCTGGTGGTACGGCCCGGATCGGGTGCTGGGTACGATCGGCTACGTGCCGGTGGAGGAGTACCTCTTCTTCCTCCTTCAGCCCGTGCTCACCGGCCTCTGGTGCTACCATCTGCTGCTCCGGCGGCGAGGAGCCGCGGAGTGGGGGCTCGGCGAGGTGCCCGGCCTCCGGATGGAGTCCCCTTCCACCAGGCCGGGCCTGGTTCGGGTGCTCACCGCCCTCCCCTGGTTCCTCCTCACCGGACTGGGCGTCTGGCTCCTCACCTTCGACGCGGGCCTCTACATGGGGCTGATCCTGGCGTGGGCCTCGCCGGTGGTGGGGCTCATGTGGCTCTACATGGGGCCGCGACTCTGGAGGTTCATCCATGTGATCGGCCTGGCGGTGGCCGTCCCCACCCTCTACCTCTGGTTCGCCGACATCGTGGCCATGGGTCAGGGGATCTGGGAGATCTCCCACAGCTACACCCTGGGCCCGCGACCCCTGAGCCTCCCCATCGAAGAGGCCACCTTCTTCCTCATCACCAACGTGCTGGTGGTGACCGGGAGCCTCCTCTTCCTCATCCCGGGAATGGCGGCCCTCGATCCGGCCGAGGGCCAGGCCCTGGATCCTTCGGCCTCGCCCACGGTACCTTCGAATCATGGGCGGGTGCGGGAATGATCCCTCTCCCGTCGTCGTTCGGGGCCGGCGCCTCCTCCTGCTTCGAGCTCGACCTCCGCCTGCAGGGCGGAACGGTGCATCGATCCTCTCTCTTCATCCCGTGGGAACCATGAAGAACCCCAAAGCCGTCTACTTCCTGGCCGCCCTGGTGGGGCTGGCCGCCGCCACCGGCGCCTTCCTCTACACCCAGGGAGGGAGCACCGGTACCGCCCAGGCGCTGGATTCCCCCTCCGAGGTGTCCCTCATCAGCCCGGTCCCCGAGGCCGAGTCGGTGCACGAAGGGTCCCGCGAGGCCATTCCCATGGACTACGCCGGACCCATCGCGATGAAGGTGTATGCCGCCCCCACCTGCGGGTGCTGCGGATTGTGGGTGGACCACATCAAGGAGTACGGCTTCGAGGTCGAGGAGGAGCACCGGGCCGACATGGGCGAGGTGAAACGGGCCCTCGGCGTCGATCAGCGCCTCTCCTCCTGCCATACGGCGGTGGTAGGCGACTACATCATCGAGGGCCACGTGCCCGGAGAAGACGTCCGGCGGCTCCTGGCAGAAGCTCCCTCCGTGCGGGGCCTGACCGTGCCCGGCATGCCCCTGGGCTCCCCGGGCATGGAGGTCCCCAGCGGCGAGGTGGACGAATACCAGGTCCTGACCTTCACCTCCGAGGGTGAGCTCACGGTCTTCGCGGAGTACGGGCCCGGAGGCGCGACCGAGGAGTAGCGGCCGAAGGGCGGGCTCAGGTGCCGGCGGGTACCCCCATGGCCAGCTCCGGGTCGGGGAAGGCGGCAGGCGCGTCCAGGATCTCGTCGGGGATTCCGAAGGCATCCACGAGGCCGACCGCCCCGGGGCGTACCTTCGAAAGGAGGTCGTTTACGATCCCGCGGATGGCCCGGGTCTGGCTCCCCTCCATGTAGCCCGACTCCAGGAACCACGCCCGGTCCGCTTCCAGGCGCCAGAGGGCCCAGAGGTCGGCCAGACGCGCCAGCTCCTCCCGGATCTCCCCTTCTTCGGTCTCCTTCACAGCCTTCTGGAAGCTCTCCAGCACCGTGCGCTCCATGTGGGCGCGGGCCAGGGCCACCAGGTGATCCTGGCACTCGTTCATGGCGGCGAAGGAGTCCATGCCGTCGTCGACCCGGGCCTTGAGGCGCCGGGCCACCGAGTGGAGGAGCCGGTCCTCGCGGAAGTGGAAGGCGGCCAGGTGGGTCTCCGGATCCCGGAGGTGCTCCTCCCCGGTACGCCGACTCCGGATCGGATTTCGGCGGGTGGCCTCGGATCCGGCCCGGTCCGCCAGGAACCGGAGGGTGCCCCAGAACCGGAGGTCTCCCATCTCGTCGCGGAAGCGGGTCAGGAGCCCCCGGGCCACGAGCTGGAGGAGGACCACGTTGGCCCCCTCGAAGGTGGTGAAGACGTCGGTGTCGTCGCGGAGAACCCCGAACCGGTTCTCGGCCAGGTAGCCCCGACCTCCACACGCCTCCCGGCAGAGCTGGATCGTTTCCTGGGCGTGGCGGGAGGCCAGGGCCTTGAGGCCCGCCGAGTGGGCCTCCACCCGGCCCCTGGCCTCGTCGGACTCCGCCTCCCCGTAGTCCCGGATGAGGTCCCGGATCGCGAAGTGGAGGCCGTAGCTGGCGGCGACCCTCGGGAGTAGGGCCCGCTGCTGGGTCCGGTAATCCAGGATGGGCACCTCGGGGCGACCCGAGGGCCCGAACTGGCGGCGCTGCTCCGAGTACCGGACGGCGATGGTGAGTGCGGTCTTGGAGGCCGACACCGAGGCGGCGGCGATGGAGATCCGTCCGGTGACCAGCGTGCCCAGCATGGTGAAGAACCGCTTCCCGTCGGACGCGATGGGGCTCGTGTACCGGCCCTCCGGGGTCACGTCGGCGAATCGGTTCAGGAGGTTCTCCCGGGGGATCCGGACGCGGTCGAAGGAGAGCCGGCCGTTGTCCACCCCCTGGAGCCCGATCTTGTCCCCGCAGTCCTCGATCTCCACGCCGGGGAGCGGATTGCCCTCGTCGTCGCGGATCGGAACCAGGAGGGCATGGACGCCGTGCTCCTCCTCCTCCACCTCGAGCTGGGCGAAGACGGTGGCCATCCGGCCGTGGAGGGCCGCGTTCCCCAGCCAGTCCTTCCGGGCTCCGGGGTGTGGCGTGTGGATCTCGAACTCCCCGGAGTCGGGCAGGTAGCGGGCCAGGGTCTCCACCTCCCGGACGTTGGAGCCGTGGTTCCGCTCCGTCATGGCGTAGCAGCCCAGGAGGTCGGCGCGCCCCACCGCCGCCAGGTAGGGCTCGTGATGGCGAGCGGTGCCGAGCTGGAGGATGCTTCCCCCGAAGAGACCGAACTGGACTCCGAACTTGACCAGCACGCTCAGATCTCCGTAGGCCAGCATCTCGAACGCCAGGATGGAGGCGGGGATGTCCCCCTCGCCCCCGTAGGCCTCGGGCAGGCCGGTGCGTCCAAGCCCCTCCTCGGCCAGCCGCTGCACGGCGACGAGGACCCGCTCCCGGTATTCCGCCGCCGGCAAGCCCTGGGGAATGCGCAACTCCGGCTCCCGGAGCACGGACAGAACCCGCTCCCGGATCTCGGCGCTGCCCGCCTCCAGCCGACGGGTCATGGCCGATACGGAGAACGGTGAGCTGGGGAAGAGGGGCCGAGGGTCCTTCGCCTCGTCGTCCGACTCCAGAGCCCTCTCGGTACCGGGAGGGTGCTGGAGAAGCTCCCTGGCGGCCTCATCTCCCAGAACACCCAGGAGCTCCTCCAGCCCCTCCAGGGTCCGGAGACCCTCGGCCGTGCCCCACCGGTCTGGACCGTCAGTTCGGAGTCGGGCCATGGCCACCCCCAGCCGAGCCAGCGAGCGACGCTCTCCCCTGGGGATCCGGGCCGCCTCGTCCCGGATCCGCTCCCGGAGCCGGGAGATCTCCTCTCCGCCGGGTGGGTCGTCGGGGTTCAGCCATCCCTCCAGCGCCGTCCGCGCCCTGGGAGAGAGCTCTCCGACCTCGATCATCCGCTCCCGAATCGCCTGCAGTTCGGTAGGGTCCAGGATCCCGTCGGACCAGGCCACATAGATCAGGGGCAGGAGGGGAAGAAGGTCGTTGGCGTCGTCAGGAATCGAGCGGAGGCTTCGGATCGGGGACGAGGGCACGGGGGCTCCTGGCTGAGTCTGGGAGGGGGCGGTCCGGGCAGACGGGCCCGCTTCAGCCAGGGAATGGGGTCCGAAGGGGTCGGTGCACGGCCATCTGGAGGTACCATGCCCTCGGAGGGATTGTTTCGGTTCCTCGACGGCCCTTGAAGCCTGCCGTGCTACTTGACCCGTCCTGCTCGCTCGGTCACCATGTGAGGTCGAAGCCCGTTCCCCTCGGACCCGTCAGGACGGAAACGCATGGATGATGTCCCTCCCCTCGTTGGTGTGATCATGGGCTCCCGATCGGACTGGGATACCATGACCCACGCGGTCGAGACGCTGAAGTCCCTACAGGTACCCCACGAGGTACGGGTCGTGTCGGCCCATCGGACTCCCGAACTCCTCTTCGAGTACGCAGGTGAGGCCGAGGCGCGCGGACTCCAGGTCATCATCGCAGGCGCCGGAGGGGCGGCCCACCTTCCCGGCATGGTGGCGGCCCGGACCGTCCTGCCCGTGCTGGGCGTGCCCGTGAAGAGCCGAGCCCTCAAGGGGATGGATTCCCTCCTCTCCATCGTCCAGATGCCCGCCGGCGTGCCGGTGGGATCCCTGGCCATCGGTCGATCCGGGGCGATCAACGCCGCCCTTCTGGCGGCGGCGATCCTGGGGGAGGCCCATCCGGAGATCCGGGAGGCGCTGAGGGGCTACCGGGAGGCTCGAACTGAAGCGGTGCTGCGGGATCCCGATCCCAGGCTTCTCCCCCAATGACCGGCGCCCCACCGCCGGCCCCTCTGCCGTCCGACGGGCTGGGACCGCTCGTGGCCATCGTCGGGGGAGGGCAGCTGGGTCGGATGATGGCGCTGGCCGGACGGCCGCTGGGCCTACGCTTCCGCTTCCTAGAGCCCAAGGAGAACCCACCGGTCACCGAGTTGGGCACGGTGATCCAGGCGCCCTACGACGACCCTGAGGGGTTGGATGCCCTGGTCGACGGGGCGGCGGTCGTCACCTACGAGTTCGAGAACGTGCCGGTGGAGGCGGCCCGACGATTGGCCCGCTCCGCCCCGGTCTTCCCGCCTCCGGCGGCGCTGGCCATGGCGCAGGATCGCCTCGTCGAGAAGGAGAGCTTCCGTGAGTTGGGCATCGATACGGCTCCCTTCCGGCCCGTGTCGAGTCGGGGGGAGCTCCAGGAGGCCCTGGAGGCCCTGGGTACCCCCGCCGTGCTCAAGACCCGACGCTTCGGCTACGACGGGAAGGGGCAGGCGGTGATCCGGGAGATGGGAGACGCCGACGGGGCCTGGGACGAACTGGGCGGGCGATCCCTGATCCTCGAGGGATTCGTGGAGTTCGACAGGGAGTTGTCGATCCTGGCCGTGAGGGGCCGGGACGGCGAGGTCCGAGACTACCCTCTGGTGGAGAATCAGCACAGCGAGGGGATCCTCGTCCGGTCCACCGTGCCGGCCAGCGGGGTCGATGAGGAGCTTCAGTGGGGGGCCAGGGAACTGGTCGAGCGCGTCCTGACCAAGCTAGACTACGTCGGGGTCCTGGCCGTGGAGCTCTTCCAGGTCGGCCACCGGCTCCTTGCCAATGAAATGGCGCCCCGGGTCCACAACTCGGGCCACTGGACCCAGGATGGAGCCTGGACGTCCCAGTTCGAAAACCATCTGAGAGCGGTGGTGGGGCTGCCTCTGGGGCCCACGGGGATCCGGGGACGAGGCGCCGCGATGCTCAACCTCTTGGGTTCACCCCCGGACCGGGGGACGTTGGCGGCGCTGCCCGGGGTCTGTCTCCACCTCTACGACAAGGCGCCTCGACCGGGACGCAAGATCGGCCACATCAACGTCGTGTCCGCGGGGGGAGCGGGGCCCGACGGCCCAGGCGAGGAGGACAGCCCAGAGTCCCTGGAGGCAAGGATTCAGGAAGTGATCCGAGTCCTGGATGCAGGAGTCTGAACGCCCGTCAGGCCGCCACGCAGGTGTCGCAGAGTCCGTACAGGACGAACTCGTGGTTCTCGAGTTGGAAGCCCTGGGGGGTCACCTCTTCGAGGTTTCCGGGGCAGCCGTCCACTTCGTAGACCCGGTCACAGTCCCTACAGTGGAAGTGGTGGTGGTGCCCCTTGCCGGCGACTTCATAGCGGGCCGGTTCCCCGGGGAGCTCCACTGCCTCCAACCAACCGCTGTCCTGGAGGGTGCGGAGATTGCGGTAGACGGTGGCGATGCCCAGGCTTTCCACGTGTTCCTGGGCCAGGGCCAGCAGCTCCTGGGGACTGAGTGGATGTCCGGCCTCCTTGAAGGCCTTCCGGATCGCCCTGCGCTGCTGGGTGTCACGCTGCATTCCCATCGTCCTCCGGGGTTTCAGAGATGTCATCCGATCCGTTCCGGGCCGGGCCACCGTTCGATCTTCGTGTGGTGCCCCGATCAGGATTCGGTTCAGGTCACGTTGGAGGGCGCCTCCGAGGGGGCGGCCCGGGAAGGCGCAACACCTGCCGAAAGGGAAGAGGCCTCGGACTCCTCGAGAGCGCAAGTTGCGCACGCCCCGGATTCTGACCCGCAGTGGAGCCGCGAGTTCCACACCAGACCCGTCGCTACGGTCAACGATGCGAGGACCGTGGTGAGATCTTCGGGCACAGGGTAGAAGAGGTGCAGCAGGGACGCGCACCACGCCAGGAGTCCGATCCCGATCAGGAGGAACGGACTCCAGCGCCCATGGATCCGAACACCCCACACCAGCGCGACCCCCACCACCACGGTGGTGGCCGCCAGGAGGATCCACTCCAGGATCGGGGCCGGTGCAAAGGCCGGCGCCGTGACCACCAGGATGGGAGTCACGGCACAGTGCACGGCGCACGCGAGAGGGGCGAGGGAGGCCCAACCCCAGGGGTGCTGAAACAACCGTTTCATCGAGACGCCCTTCGGGAAACGGCCGAGCCACCGATCTGAAGGTCCTGGCCCGGCGCTTAAACGATAAGTGAATATCGTTCTCGGTCCTTGAGGGGTCAAGCCCCGGTGACCCCTTTTCGCTCATCGATCGAATCGATAGATTTACTTTAGCCGATTGTAGCCTTCGGCCAAATCCATCCATACGTGGGCCCGTCCTCGTTCGTAGGGGCTGGGCCCGGTTTTTTTCTGCGTATCCCCGGAGAGGCCCCCATGTTGGACGAGATCAAAGAACGCCTTGAGGCGGAGATCGAAAAGCTCAGTCATGAGCTCAACGTCGAGCTGCCCGACCGGATCTCCAAGGCCGTGGAGTTGGGCGACCTCAAGGAGAACGCTGAGTACAAGTCCGCCTTGGAGCGTCAGCAATTCGTCCAGGCCCGGATCGAGCACCTGTCGAGCCGCCTCTCCGAGCTCTCCAAGATCGATGTGACCTCCATGCCGGCGGACAGGGTCGGGTTCGGGTCCCGGGTGACCATTCTGGTGAAGGGCATGGACGAGGAAATGACCTTCACCCTGGTGGCGGGGGATTTCATGGACCTGGACGGCGGACAGGTCTCCATGGCCTCGCCGATCGGAAAAGGGCTCAAGGGCGCCCGAAAGGGCGAGGAGGTCACGATCCAGCTCCCGGTGGGTGAACGCGTCTACGAAGTGAAGGAACTGGTGACGTTACCCCAGCAGTTGGGCGTGGCGGACGAGGACTGACTTCGCGGCACGCTCTCAGGGGCTGGTCCGGGGTCGCGCGGGCGTCAGGACGGACGGTGGCCTTCTGAGCGGGAGGGTGAACCGGTGGGGCAGGTCGGGGTAACCGAATGCGACTCCTCCCCATCCGGGCCTGATCCGGCCATCTGGGACTCCTGTGTTCCTCCTCCGTCGCCCAACGCGGCCGGGAGAGGGGGTCCATCTTCCTTCGCCCATGCCCGCCATCCATCCGTCCGATCCCGTCCTCCGACTCCATTCGGTCACCCGATCCTTTCGCGAGGGTGACCAGCTCCGTTCCGTCCTGAGGGACGCGGAGCTCTCCGTTGAACGGGGGGAGTTCGTTGCCCTCCTGGGTCCCTCCGGCTCCGGAAAATCCACACTCCTGAACCTGGTCAGCGGCATCGATCATCCCGATGCGGGGCGGATCGAGGTGGCGGGGGTGCCCCTTCACGACCTCTCCGAGAAGGAGCGGACCCTCTTCCGCCGGGACCGGATCGGGTTCGTCTTTCAGTTCTACAACCTCATTCCCACCCTGACGGTCCTGGAGAACCTCCTGCTTCCGCTGGAGCTGAAGGGGGCGGTGCAGTCCGGAGATCGGGATCGGGCCCGCGGTCTGCTGGCCCGGGTGGGGCTCGGCGACCGGGCGGGAGCCTGGCCCGATCGCCTCTCGGGAGGCGAGCAGCAGCGGATCGCCGTGGCCCGGGCCCTCGTCCACCGTCCGGAGCTGGTCCTGGCCGATGAGCCCACCGGAAATCTCGACGAGGAGACCGGGGCCCGGATTCTGGACCTCCTGGACGAACTGCTTCGCGACTCCGGCACGACGCTGCTCTGCGTGACCCATTCCCGGGAAGTGGCGGCTCGGATGGACCGAATCCTGACCCTCAAGGAAGGCCGGGTCCATGCCGTGCCCCGGGCCGACTTCATGGAGGTCGGCGGCCTCGCGGGAGACCGGCGATGAGGGGGCGCGGGACCTTCCGCGGTGGACCGCTTCTGCGCGCGGGCCGCCGCCACCTGACCCGACATCCCTGGCAACTCGGATTGTCCATTCTGGGGGTGGCGCTGGGGGTGGCCGTCATGGTGGCCATGGATCTGGCCATCCAGTCGTCCCGGGAAGCCTTCCGGATCTCGTCGGAGACGGTCACCGGTCGGGCCACCCACCAGGTGCTCGGCTCCGTGTCCGGCCTTCCCGACAGCCTGGTGGCCCAGCTCCGGGTGGAGGGGGGCGTCCGGGCGGCGGCGCCGGTGGTGGAGGGATACGTCACCTCGGGGCTCCTCCCGGAGAGGCCCCTGCGTCTCCTGGGGGTGGACCCCTTTTCCGAAGGACCCTTCAGGCCCTGGCTCGCCGGAGGACCCGGCACCGATCTGGATGGGACGCTCCTCATGACTCGTTCCGGAGCGGTCTTCGTGAGCCGGGAGACGGCCGAGGCCGCCGGAGTCGGCGAGGGCGACCCCCTTTCGATCCAGCTGGGTGGCGAGGTCTTCGACCTCGAGGTGGTGGGAATCCTGGATCCCCAGGATCGCGCCAGCCGCATGGGACTTCGGGATCTCCTGGTGGTGGATCTGGCCGAGGCTCAGGACCGCCTGGACAGGGGTTCCCGACTGGACCGGATCGATCTCATCCTCCCCGATGGTGCGGCGGGAGACCGGATTGAGGAGGGGGT
>SL_3KL_010_SEDDRAFT_10006997_pt1 | contig 10042 bp, 6 predicted proteins | sample SodLakKL_010_SED_2_FD_10381 | JGI IMG/M metagenome (IMG submission 10381)
AGAAATGGCGAGGAAGACGGCCGCAGATACCACAGAATTGAAAGCCGTTTTGGCCGTTTCAGCCGTTCACTGCCGCTGCCCAATGTGGTAGACACCGACAAAATCAAAGCCACTTATGAAAACGGCGTACTTGTTATTTCGCTGCCAAAACTGAAGGAAAAAGCAGGACGAAGAATTGAAATTTCGTAGCTAAAACCATTCAAACAGTAATTAAAAAAGCCATTCGGTTAGAACTGCCGAGTGGCTTTCTTATATCGGAATGATATTTTCAGAAAAAAGTGGTGTTAGTTACATTTCAAAAAGAAAAATTTCCACCACCAATACCCCCAGGTTTCTTCGTCTTTGATCGTAAAATTTTGTTCAGTCAGCATTTTTTTCATCTCACCGACTGATGGGGTATTGATGTTTTCAGCAGAAAGTGTTTTAATGATCCAATTGGCAATTTTAAATGTTCCAACCCGGTTCCAATTTAAAACCCACAGATTTCCTTCGGGCTTTAAAACCCGCCGGAAATGCGCTAACGCTGCCGGTTGATCAACATAATAGTGGAAAGCATTTATGCAGATGATATGATCAAAGCTGTTTTCTTCAAATGGCAGTTTTTCTGCAAAATAGCCCGTGAATTCCACATTCTCTTTATAACGCAAACGATATTTTGCAACCTCCTGCATTTTTGTTGACGGGTCGTTTGCAACGTACCGTTTAAAAGGCCCTGATTTATTGATAATTGCCTCTGCCATCAAACCGGTTCCGGAGCTCACATCGAGAATTGAATCTTCAGGGCGAAAATCCAGCTTTTTTTTCATTTTCCGGTGTGTATGATTCAAATACGCATCGTACCTTTTGTCGTACCTGTGGGCAATTTTGTCAAACTCATTGGTTGTTATGTCGGCCGCTCTGCTGATAATCGTGGTGGTTAGGTTTTTCAGATATATTTTACCGTATCACTGAAATATATAAAAAAGTCATTTCTCAAAGTACTTCATCAATTGTGATGCAGCTTTAAACGTGCTCAATTTTCCGCTTTGAACTTCTTTTTCTGTTTTTTTTACTTTCTTTTGAATGATCGGGTTTTCATAAAACTTCTCTTTTAACAGATGATTGACCGCCTCGTGCATCCAATAAACAGATTGCTGTTTTCGATTATTTTCGAAGTATCCACTCTGTTTTGAATGGCTTACAAATTTTTCAATATTATTGGCGATTTCATCCAGCCCGGTTTCTTTCAAAGCCGAACAGGTGTGCAGGGTTGGTTTCCAGCCTGATGGCTTGGCAGGAAAAAGTGAAAGGGAATTTTTATATTCCCGGCGGGCATACTCTGCAGCGTCTGTATTTTCACCATCTGCTTTGTTTATGGCGATCAGATCTGCCATTTCCATAATACCGCGTTTGATGCCTTGCAGTTCATCACCGGCACCTGCAAGCATCAGCAATATGAAAAAATCAACCATCGAATGGACGGCCGTTTCCGACTGGCCTACGCCCACCGTTTCGATGATAATGGTGTCGAATCCGGCAGCTTCACACAACAGCATGGCTTCACGGGTTTTCAGTGCCACACCCCCAAGAATGCCCGATGTTGGGCTTGGCCGGATAAATGCATTGGGATGAGTTGAGAGAAATTCCATTCGGGTTTTGTCACCCAAAATACTCCCTTTCGAACGGCTGCTGCTGGGATCTACCGTTAAAACGGCAATCCGTTTTCCGGCATCAATCAGCTTTTTCCCAAATGCATCAATAAATGTGCTTTTTCCCACACCGGGCACGCCTGTTATGCCGATTCGGACAGAATTGCCGGCTTTATGAAGACAGCCCTCAAGAATATCTTCGCCCAGATTTCTGCGCTCCGGATGGGTGCTCTCGATCAGGGTTATGGCCTGCGATAAAAGAGTCCGGTTATGGGATAAAATCCCGTTCACATAAACTTCCGGCGAATGTAAATCGCTCTTTTTTAATCTGTAATTTGGGTTCACCGATTTCTGCTGATTCTCAGTTTTCTTTAACATGATTCTTATTCAAACAAAAAGTTTGCTCAACTTAAATGTGGGGATTTTTTTTGATGATTCCGAAATCTTTGATTAACCGGATTTGAATTGCCGCGGTATTACGGAAAACAGGGGAATTTTGAAAGTTTGATAAGAAAAAGATACGCGGCCGGATTTATGACAACGGCAGTTCGATGATGAATGTGGTTCCTTTACCTTTATCGGTTTTAATGTCAATGGTGCCATTGTGGGCTTTTATGATGTCATAGGTCATGGATAATCCAAGCCCGGTGCCTTCGCCTGCATCTTTTGTAGTAAAGAACGGTTCAAAGATTTTTTCACGAATATTTTCTGGAATTCCGGGGCCGTTATCAGAGATTTTTATAATTACGGTTTTATCTCTTTTTTTAGTGCTGATACGTATTTCAGTTTGCTCATCACTTTCTGTTTCACGGTAATACTCTGAAGCTGCCTGCAGGCCATTGTTGATAATGTTCAGAAAAGCGCGGCTCAATTCCTGCGGAACCACCTCAACTTTACCAATAGAATCATCAAAAGATTTTTTGATTTCAGCATTAAATTCGGGGTCTTTTGCCCTCAAACCGTGATAGGCAAGGTCTGCGTATTCATCGAGCAATTTGTTGATGTCGGTCGGCATTTTTTCACCGCTTTTTCCCCTCGAGTGCAACAGCATTCCATGTACGATGCTGTCGGCCCTTTTGCCGTGCCGGTTTATTGTGGCAACATTAGCTTCAATATCATCAAGAATTTCGGGAATGGTGGATTTAAATATGTCGAACTCGGGATTATTCCTGTTTTTTTCGAGTTCTTCCCTGAGTTCGTCAATCAATTCCTGGCTTACCTCCGAAAAATTATTCACAAAATTGAGCGGGTTTTTAATCTCATGGGCAATGCCGGCTGTAAGTTGGCCGAGGCTTGCCATTTTTTCCTGCTGAATTAACTGCTGCTGTGTACTCTTCAGATCTTCGTGTGATTTTTGAAGATTTTCATANGCTTCAGCCAGTTCTGCAGTCCGTTCTTTTACTTCTTTTTCCAGTTTTTTCTTTTGNCCTTCAATCAATTTTTTGTTTTTCTGCTCTTCACGAAGTTTGGCATCGGAAAGCTGCTGATTTTCATCCAGTTTTTTGGAAAGAAGCTCATTTGTCCGGGCAACATCACGCGCCAAATAGAATGAGTAGGAGATGGGTACCAGAAGTGAAAGCACCGAGATCCACATTGCTGCAGATTGTGGCAAATAACCGATAATAATCAAAATCAGGAAAGTGATAAAGCCGATGAAATAGATGCCAAATCCAATCAGAATAATGTCAAGATCCGTCAGGTTACGTTTGAACCGCGCTCTTGCAAATAGTACTAAAACGTAGATCATACTCAAAAGCCAGAGCAGCATGGCTGCATTTTGGATAAATAAGGGGCTGTAAAACGAAAGTCCAGTGAGCAGCACGGTAAAAAATGCAAAAACCCAAAGTACCCAGTTTCGCTTTTTTTGAATCAGTTTGTAGGCAAACCACACATTCACAAAACTGCTTATGGAAATACCGATGCTTGTTAACAGCATAGCCGCAAAAAAATCGCGTGGCACTTCCCAAATTGTTATGTAAAATATCCCAATGGATGAAAGGCCTACTAAAATGAAAAGTAAAGCTGCAATAAGATTGAGCCGTTGTTGGGGATACAGGATGTATAAAAACAGTAAGAGAATACCAAGAACGGTAGAAGCTCCCATCGAAAAACTCTGCGCTGCCATGGAAATACTTCGTTCGGCGGCACGATCTTCAAAATGCTGTTCAATATTTTCAAACGGGCCGATATTAAGTGAAAGTCCGAGAATGAAAGAGCCAGGACCTGTATCCATCAACTCATGATAGGAATACCGCAGGGCAATCAATTGCTGTTCGGTATGATTCCACTCAAAAGAAACCGGTAAAAAGTGGCCGCGCGATATTTCTTCATCTCGGCTTAAACCAACTTGCCCAGCCGACCCCGCTCTTTTCCCATTTACATAGACTTCCAGTGCTCCGTGAATTTTTCCGGTTATAGCATAACGTTTTCCAAATTCGGAAGAATCCACACGGAACTCTTTAAAAAACCAGACATTTCCGTCCGCAGTAAACGGATGTGGCGGCATGGGCGACATAAACTCTATATTATTCAAGTGATCCGTGTCCGTCCAGTTTTCATGAATAAATTCATTTCTGATGAATTCCGGATTGGCCCAGCTTGTATCATCCCCCGATTTGTAAAACCAGGGATATTCATGTTCCAAAGAGAGAACCTCATTATCCTGAAAAATTTCCGGAGTTATGGTTGTGTACGGCGGATAACCATCCTGAGCTTGAAGATTGTTTCCCCAAATGAGGACTACGAATAATGCCAGTAACCAGGAAATATTGAGCGGTTTATACAGAAATGCATTCAAAACATTAAGTATTTGGTTGAAAATATGCTCTAAAGAAAAATTTAAATTTGGTTAGAGTACGTGAATTTTTCAATTTTGTTCAAGTTTTTAGTCTTCCAGTAATATGGTCAGGATTTTTTGAGCAGCCCCGGCGATTACTGTACCTGGGCCGAAAACCGCGGCTACTCCTTTTTCATAGAGAAATGAATAATCCCGGCTGGGTATTACACCACCAACAATAACCATGATATCTTCACGTCCAAAATTTTTTAATTCTTTAATCACAGCAGGAACCAGCGTTTTGTGTGCGGCAGCAAGACTGGAAATTCCAAGGATGTGCACGTCATTTTCAACGGCTTGTTTGGCAGCTTCTTCGGGTGTTTGAAACAGCGGCCCAATATCCACATCAAACCCAAGGTCGGCAAAACTGGTTGAGATAACTTTTGCACCGCGGTCGTGCCCGTCTTGCCCTATTTTTGCAACCATTATTCTCGGACGCCGCCCTTCTTTTTTCTCAAACCGGTCGGCAAGCTGCCGGGCTTTTTTGAATTCTTCGTTCATTTCTAATTCTGAGGAATACACGCCGCTTATCGATTTTATGGTTGCCCTGTATCGCCCGAAAACCTTCTCCATCGCAGCAGAGATTTCTCCGAGTGTGGCCCGTTTTCGTGCGGCCTCAATTGCAAATTCGAGCAAATTGCCTGACCCGGTTTCCGCACACTGAGTTATCTTTTCCAATGCCGTTTTAACTTCATCGGAATTCCGTTCAGATTTCAGTTTTTCGAGCCGCTGAATTTGCGATTGAAGCACTTTTTCGTTGTCAATCTCAAGAATATCAATTGGATCTTCTTTTTCCAACCGGTATTTATTGATTCCCACAATCGTGTCTTTACCGCTGTCAATCCGTGCCTGTTTGCGTGCAGCGGCCTCTTCAATTCGCATTTTCGGGATACCTGTTTCGATAGCTTTGGCCATTCCACCCAACTCTTCCGTTTCCTCAATGTGCTTCCATGCACGCTGCACAAGCCGGCCGGTGAGGACTTCCACATAATACGAACCTGCCCAGGGATCAATCACTTTAGTGATGCCGGTCTCCTCCTGAAGAAAAAGCTGTGTGTTTCGCGCAATTCTTGCAGAGAATTCAGAGGGGAGGGCGATGGCTTCGTCCAGGGCGTTGGTGTGGAGGGATTGGGTGTGCCCCAGTGCTGCAGCAAGTGCTTCAATTGTGGTTCGTGCCACGTTATTGTAGGGATCCTGTTCGGTAAGGCTGTAGCCTGATGTCTGGCAATGTGCCCGAAGAGACAGCGATTTAGAATTCTTCGGGTTGAAGGGTTTTATCAGCTTGGCCCATAGCAGGCGCCCGGCGCGAAGTTTAGCTATTTCCATGAAATGATTCATCCCGATAGCCCAAAAAAATGAAATTCTCGGGGCGAAATCGTCAATATCCAGCCCGGCTTTGATGCCCTGGCGTACATACTGAAGCCCATTTGCAAGAGTATAAGCCAGTTCCAAATCGGCAGGGGCACCGGCTTCGTGCATATGATAGCCGCTGACACTGATGGAGTTAAAACGCGGCATATTTTTAGATGTGTACTCAAAAATATCCCCGATTATGCGCATCGACGGTTTGGGCGGATAAATATATGTGTTGCGAACCATGAACTCTTTAAGAATATCGTTCTGTATGGTTCCGCTCAGTTTTTCGGCGGGCACTCCCTGTTCTTCTGCCGCCACGATATAAAATGCCATTATGGGAATAACGGCACCGTTCATTGTCATAGAAACGGACATTTCATCCAGGGGAATTTGGTTGAACAGAATTTTCATGTCCAAAATAGAGTCGATCGCCACACCGGCTTTACCTACATCACCTGTAACCCGCGGATGATCGGAGTCGTAACCGCGATGTGTGGCCAGATCAAATGCCACGGAGAGGCCTTTTTGCCCGGCGGCGAGATTGCGCCTGTAAAACTCATTTGATTCCTCGGCCGTTGAAAAACCGGCGTATTGTCGAATTGTCCAGGGGCGGGTCGTGTACATCGTAGCATAAGGCCCACGCAAATATGGTGGAATTCCGGCTGCAAAATCGAGGTGCTCCAGCTCTTCGATATCTTTTTTTGTGTACTCTTTCTTTACTTCGATTTTTTCCGGAGTCAGCCAAACATCTCCGTCCGGAGTTTCTTCTGAGCTCCGTTCGATTTGACCGTTAAATTCAATGTTTAAAAAATCAGGCCTACTCATGATTCCTCCCTTTCAATAAAGTTTTCCACACGAAATTCGTCTATGGTTGTGTAAAGCACCTTTTGCGGATCAAGGTAAAGTGGCAGCACATCAGCTAAATGAGCATCGCCGCGTAACGCTTTGCTTAGCAATTCAATCTCATCGCCGTTTTCCGGCGTGAATTTAAAAGCAGTTTTTTGCAGCGAGTTAACAGGATCGGTGTTTTGATCAAAATCCGGCACTTCTTCTTCTGGATTAGCATATTGGTTTACACCCACAAGAACCTTTTTGGCCGATATGTAAGCCTTTATTTTTTTATCGCGGGCTTTTTGAATTTCCTGCTGGACAGATCCATTTTTCAAAGCCTGCAGAAATCCGCCTTCGGCTTCAATCTGCTGAAAAAACTTCCATGCTTTCCGGGCGATGGTATCGGCCAGATTTTCGATGTAGTACGAACCTGCGGCGGGATTATTGGTTTTATCAATATGTGCCTCTTCCCGGATGATGTGCTGTATATTCCGGGCTACCCGCTTAGAATTTTCCGATGGCACTGAGTACGCGGCATCGTGGGGGTGAACCATCAAAACATCTGCCCCTCCAATAATTGCGCTCATTCCTTCGGTTACAGATCTCAGCATGTTATTGGTAGAATCGGCAACAGTTTTGTTCACACGGCCGGTTACGGCAAAAATTTTCAGGGGTTTGTTTTTTTTGATGTTGTAGGCATCCAGAAGATTCTGCCAGAGCAGGCGAAGAGCTATGAATTTTGCAATTTCGGGAAAAAAATACGGACCGGCTGAGAGTCTTGTAAAAAATGAATTGGCCGCAAATTCACGCTCATCGGGTTGTACGGATGCCAGAAATTCACTTCCGATGGCAAGTGCAATCCCCAATTCCTGAACGATGGTTGCCCCTGCGTTGTGGTAAAATGAAGTATCTGAACAGAGAGTAAAATCATTATTGCCATTTGCGAGAAGCCTGATGATTTCCCTGAGCCTCTCTTCATCAACCGGAAGCCGTCCGTGGCGGGCTGTATAAGTGAACGGATCAAAAATAAATGATGAAATGAGATGATCTCGTCCGGTGTTTTGCATCATTGCACGAAAAGCGGGAGCTGCCATCCCACAATCAAAAATAAATTCAAAATCTGTTTCTATTCCCTCAACCAGAAGGTTAAAATCATTTTGAGATTGCAGATTTGTACCGGTAATATCTCCCTCAAGTGCTAATGACGAAGAAGGTGCAGCAACCGAAGTTATTAAACAAGCACNTGCACCGCCATTCATTGCTCTTTTGATAGATCGATTCGCCGCTTTGGGGTTGCCATCATAAACCGGCTCGCAACATTTCCAATCTGTGGTTTGATGTTGTCCAGGCGTGCCGCTTGCCTCCAAACGCTCAAGATCCTCCTTCATGAAAANAGGCGGAACTGTAAAGCCTTCGAGAGTATTCCAGGCAAGTTTTTCAAGATAACCGGCACTTTTTATGTCTTTATTTATGAGCGCTTCCCATTCTGCTTTTGTAACAGGAGAGAATTCAGTAAAAAGTGATTCTTTTGGTTCTTGATCTGAAGGCATATTGTATTGTGTAATAATGATTTGAATTCTTACAATAATGATAACTGAAAATATGGGAATTTCAGTCGATCCCGGAAATAAAACCAGCCATCAGAAAATAGGGATGCATACACTCTTTCCCTAACATTTTCATGTTTGAACTTTCGGAAAAGCGCTTACAAATTTTATATATTGATCAATTAGAAAAAGTGCTATTCAAAATATAAAAGTAAAATTATGACAGATATTAATACAAAAATTGCCCCGCTAACACAGCTAACCGAGGATGAACAAATGTTGAAAGATGCAGCCGCAGAGTTCGCCGAATCGGTAATAAAACCGAAAGTTCACGAAATGGATAAAGCTGCTAAACTGGATCCCGAAATCATCAAAATGTTTTTTGAAATGGGATTTATGGGCATCGAGGTTCCCGAAAAATTCAACGGCGGCGGCGGTACTTTTTTTATGGGTATTGTGGCAATTGAGCAGATTTCGAGAGTGGATGCATCGGTTGGGGTTTTTATGGATGTGCAAAATACGCTCGTGAACAATGCATTTTTGCGGTGGGGATCTGAGGAGCTGAACTCCAGATTTTTACCCCAATTGGCCACTGAAAAAGTGGGAGCTTACTGCCTCTCGGAAGCCGGTTCAGGAAGTGATGCATTTGCACTGAAATGTTCAGCCAAAGAGGATGGCGATGCCTATATTTTGAACGGAACCAAACTCTGGATTACCAATGCCAATGAGGCTGACATATTCCTGGTATTTGCAAACATTAATCCGGAGGCCGGTTATAAAGGAATTACGGCATTTGTAGTTGAGCGCGGTATGGATGGATTTTCCATCTCCAAAAAAGAAGACAAGCTGGGAATTCGGGCAAGTTCAACCTGCGAACTGATTTTGGAAGATGTGCGCGTACCAAAAGAAAATATTCTGGGGGAAGTGGGAAAAGGATACAAAGTTGCCATTGAAACGCTGAATGAGGGAAGGATTGGAATTGGTGCTCAGATGATTGGAATTGCACAGGGCGCTTATGATGCGGCACTTGCCTATACGAAAGAGCGCAAGCAATTTGGTAAAGCTATTTCAGAGTTTCAGGGCGTGCAATTTCAACTGGCGCAAATGGCTACGGAACTCGAAACGGCCAGGCTTCTTGTTTACAATGCAGCAAGGATTAAAGAAGCAGGCCAGCCGTTTCTGAAAGAAGCCGCTATGGCAAAATATTATAGTTCGGAAGTTGCTGAGAATGTAAGTTCGCTTGCAGTAGATCTTTTTGGCGGTTTTGGTTATGTGACGGAGTATCCTGTGGAGAAATATTACAGAGATTCAAAAATTGGAAAAATTTATGAAGGCACGTCCAACATGCAGCTTCAAACAATTGCAAAAATTATTTTGAATGAATAAGGCAAAAGAATTGGAAAAAATAATGTTGTAACTGTTTGAAATTAAGAAAGATAAACTCATAATAAATTTAGAAATAGTTCAGGTTTTATTAACTGAAACGGCATTTCGGAAATTATTTTAAAAAAAGACAAAAGAAATCATTTTTTCGGGAATGATTCATTAAGCTTATAATGTTTTTTGGTAAGTTTATCACACAAATTTTCAGGTAAAAGTGCAAGCCTGTTTGTTAAAAACATAATTATCCTTTTTGATTTTATAGCTACCGTATCATGAAAAATTTCCAGGAATTTCTAAAATCGTGCAGTAAAGATGACGAGTCGTACAAAAAATTGATTAAATTTGTTGAAGAACTCGTCCAGGAGAGAGACGAGGTGCAAAATCATCTTGAACTGCTGGAGAGAGCCATTAGCAGTGATTATGATTCAATTTTGATTACTTCTCTTGAGCTTGAAGAGCCC
>SL_3KL_010_SEDDRAFT_10006998_pt1 | contig 10039 bp, 5 predicted proteins | sample SodLakKL_010_SED_2_FD_10381 | JGI IMG/M metagenome (IMG submission 10381)
GGGCAGCCACACCGCGACTTCGGCTTGCGCCTCGTGGAAGCCGTCCTGCACGACGACCTGGGCCGTGGGGAACGGGCCGGCCACAAGCTCGTCGGGATCGAGCGTGACGCCGCCGGCCTCGGCCGGGACGAGGGCGCGGGTCTGCCAGGGCGCCTGCCCGGTCGCACTGTAGCGGACGAGCGCAGTGAGCGTCGCCGACCCGCTTGCCTCCCATTCCAGCCGTGCCGGGCCTTTTGACAGGTCGAGTTGGGCATCGGTCAGCGCGACCTCGGGACGCGTCGCGGGTGCCTCGCGTTCGGCAAGAACCTGGTCTCCATCGCGCAGCCGCAGGCGGACCGCGGCGGCATGATCCGGCAGCGCCACGGTGAAATCGTGCCACCATGCCGGATCGTCGGGATCGGCATGTTCCCAATGCAGGCGCATCTGCGCGCGGCTGCCGAGGTCGGGACCGAAGGGCTGTGCGGCGAGCACCGTGCCGGCCTCGTCCAGAAGTTCGGCAACCATGTCGCCGGTGCCGGTCGGCCAGTCAAAGACGGCGCGGCCGACATGGTCGATGCTGGCTGCCCGTCCCTCGGGATGAAGGCTGCCGAAGACCACGAGCGAGTCGCCACTTCCGGTTTCCGGTTCGGAGAGAGATGCACGATGCAGAAGCGCGTCGCGCGCTCCTTCCGCCGGACCCATGGCGTAGCGCAGCGCGCGCGGGCTGCGCTCGAAGGCCAGCAGCGCGCGGTCATAGGCGCCCTGCGGCATCCAGACCCAGCTTTCCGGAATAACCGCCGGCCACATAAGCGGCGCCAGCACTCCCGGGGCTTCGGCATTTCCCTCTTCCATCGACTTGTTCCAGCCTCCGGTGCCGTCGAGGCGCATCCGGAACCCCTCGATCGAGCGGTCGAAATGCTGCCTTGGAGAATAGCGGAAGGTGCCTGCGTCGCCCGGATCGTGACTTAGTCCCAAGGCATGGCCGAATTCATGCACCAGCCCCATCGACAGCACGTCGGCCGGAAACTCGGGCGTCAGCGGCAGGCCGACACCGCGATCACCGTAGTTGCTGAACTTCTCGTGGATGGCCATGCCGTAGCCTGCCATATCGAGCGGGTAGAAGAGCAGGATGATGTCGTCGGGCTGCGCCGAGAGGCGCATCACGTTGCGCACCCGCGTCAGTGCCCGGCGCATGACATGGATCTCGCGCGGCTCGCCGCTTAGGGTCAGTGGATCGCCACCCAGCGACTCGATCAGGTCGCTGACCCGCCAGACGCCGCTCTCGAAGGCGCGAGTTTGGTCCGGCAACCCGGCATCGACGAATTCCTCATCGATGGTGAAGCGGATTGCGCTGCTGTTAATCGGATACATCGCGGTGCCGTGGATGGGTAGCATCTGCGTGGCCAGCGTCTTCGCTCGATCGACCACCTCGAGCGCCTGGAAGCGATCGTCGAGCGGCACGCCGTCGGCCCAGGAGAAGAGTTCGAGAAAGGCGTAATGCACGAAGAGCCAGCGCGCGCGCACCGGCCAGTTGTCGAACCGGACTTCCTGCGCAATCCCGGCATGGGGATGCACGGCGGGCCATGGATCGTGCGGAGTCAACTCGAACTCGACCTCCGTCACGGGCCCGGTCCATTCCGGCACCCAGCCGAACATGTTGACCGTGTGCAGCGCGTGACGCCGCGCCGCGTCGTCGAATAGGTCCGGATGCACGATGCGGATCGCGCCCTCCTCGTCGGGGGCGCGGTCGAACTGCGCGCGCAGGTTGACGATCGCCTGGTTCGTGGTGATCCGCGCTGGATAGCTCGTCACCTGCCAGTCGCGGTGGATGTCCTCGTGAAAGCGCCAGTCGAGATAGGCGCGCATGAGCGCGGGCTTGCCCATTACCAGCGGCGCGTCGCGCACCGTCTGATAAGCGTGCAGGCGGAACGGCGGATGATCGACATGGGCGGGGGCGAAATGATCGACCTGGGTGGAAAAGCGCCAGCGCAGGTTGTCAGCGAGGTAGTCGTCGCTGTCGCGCGCCTGCACGCCGTCGGGCCCGCCCTGAACGGTGATCTCGTAGACCGTGCCGTCGCGCAGGCGCTCGTCGGGGCGGAAGGCGTAATGCGTCTCGTCCAGGACCTCGATCCGGCCAGGCAACTCGATCTCGCGCGCGTCGGGGGCCCGGGTGGTGACGCGGACTGCATCCGCGAGGCTTTCTCGCGTCACCGGGTCGGAGAAGGTGAAGGTGATCTCGGGCGCGTCGAAATGGACGTTCTCGCGCAGGTGCTCGGGCGTCCAGGCGACGAGTTCGAGCCCGTCGTAGAGGCAGCTTTCGGGATTGACCTCGTATGCCGCCGCCTCGCAGACCCAGCCGCGCAAGTTGGCGACGCGGCCGGTCGGTCGGCGTCCGTCGCTGTGAAACTCCTGCACAGTGGCGGAAAAACTGATCCGGTACGCGTTGCCCGACCTGTCGACCCGGATGCGTCCGCCCTGAACCTCGGTATAAAGGTAGTCGTCGGTGATGTCCGCGTCGGTCAACTCGGAAAAGCCGCGCGCCCGCATGCCTTCGGGCGTGGCATGGCCGAGAAGGCGGTCGAAATCGAACATGTGGTTCGCAATCGGCGAGAACCCCGTCCCGCCCCCGGCATGCCCCTCGCCCGCACCGGCAAACGCCAGCCTTGCCACGGCAGGCGCGTCGTCGGGAACGAAGGCGAAGAGATGAAACGGCCAGTCGCGCGCATCGGTGTCCAGAACGGCATGGATCTGTCGCCCGCGCGCTGCCCCCAGCGCGGTCTGGTTGAGCACGTTCAGCGCACCCGTGCCCCGAACTGTTTCGTTCCAGCTACCCGCAACCCGCATTTCCCAGACAATGCCGGCATGCGCTTCGACTGGCGAGGCGCCGAGGATCATCTCGGTAATTGCCTCGGGTAACGTCCCCGTCCAGTCGGTACGCGCGATATCTTCCATCGATCGGATGAAACCCTCGATCGAGGAAAGATCGGGGCGAACTTCCGGCACCGGCAGATCCGATAGGTCTGGCAGTGCCTCGATCTGCTCAGGCGGGATCTCGATGGTCTGCTGCGCCGTAACAGGGCCCGTGACAAGCGCCGCAGCGAGCAGCATGTGAGAGGCGCGGATCATTCGGCCCGGTCGGACTCGTCGGCCAGCGCTGTGTCGAACGCGCCTTCGATGCGCCGGCAATCGCCGGTATCCGGGCCTTCGTCGCGCATCATCCGGGCCCGTTCCAGCCGGCACAGCGTGGCCTCGAACCGGCCGGTGGCGTGGCCGCCGCCCGGGGTCAGGTCCAGCTGGTCGAAGGTGACGCGGGCGTCCTCCAATGCGTCCTCGGAGGTGTAGAGCAGCTCGGGGATGAAACCGCCGCTGAACTCGGCGTAGTATTCGATATCGGCCGGCATCGGTTGGCCCAGCGGCACTGCATCGGGATCGTCGAGATCGAGCCGGATGGAGAGTGCGCGCTCGCGCAGGATATTGGGGCTTTCCGGATCGAGTCCGGTGATCGAGAGCAAAGTGTAGCCCGCGCCCATGCCCGGCACGCCCATCTGCTCCATCATGCCGGCCATCGGGTTGTCCTCGCCCAGCATCTCGACCAGGTCGTCGAGTTGCTGCAACTCCTCCGCGCTGATCGCGTCGCCGGCGAGATCGCGCATCTGGCGCACGGCGTCGCCGAAGCCCGGCATCTCGAAGGTGATCCTTTCGAAATAGGCGCTGGCACCCGCTTCGCCGCGGACGACGCCCTCAGCGGTCAGCCATTCGCGGGGCTCTCCGTCAAAGTCCGCCGAGATCGTGCCGATCACGTCGAGTGCGGCCCCGCCGCCGCGATCCGGCGCCGCGGCGTCGGGCGGCGCGGCCTCGGCAACCGGGGGCGGTGGCTCTGCCTCAGGCGACACGGGCTCGACCCGTTCAGGTGTCGTCCAGGGCATCAGCGCGCTGGTGAAGTGCAGGTCGGCCTCGCGGCAGACGCCGCCGGGGAGCAGTTGAAACTCGCCCTCGGCGCCCAGGTCCGCCTCGCAGAGCGTGCTGGCGACATGCAGGTCGATGAACGGCACCGCGCCTCCTGAAAACGCGTTGATCCGCACGTCCAGCGCACCGTTTTCCGCGCCGGCGAGCAGGGCGGTGGCGGGCTCAGGCGCGTCCTGAGGCCAGTCGGTGATCTTGAGCAGATCGGCCCGCACAAGCGCGGCATCGCCGAATTCGGTTTCGGCGGCATCGGCGGGCAGGTCGAAGCGCAGGAACAGGATCACCATCCCCTCGCGCCCGTCATCGCCGGTCTCGGGCACCACCCCTTCGAGCGTGACGCGCAGCGTTGCGCGTTGCCGCTGCCAAGTGGCCAGAGGCCGGCGCAGGCCGGCGAGCACGCCGTCATGGATCAGATAGGCCCGCGCTTCGCCGTCGACGGTGCCGCGCACATCACCCAGCCCGTCGCCGATCTGGGCCGGCGCGGCCATCGGCCAGGCGAGCGCGAGCGCGGCGCCGATGACGGAAGCGCCGATGCGGCGCGGCCGGATACCTTCAAGACACATGCGCAAAGGCTAACCGGAAAGCGCGTTTCGAGCAAGCTTCGGTCCCGATGCGCGGGTGCCTGCGCAAGCATCTTGCGCGGACCGCGGCGTCCGCCGGGCGGCGCATGGTCCGCGCATGTTCAGGGGGCTCAATCCTCGGCGAGCCAAGCTTCGTAGAGTTCATCGGCGCGGTCGCGTTCTTCCGGGGTCATCTCTTCCATGATCCGCATGATCGTGCGCGTCGCATCGCCGCCGCCGCGCGTCTCGGCGACAATTGTCAGGCGCAGCGCTTCCATCAAGTCGCGTTTGACCCCGCGCCCCTCCCAATAGGCGCGGCCCAGTTCGCGCATGGCGGGCCCGTAATTCGCATCGGCGGAGATGCGAAACCAGTGCAACGCGCGGTCGTCATCGTCATGGGGTCCGACGCCCTCGCGCCAGTACATCCGCGCGAGGTTGAAGGCAGCAGCGCGCCGATTGGTCTCGGCCGCCTCGCGGAAGAGCACGTAGGCGCGGTCCTCGTCTTGCTCGACGCCATGGCCGCCCAGATACAGCTCGCCCAGATCATTCATCGCCTGGGCATGGCCCTGGTCGGCGGCGCGCTGGTACCAGCGCGCGGCCTCGGCGCGGTCCTGCTCGACCCCGCGGCCCCAGCGGTAGAACCAGCCCATCCGCCACTGCACCCGCGCATCGCCCGCCTCGGCAATCGGGCGCCAGATGCGGTAAGCCTCGTCGTGGTCGCGCTCGGCCCCGCCCTCGCCGGCGCCGCGGCCCCAGAAATACATCGTGCCGAGCCAGTAGGTCGCCTCATCGTCGCCCGCCTCCGAGAGCGCCCGGAACCCGTCGAGCGCGGCAGCGTAATCACGGTCGCGGTAATGCTGCATGGCGGTGTCGAAATCCATCGCCAGCGCCGGCAGGGCGAGCGTGGCGGCGACGGCGCCAAGGGCAATGCGGCGAAGGGTCGAAAACATGGACGAAACCTCCTTTGCAGCGACAAGGGCGAGAGCCGGGCGTGCGTCAAGCCTGCGTTCTCGCGCCGCGGATATCGGACGGCGCTCCGCGGGCGAGGGCCTTGTCCTTGAGTTCGCGGAACTTGCCGGACATCTGCTCCAGCCGCGCTTCCCATTCGGGGTCGGGGTTCTGGCCGTCGATGGCGCGGAAATAGGCCTGCATCAGGCAGGTGACGGCCAGGGGCTCCAGCACCGCGGCCTTCACCGCCCAGGCGAGGATAATGGCGAAGACCACCCCGAGCGCCGACCAGGTGCCCGGCACGGCATTGGCCAGCACCGCCGCCGGGGCCAGCATGACGAAGAAGAGGACCGCAGCCATGCCGTAGACGAAAACCGTGATCCAGGCGGCGTTGCGCAGCATCGGGCGGTAGTTTTGCCCATAGAGCACCAGCGCCGTGCGCGCCGAGGCCCAGGGATCGGTGGCGCCGGTGCGGATCGCGTAGGCGAGGATCACCTCGTCGATGAAGCCGACCGCTATGCGCAGGAAGGCGCGCAGGATCGTCACCAATTGCCGCACGCCGGGGATGGGCAGCACGGTGAAGACGCCACGGATGAGCCCCGTGATGGCGCGCAGAACGCCCTTGATGAGTTGATCGACCGCGAAAAGGACGCTCGCCTCGGCGAAGCGCGCCCGCACGATAGTCTGCGCATGGGCGATCTGGCCGCGGCCCTCCGGCAGCGGACGGTCGTCGATCAGCTCGACCAGGACCGCGACATGGCCGGCCTTGACCATGTAGAGGATGTATTCGCGCAGCCAGTACATCACCAGCGCCACCGCGCCGAACCCGATCGCCCCGCCCCCGAAGGTAGCGCCGGCGCGGAACCCGTCGGTGCCCAGCGCGCCGATCCCCCAGCCCAGCCCCGCGCCCAGCGCGGTGACCAGAATATAGGCGAGCGCCGCGCCGAAATAGACCGCGATGCGCAGCAGTATGAAGGGCAATGTCTGCAAGAGCAGCGAAAAGCTGCGGCCGATCGAGAAATCCCACATGACTCGTTACTCCCTGGCCTTACCTGATCTCGATCGGGGTGCGGCTCAGCACCTCCTGCGCCGAGACGTCGAGATAACGGAACTCGAAAAAGCCCGGCTGCGCGGGCAGGGTGAAGGTCGCCTCGGTCTCGTCCTCGATCCGCTGCGCCTCGACCCAAGTGAAGATCGCCTGGTCGGCGCGTGCCAGCGTGATGCGCCGGTCGCTGCCGTCCGAGCCGCCGGTCCAGGTGACGGTGACGGTCTCGCCGGGCGCGGCTCGGTCGGGGGCCGAGATGGAGACACCGGCCTCGAGCGCGGCGCGCGCGTCGAGCACCTCGAAGACATGGCTGTCGAGAACGGCGCGCCCCGCCTCCAGAATGTAGCGCGCCTCGTAAAGGCCGGTGGCCTCGGGCGCGTCGAAGGCATGCATCGTGCCGGACTGGCCGGTGCGGCGCCAGGTGCCAAGCTCGCCCGGGTCCGCACCCATCGGCACGATGACGATCCGGTCGCGCGGATGGATGGTGTTCGACCAGGTTATTTCCAGCCGGTCGCCCTGCCGCACCTCGTCCGGGCCCGAGATCGACACGCTGGCCGCGACCACTTCCATGGGCGCGCTGGCGAGCGTGCGGTTGCCGGCCTGCAAGGTGTAGCGCAGCTCGTACATGCCCGGCTCGCCCGGCGCGGTGAGGTTCGCGGAGGTGTTGTTGCCCACGCGGGTCCAGATCCCTGTCTCGCCCTCGGGCGCGCCCATCGGCACGATGCCAACATAATCGCGCGGGTGGATCGTCGCGGACCATTCCAGCGTGATCGTTTCGCCCGCCGTGGCCGTTGCCGGGCCCGAAATCGAGGTCGCGGCGTCCACGACTTCCAGCGGCGCGCTGGCGAGCGTGCGATTGCCGGCCTGCAAGGTGTAGCGCAACTCGTACATGCCGGATTCGCCCGGCGCGGTCAGGTTGGCGCTGGTATTGCGACCCACGCGGGTCCAGATCCCGGTCTCGCCTTCGGCCGCGCCCATCGGCACGATGCCGACATAGTCGCGCGGATGGATCGTCTGCGACCATTCCAGCGTGATCGTCTCGCCCGCCGTGGCGGTCGCCGGGCCCGAGATCGAGGTCGCGGCATCCACGACTTCCAGCGGCGCCGAGGCGAGCGTGCGGTTACCCGCCTGCAAGGTGTAGCGCAACTCATACATGCCGGGCTCGCCGGGCGCGGTCAGGTTGGTCGATGTACTGCGCCCCGTTCGGGTCCAGATCCCTGTCTCGCCCTCGGGCGCGCCCATCGGCACGATGCCCACATAGTCGCGCGGGTGGATCGTTTCGGACCACTCAAGCGTGAGTGGCGCGCCCGCGGTCACGCTGGCCGGGCCGGCGATGGCGACCTCGGGCAGCGGCGCTTCGAGTTCGACCGTCAGCACTGTGTCGGTCTCGAGCCCTAAAGTGACCTGCGCCGCGCCGCTCAACTCGCCCGCATGCCCCTCGACCCGGTAGTCGGACGGCGGCAGCAAGAGCGTCGTCTCGGTGCCCGTGGCGGTCTCTTCCGTGGCGGTTTCGGTCGCAAGGTCGATCAGCGTCCAGTCGACATATGCGACCAGCGCGTCGGTCTCGGCATCAACGCCGGTCAGGGTCAGGGTGGCGAGGATCTTGTCGAGTGGGACGTCGCGGGTGCCGGTCATGCCGGCTTCTGCGGTCAGATCGAGCGTGCCCTTGAAGCCCGGCGCCTCGGCGTGGATGCGGTAGTCGCCGTCCTCCAGTACCGCCTCCAGCACCGACCGGCCCGCGGCCTCAATGATCGCCTGCTCGCTTGCCGCCTCGATCAGGGTCCAGTCGACCGCGGCGAGCGGCCTGCCGTCGCGGGCATCGATCGCGCGGAAACTCAACGCGGCAGGTTGCGGCGCGGGTTCGGGTTCGGTGACCGCGGCCAGCGCCTCGGCCAGTTCGGCGCCGGAACTTGCCTGAAAGAGCATCCCGCCGGTCGCTTCGGGCACGCAGGCAAGCGTGCCGACCTCCTCGCCGGTCAGTGCGAAACCCACGACATGCGCGCGGATGTCGATCCCCTCGGCGGCGATCTCGGCAGCAAGCGCGCAAGGATCGCCGCCGCAATTTTCCAGCCCGTCGGTGACGAGGATGATGTCGGCGGCCTCGGCGGTGGGCGGGATTTGCTCGCGGGCCAGCGCCAGGCTCGCGGTCAGGGGCGTCATCCCTTGCGGATTGAGCCCGCGAAGCCGGGCCGTCAGTTCGGCTGCGTCGTGCAGGCCAAGCTCGGCGATCACCTCGATATCGTCGCAATTGCCGCGCTGACGGTGGCCGTAGGCGATCACCGAAAGCGGCACGGCTGGGTCGCGGTTGGCGAAATATTCCTCCATCACGTCGCGCGCCACCTCGATGCGACTGATGTCCCCATCCATCCGGTTCCACATCGAGCCCGAGGCGTCGAAGACGATCACGCTTGCCCTGTCGGACGCGCTGTTGGATTGTCCGTCGGACGCCGTAACCGGGTTGCCGATCAGCCAGAAGCCGACGACCAGACCAGCCAGGAGACAGCCGTTACGCCACATGTCGCACCTCACAATTCCAATGCTTTCATAGCGATAATGTGAAGGGCCCAGCTTGGACCGTGTTGCGCGATCACGCAACCCCCGAGTCGGGACGACGATGTCCGATCCGGCTTTTCCGGGCAGTTGCTCTGGTAGGTGGCCCCATTGCGGACGGGCCGGTTTCACACAGCAGCCGGCCGAAGCCTATGCTCTCGCGCAGCGAAGGTCCGCTTGGTCCGCGCCACCGCCTTTGCCCCAAGATTTCACTGCGGTCGGCACGAATGGCGGCTCTGACGTGGCTGCGCCGCGGCATGTCATCAGTGCCGAAAGGCGGGAGTGGGCCGAGTGCGTCGATCAGCGGAAGTTGGCTCGCTGCCCCACCCACTCCATCGGAAACGGCTCCCGCAGCCTCGCCAGCGTCACCTCCGGTCCCTGCTGCCCGTCCAGAATCGCCTCGACGATCTCCGACGCGAGCAGCGTCAGCCGCAGGACGCGCGTGAGATAGGAGACTGCGATCCCCTCCCGCTGAGCGAGTTCGCCGATGGTGGCGAACTCGCCCGATTCGAGCATCCGCTTCCAGCGAAAGGCGCGGGCCAGCGCCTTCACGAGCGCATTGTCCGCCTGGCGCGACAGCGTCGTGCTCTCCGGCATCTGAATCTCCTTCCGCCCGCCGCGCTTCACGATCCGGAACAGCACATGGAGCGTGACGGTTTCGGGGGACGGCGTCGCTCGTGTCATGCCGTCCTCCCCATCTCACCACCCACCATCTCGCGCACGAGCCCGGTGAGCCGATCGACGCGCAGCCGGACGTTCAGGCCGTCCGTGCCGATGTCGACCCGGTCGACCAGCAGCGCGACGATCCGCGCCTGCTCGGCGGGAAAGAGCTCATCCCACAGCATGTCGAACTGCTGCAGCGCCGCGCGGGCGTCCGCCTCGGCGATCTCCCCGCCCTGCACCCGCGCCGCCTTCCACGTCCCCGCCATGATCTCGGGCTGGCGCAATACGGCGCGCAGCTGGTCGATGACGGCGGCCTCGATTTCACCGGCGG